>Ga0101944_10000079_pt1 | contig 316825 bp, 288 predicted proteins | sample DewCreD2012metaG_FD_75245 | JGI IMG/M metagenome (GOLD analysis project Ga0101944, IMG submission 75245) | Hot spring sediment bacterial and archeal communities from British Columbia, Canada, to study Microbial Dark Matter (Phase II) - Dewar... ... | reverse complement strand
ACACCAACCCCAACCCCCACACCCACACCCGAACCCACGCCGGTTCCCACCGCAACGGAGTTGTCCATGCCGGAGAGGCTGGCCGCGGATCCGTTCAATTTTGAGGCGCAGGAGTTGGCGGGATTTGTGGATTTTGGCGAGACGACCATTGACAATACGCCGGCAATTGTGGGCATTGACGCGCAGGGCGCGGAAAAGGTGCTGGCAATGGAACTGGAACTGGTTGACGGAGAGAAGCGGATGGTGCGGGTGAGCACGGTCGAAGTTGAGGGAAAGATGATGGCGGTGTATCTCAACCCGGATTATGACGTGGGCGACGAGAACAAGCCGTGGCGGGTGAAGTTGACGGACAAGGCCGCAGAAGTGTTTTTGCTGGGCGAGTACGGCCTGCTGACCAACCTGAACGGCAAATACGGGCAGTATCCAGACAAGGAAGGCTGGGCAAGGCTGATGGACGCGGCCAAGAACGGCACGCCGATTGATATTGACCGGCTGGAACAGCCGGATAACCTGGGGGCAGGCATCGGGTCTAATAGGTGGATGGACTGGGGAATAGTGGAAGGCGTGCGTTTGGACAAGCCGGTAGAGATTGTGCTGATTGACTCGGATGAAAGGCTGACCAAAATGCCACAGGACATTCAGGAAAGGGTGGTGTACTCGCGAGATCTGGTTAATCCGGATGGTTCTGTGTACAAGACCGGCTATCTGGTGAGCAAAGGCAAAGACGGGCATTTGATTGTGGTGGGGCTGAATAATATGGTAGGAGGGGATATAAAGGAGTTAGGAAAAGTGGATCTTGAAATATTGTCCGTTAATATTGCCCGGAAGGTTTTTATGGCCAATATTATGCTGGGGCTGGCCAAAATGCCTGAACCGTTCGGCCAGGGAGGCAATAAACGTCATTTTATACATAGGAATGTAATTGATATAGCGGTGGAAATTACTCCCCAAGACGATGCGTTTGCGTTTCAGCAGTAATGGTTGCAGGCAGGGGTTGGCTGGGTTATGCTTATAAAGGATGATAAAACTGCGGCTGGCAATTATGGGTTTGCTGATGGTATTGTGGCTGGCTTTTGCCGGCATGGTTGGGGCGCAGGAATGCTATGGATTGGCGTTTTGCGGTGAATTTAAAGAGACATGCTTTTGCCTGAACGGAAGAAAGTGTGAAAGGGGTGATAGTTGCGGGGGCGAAGAGAAGTGCACGGATTGTAGTTTGTTGCCGGACAATGTGGTTGGCGCGAGTTGTTTTTTAAGCAGGAGAAATGTTTGCACTTTTAACTGTCCGCCAAATACAGACTACTTATATGGGGGGTGCGGTATTTCTGTTATAGGCAAAAGTGGTGAGTGTTTCCTGTCTTCGTCGGCAGCAGGGTGCATTGGCTGGTGTCCGGAGGGGACAGTGTGCCGGGTAAAGAAGAGCGAGCCGTGGAAGTGCCCCTGCGGGAAAAAGGCGCAGGGGCTAACCTGCCCGGAAGGGACCTATCCGTCCTGCGGCTGGTCTTGCAAGAAGAACTGCAAGAACAAAGGCGACGGCAGTTGCACTGCGGCGCAACGCCAGTTTGAACGCCAGTTTGGTTGCGGCTTGCTGCGCTATGGAGGGTATTTTAAGCGGATTTTGCCCGCCGTATCAATTCCATCTTCTTTTCGTGCGAAAGCGCTTTGAGGGCTCGCTCGCGCTTCATGGCCGTCCGGCGGTCTGCCTGGGGTTCGAGATAGGCCATTTTGACGGGAACACGCGCGCGGGTGTAGCGTGAACCGCTTCCGGCATTGTGCTGGCGCAGGCGGCGTTCAGGATCTGTCGTCCAGCCGGTATAGTAGGTGCCGTCCACGCATTCCAGGATATAGCAATAGAACGGCACTATCTCTCCCCGGGTTTCTTACGCTCGCCTATGAACATCTGCTTGAAGCGTTCGCCCAGGCTGGGAATTTCGGGGGTTTTGTGGTCGGCGGCAGCCCAATCGCCAGACTGACGTTGTTTCCACCAGACCTGCCGGTTCTTGACCGCCCGCTCAAGGCGGGAGGTGACTTCAGCCGCATCGCCAGCCTGAATGGCATCCCGCAGGCCGCGCAGGGCGGCAATATAGACATCCAGCACGCGCGCCACGTTTTCACGGTTGAGCATGGCCGCCGCGCTCAGCGATTCGGGCTTGTCGGTCAGGTGATCGGCCAGGGCAGTCGCTTCCAGGTAGGGGCGTCCGGCCAGTTGGCGGGCTTCGCGCCAGCCGGGCTGATCTACGGTGGCGGTCAACAGGCTGGCCGCGGCCAGTTGCGGCAGGACGTGCACGGCAGCCATCAAGCCGTCGGCTTCGGCCATATCGGCATACAGCGCCACAGCGCCTACCAGCCGGGTCAGGTCTGAGGCGAGACGAATGGCCTCGCCGCTGGTCCCCGAGGGATTGCTGATGAAGAACATGCCGCCCCGGAAGAGGTCGGCGCGGGCTGCCTCCAGGCCAGATTTGCTCTCAGCCAGGCAGGCAGGGTTGAGCACCGGCGAAAGGCCGACATAGTAGCAGCCCTCCGGCAGGAGTTCTTTGGTCCATTCTGCCATCCTGGCCTTGGCCGGGGCGGTATCCATCAGCACTGTGCCCGGCTTAAAGGCAGGCGCCACCAATTCCAGAGTCTCGCGCAACTCATCTGCCGGGATACAGAAAAGGACCAAATCGGCATCACGCACGGCAGCCAGCGGATCGGTCAGGATTTGTGCGACCACGCTCTTCTTTCTGGCCTCCCGCACCACTTCGGCGTGACGGTCAAAACCCACAGTTTTAATGAGGTCTTTGTGTTCGGCAAGCGCCAGGCCCAACGAGGCGCCAATTTGCCCTAAGCCAAAGATAGTGACTTGAACGGTCATGGTTTTCTCCAATTTTTTATGGGGGAATTATACTTCCATCTGAGGAGGCGATGGGCTTAAATTGCGAGAGCCGGGGACGCCGACCCCGGCCCTCTTCTGAAAGGAGGAGAAGAGAAATCACCTTGTGCTTATATCCTACCATGTCTACCCAAATACTACATGACGCCAAACCTACGATTGCCCTACGATTGTCCGACAACTTACAACTTTGTAATCCAATGCGGCTTTTTGGGGATGATCTGGTCATGCGCAAAGGGGCAGGAGAAAGCAGCCGCCGGGTTTTCTCCGGCGGCTCGTGTCTGGACCTCTGAACTGGTCGGCGTGCTATTGTTTGGCGCCACACTCGGGGCAATGTTTCCACCCGGCCTGGACGGCAAAGCCACACTTCGGGCAGGGGTGGGTCGCGGGGGGCGCAGCCGCCGGCGGTAAGGTTGTCTGCCCATTTTTAATTGCCAACCGGACTGCGCCATAGATAATGACAAATAAAACGCCGGCCGGGAGGATCAGGCTGAGCAGCATGCCCAATCCCATAAACAGGCCGCCAAAGGGCATAGCGCTGCGTCCAACCGCCAGCATGGGATGACGATTCCAGTTGTCAAAAGCGCGGCCATTGTTTCGGGGACCATCCCAGGCACGCGGTACGCCCAATTGATTGGTATCCACATTGGCCAGCATGGTGCTGCGCCAGATGAACGGGGCAGCGATCAGCGCCACGATTAACAACCCAACCAGAATTCCGAGAATCCATTTCCAGGTTTTGCTCATACGATACTCCTTTTCTTTATTGCTCGTATCATAGCAGGAATCTGTGAAAGAATTATGCAGTTTTTTTGCAGATTTTGTAAAGGAAATTGTGCAACAGCAAATTGCAGAGTCTCATTCCGCGTTCACCCTTCAGGTCCAGCGCAGGCCGCTAGGATAATGGTTCTTGATCACGCCCCTAACGCGCTTGCCCCATCCAAGCGGGAATCCGTCCACGCAAAGGACGAGCCAGCCGTCTTGACCCTCAGAAGTGAGGGGTTCACCGCGCAAATAGGCCGTCAGACGCGGGTCGGCGGCGGGGAAATCAAGCGTGCGGAGAAAGGCCTCGGCGGGTAAGGCCAAAGCCAATGCATGCGAGGGCTCAAAGCGGTCTCGGCGCAAATAACCGAGGTGCCAGCCGGGCTGAAGCAGGCGCAAGCCGCGCGTATCGGGTGCGCCAGGTGGGAGCAGGTAGACTCGGTCACCCACAAGCATCACGGCAGCAGATTCGAATGCAAACGTTTGGGTCAGGTTGGCGCGCAAGAAGTCCTGCAGGTATTTTTCGGCCTGGCGCGGCAAGGGAGCAGGGCGAATTGGGCGGGGAGCGTGGGAGTCGCCTGTCACACGGCGCACGCGGGCGATGAAGTGTCCCTCGCCGGGGCTGCGATGCGGCCAGAGGCGGGCCGAGCAGGCCAGGGCGGAGTCTGATCCGCCAGCGCGCGTGCCCAAAGCCGGGGAAAGACCCGCGAGTGGCGGTAAATCATCGGGGAGGAAATCCTCCCGTTCTTCCAAAAAAGAAGCAATGACTCTTTCGTTTTCTTCGCCGTTGAAGGTGCAGGTAGAGTAAACCAGGCAGCCGCCAGGGCGTACCAGGCGGGCGGCAAAACGCAGGATCAGGCGCTGGCGTGCGGCATAGGCCGGTATCTGACCGGCGTCCCATTCCAGGCAGACATTTGGCTCTTTGCGGAACATGCCCTCGCCCGAACAGGGGGCGTCAACGACAACCACGTCAAAGAAAGCGGGCAGGTGGTCGGCCAGGCGTTCAGGAGGTTCGTTGCTGATAATAACGTTGCGCGCCCCCCAGCGTTCCAGGTTGGCAGCAAGCGGCAGCAGGCGTTTGGTGCGGATTTCATTTGCCCAAAGCAAACCTTCCCCAGCCAGCAGAGAGGCAAGGTGGGTGGATTTTCCGCCTGGGGAGGCCGCCAGGTCGAGCACGCGCTGCCCCGGGCGCGGGGCAGCCAATTCACCAACCGCCATTGCCGATGGCTCTTGCAAGTAGTACAGACCGGCAGCATGGTAGGGATGTTTGCCAGGGCGTTCTTCGCTGCCCTCGCTCAGCCGGAAGCCGGAGGTACACCAGGGGACGGGTTGAAGAGCAAAAGGCGAGAGAAGTCTGAATTTCTCTGCTGTCAGTTTCAGGGTGTTGAGGCGCAAACCGATATGGGCGGGCTGGTCATAGCAGGCAACAAAGGCCAGATAATCGGCACCCAGAAGACTCTGCATGTGTTCAAGGAAAGCAGGCGGCAGGGTTGTCATTGAGAAAATTTAACCGTAACTGCCTATCCTATCAAACAGGATAATAGGATAAGCAGGATAAACTTCAACTTACAGGAAAACACAATCCTGAACATTCTGTCTATCCTATCAAACAGGATAATAGGATAAGCAGGATAAACTTCAACTTACAGGAAAACACAATCCTGAACATTCTGTCTATCCTATCAAACAGGATAATAGGATAAGCAGGATGAACTTCAACTTACAGGAAAACACAATCCTGAACATCCTGTCTACCCTATCAAACAGGATAATAGGATAAGTAGGATAAACTCTGTCTATCCTGTTTTGGACGCTTTCGTCGCCTTCGTTTTCAGGAAGATCACAACAGGGCAGGCTGTTACATTATAACCACAGATGAATGCAGATGAACATAAGGAATTTCAGGTAAAAAAGGCTGGTAGAATTGGCCTGGATGGAGCGCGGCCTGTGCCGCGTCTCTTTTTGCGCTTGAAACGGCCCCAAGCGTGTTCACACACCTTTGGAAGTTATGGCAGGCAAGTGGATTAAATTTTCTCCATGCTGGTACAACTTTGAAGAGGTAAGAACTGATGAATCGCCAAATTAAAATCCAACTGCTGTTTTTTACGCTTGTGAGGACGGTCTTGAATACCATGTACCGCATGGTTTATCCATTTCTCTCCGTGTTTGCTCGGGGGGTGGGAGTGGAGATCTCGGCCATGGCAACCGCACTGACAGCGCGCTCGCTGGCAGGCACTTTGGGGCCTTTTCTGGCCAGCATAGCCGACAGCCGGGGACGCAAAGCCGGCATGTTATTCGGGCTGGGTCTGTTCGTGGCCGGCGTATCGCTGGTTGTATTTTGGCCAAGTTTTCTAACGCTGACAATCGCCGTCGTGCTGGCTACGCTGGGAAAATACAACTTTGACCCTTCGATGCAGGCTTATCTGGGCGAACGCATTCCCTACCAACGGCGTGGATTAAGTATTGCGATTACCGAACTGGGCTGGTCGCTGGCATTTATTGCCGGTATCCCGTTGGTGGGTTTTCTCATTGCGCGCGGCGGGTGGATGAGTCCCTTTGTCCTGCTGGGCATACTGGGCATTCTTTCGGCGGCTGGGGTATTCTTGTTGATTCCCGCAGATGCGCCGCAGACGAGCGAGGCGGCGGCCCTTTTGCATAACTTTCGTCAGGTATTGACGCACCGCCCTTCGCTGGCGGGTCTCGCCGCGGGACTTCTGGCCACCGCGGCCAACGAGATGGTGAATCTCATCTTTGGGGTATGGCTGGAGGACTCCTTCGGCGTGAAGATTACGGCACTGGTGGCGGCTTCGGCAGTCATCGGCATCTCAGAACTCGGCGGGGAGGGACTGGTAGCACGCTGGACCGACCGGTTGGGCAAACCGCGCGCCATTGCCTTGGGGCTGCTGGCGAACACCCTGGCCGCGCTGGGACTTCCGCTGGCAGGTCAGAGTCAAAGCGGGGCATTGATCGGTCTATTCTTTTTTTACATCACCTTTGAATTCACGCTGGTGAGCATGATTTCCATGATGACCGAAATCCAGCCGGCGGCGCGCGCAACGCTGATGGCTTTCAATGTCGCCGGTCATTCGCTTGGCCGCGCGGTAGGGGACGCGCTGGCAATCAGCATTTATGCTCTGGGTTTCTTTTGGGTGGTTGCTGCTTCGGTGATCTTCAATATGCTGGCTTTCATAAGCGTGTGGTGGCTGCGGAGGCATGCTCCAATTTAAAGTTGCTTGTAACACGGCGGCCTTTTTGTCGAAAAATGACAAGTATCACTTCTGACTAAGAAATTTGTAATTGATTTTCTGTTCAAAAGCGAGTAAGATATGAAAGCCATGTTGCAGGTTCTGTTGTTAGGCCTGGTCTTGTTCAGCATCATGATGGTCTGACTCAATCGTCAGCCTGACAGGTGAATCGTACCTGTCAGGTTTTTTTTATTCTCTTGCGGTCAAAGATCTGACCAGGCATAAAACTTTTGATTAAGGAGAAAGAATGCTACAGACACCCTGGGAATACCGTTACGCCCACCGGACAAAAATCATGGGCAGTTCTGTCATCCGCGAACTGCTCAAACTGACCGAGCAACCTGATATTATCTCATTTGCAGGCGGCTTGCCGGCGCCAGAGGTCTTTCCGCTGGAAAAGTTTCAGGAGGCCTGCAATACGGTCCTGCGCGAGAGCGGCGCACAGGCCCTGCAATACAGCACGACCGAGGGTTACCGTCCGCTGCGAGAGATGATTGCCCGCCATACGGCGCGGTATGGGATTGAGGTGACCGCAGACAATGTGATGATTACCTCGGGGTCCCAACAGGCTTTGGATTTCATCGGTCGGTTATTTGTCAATCGCGGCGACTATATCGTGGTTGAGAACCCAACCTACCTGGGCGCTCTGCAAGCCTGGAATGCCTATGGCGCACAGTATGTCAGCGTGCGTTCTGATGAGCACGGCATGATTGTCGATGAGTTGGAAGCAGCCTTAAGGGTGGGGCCCAAATTTATCTACATCCTGCCCAATTTCCAGAATCCGACCGGCACCACGCTGAGTCTGGAACGGCGCAAGCAGTTAGTAGAACTGGCCGACAAATATGGGGTCCCGATTGTTGAAGATGACCCATACGGACAGTTACGCTTTGAAGGCGAGCACTTACCATCCGTAGTCAACCTGGATAGTCAATATCGCGGCCCGAACGGCGGCTGTTACAGCGGCAACGTGATTTACATGAGTACCTTCTCCAAATTGTTGGCCCCTGGCCTGCGCCTGGCCTGGGTCATTGCTCCGCCCGAGGTAACGCGTAAAATTGTAATTACCAAACAAGCCGCCGACCTGCATACGGCCACTTTCAATCAAATTGTCGCCTACGAGGTGGGCAAAGGCGGTTTCCTTGATGAACACGTCAAAGTGATTCGGGCGACCTATAAGGAACGCCGGGATGTCATGCTGGAAACCATGGCCGAGACCTTCCCCTCCGAGGTGCGCTGGACACACCCCGAAGGCGGTATGTTCTTGTGGGGCATTTTGCCAGAAGATATGGACGCGGCGGAAGTGCTCAAGGTGGCGCTTGAGAAAAAGGTAGCATTTGTGCCGGGCTTTCCTTTCCACCCCAATGGCGGCGGGAAAAACACGATGCGGCTTAACTTTTCGTATTCCAGGCCTGAAACGATTCGCGAGGGCATTACCCGCCTGGGCATGACACTGAAAGAACTGATTGCCAAACGCTAGTCGCGTTTTCCCCTGCGATGCAAAAGGCAGCCGCCTTCACCGGGGCTGCCTTTTGCATTTCCAACATCTGCTGGTTCACGGCCGTTTTGTTGGAGATGGGCTGGGCGTAGGGGTGCGGCTGGGGGTGGGCGTCGGCGTGCCGGGGCGCGGCGTGCGCGTGATGGTGGGTGTACGCGTTGGCGTGCTGCCAGCCTTCAAGTAGCGCTGGGCTTCTGCCAGGCGCTCTGCCGGAACCACGCCTTTGGGCAAAGCCAGCAACGCCTCCCAATCTGGCCGCGCGGAGGCATGACGGTCTAATCTTTCCAGGGCATAAGCCCGCCAGTAATAGACCTCGGCGCGCTGGGCATCTGTCTCTGCCAGGCGGTTGAGGGCATCGGCAGCAAGATAAGCATCTCCAAAATGTTCCTGCAAGATGGCTGCCTGGATCAGGCCAAGTGTCACATCAAAGGAATTCGGCAGATAACGGGCTGCCGATTTAAAATCTCCTTCGGCCCTGACCCCTTCTTTGAGACCAATATATGCCCAGCCGCGTTGCAGGTAGGCTTCCCCCAGGCGGTTGTTCAAACTTATCGAGCGATTCAAAAACTGCAAAGCCGTTTGATACTGACCAGCGGCATTGTACGCTGCCCCAACCCAGACCAGCGCCTCTGGGTCTTGCGGCTCAAACTGGACATAGACTTGCAAAAACTCAAGTGCTTTTTGGGACTCACCGCGTTGAGCATAAATCTGACCCAGCAGACGATAAACCGGCAAAAGCGTAATATCCATCTGATAGGCTTTCTGGGCAAAGGTCAGCGCGCGCGAGGTATCTCCCAACGCTTGATAAGCCTGGGCGTAATATAAGTAAACCAAAGGTGAATCAGGCGCCATTTGCTGAGCACGCTGCAAGTCAGAAAGCGCCGCCTGTGGATTGTTCTTTTCGATATAGTAAGCCGAGCGTTCCAGGTAGGCATTTGGATAATTGGGATCGCTGGAAATTGCAGCATCGAGGTCGGGCAGAATATCTTGCTTGGGATCGAGCAGGCGAAGCATACGCGCCCGTCCAACATAGGCCGGCCCAAGGTTAGGGTTGATGCGAATGGCCTGCTCATAGGCTGCCAGAGCGCGCTCGTAATCTTTCATTTGGACATAGGCTTCAGCAATGTAATAGTGGGGGTCGGCAGACTGCGGCTCGAGGGTAGCCACTTGCTGTAAATAATTAATCACATCTTCCCACTTCCCCTGCTGTGAGGCGCGTTGAGCAGCGCGAAAGACGTCTACCGAAAGGACATCGCGCGGTGTACTGACATAGACGGGTGTGGGGGTATAGGTCGCGTCCAGCAGCATCCAGAGAGGGGTAGGGCCGCTGAAAGCCGGGGTACTGACAGGCGGGGCTGTGGCATTGACAAAAGTGGGGGTCAGGGTAAAGGTCGGAGAAGGACCGGGCGTAATGGTAGATCGGACGGTCAAGCGCTGCAGACGCGGCATACGCAAGCCGGTAATCACCACGCCAACGATAAACGCCACCACCAGCAATAAGAGCATTAAGCGCGCTGCCGGGTGAGTCATGACGGCCTTTAAGCCGCGAGGGCGTTCGGCCTCGGCAGCAACGCGGAGTTCATCTTCCCACTGACGCGGACGATTAATAGGAAAAGGCTGAATACTATCATCTGGCGGTAGTGTGCCGGTCAGGACCAGGCCGCGCTTCGCGGTGACGTTTTCCGGGTCCAGGCGCAAAGCTGCCTCCAGGCAGTAGACGCGCTCTTTGACCGTCTCTACCGCTGCGCTCATCCAGATCCAATATTGGGCATTGTTCTGGTCGGTTTTTAGCAAACGCGTCAACAGGTCTCTGGCTTTGGCCTTCTCCCCAAGACGTAACGCCTCAATTGCTTCCTGAAGTAGGGTATCTTCAGCCATAATGGTGAGTTTAGCACAGCCTTTCTACTGCGGCAAGCAATGCACAAGCACTATTTTACTTCGTGGAACTCTTCAACCTCGTAGGTTAAGACGGTCAATTTCTTGCGACGCCACAAATCGGGGGAAGATCCCATTTTCATGCATAGATGCTCAAGAAATTCGATCTTGTCGGGCAAGGTCTGCCAGACCTGGGGCAAAAAGGTGGCACGGCGAATACCATCGCGCAGGACAACACCATGCAGGCCGGGGCGCAATTTAGCAAGCAGGTCTTCGGCATCGGTATATTCCAATGGGCGGGGTAGGGTCAGGCGCGAAACCTCTATGTGGATGTGTGGCAGTTCAGATGGTTGGACAGGGGGAAAGCGATAATCAGAAAGGGCCGCCGCGACGGCATGTTCACGAACATCTTCGGCCAGGGGTTGATAAGGTTCCAAAGCGCCAATACAGCCGCGTAACTGACCATGGATGGTAAGGGTCACAAAAGAAGCGCCATCTGCCTGCAAATGCGGCGGAAGGGATTTTAAATCCAGCGGCGGCAAAGGCTCGCCGCGCACGCCACATTCTAATGCTTGACGTGCAAGATGCAAAAGAATATCCTTTTCTTCCTGAGTCAAACGGTCAGCGTCCATCCTTACCCCTGAAGCAGAATAGTTCAATATCTGTAATGAATGCGAATGCCTGCTGTCTCTGTGACTCGTGGGCCTGCCAGCCAGAGCAGGCTGCGGTTTGATGGTGCCCTTTGGCAGAGAGACATTCCTACTATACAATATGAACGGCCTGGAAGTCAAGACAATCTATTATTTCGCCTAATTTCGTCCGAAATAACCCTTGCCTGTTTGCGAGGGCTAAGGTACTATATAAAGCAAGTGTTATGTCAAACATGCCTACCGCTCATCGTTTCAATCGTGTTGCTCACCCGGGGCAAAAAAGTTTGTCCATTCTGCCCAAGGTGTTCGGGGTTGCCATTTTGCTGGCAACTTTGTTTACGGCCTGGATACCAGGAGAAACGTTTTCGCAGAATCTGGCAGAAAGTGTACGCCGCTGGCTGACGCCGCAGCCTGAGGTGCAACTTACGCCGGCTGCACCCCAGTGGCGTATTGGCATTGTTTCCGGTCATAGTGGTTATGACTCTGGGGCCGTTTGCCGCGACGCTGCCGGTCGTATTACCTTGACAGAGGCCGATGTCAACTTGAACATTGCTTTTTTGGTCCAAAAAAAATTGCTGGAGCGAGGCTATCAAGTGGACCTGCTGAACGAGTTCGACAGCCGTCTGAACGGCTACAAAGCCGTGGCATTGGTCTCTATTCACAACGACTCGTGTGATTACATTAATGAGCAGGCCACCGGTTTCAAGGTTGCACCGGCCATGACCGCCCGCGATGTTGAGCGTTCCACGCGCCTAACTCAATGTCTCATCAACCGTTACCAGCGGGTAACCGGCCTACCCTTCCATATCGGCAGCATCACACCAGATATGCGCGATTACCATGCCTTTTCAGAAATTGATCCCAACACGGTTGCCGCCATCATTGAAACCGGTTTCCTGAATCTCGATCGCGACTTGCTCATCCATCAGGCCGACCTGGTAGCAGATGGAATCGTGCAAGGCATTGACTGTTTCGTCCGTAACGAAAGCATTGAGCCGGCCTTTACTCCTACGTCGCCATGAACACAGACCAATCCGCAGGGAAGCGGGCTATCCAGTATGCCTATCAGGCTCTGCAAAGCGGTAACCGCTCAGCAGCACGCCGCTGGGCTGAGCAGGCTGTAGCGCTGGAACCTGACCTGGAAGAGCCCTGGCTGCTATTAGCAGCGGTTTCCCCGCTGCAAGCACGCCTGAAATACCTGCAACAGGCTTTGCAGATCAATCCGCAAAGTGTGCGCGCCCGGGCCGGCATTGAGCAAATCCGCCAAAAACTTCAGGCAGAAGAGGGGCTTCGGGCTGGAACAAAAACCAGAGCGCGGCATGCGGCCATCTGGCCCATCGTTCTGGCCCTGACTTTGACCGCCGCGGTCATCTGGAGCGGCGTTTCCTCGGCTCAGACAGTTCTCGCGCCGACGCCAGAAGGAGAGAGGCCTTCCTGGTCGCGGGTGGAGGTATCCAAGCCGACCTATACCCCCTCACCGATTCCAACCGCCACTTCCATCCCCACGCCAACACCCGTCCCGACAGAAGTGCTCGAGATGGCCACACCAGCCGCGAGTTCGGAGAGTGAACCGAGCGCGTATGTTGACGGAGCATCCTATATCGTCCAGCGCGGGGATACGCTGGGACAAATCGCGGCCCGTTTTGGGGTCTCCCTTGAAACGCTGGTTGAGGCCAATCGCCTTTCGGACCCTTCTTCAATTTACGCGGGTCAAGAACTGGTCATTCCAGGTGTGGATTTTATCCCGCCTCAGCCAAGACAGGCAGGCGGCCCCAAACACATCCTGGTGGACATTTCAGAACAACACCTCTATGCCTATGAGGGCGATGATCTGGTTTACAGTTTTGTGGCTTCAACTGGTATGAACAATGCCACTGCAGTGGGCACATTTCAGGTGCTGAATAAACTGCCCAGCGCCTACGGTTCCACCTGGAATATCTGGATGCCTTACTGGCTGGGTATTTACTGGTCGGGCGGGCTGCAAAACGGGATTCACGCTTTGCCCATTTTGCCGGGCGGGGGGAGGTTGTGGTCGGGGTATCTTGGCAGGCCTATTTCTTACGGCTGCATTGTGCTGGGGGAATATGAGGCCAAATTGCTGTATGAATGGGCCGAGATTGGCACGCCGGTGGTGATTGAATGGTAACTCCTGATCTGCAGGCGGCTTATCAGGCAGTGCAGAGTGCACGCGAGGCCCTGCGGCGCGGCCAAATGGAAACCGCAAGCCAGTGGGCGCAGCGCGCGGTGACACTTTCCCCCGGCCTGGAAGATGCCTGGCTGGTGCTGGCAGCCGTCTCGGAGCCACGGACGGCACAGCGTTGTTTACAACGGGCGTTGAAAATCAACCCCGCTAGTCAACGGGCACAGCAGGGGCTGGCGTGGGTGAGAAAGCGGTTGGAAGAGAGTTCTCCCCCGCCGCCATCAGCGGTCACGCGCCTGCCGCGCAAAGCGCCCCCGCCTCCTCAGGCGCCAAGCCGCAAGCCCGTGCTTCCCAAACATCTGTGGCTGCCAGCCGGGTTGATTTTGCTCTGCCTGGCACTGACCGTCCTGGCGGCTTTTGCGGCTTCCCCTGCCCTGGCTCTTTTGCAGGCGGGCTTGAGTACGCCAACGCTGATGTCCCATCAGTCATGGGCACAAGTAGATGTGGAAAAGCCCACTTACACCCCTTCTCCAACGCCGACTTTTACGCCTACTCCCACCGATACGCCCACACCAACCCCCACCGATACGCCCACGCCCACGCCCACAGAGACTGCCACCAATACACCCTGGCCGACCAACACGCCTGTGCCCTATAAATCGCCAGTGCCGGCGCCCACGTCGGCTGCGCCCCCCAAGCCGGCAGCCGCTGTGCCAAGCGGCGAACACTGGCTGGAGGTGAATCTGAGTCAGCAGCGCCTGTATGCTTATGCTGGCGACACGCTGGTGCGCTCTTTTGTCGTCTCTACCGGCACCTGGAAAACGCCCACGGTGACAGGCAAATACCGCATCTACATCAAACAACGTTACGATAATATGGCCGGCCCAGGATATTACCTGCCAGACGTGCCTTATACCATGTATTTTTACAAGGGCTATGCCATTCACGGCACCTACTGGCATAATAATTTTGGCACTCCGATGAGTCATGGGTGCATCAATCTGTCCATTCCAGATGCCGAATGGGTGTACAATTTTTCATCCATCGGCACGCTGGTTTATATCCACTACTAGGTATGGACCGGTACTCCAATTGCCTGACACGGCGTGAGTTCCTGAAATTGAGCGCCGCCGGGCTGCTTGGATTGGCGGCAGCAGGTTTACATCTTGACCCGGTATTGGCCGAAGCGCCAGAGCAACAAGGGCGGGTCACAGTACCTCTGCTGGCAATTTATGACCGGCCGGCAACAGACGGTAAAGTAGTCAAGCAATATTGGCGCGACCTGGTTCTGCCCATTACCGGCACAGCAATCAGCGACGATGAGCAGGCCTATAATCGAGTCTGGTATAAAATCGGTGACGAAGGGTATGCTTATTCGGGCAGCCTGCAACCGGTTAAGACCATCCTGAACGAGCCGGTTAACAACTTGCCGCCAAATGGTGCGTTGGTCGAAGTGAGTGTGCCGTTCACCGACGCTCACGTAGAGCCGCGCACCTCATCTAAGGTGGCTTATCGTCTATACTATGAAACAACGCACTGGGCCGATCAGGTTATTTATGAAAAAGATGAAAATAAGGTCTGGTATCGTCTGCTGGATGACAAATTTGACACGTTTTATTATGCCCCGGCCAGACATTTGCGCCTGCTGAGCGCAGAGGAACTGGCGCCAATTTCGCCGCATGTGGCCAACGTGAACAAATCAATTGAAATCCGGCTCATCCAACAAGTGGTTGTGGCTTATGAACACAGCACACCCGTTTTTGCGGCCCGCGTGGCCACCGGCGGAAAATTTCGCTCTGGCACCTACTCTACGCCGCTTGGCCGCTTTATGACCTACCATAAACGCCCCAGCCGTCACATGGCTGCCGGCGACCTGACAGCCAGCGGCTATGACCTGCCTGGTGTGCCCTGGGTGCTCTACATCACAGAAAGCGGCATCTCGCTGCACGGCACATACTGGCACAACGACTTTGGACGGCCGCGCAGTCATGGCTGCATTAACCTGACGCCTAAAGCCGCAAAGTGGCTCTTCCGCTGGACAGAACCCAGCGTATCGGTAGACAAGAAATATGCCTATAAAGATTTCGGTACATTGGTAGAAATTATAGAATGAAACCTCCCACCGGACTTACCCGCCGTGAATTTCTAAAATTGAGTGCCGCAGGGCTGCTTGGCGGCCTGCTGGCCGAGATCGGCTGGCTGCCGGCGCAAGCGGCATTTGAACTGCCTGTTTCAAAACAAGGGCGTATGGTTTACAGCGGTAGTGAATTGTATGATGCGCCAAGTTTCAAGGCCAACGTAGTCCGCCTGGCCGGGCGAGATGAAGTGCTGGAAATTGCCGCTGAGACAACAGGCGGCAATCCATCTGACTACAATCGGCTGTGGTATCGCTTTGCAGACGGACTGTACACATATTCGGGCTGGGTACAACCTGTCGAAACGCGGCTCAACCCGCCGGTTCAGAAGGTACCGCCGGGTGGGCAGTTGGCCGAGGTGAGCGTGCCGTTTACGCAGGTCCACCTCCAGCCCGGCAGCCGTTACCGTCGCGGTCAACGCCTCTATTACGGCGCTACGTTTTGGGTGCTGGATGCAATTACAAATCCGGAAGAAAATACGACCTGGTACAAAGTAGAACCGCGGCGCGAGAAGGGATTCCTTTACCTCCAGGCTGAACACCTGCGGCTCATTCCGAACGAGGAACTGACTCTGCTTTCTGCGGCAGTTCCGCCAGCCCTAAAACTCATCCTTGTTGACCTGACGACACAGTCGCTGACCGCTTTTGAGGATGACGAGCCGGTGCTGATCACCCGCATCTCCAGCGGCGCCGGGGGCACGCGCACGCCCACAGGCATATTCCGCACGTACCACAAAGGGCCAAGCATTCACATGTTCAACCAGGACGATCATGCCGATTATGATTTGCCCGGCGTGCCATGGGTCTCATTTTTCACCGGCACGGGGATTTCGTTCCACGGTACGTACTGGCATAACGATTTCGGCATTCCGCGCAGCCATGGCTGTGTTAACCTTAACATGGCAGCCGCAAAGTTCATTTACCGCTGGTCTCTGCCGGTTGTCCCACCAGGAGAGGACTATATCCACATGCCCGGACAGGGAACTCTGGTTCAAATAATCGCCTAGTCAAAAAAGGAGAAAAAATATGCATTCTGCTTTCATGTACCATCAATATCTGCTCAAACGTCAGGTCTTAGCCCTGACGGGTAAATTCCGCATTTACAATCCGGCGGGTGAATTGGTGCTTTTCAGCGAACAGAAGATGTTTCGCTTGAAAGAGGATATCCGCGTCTACGCGGATGAGGCAAAAATGCAGGAGGTGTTACAAATCAAAGCACGCCAGATTATTGATTTCTCAGCAGCGTATGATGTGATGGATGTGACCGAGGGGATTAAGGTTGGCACACTGCGGCGGCGCGGCTGGAAGTCCATCCTACGCGATGAATGGGAAGTGCTGGATGCCAGTGAACAGGTAATTGGGCTGCTTTTTGAAGACAATGCCAGCCTGGCACTCTTGCGGCGTTTTTTGCTGGGTTCGCTCCTGCCGCAAAATTACGACCTGACCATCGGCGAGCAGCGCGTGGCCGACTTACGTCAGCGCTTCAACCTGTTCTCCTATCAACTAGACCTGGATTTCAGCATGGATACAAGCCGTCAGTTTGACCGACGGCTTGGAATTGCAGCCGGCATTTTGCTGGCCGCGGTTGAAGGCAAACAGAGCAACTGATATGCCACGCCAACCTCTTTTTGCCGGTCTGGTTTTTGATGAGTTTGACCGCCCTGCCGAAGTAGCCTACGTGGGCGACGAGCCATGCTATGTGATAGATGATTCCGGTTTCCGCCGGCACATCCCGTCGGAGCAGGTTGACCGTCAGGTGCTGGATGAAATGCGCGCCCTTTTAGAAGGCAATGAAGGGCTGATTTCAGAGCAAACAGCCAAGATGCTTGGACAAGACGATATCTTTACACGTGCCATCCTTGAGAATCAGTTAAAGCATATTGACGAACAATTCGAAAACCTGTTACAGACCGGAATCCCCGAAGAGGGACGCGCCTATATGGGCATGATGGGTTTCAAGGTGATCATCAACCTGCACGGCGAACTGGTGCGGCTGGAACAACCGGGAACAATCGCTGATGACGATTCGGACGGCGAATGAGCCCAATCGTTTACCTGGGATTTGGGTCGAACCTGGGCGAGCGCGCCGCCAATTTGCAAGCCGCGTTGAGGGCCCTGCCGCCAAAGGTCAGGCCGCTGGCCCAATCGTCTACGTATGAAACGCCGCCATGGGGCTATACCGATCAGCCGCACTTTCTTAACATGGTGGTGCAGGCCGAAACTGATCTTGCCCCCCTGGCGCTGTTGGGCTTTCTGAAAAACCTGGAACGTGAGGTTGGCCGGACGCCATCTTTCCGCTATGGGCCGCGTCAGATTGACTTAGACATCCTTTTCTACGATGACCTAGTGCTGCAAACCCCTGAACTCTGCATCCCACATCCGCGCCTGCATGAACGCGCTTTCGTGCTGGTACCACTGGCCGACCTGGCGCCCAATCTGCGCCATCCGGCGCTGGGACAAACCGTCGCGGAAATGCTGGCCAGCATCGACATAAGCGGAATTACCCGCTGGGAATAAAAGGCTCTCAGACATTTGGAGACCCTGGATTGGCCATTAAAAGCATAGGCTGCCCATTTCGGCAGCCTATGTTCTTCCTTTGTTCTTCCTTACACCGGGAATATCTTCTCAAACACCTCGGGACAATACTTTTCCACCATCTCCGAAGACAGCCCATTCTCCTGGCAAATTTCAGCATACAGGTCGGCTGAGGGACGTTTGGTGCGTTTTTGGGTTTCCACGTCCAGCGCCCACAGACCAAAACGCTGCGTCCAGCCGCGTTCCCACTCAAAATTGTCCACCAGAGACCAGTGGAAGTAACCCTTGACCGGCCAATTGAAATTGACCGCCCGCCACATCTGGTGAACATGCTGGGCAAGATAGCGCGGCCGGATACGGTCACTCACGTCCTCAATGCCATTTTCAGTTACGATGATCGGCAGGTTAGGGTAATTCCGCACAATCCACTTGAAAGCCTCAAAAAAGCCTTCAGGTGTATTGGCCACCATGCGCGTATCTGAAACATCTGAGCCATCCGGATAATAGCGGCGGCCAAAGAGTTCTCCCGCTTTTCTCAAGTCAAAGATTACCGTATCCTGAGCATAATAGTTCAGGCCAAAATAGTCCTGCGTACCTTTGACTTCGGGCAGGCGCACACTGCCAACAGGTGAACGCATTACCCCGCTCGAAATTGCAGATGGAAAGGCCATATTGATGGCATTGAAGTGCAGATTGCGCTCCAACCGGTCAAGCAGGAACCAGGGCCGCGCCGGCAGCATCGGGCGGAAATGCAAAGCATAGCCCACCCGCGCCTCAGGCTGGATGGCATGAATGGCGCGATATGCGGCCGCGTGGCCGCGCGCCAGATTGGCCTGCACCCTCAGGCTCAAGCGCAAATCATGTTTGCCGGGGGGGAAATCGCCCGCCACATACCCAACCAACGTATAGATGTTCGGCTCATTGACGGTACACCACAACGTACAGTACTCTTTCAAAGCCTCTACCGTTTTACGGACAAATTTCTCAAACAGCGGCACAACCGCATCCGTTTCCCAGCCACCCATTTCACCTAACCAGAGCGGATCGGTGAAATGGTGCAAGGTCACCATGGGCGTCATGCCGCGTTCCTTCAGGCCGCGCAGCATGGCCCGGTAACGCTCCAGGGCATCCTCGTCCCAGCGGTCGGGCGCGGGCTGAATGCGGCTCCACTCCACCGATAACCGCTGCGCATTTTGACCCGCTTCAGCAGCGCGGTCAAAGTCCTCCTTCCAGCGGCCGCCCCACCAGTCACAGGCCAGGCCGGCTTTGCCGTTGGTGCGGCCGTCTTGCTCCCACTTCCACCAATTGTTATTCGTGTTGTTGCCTTCCACTTGATGGGCGGCAGTGGCGCAGCCCCACAGGAAACCGCGCGGGAAATGGAATGTTGCTTTTGGCATATAAGTCTCCAGTTTTAGATTTTTTGCATTCGGGAAAGATAAGCCAGGTAGAGCGCAACAGAACCAGCAACCGCCGCGTTCAGCGACTCAACTTGTCCAACCATCGGCAGGCTCATCAGGAGATCACAAGACTGACGCACCAGCGGACGCATCCCACTTCCTTCTGAGCCAACCACCAGAGCAAGCGGCCCATCCAGGCGCATCTTTTCCGGACCGTAAACCTGCTTCTGTTTTCCCGGGCCGGGTTCACCCTCCAGACCGATGATCCAGGCGGCGGCTTCTTTCAGTTTCCCGATTGCCTGATGCAGATTGGCCTGAGCAATCAGGATATGCTCGCTGGCACCTGATGAAGCATTGACCACAGCCGGCGTGACCTGCGCACTGTGCGCAAGCGGCAACAGCACACCATGTACACCCACCGCTTCTGCCGTGCGCAGTAATGTACCCAGGTTTTGCGGATCTTGCAAGGCATCCAGGATCAGCACAAAAAGCGGTTCGCTGCGCCTGGCGGCCAGGTCGAGAATGTCCTGCAAGTCCGCGTAGGGATAGCCACTGGTTTCAAGGACAACGCCTTGATGATTAACGTGAATCTGATCCAGGGCGCGGCGCGGCGCACGCAGAATGGGAACTTTGCGCTCCTCAGCCATTTGCACAATCTGGCTCAGGCGGCCCTTGGCCTGAACGCCCTCTGCAACCTGCAGGCGAAAGACCTGCCGCCTTTTGGCGCGCAGGGTTTCATACACGGCGTTGCGGGAATAGATGAACTCTCTCATAAGAGGGAATATCCGCCCTCCACAGAATAGACGCGCCCGCGCTTCACCACCTGCCGCACCAGATTTGTGCCGTAACGATAGCCCAGATGACGGTAATCCGGCACAGCAAGCACCAGCAAGTCGGCTTGCTTGCCCGGCTCGATGGAGCCTATCCGCTCGGCGCGGCGGATGGCATGCGCCGCGTTGATGGTTGCCGCGGCAATTGCCTGGGCCGGGGTCAGTTTCATGGCCCGGCAGGCCAGAGCAATAACAAACTGCATGGACTCGTTCCAGGTGGTACCGGGGTTGCAGTCGGTAGCCAGCGCAAGTATGCCGCCTGCCGCAATGATTTTCTTTGCAGGTGTATATTCGCTTTCTGCCAGGCCAAAGGGTGTGCAGGGCAAAGAAACCGCCACCGTATCTGACCTGGCCAGGGCGGCGATGTCGGCGTCGGAGGTCTTAACCAGATGGTCGGCAGAGACCGCGCCCAGTTCCACAGCCAGGCTGGCACCGCCCAGGTTGTCGAATTCGTCGGCGTGGATCTTGAGCGGGAATCCCAGATCACGCGCCCGGGTCAGGATTTGACGCGACTGCGCCAGGTCGAAAGCCTTGTTCTCACAGAAGACATCAACAAATGGACGATGGACGGTGGAGGATGGATGATGTTTTTCGTCCCACCAGGCTTTGACGGCAGGCAACATTTCGCTGCAAATCAGGTCGGTGTAGGCTTGCGGGTCATCCTTGTATTCCGGGGCTACTGCGTGGGCACCGAGGAATGTAGGGGCAATTTCCCAGGGACCTTCGGCATCCAGCGCCAGCAGGGCTGCAAGCAGTTTCAGTTCGGTTTCGGTTTGCAGGCCGTAGCCGGTTTTGGCTTCGAGGGTGGTGGTGCCGTGGGCAAACATGCGCGCCAGGCGCGGGCGGGTCTCGTCCAGCAGGGTCTCCAGGCTGGCTTCACGCGTGCGGCGCACAGTGGAAATGATGCCCCCGCCAGCAGCCAAAATGTCCAGGTAGTGCATGCCGCCCATTTTCATCTCAAACTCAGCGGCACGATCGCCCGCCCAAACGATGTGCGTGTGTGGATCCACAAAGCCAGGCAGGACGACACAACCAGAAGCATCCAGACCTGGCTCATCGGGGTAGGCGCGGCGCAGGTCGGCAGTTTTGCCAAGCGCAGCAATTTTTTCGTCACGGACCAGAACTGCGCCATCCTCAATGATATTGAGCGTGCCAAGCGTCTGGCCGCGCTGCGGGCCGCCGGAAAGGGTCAGGAGTTGGGAAGCGGAGTGGATGAGCATGAGGGTATTTTACCGCGATTGAGCGTTCGGGCGGCTTTGCCTACAATGCGATCCGTTCCACCTTGAACGGCACATCTCCGGCAGGGGGCTCGTCAAACTCACGCGCGGCCAGATGACCGGAGTAAACCGCCTGGGCAATAATGTGTGGGGCTTCGGCGTCACCAATCACGCGCAGGGAGTGAAGTTTTCCCTCCGCCAGCGCCGGTTTCAGTTCGTGATACAGGCTGTCCTCGGGCAAGCGCTCGGTGACCAAGACTACGCCGTCGCAGGGGAGAGACGTCTCAGCGTTGGTCAGTGTATGGGTAACGGTAACAGCCTGCGGGTGGATCGAAGCGATGAGTTGCCGCGGCAGGATGGTCACGCCCAGGGAAAGGAGCCGCTTTTCGATGCGTTCCTGCTCCAGGGTGAAATGAGTCCAGCGTGAGACTTCCGGCGCAGGCGTGACGAGCGTCACTTTGCAGCCGTTCTGGGTCAGCAGTTCGGCCAGCACGCCGCCCAGGTAGTAATGGTCGTCATCCAAGAGTATCACCCGGCCAGAGGGGAGTCTGCCGGCCATCAGGTCATCGGGCGTGAAGACGTGGGGCTGATCGTGGCCGGGGATGGGATGCCAGGAATTGCGGCCAATGCCGTCCCGCCGCCAGCGCGCCCCGGTGGCTACAATGACATGCACAAGGCCCGAATCGAGCACATCGGCAGCAGACATGGGCGAGCCGGGGTAGAGCGAGACGTTGGGCAACTTGCGCAATTGAGTCAGGCGCCAGTCGGCCACGCGCCGCCACTCGGAGAGGCCGGGCAAAGCAGATTCAAGCAGGACGCGTCCCCCCAATTCGCGCCGGGCTTCGGTGAGAACAACCGTGTAGCCGCGCCGTCCCAATTGCAGGGCGCATTCCATGCCCGCTGGGCCGCCGCCCACCACCAGGATTTCCTTGTCGCTTTTCTTGGGAGGGATGATTTCGGGGTGCCAGCCGCGCCGCCATTCCTCGCCCATGGTCGGGTTTTGGGTACAGCGCAGGGGTGCCATGCGCGTGTCGCCGGTGACGCAGATGTTACAGCCAATGCACTCGCGGATGTCTTCCACGCGGCCCTGGCGTGTCTTTTGCGGCAGGAAGGGATCCGCAATGGAGGGGCGCGCCGCGCCGATCAGGTCGAGCACGCCGCGGCGGATAGCAGAGACCATGGCATCGGGCGAGGTGTAACGCCCCACGCCCAACACCGGTTTGCTGGTGAGGCTCTTGACAAAAGCCGTGTAAGGTTCCTGGTAACCTTCTTTTTCGAAGCGGGAGGTGGCCGAGTCATTGCTCCAACCGCTGATGTTCACGTCCCACAGGTCGGGCAGTTCGGCCAGCATGGCAATGATGTCGCGCGCCTCGCCCTGGCTGGAGAGGCCCTCCTCCCCCAGCAGTTCGTCCACGGCCAGGCGCGCTGCAACCGCGCACTTATCGCCGACGGCTTCTTTGGTATCTTCAAGCAACTCACGGAAGAAGCGCACGCGGTTTTCAAGCGAACCACCGTATTCATCCGTGCGGTCGTTCAGGCGTTTGAGCATGAACTGCATGGCCAGGCTGAGTCCATGCCCGGCATAGACGTGAATCACGTCAAAGCCGGCGCGCTTGGCACGCAAGGCAGCCTGGCGGTGCCAGCGGCGCACTTCGCGCAGGTCTTCCTTGTCCGCGCGGCGGGCCTGGATGGGATCGTAACCGGAGCCGCCCAGCACACTGGCGGCGCGCGGTCCCAGCGGCGGCAGGCGCGAGTACAGGTTGCCAGCATCCAGCCCGTTGTAGGCCAGTTCAATGGCGGCCAGCGCGCCGTGCCGGTGCACCGACTCGGCCATCAGCGCCAGCGGCGGGATGTCGTCGTCGCTCCACAGGCGGCCTTCAATGTAGGGCGTCAGGTCGCTGGAGGGGTGGATTTCCACCTCCTCGGTGCAGACCACGCCCCAGCCGCCTTCGGCTTTCATACCGCGCATGGCTGCCAGGGCGCGCGGGTGGCGGTGCCCCATGCCGTTGCAGTGAGAGACCTGGTAAAACCGATTCGGCGCGGTCACCGGGCCGAGGCGCACGGGTTCAAAGAGGATGTCAAAGGGAGAAGCAGATTGAGTATCCATAGAGACCTCCTTAGACGTCTAAAATAGCAAGCGGGATTTCCATCTCGTCCGGCGTCAAGCCGCCGTGATGACCATAGTAACGTTGTTCAAACTTGCCTTTTTCGTACCACCAGACAGACTGACCCTTGTAAGGCAGGATGACCAGATCCGCGAGTCGGCTGAGGAAGACATCTGAAATGTGCGGGCCAAAGTAACCCTGCGCGACCATATCTCGGCTCTTACGCACCTCAGCCTGCCCGGCGACGAGCGGCGTGATCCAGGCCTGGGCCTCGTCCACGGCCCCAGGGCGCGTATAAAGGAACAGGTCCCGGCACGAACCGCCAGGGGGCAGCAGTTTTCCGTTGCGGTTGGTGCGCAGTAACGGACGCAATTCTCGCTCGAAACCCGGCAGTTTGTTCAGGTAGAGGGTGGTCTGCGGGTCCACTTCAGTTTGTCCATGATCAGCCGTCAACAGCAACAAGGTGCGGCGTGAGGAACGCATGTCGCGCACCAGAAAACGCTCGATGGCCCACAAGGCAGTCTCTATCTGGGCTGCAGTTGGACAGCCGCCCGGCCCATAGCGGTGCGAAAGGCTATCGCTCTCATCGTAGTAGAGGAAGTAGTAGCCAGGGGCGGTATCACGCTCCAATAAAGCGCGCAAGTTGACCAGTGCCTCGGGCAGGGTGTGATAGGGATAGGTTTGTGCCCCCTGCAAAATAACATCCGAATAGGTGGAAGGGGTATATGCGCGCGCCTGGAAGATGTGTGCCGGGTAACCGCGTTCGGCCAGCGCCGGGTAGATGGTCTCCGTCGGGTAGAGTTTGCGCGGGTCAACGTGAGTGGGTTTGAGCGTGTCGCGCACCAGCGTGCCGGCGTGCGAGTACAAGAGCGGCGTGATGAGCGCATCCACCAGCGGCTCATAGTATTGCCACTCATAGACGCCGCTCTGCCCAACAGTCTGGCCGGTATGAATGCAAGTGATTTCGGCCGCGGTGGTGGAGGGGAACTGGGCGGTCAGTTGCAATGTCTGGCCTTCGCGGGCAATGCGTTTCAGCAGGGGCATCTCAGCAAACTGCTGGTAGAAACGCCAGCCGAAACCATCTATCAGGATAAAGATCACCCGCTCATAACGCTCTGCCAGCGGCGCGGCCAGGCTGCTGAGCGGCGAGCGGCCTTCACCGGTCAGCAAACGAAAGATTAGAGCCGGCAGGTCGCTGAAGCAACGCTGGCTGTAAGCAGGCTTGATGAAATGTGATGCAGACATAGATGACTACGGCCTGATCCCCTCAAGCGGGTAGCCTTTTGCGCTCCATGCCTTCAAGCCGCCATCCATGCTGGTCACATTGGTAAAACCAGCCTTAAGCAGGATTTTTGCGCCATCCTTGCTGCGGTTGCCTGATCGGCAGATGACCACAATCTCTTCATCGCGCGGCAGGTCACCCAGCCGGTTGGGTAGTTGGTCTAGCGGGATAAGGGTGGTATTTGGAACGTGGTACTCGTCCCACTCTTCCTGTTCGCGCACATCCAGCAGGAAAACACCTGACTGGTATTTGGCATAGGCCTCATCCACGCTTACCTGCCTGACCTGTGCAGATGCTTGATTGAAACCCAGCACCCTGACGACAATCAGGATAAGTGCCAGGGCAAGAACCAGAAGAAACCCCATTATCGTGTACTGGCGGTTATTGGACTTGCGTTTGGCACGTACATGCTTGCGTTTAGACACGGCTACCTCCCAATATTTCATTCGTTGATTTCCTTATCGGCTAATTGTATGCGTGAGATGGGAACTGCGCCAGTGTATTTCGAGTCGAAATTATTGATACCACTTCGGGTATCCTCTCAATGGGAAGAACTTTAGGGGGTACTTTAGCGGTTATTGCACTTTCGCGCAGATACCGGTATGATTGACCTTAAACATACTCTCTGTGCCACAGGCTGCTGCTTATGAAATGCTTTGACCCCAAATACAACGATCTTCCCAAAGTGGAATTGCACTGCCACCTGGAAGGCGCCATTCGCACCACAACCATCCTGGACATCGCCCGTCAGCACGGGCTGGATCTGCCCGCCTGGGACGTGGAGGCTCTGGACCGGCACGTCAAGGTCTACGAGCAAATGCGCGACCTGCACGCCGTGCTCGAGGCCTTTGCCATCTTCCAGAACAGCATCGTCTCGCCACAGGTTGTAGAACGCATTGCCTGGGAATTGTTTGAGGATTCCCACCGGCAGAATATCCACCTGCTTGAAGTGCGTTTCTCACCCGACTGGGCCTTCAGCGGCCACAATCTGGATTGGGAGGCGGCTCTGGAGGGCATTTTGCGTGCTAAAGAGCGCGCTGAGGCGGAATTCGGCATGGCCATTGGGCTGATTGCCATCACCTCACGCAGTTTGGGACCAGCCTCGTGTGAAAAGACGGTGGACTGGGCCATCTGCCACAAAAACGAAATTCAGGGCATTGACCTGGCCGATAGTGAACAGATGTACCCGATACGCGAGTTCGTCCGCCCGGTGATGCGGGCAAGGGAGGCCGGGTTGAAGGTGACGGTCCACTCTGGGGAGGATACGCCCGCTTCAGCGGTGGTTGAGACGATTCAGGCCATGGTTCCAGAGCGAATCGGTCACGGCATCCACATTATCGAAGATATGGCCGCGGTGGAATTCGTCCGCGAGCATGGGGTGACGCTGGAGGTCAACCCATGGAGCAATTACCTGACCAACGCTGTGCCACGCATTGAGGAACATCCACTCAAGCGCTTGTTTGACCTGGGCGTAAAGGTGACCATCAATTCAGACGACCCCGAAGTGCTGGATACCAACCTGAACAACGAGTATCGAATCGCGCATGAGGTCTTGGGGATGAGCCTGGAAGAAATTGCAATCTGCAACCGCTATGCCCTGGAGGCATCCTTCCTGCCGGTGGAGCAAGTGCAAAGGATTCGGGAGAAGTATTTCGCATGAGCACGCTGTTATGTCCCAAATGCCAGACCGAACTGGTGCGGCGTTTCTACAAAGGAATGATTGAGGTGGATTCTTGCCCGGAATGCCGCGGCATGTGGCTGGACCTGGCCGAACTCGACCGGCTGGAAGATGTAGCCTTTGACGATGATCAGCACAAAGGTTCACTGGTGCACAATGCGCATGCAGCAGCGTGCTGTTGTCCATCTTGTGGCGGGCTCATGCAGGAATTTGAGTACCGCATGTACGGTTTGCACCTGGAACTTTGCCCAGATAAACATGGCTTCTGGCTGGATGGGGGTGAAGATGAACGCGTCCTCGAAATCATGAGTCAACGTGCCGGGCAATTCAAGCACCGCGTTGAACCCGAACAGGAATGGCGGCTGCTGTTGAAGCAAATACGAGTCTTTCTGGGGCAGAACAGACAAAGATAAGTTCGAATCGAACGCCCATATCCGTCAATGCAGATGTGAAACCTGCGCGGCCAGCAGCACATTTCTTCACTCTTCGCTCTCAAAATCAGGTATACTTTCCCCGCTTATGACTGCCCACATTCGCAACTTCTGTATCATTGCTCACGTGGACCACGGCAAATCCACCCTGGCCGATCGGTTATTGCAATTAACCGGTACCATCTCAGAACGCGAAATGACCGAGCAAGTGCTCGATTCGATGGAGTTGGAACGCGAAAAGGGCGTTACCATTAAAGCCTCGGCAGTCCGCATGAATTACACCGCCCGCGATGGTCAAACCTATGAACTCAACCTGATTGACACACCCGGTCATGTGGACTTTGGTTACGAGGTCAGCCGTGCACTGGCAGCCTGCGAAGGGGCGGTGCTGGTGGTAGACGCGACCCAGGGCATCGAAGCACAAACATTAGCCAACCTGTACTCAGCCCTCGAAGCCGACCTGGTGATTGTGCCGGTCATCAACAAGATTGACCTGATCTCGGCCCGACCGGACGAGGTGGCCGAGGATATCAGCAGCCTGCTGGGGGTCCCGCCCGAATCGGTTTTGCGCGTTTCGGCCAAAGACGGCACCAACGTGGACGCTGTGCTGGAGGCTGTCGTTCAGCAAATTCCTCCCCCCAAGGATGAGGCAGACGCGCCATTGCGGGCATTGGTCTTTGATTCACATTACGATTCCTACAAGGGCGTCATCACTTACGTACGTGTGGTAGAGGGTAGTTTGAGTGCCGGCGAGAGCATACATCTCATGTCCACCGGCGTAGATGTCAAGCCTATCGAGGTGGGTATTTTTGCCCCTATGCTCAAGCCGGTAGCAGGGCTAAGCGCCGGAGAGGTGGGTTACATTGCTACCGGCCTGAAAACCGTCCACGATGCACGCGTTGGCGATACCATCACGAAGACCGCCTGGCCAGCGGCTGAACCCCTCCCTGGCTACCGAACGCCTAAACCGATGGTCTTTGCCGGAATCTACCCAACCGAAGCAGATGACTATCAAGATCTGCGCGAGGCGCTGGAAAAGTTACAACTCAATGACGCCTCCCTCTTTTTCCAGCCGGAAACGTCTCAGGCGTTAGGTTTTGGCTTTCGTGCCGGTTTTTTGGGACTGTTCCACATGGAAATCATTCAGGAGCGGATTGAACGAGAATACGACCTGGATGTGGTCTTTACCGCCCCAACGGTTGCCTATGAAGTGCTTTTGCACGACGGCACCACCGTTATTGTCTCATCGCCGGCTGAACTGCCAGACGAAGGCCTGATCGCTGAAATCCGCGAACCATGGATGAAAATTGAAATCATCACGCCGACTGAGTACTACGGCCCCATCATGGATTTGGTCACCAAACGACGCGGCATTTTTAAACAGCAGGAATATCCGGCTCCTCATCGCGTTCAACTGGATTTCGAAATTCCCCTCTCTGAAATTATTGTGGACTTTTTCGACGAACTCAAGTCGCGTACGCGCGGCTACGCCTCGCTGGATTACCAATTCCTGGAATACCGCGCCGATAAACTGCAAAAGTTAGAGATTCTGGTCAACGGTGAACCGGTGGATGCGCTGGCCACCATTGTCCACACGCGCGATGCCTACCACAAAGGCCAGCGAATGATCACCAAACTCAAGGAACTCATCCCGCGTCAGTTATTCGACGTAGCCATTCAAGCCTCATCCGGCGGACGGGTCATCTCGCGCGCCAACGTCAAGGCCACACGGAAGGACGTGCTGGCCAAATGCTACGGCGGCGATATCACCCGCAAGAAGAAATTGCTGGAAAAGCAAAAAAAGGGCAAAAAACGCTTGAAAATGATTGGCAATGTTGAAATCCCTCAGGAGGCCTTCATGGCTGTACTGAAACTAGAAGAGGAGTAACACGAAACACCAAAAGCCGCAGCAGACACAGGGAGACTTTTTAAAAAGCCGCAGAATCTAAACTCAGAGATGCGGCGCGCTTTTGGGCTGTTGCGTATTAAAAATCATCTTTTATGAAAAATTTCTGGAAATCTGCCCGAGGCTGGTTGCCTGGCGCCATCATCAGTATCGCCTTGCTGGCCGCGATTGCGTACTTTGTGGACTTAAAAAAAGTGGTCCAGGCAATTCGCAGTGCCAGCCCCTATCACCTTTTGGCCGCACTGGCCATCAGTTTTGGCTGGTTAATGGTACGCGGTATTGTCTGGCGTACCCTGCTTAAAAACCGCGCTCCCTATCGAGATGTCTTCCTGTCATTGAGTGAAGGCTACTTGATGAACAACTTCCTGCCCTTGCGGCTGGGTGAATTTGGGCGCGCTTTTATGCTCAGCCGCAAAAGCAAACTCGGTTTTGTAGAGATCCTGCCCACCATCGTCATCGAACGTATCGTTGACCTGACCATCTCGGCTGCCCTTTTACTGATTGGCATTTTATTTGTGACGCAAGCCCAAGGTGCAGAACGCATTGCCCTACTGGTAGGCGGCATTGTGCTGGCAGTGCTGCTTACGCTCTACCTTCTCGCCCTCAATCGGCTGCAAGTCATGCAAATCTATCAACGCCTGAGTCAACATCTACCGCGATTAAAGCGTTTTGACAGTTTCCTCGATTCGTTTTTCAATGGCCTGGTCATCCTGACCGACGGGCGCTGGTTCCTGCGCTTTCTCTTCTGGATGATCGTCAATTGGAGTATGGCAATTTGCCAGTTTTACCTGGTGGTATTGGCTTTTTTCCCGCAAGCCCAACTCTTTTGGGGGATCTTCGGGTTGGGAGCGGCAGCATTTGGCGGCGCTGTGCCCTCCCTGCCAGGCGCGGTTGGCACCTTTGAAGGCGCGCTGGGCGGGGCGCTCAGCCTGGTGTCCAAAGATGAGTCCACTTCGCTGGCTGTAGCCCTGACGGCACACTTTTTCAACTATCTGGTCAGCGGCACAATTGGGATTTATGCCTTGAGCCGCGAAGGCCAAACGCTGGCCGGAATTTATCGCCAAATACTCAACCTGAGGACGAAAAAAGATGCCGCGTAATTTTTTTATTACCGGAGGAGCCGGATTCATCGGTTCAAACTACGCCTATCGCCTGCTCCAACGCGGTGAGCGGGTCACCATCTTTGATAATCTCTCGCGCGCCGGCGCAGCACGCAACCTGAAATGGCTGGAAGAATCTTTCGGCCGCAACGCATTCCGGCTCATCATTGCCGACGTACGCGATGCGGCCCGTTTAACGGAAGCCGTACGCGGGTCGGATGTGATCGTACATTTAGCCGGGCAGGTGGCTGTCACCACTTCGGTCACCCAGCCTCGAGAAGACTTTGAGGCCAACGCACTTGGCACCTTTAACGTCATCGAAGCCGCCCGATTATCTGATGAGAATCCCATTGTATTGTATGCCTCCACCAACAAGGTCTATGGCGGCATGGAAGAGGTGCAAGTTGTGGAACGTGCCACCCGTTGGGAATATGTCTCTCTTCCGCATGGTTGTCCAGAAAGCCAACCGTTGGATTTTCACTCACCCTACGGTTGCAGCAAAGGGACAGGCGACCAATACGTGCGCGACTATGCCAGAATCTATGGCCTGCGCTCTGTCGTCTTTCGCCAATCTTGTATCTACGGGCCGCGCCAGTTTGGTATTGAAGACCAGGGCTGGGTAGCATGGATGATCATTGCTGCAGTAACAGGCCGTCCTATCACCATTTACGGTGATGGAAAACAAATCCGAGATATTCTGTATGTAGACGACCTTTTGGATGCCTACGACGCTGCTGTTGAGCACATTGAAACAGCCGCCGGACAGGTTTACAACATTGGCGGCGGGCCGGCCAATACCATGTCCATTTGGGCTGAGTTTGGCCCCCTCCTGGAGAGCCTGCTTGGCCGTCCCATCCCTGTGGCTCATGGTGACTGGCGACCCGGTGACCAGAAAGTTTTTGTCGCCGACATCCGCAAGGCAGGACACCACCTGGGCTGGACGCCAAAAATCGGTGTGCAGGAGGGCGTTACGCGCTTGTTTCATTGGGTTCAGGCCAATCGGCAACTGTTCGCCTGAAGTTGTAGGCCCGCATGACGACATACTACACCCGCCAGAGCCTTTGGTCTCTCTTCTTGATTTGCGCTTTTCCACTCCACCTGTGGACGATTGTCTTTGGCTTGATAGACATGTCCTGGACAACCGTGCGCACCAACCTGTGGGACGCGGTAGGAGTCCTTTCCTATGCGCTCATCTTTACATTTCTGGAAAGTCTGATTGTCTGGCTGGCAGCCACTCTATTAGGTTTTCTGCTTCCCCGGCATTGGGACGCCGAGCGGCGGGCAATGATGATGGGCATGCTTGTCCTGATAGCAGCCATCTGGGCGATGGCTGGTTCGCTGTATTTTCTTCTGGGTAAACCGTTCCCGGCTTTCGTTTTAAACTTTCTGGCACGCTCGGGCCACCCGCTAAAACTCTTATTGGCCGGCAGCGGCGCACTTGTGTTGTTCACCTTTGCTGTGCCACTCTATCTTTCTTTACGCTCAAAGCGTTTCTGCAAGAAAGTACAGGAAGGCCTCAAAAACCTGGCATTGTTGAGCAGCGTTTACATCGCATTGGACGCGGTTGGCTTGTTTATCGTCATCATCCGTAATTTATAAAAGATAAGGTCACATCCTCCATGAAGCAATCTCTCAGCCGTAGAGAATTTCTAAAACTGGCCACAGTTTTGCCATTGGGTTTGCTGCTTCCTCGTACGCTGACCAAATCTCTGCCGCCAGATCAAGGGGCAACTCGGCCAAACGTCATCATCATCGTCTTTGATGCTCTCAGCGCGCATAACCTCTCGCTTTACGGCTACCAACGCGAGACCATGCCTAATCTGTCCCGTCTGGCAGAACGGGCACTGATTTACCACAATCACTTTGCTGGCGGGAATTTCACCACCCCCGCTACCGCCTCCCTGTTGACCGGCGTCTATCCCTGGACACATCGTGCATTCCGCTTCTATGGAAAAGTGCAGGAAAAGTTAGCACAAAAGAGTCTCTTCCATGCCTTTGAGGGATATCACCGCTTTGCTTATTCTCACAATCCGCTGGTTGTCACCTTGCTGGAGCAATTCTCAAGCGCTATTGAGCAACTCATTCCACAAAGCCGTTTAATGCTGACCAACGACAGCCTCATCCAAACGCTCTTCAAAAACGACGAGGACATTGCCACGGTCGGTTGGACGCGCACCATCAAGCGGGAGGATGAATTTTCATATTCTCTCTTCCTGTCGCACATATACAAACGGCTCAAACAAAAAAAGGTTGAGAAGTTACAACCAGAGTTTCCGCGCGGCGTGCCTCACTACAGCGACAATTACTTTCTGCTTGAAGATGGGATTGACTGGCTGCGAGATAACTTGCCTCTCCTGCCCCAACCTTTTTGCGGCTATTTTCATTTTTACCCGCCTCATGCCCCCTACAACACCCATCGAGAATTTTACGGCCGTTTTGAAGACGATGGCTGGCAGCCTCCCGAAAAGCCGATTGACCTTTTTGCAAATCGAACAGCAGAACGTACGCTTGACATGCGTACCCAGTACGATGAATTCCTGCTCTATGTGGACCGAGAGTTTGGCCGTCTGTTTGCCGCGCTTGAGACCTCTGGCTTGCTAGATAACACCTGGCTCATTGTCACCTCCGATCATGGTGAGATGTTCGAACGCGGCATTCGCGGTCACCTGACGCCAGTTCTCTATCAGCCTGTCATCCACATCCCTTTGCTTATCTTTGAACCGGGGCGCACGTCACGTCTGGACATTCGCACCCCAACCAGCGCGATAGACCTGCTGCCCACTCTCCTCTATCTAACCGGTCAGCCAGCCGCATCATGGACCGAAGGTCACATCCTGCCACCCTTTGCTGATCCGGCCGAACGAAATTTATATGCGGTTCAAGCAAGATACAGTGAGCCGCTTCGGCCTTTGAGCGAGGCGACTTTGATGCTGGTACAGGGCGATCACAAATTGGTCCGCTTTTTCGGATACAAAGAATTAGGTTCAAGCAGAGAACGCATTGAACTCTATAACCTCCGCCGTGACCCCGAAGAACTGGACAACCTGTACCCCAAAGAAAAAGAACTCAGCCGCTTGCTTCTGGCCGAGTTACAGACCGCGCAGGAGAAAGCCGATGCACCCTACCGTCTTTGACGGATAACCACCGCTCAATGCAGACGCAACATTTCCAAGTTACTCTGCGCTTCGGGGGCGTTTTTCCAGAAAGCGGTTAGTTTCTCACAGGCATAATCACTACAGTCAGCGCAGGTTTGCAGACTGCGCTCCAGAGCACATTTGCGGATGGCACACAGCGGACAATAACCACCTACCCGTCCGCTTTCTGCCAAACAGCCATCACAGGTCACGTCTTTGATCGTCATCTCTGGGGCATTGAATTCCACCCGCCATTTATCCAGCAACATTTCGAGAGCATTCAAATCACTGGTTTGGGTGTAACGATAGGCATCGCATTGGGCGCAATCCAGGCCACACGGGGCAATCATCGTTGTCATGGGTCTCCTCCTCCAAAAGTAAAAAACGTTCCTACCGACTTGCTGCACCCAAAATATAGCACATATGTTCTATTTGTGCAAGGGAAAAAACGAGTGATTCAAGCCAGACAATGCATCATTTACCTTACTTAAAGCAAGAGAGAGGGCAGGAATACCTGTCGCCTCTCTTGATTAAAGCGGTTTTTCAAGACCCAATCTACTTTTATCTCACAAATTGCCCATCCTTGTAAACCACTTCCCCATCCACCACAATCTCAGAATCAGAGCGTAAATCGCAAATCATATCCCAGTGAATCAGACTCTGGTTGCGTGAACCGGTCTCAGGGTAGCCCGCGCCAAGCGCCATATGGAAAGAACCGCCGATTTTTTCGTCAAACAGAATATTCTTGGTAAAACGGTCAATTTCGTAGTTGGTGCCGATAGCAAATTCACCCAGGTAACGCGCGCCGGCGTCTGTTTCCAGCATTTGCAGCAAGAAAGCCTCGTTCTTCTCAGCGCTGGCCTTTGTAACCCGCCCGTTACTGAAGGTCAACTCTACCCCTTCTACCACTACCCCGCTATAAACTGCCGGATACGTAAACTTGACCCAACCGTTAATCGAATCCTCTACCGGCCCGGTATAGATTTCACCATCTGGCATATTATGCGTCCCATGCGAATTAAGAAACTTGCGCCCTTTGATGGAAAGCGTCAGATCCACGTTGGGCCCGCGCAAGATCACCTGACTGTGCCCCTCTATCCGTTCAATATAAGCACGTTGATCCTCTTCCACCTGCTTCCAAAAGGCAATGGGGTCGGCATCGAGAGCATGGCACGACCGAAAAACAAAATCTTCGTACTCGCGCAAACTCATATCAGCCTCTTGAGCATAGGCTTGGGTAGGATAAAGGGTAGTGACCCACTTAAACACCCCTTCTGCCCCGCGGCGCATCTGGGCTTCAGTGATCAGACCAGCGGCTTTGCCGCGCCGTTGTTGACGGGCAGGATCAGCCATCGTCAGTGCCCGCGTATTGACCGAAGAGTGAATGCGAATCCGAGACTCAAACTGATCGTAAGCCAATTTTTGCAGAGGCGGGACAAAATCCAACTGGACATCATTCCCGTAGGTCAATAAAAGTTCCTCACCGCCAGGAAAGAACATATCAGGCAATGATACAAGAGGCACAGGGTGCCCCCCCTTTTGCAAAATTTGGATATAGAGTTCTCGCACCAATGGCGCAGCCTCTGTAGTAGCCTCAATTAACACCCGGTCACCCGGCTGGACACGCGCCGAATGCTCAACCAGTATTTTTGCAAACTTCTCAACACGTGGGTCTGTCACAAAAGCCTCCTCGTTAGAGATTCCACTGCCGTCAATTATATCACCACCAAATAGGGTATACTCTTGGCGACTCAAATTTACCCCAAGATAACATAACCTTATGAAACAACTTATCCAGAATATGAAAACCGGACAAACCTCCATCGAAGAGGTGCCCATTCCCACCCCTCAGCGCGGTCAGGCCTTGGTCCGCGTGGCCGCTTCGCTCGTCTCAGCCGGGACTGAGCGCACGCTGGTGGAATTTGCCGAAAAATCGCTTGTCGGCAAGGCGCGTTCCCGCCCCGACCTCGTCCGCCAGGTGGTGGACAAGATGAAACGGGAGGGTCTCCTGCCCACGCTGCAAGCCGCCTTCAACCGCCTCGACCAGCCAATGGCACTCGGCTACTCCTCCGCCGGCACCATCGTCGCCCTGGGCGAGGGGATGGAAGGTTTCCACGTCGGTCAGCGCGTGGCCTGTGCCGGCGGCGGCTACGCCGTCCATGCCGAATACAACCTCGTGCCGCGCAATCTGCTCACCCCCTTGCCCGATCACGTGGATTTCGAGTCTGCCGCCTTCACCACCCTGGGCGCGATTGCCCTGCACGGCTTCCGCCTGGCCGGGCCGCAAATCGGTGAAAACATCGCCGTCATTGGCATGGGTCTTTTGGGATTATTGACCGCGCAGATCGCCGCCGCAGCCGGCTGCCGCGTGATGGGCGTGGACACCAATCCCCAGCGCGTTGCCCTCGCCTCGTCTCTTGAACTTTTGGCCTGCTCCCGCGACCAGGCCGAGGAGGCCGCCCAAGCCTTTACCGCTAACCGCGGCTTCGATGCCATCCTGATCTGCGCCGACACATCCTCTAACGACCCGGTGGAACTGGCCGCACTCATCGCCCGCGACCGGGCGCGGGTGGTCGCAACTGGCGCGGTCGGCCTGACCCTGCCGCGCAAGCCCTACTACGAGAAAGAAATCAGTTTTATCAACTCCCGCTCCTATGGGCCAGGGCGCTACGACCCCTCCTATGAAGAAGCCGGACATGACTATCCCATTGGTTACGTACGCTGGACGGAGGGACGCAACTTTGAGGCCATCATTGACCTCTTGGCGAGCGGCAAATTACAGGTCCAGCCGCTGATTACGCACCGCATCCCCATTGAACGCGCCACTGAAGCCTATGCGGTCATCACAGGGAAAAAGAAAGAACCGTTCTTAGGGGTATTGTTGACTTACGGCGGAGAAAGTACACAGGAAGAAAGTACACAGGTAAAAAGTACACAGGTAAATGGTAGACAGGTAAACAAGGGAATAGGTACACGTGTCTACTTGTCCACTCCTCGCGCGGCTGGCGCGGTTGAACTTGGCGTGCTCGGTGCAGGAAATTTCGCTTCTGCCACTCTGCTCCCGGCCATTCAAAAGGTGACCGGTATTGAACTGATTGGCATTGCCTCGGCAGGCGGGTTACATGCTGCACACGTTGCCAAAAAATTCGGCTTTGCCTATGCTACTTCAAACAATGATGAAATCCTGAACGACCCCGAAATCAATACCGTAGCCATCCTCACCCGCCACGATTCACACGCTGAGTTGGCAATCAAGGCCCTGCAGGCAGGCAAACACGTCTTTGTTGAAAAACCGCTTGCAATCACCAGTGAGCAGTTATCAGCCATCAATGATCAATTAATGAATACTGAACATTGCTTATTGCTTACCGGTTTCAACCGCCGCTTTTCTCCTCTAGCAACGCAACTTGCCGCGCACTTTGCAAACCGCACCGAAGCGCTTTACATGCACTACCGCGTTAATGCCGGCTATATTCCTCTCAATCACTGGACGCACGACCCTGCCCAGGGCGGAGGACGTATCATTGGCGAATGCTGTCACTTTGTAGATTTCCTTACCTTTCTAGCCGCCGCAGCGCCGGTCAGTGTGACGGCGCACGCCCTGCCTGATGCCGGAAAATATCACGAAGATAACGTCTCAATGACCTTCGTTTTCCCGGATGGTTCAGTTGGCGTGGTAGACTATCTCGCCAACGGCGACAAATCCTTTCCCAAAGAACGCGTTGAGGTCTTCTGCGGCGGCCGGGTCGCCGTGCTAGATGACTTTCGCACGCTGGAACTCCTTCACGATGGGCGACACAAGATCATCAGACAGAAACAAGACAAAGGCTGGCGCAGCGAGTGGCAGGCATTTACCCGCGCCATCCTCCAGGGCGGCCCGCCGCCTATCCCTTATGAGCAATTGATTGGTGTGACGAAGGCCACCTTTGCGGCAATTGAGGCCCTGCACACGGGCAAAAAAGTAGAGGTGTAACCTCTCAGCCAGAAAAACGCCGCTTCCCCCGCAGCCTGCCTGAGCAGCGGGGGAAGCATTTTATTTTGAAAGCGGAAGCAAGGGTTATTCTGTGCCCAAATGTCTGTTGCCGTATTTGCACAGCCTGGTTTCCTAACTCTGCAATCAGTGGTTCAACCGTAGGCACCCCTAATCTTGTCCAGGGCTTCAATCACAACCTGGCGGGGAGAGTCACACAAACAATCCCCCCCTTCCAGGGCACTTTGATCCATCAGCAAAGAAGTGAGCGGTTCCACAGCACGAGCATCCCTGAGTTCTCCCAAGGCCCAGGCCACAGTCATTTTCATCCAGACACTTTCGTCCTGAAGCGCAGCCACAAGGGGCAATACCGCAGGTGCACCGATTTGAGCCAGCACTTTGCCAGCGATTTCGCGTTTCTCCATGCATTCCCACCCATGAATACTGGCCAGCACCCCCCATGTCGCGTCTGAATGGGTGAAGCTGTCCAACGATAACATCGATTGAGCAAAAGCCCCATCCTGGGCACTTTGCTTGAGAAGGGCAATCGCCACATTGACCGCCACAATCCCCAATGCGGCGCACTTCTCCCAATTTTGTTTTGCCATCCAATACCAGACAGCAATCTCATCCTGCCCTGGTTGCCAACCAAGTCCATCCAGCGCCTGGGCTGCTGCCTTTCTTATATCCCATTGTTGGAGGCTTGAAAGAAGCGGCTCAATTGCACGGGCATCCCCTATCTTGCTCAGTGCCATGGCCACAGAGGCGCGCACAGTTTCCGATTCGTCCTCCTTCAGTGCAGTAATAAGCGGCTCTACAGAACGAGCATCGCCGATTCGCCCTAGCGCCTCAGCGGCTGCACTGCGTACTCTATAGTCATCTTTTTTCAGCACATCAATCAGCGGCACAATGGCCCTAACGTCCCTCAGTTCACCCAGAGCATCGGCCGCATCCCGACGCACCTCCCAAACTTTGCGATACTCAAGTGCTTTTATCAGCCCCTCCACATCGCGGCGGGCTTTCATTTTTTCTACCTTCGGTACTCCAAAAAGAAACATATTTTGGCTACTGGCAAATAGAAAGATTCTTGTGTGATTTTCGCAACGGCTCTGATATTGAATGATGGAAGCATCCAATCCCAAAGTTTTTACAAAAGATCCAGGCTTTTACTGCCCAATAAACGAATACAGAATATAGTTGTCAAATTCAAAAATGGGCGTCTCGCCTTCATCCACCTCAATAGCAATGCCAATATGCCCTTCTTTCAAGCGACTGTTCTCCAATTCATTTACAAGAACGCCATTGATGTAGAACTCGAAGTGCGAACCTCGCCCCTCCACCATCAAGGTGTTTGGTTGACCATACTGGATTGAGCGCGCAATCGTCCAGTCAATGAGCGTGTACCAGGTATTATCTGCCCGCAGGAATACCTGATAACGGCCATTTTCACAGACCTTGAAAAAGTAATAAGCATCTCCTTGGCCTCGAAAAGTCAATCCATAACAGGCGCTAGAAGGGGAGCCTTTTATCAATTGGGCATCCAGGCTGATGTTGAAGGTATCCAATTCGGGGGCAGGCCACCAGATTCGGATGAATCCTGCAGAACGCTGGACGGTCACTCGAAATTTTCCGTCCACGATTTGTGCATTGCCTTTCCACCAACTCTCTTCAAAGTCCCCTACCTCCCAACGGTTAATGTTGTGACTGAAGGAATCTTTGAGAATCAAAATTTGTTCCGAGGTGGCCGTAGGTGTAGGTTTCGCCATAAGGGTGGATAAGGTTATGGCTGTAGCAGTTGCCTGAGCCTGAGTCGTAGCCACGCTTTGGGTTTGAGCAGCGGCTGTCATTTCGGCCTGCGCGGCGGCTTCCTGCGCCCTCTTCTGGACTAACCATAGACTGCCGCCAGCCAATATTGCTATCAGCAGACAGATACAGGCAACCACGCCAAGGATAATGACAACCGTCCAGTTGGTACGGCGATTCTTTGGTGTTGTGGGAGGAAGTGGTGCCCCGCTGCTTGAAGACGCTTCATCAGGCCGGGCATCTGCAGTCCTGGCCGTCCTTGCTGGAACATTTGCTTGCTCCAGCAGGCGGACAATTTCTGTCCGCCCAAGCACGCGCGCCATGTCAAGTGCAGATAGCCCTTCCTTTTTTTTTTAGGTGAGGTTTTGCCCCCTTCTCAAGGAGCAGTTCTACCAGTTCTACATGCCCCATACCGGCAGCACGCATGAGAGGGGTAATGCCATCTATGTTCTGAGCATCGGGTGAGGCTCCATGTTCTAACAATAAACGGGCAATTTCCAGATACCCTTCTACGGCTGCATTGCCCAGGGGAGTGGTGCCCTCCCGGTCGCGCGCGTCCACCTCTGCACCTGACTGAAGCGCGTCCTGCACGGCCTCAAGATCCCCCTGCTCGGCTGCCTGAAGCAATCTTTCAGAGGCAGCCGCGCGGTTGACGGAGGAACTTTTAGGTGAAGCCGAAGCAGTTTCAGCAGGCACAGGCTTTTCGCCCTCAATGCACGCCTTCAACTTGCTCAAGGTCTGGTTCAGTTGGCGCAGATGTGCCGCGCCTCCGTCGGTAAATGAAGCACCGCCATGAGGTTCGCTCTCCTGAATCCTGACCTGCGTTTGTTCATTGCCAACCGACTCAAATGTCCAGGTGGTGGTCATCCAGGAGCCACGTATGCGCACCATGCGCCACAGGATGACATCCTCAATAAGAGATGCGCCGCCCAGCGCCCATTCCAATTTTCCCCCGGGCTTCCAGTCTGCACGACGCAGGCCGCCGCCCCACCATTTTTCCCAATGATTTGGGTTGGTAAAATACGTCCAAACGACCTTAACCGGGCGCTCAATAACGATTTCTGCAGTTAACACTTAGTCCTCCTTTGGCCTGACTCATGCCGACATGGAAAACTTTCTTTTCTGAATGCACGCTGCTTTTGCCAATTCAGTTACATGATAGCAAAAACCGTACAATTTTCAACAGGTTAAACCACACAAAAGTCGTTGCAAAGATGACTCTCCTGCAAAAACTTGTCAAACACAAAGGTCACGAAGGAACACAAAGGAAAATCTTTTCATCTCTCAAGTGTTGTGTACTTTGTGTCTTAGTATGATTAGGGAAGAACCTTTGTGGTTAAAAGCCTTTTTGCAGTCAAGTCAAAGATGGTACATGGTAGGTCACGTTTGAAACGTAACCTGCTTTTGAGTGGATATAATCGCATCTATTGCCTTGCCTGCACAAACAACCTGACATAAAATAGTCACATGTCTGCCACGACCGCTAAAGTTTGGGATGTCATTATCGTTGGTGCCGGCCCAGCCGGGGTTTCCACTGCCCTACACCTGGCGCAGATCGCGCCGCATCTTCTCTCCCAAACGCTGATTCTGGAAAAGGAACGCCACCCGCGACCCAAACTGTGCGGCGGCGGTATTCTGCCTGATGGCGAAGTCATCCTGCGCCGCCTTGGCTTAGACCTGACCGAAATTCCCCATGTGGATGTAGAATGGGCTCATTTTGACTTTGGCTGCCCCGGTCTGACCATGCGCGCCAAAGACAGCATGCCCTACGCCTTTCGTGTTATCCAGCGGGATGAATTCGATGCCTGGCTGGCCGAAAAAGCCCGTCAACGCGGCTGCATCATTCATGAAAACACAAGCGTACAAGACTTGAAGGTTGGAGAAGAATACGTTGAAGTAGAGACGAATCGAGGCTTATATCGCGCCCGGGTTGTCGTTGGGGCTGATGGGAGCAATAGCCGGGTACGGCACGCCATTGCTCCCCATAGCGGACCTCTACCGGCACGCCTGCTGGAAGTTTACACATCGGTCAAACCAGAAAGCACTTCCCACCGTCTTTCAGACTCTTACTTTGATTTCATCTGCATCTCCGAGGGCGTCTCCGGCTATGTTTGGGATTTTCCGGCGCTGGTCAAGGGTCAACCCATGCGCAACCGCGGCATATACGATTGGAATCACATTCGGCGCGCCGGGCGCAAACCACTCAAGCAAATCCTCTCAGAAGAACTGCGGCGGCACGGACAGAACCTGGACGAGTATCCATTGGCCGGTCACCCAATTCGCTGGTTCGACGCCCATGGGACGTTTTCTGCCCCTCGCGTCATCCTGGCAGGCGATGCAGCCGGCGTAGATGCCCTTTACGGCGAAGGAATCAGCCTTGCCCTTGGCTACGGCAAAATCGCGGCCGAGGCCTTGCGCGACGCCTTTGAGCAGGGAGAATTTAATTTTGACGGATACAGGCAACGGGTCCTGCGCGAACCGCTGGGTATCGCCCTGCGGCGGCGCACTTTCTTTTCCCACATCATCTACCGCATCACCAGCCCGGCCATTCAGCGTCTCATCTGGTGCAGGTTGAGGCGAATCGTAAAATGGCTGGTGCAGACCTTCCTTATCGGTTGGTCCGAATGGTAATCTAATTTCTGATGCGGCGAATAAACTGCGGTGAATTCAACCCCCGTTCCAGCAAATAAGTAAGGTAGGCCTGGATGAGTTCTTCCACTGCTTGGCGTGTGCCAAAAGCAGGATGGGCACGCCGCGCCAGGGGATAAGAACTGCGCTGGAAGTGGCGCAGATATTTCAGCGTCTCGACTTCTACGGCTCGGACTCCGGGCAAGCCTGCTCCACACCTTGGGCAGAGGACTCCACCCTGAGCCGGCGAGAAAAACTGATCTTGCGGTAAGACCTCAGCCTCACAATTGGCACAGTTGAACAACTGTGGCCGGAAGCCAAGGGCATCTAAAAGGCGCATCTCGTAATAGCGCACCGCTGGCCAGACATCCGGCTCCGAATCGAGGCGGGTAAGAGTCTGGGTTAACAAACGGAAAAGGGACAGGTGCTCCCCCTCTTCGTACACAAAGCGGTCCAGCAATTCAACCACATAGGCGGCATAACCGGTGCGTTCCAGGTCGGCGCGCAGCGGCAGGTGAGCATCTACAGTATCGGCCTGGGTCACAATCAACAGGTCGCGGCCAGCGGCCAGCAGCAAGCGGACATGCGTAAATGGCTCCAGGTGACCTGCCTTGCGTGAGCGCATCTTGCGGGCGCCTTTGGCCAGAGCGCGCACTTTACCTGCTTCGCGGGTGTAAAGCGTCAGCAGGCGGTCGGCTTCACCCCAATCGGCATGTCGCAAAACAACAGCCTCAGCACGAAAAGAACGCTGTCTCTCCACCTTATTTTTTCAAGTGTTGTGCTTGAAAAGCACCCGGCAACAAGGCGCCAACGGTGGTTTCCTGGACAAGGTTCTCATCTCCATCGGCAATCAGTACGATGGTATCCAGGCCAAATTCAGCCAATACCTGACGGCAGCCACCGCAAGGCGTGCCGCCGGTTTCTGTTACAACTGCAATGGCTTCAAATTCGCGCTCACCTTCAGAGACGGCCTTGAAAACTGCCACGCGTTCTGCACAGGTTCCATTGGGGTAGGCGGCACATTCCACGTTGACACCGGTAAAGATGCGCCCCGATTTGGTCCGCAGCGCAGCGCCAACCGGAAAATTGGAATACGGCGCATAGGCTCGACGCCGGGCCTCATTGGCCAGTGCAATCAAGGATTGAGTTTCTTCCTTACTAAGGGTCATAGGTTTTCTCGTTTCAGCAATAACAATTCCAGGATGTATTCTGCTATTTTGCACCGGCGTCTTCTGATGATCTTCGCTCCAATCTCTTAATCACTCGCGCCGGCACGCCCACAGCCAGGGTATCATCTGGAACGTTTTTTGTCACCACAGCACCCGCACCGGTACGCGCTCGCGCTCCAATCTTGACGGGGGCCACCAGCATGGTATCACTGCCGATAAAGGCTTGTTCGCCAATTTCGGTGGGATGCTTGCGAACGCCATCATGGTTGCAGGTAATGGTCCCGGCGCCGATATTGACATTTGGCCCAACCGTCGCGTTGCCAATGTAGGAAAAGTGTCCCATCTTTGTGCCAGGTCCCAATGTAGAATCTTTTACCTCGCCAAAATTGCCCATGTGTACGCCTTTGCACAAATGTGCGCCTTTACGCAAGCGGGCAAACGGCCCCATCTCGACCTCATCCTCTACCAGCGCCCCTTCCAGGACTGACATGAGCACTTTGCAGGTATTTCCAATGTGAGTATCTCGAACAATGGAATTTGGCCCAATGACACACGACTCGCCAATCACCGTTTTGCCCTGCAGATAGGTATTGGGCCAGATGACCGTATCGCGGCCAATTTGAACCTCGGCTTCAATATATGTGGAAAGGGGGTCAATAATGGTGACACCGCTTAGCATGTGACGCTCATTAATTCGGCGGCGTAAAATGGCTTCTGCCTCAGCCAGATGCAGGCGTGTGTTAATGCCAATCGCCTCCTGGGAATCCTCCAGGGTCAGAGCGCACACATCAAGGCCATCGGCCGCAGCCAGACCAACCGTATCCGTTAGATAATACTCACCTTTTGGCGAGAGAGGCACGCGTTTCAACGCCTCCCACAGCCAATCTGCCCGAAAGCAGTAAGCGCCGGCATTCAACTCGCGAATGGCCTTTTGTTCTGGAGTGGCTTGAGCCTCCTCTATAATGGCGACTACGCTCCCATTTGAATTACGCAGGATGCGCCCAAAACCACGCGGATCATCTGCCAGGACCGTCAGCATGGTCAACGGCCCAGGATTAGACATTTGTGTCTCAACCAGGGCGCGCAAAGTCTCCGGGCGGAGAAGCGGCATATCGGCATAGAAAACCAGCACGAGGTCCGTTTGGAACCGCAAAAGAGATTCGGCCTGCTGGACAGCGTGACCGGTACCCAATTGCGGTTCCTGCAGGACAAAATGGGCCTCGTCACCAACAATAGCCTGCACCTGGCCAGCGCCATGTCCAACCACCAAAACGGGTTTTTCAGGGCTGACAGCGCGGGCAAGGTCAATGGCGTGCAATACCATTGGCCGGCCAGCCAGCGGATGCAGCACTTTTGGCAAATTGGATTTCATACGTGTACCCTGGCCAGCGGCCAGGATGACGGCTGTTGTGCGCATATACTACTCCCAAAAAAAACAGGCCGTTTGCCCGCTGGGGAAAAGGCCTGAGATAAAGAAACCCGCCTGGGCGGGAATTTCTAGGCAGGGGCGCCTGGACTCGAACCAAGATCCACAGCTCCAAAGGCTGGTGTGCTGCCGTTGCACCACGCCCCTGTGTGGCCACATCGGGCGGGCAAGATTGTATCACAGGCAGAGCAGTAGAGCAATGCTATTTTTTCTTCTTGCTGCCTGCTTCGAGGTCGGGTGCCAGCCCCAATTTGCTGGCTTGTTCATATGTCAACTTGCTCGGGTCAACGGGGATCGGCCCGTGAGTCTCAATAATCTCTTCCCAAAATTCGTTGAGTTCATCCGTCTTGATTTTCTTCTTTTTCGCTAACAGGTCTGCCAGTTCATCCGCTACCGGTTCTGGTTCTGGTGCTGGTTCTGGTTCGGCTGAAGGTTTGGGTTTCGCCTCTGCCGCGCGTTGCCGCATGACCGATTCAAGGGTTTGGGTAGCGACTCCCATATCCTTGAGTACTTTCTTGACATCCCCCTGCAAAATCAAGAGCGTATCGGTCACTTCAAGCAATCGGTCGCGGTCTGCCAGGCCAGGGCCTACGGCCAACAAGGCATGAGCCGTGTTGACAGGTACCATCAAATAATCCTGGCCTGCGCCGCGAAAGACATGCAGGCCAGCAGCGGTATCTTGTTGAATAAAGCGCGCGATTTTCCAACTGGTATTGTAGATACCCGCCAGGGCTGACATCAGCGAGACTTCCATGCTGCTATCGGGTAGGTCGCCCGCGCGTACCACCACGCGCCCCCGATCACTGATCAAAAAGATGGCATCTGCCTGCATGTCCTGACGGTAACTGGCAAGCAGGTTGGCAAGTGTCTTATGTTGACCAGGGGTGGTGCTGTCCTCTGGCGGCAGGATCGTGCGCCGCAATCCCAGGCTGCGCTCTACAGCATCCAGAAAATCGCCCAATGGAATAGGCTTGTCAAAAATGGCGACCGCGCCGGCGCTTAACATCTCATCGCGCGCTCCGCGGTCGGTCATGCCGGTGATAATGATGGTTTTGAAAGTCTCGTTTTTGGCGCGGATGCGCTTCATTAACTCCACGCCTGTAATGCCCGGCAGGCGGTAGTCCACAATCAACAGGTCAATTTGGGTTCGGGATGCTTCTAGCAGCGCCTCTTCGCCAGAAGGCGCCTCGTAGATTTCAAACTTATGACCCAATGTATCCAGCGTTGAGTGAATCAGGCGAATAATATCGCGCTGGTCGTCAACAATGAGAATTCTTGGAGGGGGGGCCGACATTGGAACCTTATTTGGCAACCCAGCAGGCAACCCAATGGTCAGGCCGCAGTTCCACGAAGGGAGGCTCTTCCTGCGAGCATTGTTCAATGGCCACCGGGCAACGTGGATGGAAACGGCAGCCCTTGGGGGGATTAAGCGGGCTGGGTACATCTCCTTTCAGGATGAGACGTTCACGTTTCAGGTGCGGATCCGCCACTGGGACGGCCGAGAGTAATGCCTGAGTATAGGGATGTAGACGGGCATAAAAAAGATCATCCCGCGAGGCCAATTCTACCATCTTGCCCAGATACATAACGGCCACACGGTCAGAGATGTGCTCTACAACGCTTAAGTTATGGGCAATGAACATGTAGGTTAACCCAAACTCACCCTGCAAATCTTTGAGAATGTTGAGCACCTGCGATTGAATGGAAACATCAAGCGCTGAAACCGGTTCATCGCAGATGATGAACTTGGGCCGCAAAGCCAGAGCACGCGCAATACCAATCCGCTGACGCTGACCTCCGGAGAACTCATGCGGGTAACGGCGGGCGTGATAATCTTCCAGGCCTACCTTTTTGAGCATATCAATCATAATGTCAAAGCGTTCGCGCGGTGTGCCAATTTGGTGGATATTCAACCCTTCCATGACCGACTCGCCAATCGGCAGGCGGGGGTCAAGGGATGCATAGGGGTCCTGGAAAATAATCTGCATGTCGCGCCGGATGGTCTTAAGTTCATTGCCGCGCAATGAAAAGACATCTCTCCCATCAAATAAAACCGAGCCAGATGTTGGCTCAATCAGCCGTAGCATGGTACGGCCGACAGTCGTCTTACCGCAGCCCGATTCGCCCACCAGTCCAAGGGTCTCGCCTTTGCGGATGAAGAAAGAGACATCATCCACCGCCTGGACCCAGGCTACCACGCGTTGCAATAAGCCGGCTCGTACAGGAAAATACTTGACTAGGTTCTTGACCTCAATCAAGATGGGTTGTGTTTCGCTGATTGTGCGCTCAGTCATGAAAGAACTCCGTTGAAATCAGTGCTTAAATTAACCCTTAAGCGGTGCGTTATGACCTTCGGCCTTTTGATATAGCCAGCAACGCACCAAATGCCCATCAGCAGAGGGGAGCAAGTCCGGCTTAAGTTCTGTACAAATCTTCAGGCCATGTTCCATGCGCGCCTTGCAACGCGGCGCAAAACGGCAGCCGGGGGGTAAGTTAACCAGGTTCGGCACCGAGCCTGGAATCACGTCCAGCCGTTCCTTCCGCTTGCCCAATACCGGAATCGATCCCAGCAATCCCTGGGTATAGGGGTGAAGCGGCTGGTCAAAGATGGTATTGACATCTGCCTGTTCAACAATTTCGCCCGCATACATCACCGCTACGCGCTCAGCCATCTCGGCAATGACCCCCAAATCATGTGTAATCAGGATGACCGAGGCACCAAACTCGCGGCGCAATTCACGCATCAGGTCCAGAATCTGAGCCTGGATGGTGACATCCAGAGCAGTTGTCGGCTCATCGGCGATCAACAACGCCGGACGTAACGCCAGCGCCATGGCAATCATCACACGTTGCGCCTGGCCTCCAGAGAGTTCATGCGGAAAAGAACGGGCACGGCGTTCTGGGTCTGGAATGCCAACGGCGCGCAGCATATCTACCGCATGTTCCCAGGCTTCGTCATTCTTCATTTTCTCGTGAATGTTGAGCACCTCGGCCACCTGGTCGCCTGCCATAAAAACAGGATTCAGGCTGGTTTGTGGCTGCTGGAAAATCATCGAGATGCGGTCACCGCGAATCTTGATCATCTCTTTTTCAGAGAGTTTTAGCAGGTCCTTCCCCTCAAACCAGATTTCCCCCGCGACCACTTTGCCAGGCGGTGCAATCAGGCGCATGATAGAAAGTGAAGTGACGCTTTTGCCGCAGCCCGATTCGCCAACCAGACCAAGCACCTCGCCGGGATAGACACAGAAATCAACCCCGTCCACCGCACGAACGATGCCGTCTTCGGTGTAGTAATATGTTTTCAAACCTTTGATATCCAAAAGGGGCTTGTCGTTTGCAGGCACCGATGTCCTCCGAAATTGAGAATGGCTGAATTATAGCAAATTTTTTGCTTTCTTAAACCATATCGAGAAGCACGACCTGCCTGCCGGCAAAAGGTTGCTATTATCTTGTCTTGCCGGCAGGTAAATCGGTCACTTCTTCAAACGCGCATAAAAGGCCGCACTGACGATGCCCAAAAACAGGCCAAGTACTGAGGCGGTGTAAGAGAAGAAATTCAGGAAAAACGTCGACTCAAGTACACGAAGTACCATCAGGAACGGCAATAGAAAGCCCAAGAAGACCAGAACAAAACCAATTGCAATTCCCAGGCGCGGATTACGCATCATTCTTTGTATAGCCAGCAGGCAACCAAATGCCCTCTCTCTCTCTGGAATTCTTGCGGTACTTCTACATCGCACAAACCGGCTATCATGTGTGGACAGCGAGGATGATAACGACAACCCGGCGGCGGCGTGACCAGGCTAGGTGGCTCCCCAGGCGGCACATCTTTATAAGTCAAGGCATTCCTTGCGTCTGGTTCAGATGTACCCGTCAGCAAGGCTTGCGTATAGGGATGAAGCGGTTGGTTCAGTAAATCGTCCACCTGTGCCTTCTCGATCACCTTGCCAGCATACATGACAAAGATGCGCTCAGAAAAGTAACGAACCGTTGAGAGGTCATGAGTAATGTAGATGACTGCCAGGTTGTGCGCTTCTTGCAAACCGCGTAACAGTTTGAGTATTTCCACACGCACCGAGGCATCCAGCATCGAGACCGGCTCATCGGCCACAATGATTTGTGGTTCCAGAATCATTGCCCGGGCAATGACGACCCGCTGTTGCTGTCCGCCAGAGAGCATATGTGGAAACTTGCCCAAAAAGTCATCCACAGGATGCATTTTGACTTCTTCCAGTACTTTGCGGACGCGTGCTTCTCGTTCGGCTTTGTCTCGGACACCATGTACAATCAGCGGTTCTTCCAGGATTCGGCGCACGGTCATGAATGGCGGCAAAGCGCCATACGGGTCTTGCTGGACATAACCCACATGAGCACGATACCAGCGCAATCCTTTACGGTCCAGTTTGCTCAACGGTTTGCCATCAAAGGAAACGTCCCCCTTGATGGGTTTATGGAGGCCCAGAATGGTCTTCATTAAACTCGATTTTCCGCAACCGCTTTCGCCCACAATAGCAATGGCCTCGCCGCGATGCAAGTCAAAAGTCACGTCATCCACTGCCTTCACATAGCCAACTATCCCGAATCCAAACCGCCTCAATTCAAACCACACATGCAAATTATTGATTTGCAGAAAAGCATCCTGCTTGTCTATAGCAATATCTGTCATCTTTGCTCTCTCCTATGCATACAACCAGCACTTAACCTGGCGGCCATCACGCTCAAACACCGGCGGCTCTTCGTCACAACGATTAAAACGCTTTTCACAGCGAGGAGCAAAACGACAACCGGCAGGGGGGTTGAGCAGGCTGGGCGGCTGACCAGTGATAAATTCCAATTTCTTATCACCGCGCAAACGTGGAACACTGGCCATTAGTTTCTGGGAGTATGGATGCAAAGGTGCAGGGAAAAAGTCCATGGCATCGCCGCTCTCTACAATTTGCCCAGCATACATAACGGCCACCCGATCGGCCAATTCACTGGAGGTAGCAATATCGTGAGTGATCAAGATAAAACTAATTTCCAGTTCTTTCTTAATGCGCTTGAGCACATTGAAGATGTTGGCCTGGGTGAGAACATCCAGGGCGGAGGTCGGTTCGTCTAGAATAATCAGAGCCGGAGCCGTGACCAGCGCCATGGCAATTGCAACCCGCTGGCGCATTCCGCCGCTCAATTCAAAAGCATAACGGTGCAAGAAATCTACCGGCACACCCACATGCTCAAACATTTTTCTCGCCTGTTCCATAGCCGCAGCCTTATCCACGTTATGATGAACAAGCATGGGTTCGGCCACCTGCTCGCCTACCTTAAGGACAGGGTTGAGGGAATTCATGGCTGCCTGCGGTACCATCGAAATCCGCACCCAGCGTATGTTTTGGCGAAATTCCTCGTCGCTGAGTGTCATTAACTCCATGCCATCCAGCACAACGCTGCCCTTATACTCCGCCACATTGCGCGGCAAGAGACGCAAGATAGCCTTTGCCAGGGAAGATTTACCACAGCCCGATTCGCCCAGGATAACAACCGCTTGCTTGTGCCCCAAGTCAAAGGAGACTTTGTCTACCGCCTGCACCGGCCCACGCATGGTGCTAAAGTGAAGTACAAGATCCTGTATTTTGAGAAGTGTGCTGGCCATGGTTACATTCCTCGCAGACGGGGATTGAAAATACGATCAAGAGAGAAGCCAAACACCGCGAATGCCAAACCAGTAATCATCAATAAGAACGAAGGTTCAAGCACCCAATAATACATGCCTTTATAGAGCGCGCCATTGAACTCCGCGTCCTGAATGATCTTTCCCCATGTCGGCAAAACCGGGTCACCCAAACCAAGAACTGCCAGTGAAGCCTCCAGGAAAACATAAGAGGGAATGCCAGTCACCAATGCCGGGACCAGCAAGGGTATGATGCGCGGAATGAGATACTGGACAACAATCCGCCCGTCGCTAGCCCCGTAAGCGCGGGCCGCTTCAATATATGGCATTTCCCGCACCTGTAAGAAAATGGCGCGGTAACTCTTAATCGCACCGCCAAAAATGCTGAGCAAAATGGTTACACCCAGAATGACAAAAATGCTGCGCGAATAGAACGTGCCAACCATGATGAGAATGGGCAAAAACGGCAAGACGAGATTAATTTCCGTAATGCGTTGAATCAACTCATCCACCCAGCCGCCAAACCAGGCACCAATGGCCGCAATGAGCATCGCCAAAATAGACGTCCCCAACGAGGCCACCAAACCAAAGAGAAGTGCAACCGGCAATCCCCATAGCAGCCCTATTTTCAAGTCCCGGCGTAAGTGGTCGGTACCAAACAAGCCGTAGACTTTGCCGTATTGTAGAAATTCAACTTCTACATCGGTATCCGCATCAAATGTGAGAATCTCTATTTTTAAGTGATACATTCCTTTGACTGCCACCGGCGGCTTAGAACCCGGTTTCGCAAACAACGCTACCTGAGGATCTTCTCCCTTGAGACGTTGAAGCAATTTAGGGTCCTGGGAAAAACGGTAGTTCTGGCGAGTGCTTTGCAACGAAAAATCGGCTATGCGGAAATCGCGTCCGTCAGGAGTTTGCCAGCGCATGGCAACAAAGGGAGGTTTCTCCACCTTTGTGGTATAGAAGTATATTGAAAGTTCTTCAGGGAATTCATCATATGAATATTCGATTGGAATATCCATTACAATTCGACGGCCATCCCCCGAAGGTTCATAAGACTTGAGCTCGGGCTCCTGACGCGTGTCCAAAATAATGGTATCTGGCAATTTGCGGGAACGGAAGTAATTCGTCCAGGCCGGTGGTACCGTCTTCGGTAATTTATACCAAACCTGTTCTCCACCGCGCCACAAACGTACCGCTTCTTTATAGGGAATGGCAATCACAACCCCAATCGAAACAACCAGCATCAAGATAATAATGATGAGGCTGACGATTGCCGATGGGTACTGAGAGAGATCTCGTAAAGTGCGTGAAATCGAGTTCATCCTGCCCTCTCCTGCCCGCCGCCGACTTTGACACGCGGGTCTACCAGCGCATAAATAAAGTCCAACAGAAATACCGTCACAGCCAGCAAATAAGCAAAAATGACCGTTGAGGCTACAATGACCGGTGTATCGAACAGTCCAACCGCGCGATAAATCGTGCGCCCCAGTCCAGGCCAGTTAAAGACTGTCTCAAAAATCGGAGCGCCGGTCCATAGGCTAATCAACAACAGAGCAAAACTGGTGATAATCGTGGGCAGGGTTGGCCGCAGGATATAACGGCGTTCCACATCACTGGATTTCAGGCCCTTGGCCTTCGCCATCTCTACATAATCCTCGCTGGAATATATCAAGAAGAAGGTGCGGTTACTATAAACGCTCAGGAAAATCGAACTGATGGTGATCGCCATGACCGGTAAAATCATATGGTAGAGCAAATCCAGAGCATATAAAAAGGGATTATCTGGCGGTGGAATAGAAACCATGCCGCCAAACGGCAATACTCTTAACACCGCCGCAAAGAGCACAATCAGAAAAATGCCATAAAACCACCCCGGTGCTGATGAAAGCGGTGAAAGTGCTACCGTTAACTTGTCCCAAAAACTCCCATAACGCCGGGATAGGGAAAGCCCTAGATACAGGCTCAAGAAGAATAAGACCAAATCGGCTGTACCAAAGAGCAGCAGCGTAGCCGGCAAACGCTCTAACAAAATCAGGCGTACCTGGCGGGAGCCACTATCGCTAGTCAATTGCAGGGAACGTCCCAGATTAAGCGTCAGCGCATTCTTGAGGAAACGGACACTGCGCACAACAAACGGTTGGTCCAACCCATAATATTTCTCCTGGAGTCGAATCATCTCTTCCATTCGCTGCATGCGAACATCTGCCGGCAAATTGCGCAAAGTAGGGTCTGTAAGCATGCGCATTTGGACGCTTTCACGGATTTCACCCCGGCGGATTTCATCTACATACCCCCCCATATTGGCAATCAAGACCGTCAAATAGACCCCAATGAGAACTGTGATAAACAATGTAACCAGGCGAACAACCGTGTAGCGGGCAACTCGGTTAAAAGTGGTGAGCGTAGGTTTCTTGCCATCCTGCTCTTTGGACAATTCGGTCATGGTTACTCCTCAGGATACAAATTATGAAAATGCCCGATAGGGGAAATCCCCTATCGGGCATACTTGCATCACAAACTTACGGTGCTGTCACAAACTGGATATTCTGGAAGGATGGAATGCTTACCACCTTCGAAGCCACCACCACTTCAAGTTTGTTCGAGCCAGCAGCCATTGCCTTGGTCACATCGGCGCTCAGGACAACTTGATATTTGCCTTCTGCAACCATCACAGCATCACCCTTGGCCACCAGGTTGTTATTGGCATCAAAGAGCAGATATTTGGCCGAATCCAACTCTGCTGAAGGATAAGGTTCACCGCCAAAGGTAACCATCACATCGAATTTGGCTTCCTGGCCAATCTTAACCTGGCTGGGGCCATCCAATTCGACTTCGGCAATCTTCGGTTCGCCAAAGCGCAGCCATTTATCCGCCTTGTCGGGATAATCGGCAAAGCGCTTGAGGACAACCGACTTCTCGGTCGTATAGACCTTATCCAGATAGAACGGGCCAGTACCCACCCAGAAGTGACCATGATCGCCATACCATTTTTGTAGGTTAGCATAGCGGGTTGCAGCCTCATCCGCAGTCACATATTCACCCAGGGTGGCTGCGTAGGGGATATAGGACTCGCCAGCCGCCTTATCCAGATATTCTTTGAGGATATCCAGGCTTGGGCCGCCAATGTAGGAGGTCCACTCTACACTATTGGCACTGGCTTTATCCGCCGAGAAGGCCAACTTGCCATCTGCCTCCGCTTGAATCGCCGGAGCAAGTCCGTGCCATGGAGCCGAGCCATAGGTATAGGCCGGGAACCAGGACGAAACGGTCAGTTCCGCATCCAGCAGGTAGTAATCATCGTAGGTCTCAATGGTCAACGGGTCGGTAGAAACAATGCGGACGCCCTTGAAGTGCGACAGGAAGGCATCCAGATTCTCAGCCGAGGCCTCGTCGTAGATGGGGCTTTCGGGCTTGCCGGGATCGAAGGTGAGAATCATGCCCATCACAAAGTCGCCTATCGTCAGCGGCGAACCGTCGTGCCACTTTACTGTGTCAAAGAGATCCTTTGGGTAAACAACCGTACTCTTGACCAGAGCCGTGGTGCCTTCGGGGAATTTCTCGCCCACCGTGATGAATTTCTGGTTGGCAGCATCCCAATCGGCCCAGGCATCTGCCGGCACCTGAATTTGCGGTTCAAACTTCAGATCCACCCAATCCAGCGTCTTGGAAATAGGCAGACCTTCTTCTGCTACCACTTCGGCCTTCTCAATACGCTGGGGCCAGGCCAGACCAGTATAAGGATCGGGCATGACGGCCACATCGGCAGTGGCGCGATAAGCCATCGAGTCCGAAATCCAGTTGGAACCTTGCAGCGGGTTCCATGGATCAACCGGAATACCGTTAACGGCCACGCGCATTTCACCGCCCTCTTTATCCGTAAATTGGATCGTGTAGGGCCACAAGCGAGAGCCGGAGACGCCGCCAGCCAGGTCAGAAGCAACCTGAACGTTAGCGCGAGCCGGGCTGAAGGAAACCTGGTCCACCAGCCAGACGCGTACCGAATCCTTCAGCGCCAATTCCATAGCCTTGGTGAACAGTTCACCGCGCTCATCCATGCTCTTGAATTCATTGTTCCAGAGTTTGTTGGCTACATCAAAATATTCTTCTGAAGGGGTATAAGCCTGCCAAAGCGGGCTACCGCTACCCAGTTTGGTATAGAAGAAGGCAAAGTTGGAACCATCGTCGCGGGAAATCGCCGTGGTAATCCAACCGCCCGTGTACAGGTTCCATTGACCTTCATTCGGGTCGCTGCGGTTCCAAATGGGAGAGGCATCTGCACGCGCTTTGTACTGGCGATCCACCGTAAAGCCAGCATCTTCAAGTACCTCGGCCACATAATCGCCAATGGTCTTGCGCTCGTCCTCAATGCGGATGATGAAGATCAAGTTTACCGGCTCACCATTATATTGCCATTTGTCATCTACCATCGTCGCGCCCAGGGCTTCCATGCGCTCTGCAATGATCGCTTTGGCCTTGTCGGGATTGTAGGCATAAATGTTTTCCAAAGCGCGGGCCGTGTCAATATACTTGGCATAGTCCGGGAAGGACGAGTTCAACGGCAGCAATTTGGTGACAGCCAAGCCGCCATAAATTTCCTGCACAATGTAGTCACGATCCACGAGCATGTTCATGGCCTCGCGGATTTGCGGGTCACCAAAGGGATTCAGGCGGCCATCTGTAAAGTTCAGCACCGGATTGAAGGTCAGTTCGGTATAGGTGCCCAACGAGGTGTAGTAACGCAGGTTAGAATCACCCTTGACCACCTTGAAGTTCTCCGGGTTAGAGACTGTCTCGGCGAACAGGTCCAACTGACCAGCCTGCAATTGCGTAATGGCCGAATCGGGCGAGTCAATACTGGTGAAGACCACCGAATCTACCAAAGCGCCTGGGGTCCTTGACGCTTTGGGGCCACAAGCAGCAAGCATCATACTGACAGCCACGAGCAGCCCAAGGACAACAAATAACTTACGCATAATGTTTCTCCTCCTTGAAAAGAAACTTTTTTTGAAAATTTAACGAGCAAGAACAAAACCAGTTTAACCTTTCGTTCGATGGGCACCTCCTAATTTTTTGTTGTTGTAAAGCCCTTCCCCCCTTGGGTGATAACACTATAGCACAATGGATTTTCATCGTCAAGACAAATTTCATCCTATTGCCCAAATCCGTGCGGACACATTGTCCCTATCTGAACATTCTCAAGGGACCAAAGATCCGGCTCGTTCCCATTGTTCAAATCAAAACCGCATAAATCAGGACGGCTGGCAGCCACTTTCAGGCGAAAATACAAAGGCACAAACGGCAAATCCTGGGCCAGGATAGATTGCGCGTCCTGGTAACGCTGGGCATAGGCAGGCTCAGATGGCAGGCTCTGACGCGCTGACAGACAGGCCGCATCGTAAATTGGATTGGCATAGCCAGAGACATTTGTCCCGATCCAGGCGTTCGGCTCTGCCGGGACCTCGAGACTGGTGTACCAGGCACAGGGTGGTTCCACGCCTGGAACGCCCATGGCGAACTGCGCCAGATCGAAACGCCGGCCAAAAAGCACGCCGTCAGGGCCGGGAGCATAGAACTCATCAAAGGGCATATGCACCAGGTTGACGCCAATGCCGCAAGTCTGCAAGGATTTGCTGAGAATTTCACTTACCTGGCGGCGCTGAGTGGCACCCGTAGTATAGTAATTCAAAATAAGCGGTGTGCCTGCCCGTACATTGAAGACTCCTTGCGCCACACGTGGCGTTGCCGCGTTGTTATCTGTATCCCGCCAGCCCGCCTGGTCTAGCAATTGTCCCGCTCTCACGGGGTCATAGGCATAGGCGGGAGCAGCAGGATTGTAGAGCGGATGTCCTTCTGGGACAAATGTAGTAGGTACATTTACCAAGCCATACAGGACAGTATCCACCACTTGCTGGCGGTCAAGGCACAAAGCAATGGCCTGTCGAACACGGGTATCTGCAAAGAAATCCGGCCGGTCTTCCACAGAACCCAGGGTGTAACCGTTATCGTAAGATGCCGGGCGCAGGCCAAGAGCCAGTTGCTCCAGTGTCATTGTCCGGCTGAAATGAGCACGTAATTTTCCCGCTTGTTGTAACTCCATCAGTAAGCCGGTGACATTGTCCAGTTGTATGCTGGGGTCGAGCAAGTCACATTTGCCTGTCAGCAAGTCGCTCAGGGCTTGTTCAGGTTCGCCAACTATTCTAAAAATCAACTGGTCAAAGGCTGGCAAACCCTCTGCTGAGCGAAAGTAGAAAAGGTTCTTGGAGAGGCGAATCTCCTGGCCCGCCTGCCAGGTCTCAATTTTGTAGGGGCCCCAGCCAAGCGGCGTGCGTGACACCAGGTCAACCGCAGGCAATTCACCAGCAGAAAACTGGGACAATTGATGCGCAGGTAAGGGCGCCCAAAAATTCGCATAAAAGAGTGGGTCAATATAGCCGGGTTTGCCCCACCATTGCACACTTAAATCATCGGTGGCTTCGTAAGATTGTGTTCGGTCAATCAAGTATTTTGAGGCAGACGACTTGGGATCAGCAGCCAGGGTATAAGCATAAACCGAATCGGCAGATGTGAGCGGTTTGCCGTCTGACCAGTATAACCCTGGCAAAAGGGTGAATGTGACCACCATTTGATCCATCTCAACCGGACTGGTGCCATCATATGTAATCGCACAATCGTCCATCCGACAACCAGAGGGCCGTAAACGCACACCGGCTGTTAACGTCACCGGCGTGCCGCTGGCATCCACGATTTCATTGCCGGTGGAAACTTTGACCTTCTCCAACAAAGCACTGCCATTCTCCAGGCTTGGAATCTGTTGCAGGATAACGGCTTGAGGCTCGTAAGAAATAATGTCCACCGGGCCATCGTAGATGGCATCCAAAACGCTGCGTGCAGCCGCATTGGGGCTGTCATAAACATAGAGGGTATTGGGTTCTTGCCCAAGGCAGATGGTTAAGGTTTGGGGCTCGGGTTGAGTCTCCAGCGGGGTTGAAACAGGGGAAGGTAACGCCTCAGGAAACAGAGTCGCCTCAGGGGTAGGAGGTGAACCGCTGGGCTGGCAAGCAGGAAGTACCAGCAGGGAAAAGGTCACAATCAAAAGCAAGGGGTACCTGGTCGGCATAGATCATCCTTTCAAAAAATAAATCAAGACAGGATTCTAGCCTATTTTGGGGCAGAATCCTGTCTTGATTCGCGTGAAACGATGAAACTATTGGGTGCCGCGCAGGCGCGGGTCAAGCGCGTCGCGCAGGCCGTCGCCTAAGAAGTTGAAGGCAAACATGGTGATGGCCAGGGCCAGAGCAGGGAAAAGGGTCTGATTGGGGTAAGAGCGAATCAGACCAGAGCCTTCTGAAATCATTGAGCCCCAGGAGGGAGTAGGAGGGTTAACGCCCAGACCGATGAAGGATAGGAAGGTTTCGGTAGAGATATAGCCGGGGATGGCCAGTGTTTCGGAGACAACCAGCGGACCGATGATATTGGGCAAGATGTGGCGGAACATGATGCGCAAATCGGTCGCGCCGATGGTGCGGGCGGCTTCAATGTACTCCTTCTCGCGGGCAGCCAAGACTTGACCGCGCGTCAGGCGTGCCATGGTCTCCCAAGCCGTCAGGCCAATGCCAATGAATATGAAGAATAGACCGCCCATGCTTTCATCAATTTTATTGACAGCGTAAGCAAACGTCCCTGGCTGTATATCTGAGATGGTGCCACGGAAAAAGGCCATTAATAGGATGATGAAAAGCAAACTGGGGAAGGCGTAAAGCACATCCACAATGCGCATCATGATGTTGTCCACTTTACCGCCAAAGTAGCCAGAGATAGATCCATAGATAACGCCAATGATCAGGCTGATGAGCGGGCCAATGAAAGCCACCGTCAGCGAGACGCGCGCTCCATAAACGATGCGGCTAAATAAGTCACGGCCAACATAGTCTGCTCCAAAGGGATACTCTGTAGTGACTTGGGCATAAGGCTTCATCGTTGGGAAAAGGGAAATGATCCACTGCGGGACTTTATTCTGATCGCTCAGGACTTGTACTTCGTAAGACTTTATCGCAATATACGGAGCAAACAGGGCCGTTAGGATCAGCAAAAGAACGATTGCCCCGCCAACAACAGCCGCGCGGTTACGAATGAGGCGACGCAGAGCATCTTGCCAGAGGCTTTCCCGCTTCTGAGTAAGTGGCGCGCCGCCTGCGCCAAGTTTTTCCGATTCAAGTTTTACCTGTGCCATCGAAGTATCTCCTAATCGTAACGAATACGCGGGTCGAGGTATGCATACACAATGTCAACCACCAGGTTGGCAATCACCAAAAAGACCGCATACAAAAGGATGGTACCCATAATGACAGGATAGTCGCGGTTGGTAATGCTGGTGACAAAATACTTGCCCATGCCTGGAATGCCAAAAATGGTCTCGGTCACAAAGGTGCCGGTCACCAACGCCGCAAACAAGGGGCCTAGAATGGTGACCACCGGGATAAGTGAATTTTTGAGGGCATGACGCACGATAATGATGCGTTCTTTTAAACCTTTTGCGCGCGCCGTGCGGATGTAATCTTCGCGAATGGTCTGCAGCAGGCTGGCGCGGGTCAGGCGGGCAATGACTGCTGAAGACCCCAGCCCCAGGGCAATGGAAGGCATAATCGCGAATTTGAAGAAGTCCCAACCAAGTTTGGAAGGTAGGAAACCAAAGGCATAAGGCGGCTTTGCACCCCAGCCGGTGGGCGGCAGCCACTTAAGAGACACCCCAAAAATCCAAACCAGAAGAGGCCCCAAGACGATAACAGGGACCGAAACTCCAAAAATGGCCACACTCATCCCAAAATAATCCAGGATCGTATTTTGTTTCAGCGCTGCCATAATGCCCAGTGGCATGCCAATCACAAGCGCCACCAGTAAAGCCATGGTGCCCAGTTGCGCCGAAATAGGCAGGTTATCGCGGAAAATGTCATTAACGGTACGGCTGCGGGATTTATACGATGGGCCAAAATTCATCCAGCGAAACCATACCGGCCCGATTTTTACGCTCACCAAATAATCGTCCATCAGGGAATTGGTCGGGGGGACGGTCGTAAGGTGGGGAATCATGACGTTGTTGACGTAATGAAGGTACTGCAGATACAAAGGATCATCAAGATGATAGCGAGCATTGAGCACTTTTATTGTCTCTTCTGGCAAGGCTTTCTCACGAGAGAAAGGCCCGCCTGGTACAGCGTGCATCAATCCAAATGTAATAATTGATACCACAAGCAAAACAACAATCAAATAAAGCAAACGGCGCACAATATATCGGCCCATCGAAAAGCCTCCAAAAATTCCAAGGTGGTAAGGGGAGAGGATTTTGTCCTCTCCCCTTCAGGAATATCAATTTACTTGTTGATATCCCACTTGTAGTACAGTTCGTGACCACCCACGCTGAAGGTGCGGGTGACATACGGTTTGGTAACAGTGACGCGGGTATACCAGTAGATAGGAGCAATGACCGCATCTTCCATAACCAGGATGTTTTCGGCCTGAGCATACAGGTCCACACGCTTGGCAGGGTCGGTCTCGACGGCAGCCTGCTTGACGATTTCCTCGAACTTGTCGTTCTTCCACATTACACCACCGGCAGGGTTGCCATCAGCATCAACCGGGTTGGAAGAACCATTGACAGCAAAGACCTCGCGGATGAAGTTGTTCGCATCCGGGTAGTCCAAACACCAGCCGAGGCGCCAAATCTGGGGAGTGTCCTTGCCCTTGATGGTGTCGAGGTACACGGCCCATTCCTGGTTGACCAGTTTGACATTAACGCCCAGCGTATCCTTCCACATTTGCTGAATGGCTTCAGCAATCTTCTGGTGGCCGGAAGAGGTGTTGAACATGAGGGTCAGGTCGAGTTGGTCAGCAGTCTGACCGGTCTCAGCCAGATATTCATCCAACTGTTTCTTGGCATCTTCGGGGTTGTACTTTACGCCCAAATCGGGGTGCGTTTCCATGGTGGGAGCGCCGGCCAGGCCGGGGCGGGAGAACCACTGAGCGGGTTCCTGGCCACCCTTGAGGACGTTGTCAATCAAGCCCTGGCGGTCAATCGCCATGGAGAGAGCGCGGCGAACACGCACATCGTTCACAACCGGAGCAGTGGTATTGAAGCCATAGTAGTAGGTGCACAGGTTGGGGGCAATCACCAGTTCTTTGGAGAGCACCGGATCAGCCTTGACGCGGTCAATATCGGCCAGCGGGACGCCGGAGGCATCCAGGTTGCCGGCCTCGTATTCAGCAAAGGCCGCCTGCTCATCAAGCATGGTGAAGTGCACTTCGTCAATCTTGGCCTGTGGAATAAATTCGCTACCAGGCCAGAAGGGGTTCTTGACCAACACCAGGGAGGAGTCATGAATCCACTCGCTCATGGTGTAGGGACCATAGGACTGGAAGAAGCCAGGCTCGGTCCAGCGCTCACCGCGGGCCTCGGTGCAATCATCGCCTTCAATGACCCACTTGGGTTGCGGGCGCGCAACCCACAGACCGGCAATCTGGGCATTGTAGGCCGCAGGAGCCAGGAAGGTCAGTTTGATGGTGTAGTCATCAACGACCTCAACGCCGACGGTGGCAAAGTCTTCGGTCTCGCCATTGTTGAATTCAGCCGCACCCTTCAGGACCATGGAAAGCAGGTAGCCGTAGGGGGAAGCAGTGGCGGGCAGCAAGTTGCGATAGATGCCATAGGCAAAGTCGTTGGCAGTGACCATCCGGTCGGCAGAGCCATCACAGGTCTTCACAGTTTCGACTTCCTTGCCATTCCAGCGCACCCACGGAACATCGTTGCGCATATGGAAGGTGATCGTCTCGGTGCCATCTTCATTGACGACCGATTCCCACTCGGTGGCCATGCCGGGTTCCAGCAGGCTGGTCTCTTCGTTGATTTGGGTCAGACCAATGAAGGTCGACTCAATAATCGTGATCGAAGAAGTATCTTCAGCCACAGCCGGGTCCAGGGTGGGGACATCGCCCGGGCCAAGATTCACGTTCAGGATCTTGGGTCCAGCGGGAGTCTCAGGTGTGACCTCAATAACTTGAGGTTGACCTTCAACAATGACCGTCTCAACAACGGTCTTCGGTTGGCAGGCCGCCAGCACCATGCTAGCGATGACCAGCAAACCAGCGATTACATAAAACTTACGCATTGTGTTTCTCCTCCTTACAAGGATTTAGAAATTGGTTGACAAGAAGTTAAAAACAAGCCGTTACCTCTGTTGCAAGCAATCACCTCCTTTCAGGCGTCATCAAACCATGTGGCAGGCCACAAAATGGCCCGGCCTTGCTTCACGCCATTCGGGTTTCTGTTCGGCACAAATTTCTTTGGCAATGGGGCAACGGGTGCGGAAACGGCAACCCGAAGGCGGATTGACCGGCGAAGGTACATCCCCCTGCAAAATAACACGTCTGCGTTTCTCTTCCACCACAGGGTCAGGAATCGGGACTGCCGAAAGCAAGGCCTGGGTGTAGGGGTGCAGGGGGCTATCATAGAGTTCTTTGCGGTTTGCAAGTTCAACAATAATGCCCAAATACATCACAGCAACGCGGTCGCTGATGTGGCGTACCATGGAAAGGTCATGTGCAATGAAAAGGTAGGTGAGATTAAATTGCTTTTGCAGGTCTTCCAGCAAATTGACCACCTGCGCCTGGATGGAGACATCCAACGCCGAAATCGGCTCATCACAGACAATCAATTGCGGCTGCAAAGCCAAAGCGCGCGCCACACCAATGCGCTGCCGTTGACCGCCAGAAAATTCATGCGGGTAGCGGTTGGCAAAAGCCGGGTTAAGACCTACCAGTTCAAGCAGGTTTTCCACCCGCTCGTTGATCTCTTTCGGTTGCCCAACCTTATGGATAATCAGTGGTTCCCCAATGATCTCACCAACAGTCATCCTTGGATTGAGGCTGGCATACGGGTCCTGGAAAATCATCTGCATCTGACGGCGCATACGACGCAATTCTTCACCTTTCAAAGCAACCAGATCAACGCCGTCAAAGTATACAGAGCCGCTGGTCGGGCGATACAATTGCAAAATGGTGCGCCCGGTAGTGGATTTACCACAGCCCGATTCTCCTACTAGACCAAGCGTTTCGCCTCTCTTGACATCAAAGGAAACGCCATCTACTGCATGAACAGCACCTATCTGCTTTTGAAAGATGATGCCCTGCATAATAGGAAAATGCTTGACCAGGTTCTCCACCCGCAGGAGTACATTGTTGTTTGCGGTTGTCATTAGCGTGCCCTCCCCGTATATGGATCTACCCAGCAGGCAACTTTATGGTCAGGTGCTACAAGTTGAAGTTTAGGGTTTTCTTGCCAGCAGCGTTCCATGGCATATTTACAACGTGGGGCAAACGGACAATACTGAGGGTCTTCATACAGTACTGGCGGCAAGCCATCTATCGAAACCAGTCGCTTCTTCTGGTCAAGATCAAGTCTCGGCAAACTGCCCAGCAATCCCATCGTGTAAGGATGCTGTGGATTGCCATACAGTTCTTTCACCAGTGCTTCTTCAATAAAGTAGCCACCATACATTACAACAACGCGTTTTGCCAAGCCGGCTACAATGCCCAGGTCGTGGGTAATCCAGATAATGGCCATGCCGATTTCATCGCGCAGGCGCTTGACCAGGTCCACAATCTGCGCCTGGATGGTGACATCCAGGGCTGTGGTCGGCTCATCCGCAATCAGAATCTGCGGATTGCAGGCCAACGCCATGGCAATCATCACACGCTGACGCATACCACCCGAAAACTGGTGGGGATAATCATTGAGGCGTTCCTTAGCGCGCGGGATGCCAACCATCTCCAGCAGTTCCACCACCCGCTTGGCAGCCTGGTCTCTGGACATGCCAAGGTGAATTTCGAGGGGCTCGGCTACCTGCCGCCCAATGGTCAATACCGGGTTGAAGGAGGTCATTGGGTCCTGAAAGACCATCGAAATCTGCGCCCCACGAATGTGGCGGATTTCATCGTCGCTCATCTTGAGCAAGTCCTGGCCGCGAAATTCCGCCTTGCCAGATACAATCTTGCCGGGTGGGATCGGTATCAGCCGCAGGACCGACATCATCGTCACGCTCTTGCCGCAGCCGCTTTCTCCTACCAGCCCAACAGTTTCGCCTTCATCCAGCGTCATTGAGACGCCATTCACCGCATGCACCATCCCCTCACGCGTTTTGAAGTGAGTCTTTAGGTCTTGCACATTCAATAATTGATTGGGCATTGAATCATCCTCTGCACAATGATTAGCAAAAAGATTGCCGTAATAGGGTTCAACCTTTCTAACTTTGCAAGGACTCGCATAGCGGATTGATTATACCTGATTTTACCCTTCAGTCAAATTTAGACATGCCGTTTGTAACCGAATCAGACATGACAAACGAAATATATCCAGACATTTAACCATTAAAACACTCGGAATCTGGCTCTGGTAACATCACTGGGCCTTATTTCTACCAGTTCATCGCATGCGTTGACAGCCCTCTATGGGAACGGTACAATCATGCTACTCAAAATCAATTCCCCGGAGGTCAACATGCTAAAAGAATTCAAAGAATTTGCCATACGCGGCAATGTCATCGACCTGGCCATAGGTGTCATCATCGGCGGTGCCTTTGGTAAGATTGTTGCTTCACTGGTAAACGATATCCTCATGCCTTTGATTGGACTCTTGCTGGGCGGTATTAACTTTGCCGACCGCGCATTCATCATTGGAGATGCCGCAGTGAAATGGGGTGCATTTGTCCAAACAGTGATTGACTTTGCCATCATTGCCTTTGTCATCTTCCTGATGGTCAAGGCTGTAAACAATTTGCGCAAGCCAGCGCCAGTCTCTGCTCCGGCCGAGCCAACCACCAAGGAATGCCCTTACTGTCTATCGGTCATTCCTATCAAGGCCAGCCGCTGTCCGCATTGCACTTCACAACTTTAGAAAAGGAAACGTTCAAGCCGCTAAAGCGTGAAGATTTTAAGCAAGGTTTCACCGCGGAGACGCGGAGAACACAGAAAAGCCCCTTATCACTCATGGACTTTCTCGAAAAACTTAACCCCCAGCAGCACCAGGCCGTGACGGTTGGCGACGGACCCGTTTTAGTGGTAGCAGGCCCCGGGTCCGGAAAGACGCGGGTGCTAACCCAGCGTATCGCTTACCTGATCGCCTATAAAGGAGTGCGGCCCTATCATATTCTGGCGGTCACGTTCACCAATAAAGCGGCGCGCGAAATGCAGGCGCGGGTCGTGGCGCTGCTGGGAGAGGAAGCCACGCGCGGGATGATGATCGGCACATTCCATGCCAACTGTGCCCGCATTCTGCGCCGCGAAGCAGATAACCTGCCCTTTGACTCGAATTTCGTCATCTACGACGCCGATGACCAGGTGGCATTGGTGAAGGCCATTATCCGCGACTTGAATGTAAACGACAAACTTTACCGGGCGCCAAGCGTACACGCTGCCATCTCACGCGCCAAGAACGAACTGGTGAATGCAGAGAATTTCCCGGTGCAAAACTATCGCGATGAAGTGGTGCGGCGCATTTACCTGGAATACCAGAAACGCCTGCTGGCCGCCAATGCTCTGGACTTTGACGACCTGTTACTGTGGACGGTGCAGTTGCTGGAGACTCAGCCAGAAGTGCGCGAGAAATACGCCCGCCGCTTTCAGCATATTCTGGTAGATGAGTTTCAAGATACCAACCAGGCGCAATATGTGCTCATTCGCCACCTGGCATCGGCACACCGAAATGTGTTCTGCGTGGGAGATCCAGATCAGAGCGTGTACCGTTGGAGGGGCGCGGATTACCGCAATTTACGCCGTTTTGAAGAAGATTACCCCCAACATCAGGTCATCCTGCTAGAGCAGAACTACCGTTCGCGCCAGGCCATCCTGGATGCAGCCATGGCCGTTATTGACCGCGCCCCCAACCGCACGCGCAAACGCTTATTCACCGAACGCGGCCCAGGCGAAAAGGTGGTTTACTTTGAGGCCGGGGATGATTACGCCGAAGCCGCTTTTGTGGTGGATACCATCGCCCAACTGGTAGCCAGCAAGCAGTTCGAGCCGGGCGAATGCGCGGTGATGTACCGTACCAACGCTCAATCCCGCCTGCTGGAAGAGGCCTTCCTGCAAGCCCGCCTGCCTTACCGCCTGGTGGGCGCACAGCGCTTCTACGGACGGCGTGAAGTCAAGGATGTGATCGCCTTTCTGCGCCTGGTTCACAACCCGGCAGACGAAATCAGCCTCGACCGGGTCATCAACGTCCCGCCGCGCGGCATAGGTGAGAAGACCTTGCTCGCCCTGCACACCATTGCCCGCCAGGCCGGTTCTACCCCGGGAGCCATCCTGCTCGACCTGGCACGCGGTTCCGATTCGCCCTTCTGGGCTGCATTCAGCGGGCGCGCAGCCCTGCCGCTCTCAGATTTTGGCGGCCTTCTGGCAACGTGGAGAGGAAACGCTTCCATTCTGACAGTCAGCGAACTGTTCGACCGAATTTTGAGCGACATCAACTACAAAGACTACATTGACGACCAGAGTGAAGAAGGAATCGATCGCTGGGAAAACGTGCAAGAACTGCGCCGTCTGGCAATAGAATACGACACCCGCTCGTTGGACGAATTCCTGGAAAACGTAGCCCTCGTCTCCGACCAGGACACGCTCAGCGAAAGCCAAAACGCCCCCACCCTGCTGACCCTGCACGCCGCCAAAGGGCTGGAATTTGGCGCAGTCTTCATTGTTGGGCTGGACGATGGCATCCTGCCACACAGCCGTTCCTACGACGACCCGGAGCAGTTGGATGAAGAGCGCCGCCTGTTCTACGTGGGCATCACCCGCGCTAAAGATAAACTCTACCTCGTCCGTGCGCTTCAACGAGGCGGACGCGGCTACTCTGAGCCAACCGAGCCATCCCGTTTTCTGGAGGACATCCCCCCCAATCTGTTGGACGGCCGCGCCCGCGGCGGACACAGGAGCAGTTACCGCTCCCGCACCGAGACGTGGACGGCTCCTTCTCACCCCGCGCCTGCTCCCATTAAACAGGCACGTTTCCGCGCCGGGATGCGCGTCCGTCATCCCATTTGGGGCGAGGGTATCGTCCTCGACAGCCGCCTCCAATCCGACGACGAGACGGTGGATGTGGTCTTCGAGAGCGTGGGCATCAAGCGGCTGGCGGCCTCGCTGGCCAACTTGAGTGCAATTTGAATTTTAGTGGTATGAGGAAAAATGTCAGATTTTCTAAAAACACTCTCAAACGGCATCCTGATAGCCGATGGCGCCATGGGGACTCTGCTTCACAGCCGGGGCATTGCTTTCGACCAATGCTTTGACGCGCTCAATCTGAGCAACCCGGGGCTGGTAGCCGATGTGCACCGCGCCTACATCGAGGCCGGGGCGCAGATTATCCTGACCAATACCTTTGGCGCCAACCGCTTTAAACTGGCCAAGCATGGCCTGGAAGACAAAGTGGCCGAAATCAATCGCGCTGGCGTAGAACTGGCACGCCGGATTGTGGCCGCCTCCTTCAAAGATGTGTTTATCGCCGGGGATGTTGGTCCGCTGGGCATACGGCTTGCTCCTTTTGGGCGCGTCCAACCGGAAGAAGCACAGGTTGCCTTTGCCGAGCAAATCTCTGCTCTGGCTGAGGCTGGCGCAGATTTGTTGGTCTTTGAGACGATCAGTGACCTGTACGAGATGCAAGCGGCGGTAGCGGCTGCACGTCAGGTCTGCACGCTGCCGGTTGTCGCTTCTATCACCTTCACGCGCGATGACCGCACCCTGCTGGGCGATTCGCCCGAAAAGGTAGCGCGGACGCTGAGCGCGTCGGGGGCCGATGTGATTGGCGTGAACTGCTCCGGCGGGCCGGCACAACTCCTGCGCCTGCTCAAGTCAATGCGGCAGGCCGAACCGAAAGCCCGCTTCTGGGTCAAACCAAATGCAGGCTGGCCAGAACAGGTTGGCGGGCGCATCATGTACCCGGCGGACCCCGAATATTTCGGTGATTACGCCCTGGCCTTCTGCCAGGCAGGTGCCAGCGTCGTCGGCGGCTGCTGTGGAACCACACCCCAGCACATCGCTGCCATGCGCAGTGCGCTGGATGCCAACCCACAGGGCTGCGGGCCGCAATATCTCGAGACTTCTGAGGCCGTGGAGATTGCAGAAGCCTGGGCAGAAACAGAGCCCCCCTCACAACTGGCACAGAAACTATCCGCAGGTAAATTCGTCATTGCAGTCGAGATGGACCCGCCGCGTGGTCTCTCAACCCACAAATTGATTGCCGGTGCCTCGCTCCTGGCCGAGGCCGGCGCGGATGTCATCAACGTAGCCGACAGTCCCATGGCGCGCATGCGCATGTCGGCCTGGGCAGTTTGTGACGTGGTCCAGCGCCGCGTGGGTGTGGAGACGACCCTGCACTTCCCCACCCGTGGGCGCAATCTACTGCGTGTCCAGGGCGACTTGCTGGCCGCACACGCGCTGGGCATCCGCAACGTGTTTGTGGTCATGGGCGACCCAACTTCGATAGGCGACTACCCCGACGCGATGGACAATTACGACCTGGTGCCATCTGGTCTGATAAAACTCATCAAACAAGGCTTCAATGCGGGCGTGGATCATTCCGGGGCAAGCATTGGCCAGCCGACCAATTTCTTCGTCGGGGCGGCGCTCAACCTGACGCCGCAAGACCGCGCGGCGGAGTTCAAGAACCTGAAGCGTAAACTCAAAAACGGAGCAGATTTTTTCCTGACCCAGCCGATTTATGAACCGCACGTCGGGGCGGAATTCATCCAGGCCTATGAGGCCGAGAACGGCCCAATTGGCAAGCCAATTTTAGTGGGCATCTTGCCGCTGGTCAGCGTTCGTCACGCCAACTTCCTGCATCACGAAGTGCCGGGTGTCTTCATCCCTGAAGGGACGCGCCAGCGCATGGAGGCCGCAGGCGAGGAAGGTGCCAGGGAAGGCATACAAATTGCAGTAGAATTGATTCGGCAAATCAAGACCTGGGCAGCCGGCGTATATATCATGCCGCAGTTCAACCGTTTCGACCTGGTTGCCGAGATTATCGAGGCTGTTAGAGACGATGGATAAAACCGCGATGCAGCGGAGCCCACAGAAGCATCTCAAAAGTTTGCCTGATACAAAGTTTGCCTGATACAATGATGTTGTTCTGCCTTCCTGCCCGCTCAAAAGAAAAGTGAGGCCGTATGTTGTTGACCATTGACCTCGGCAATACCAATCTCACCATTGGTTTGTATGACGGCAAGGAGTTGTGTCGTCACTGGCGCCTGGCTACCGACCACAACCGCATGCCTGATGAGTACGGTCTGCAACTGCTCGGACTGCTGCAAAACGCCGGGCACCAGCCTGACGACCTGACCGGCGTGGCACTGGCCTCGGTCGTCCCGCCGCTGACCGGGCGCGTGCTGCAGGCCTGCCGCGAATACCTGCACCAGGAAGCCCTGGTGGTGGATACCGGCATCAAGACCGGCATCCGCATCCGCTATGAAGACCCGCGCCAGGTTGGGGCAGACCGGGTATGTGACGCAGTGGCGGTTGTGCGCCTGTACGGCGGTCCAGCCTGCGTGGTGGATTTTGGCACAGCCACCACCTTCAATGCCATTACCAAAGAGGGCGACTACCTGGGCGGAGCCATTACTGCCGGCGTAAATCTGGCAGCCGAGGCATTGTTTGCGCGCGCCGCGAAATTACCGCGCGTCGACCTGCAGCGTCCGCCCTCGGTCATTGGGCGCAACACCAACCACGCCATCCAGTCGGGCCTGCTGTTCGGCTATGTCTCGATGGTGGAAGGCATGGTTGCGCGTTTCCGCCGCGAACTCGGCTCAGAGATGAAGGTCATTGCCACCGGCGGACTGGCAGAAACCATCGCCAAGGAAACCGACGTTATTGAAATCATCGCCCCCTGGCTGACCCTGGAAGGGCTGCGGCTCATCTGGGAACTCAACCGAAATGGATAAAATCCTTCCTCTGCGAAAAAGCCTGCCTCTCATTGCGCTGGCTTTGGTCACCCTGGCCTGCCGTTCTGCCTCTGTGCTGACACCTGCCGCGCCTCAACTTGAGGCCACACAAGTAAGCGGCTACATCTTTGACCTTCCCGCCAGCCAGGGCTGGAGTCAGACAGGCATCCGCTTGCGGCAAGGGCAAACCTTCCAGATTGCCTACCTTTCGGGGCAGGTACGCGATGGCAAAACTGCGCTTGCCGATGCTGCCGGCAGCGGCTATGTGTGTGGTCACGCCGGATGTTGCGAGCCCCTGCCCAAGGTCCCGCGCGACGCGTTGATTGGCCGTGTGGATCAAGATATCTTCTATATTGGCAACGGCGGCACATTCACTGCGTCCGATTCCGGCATACTGGAGTTGCGCCTCAACGATTGCGACGCCGGGCTGTACGACAATGCCGGCACACTACGTCTGATTCTGATTCCATAAAGTACGGAGAATTTTGTGTCTCGTTATTGGTACCTGAATTTGGCTTTTGCTCTTATGCTGGCTGGCTGCGGCGGTCAGGCGCTGGCTGCACCACATGTGACCGAAACAGCGGCTTCGACTTTGACTCCTACGACCACAGCCAGCCCAACCTGGACACCCAGCCCAACGGCCACCCTGACCCCAACCATCACCCCGATTCCGACTCCGACCTGGCCTGTTCAGGGACCCGGACGGATCGTTTGCCCAATCTTGATGTACCATCGTATTGACTCGCCTGGCTTCAACAGCCGTTACCATGTGCGGCCAGAGGATTTTGAGTGGCACATGCAGATGTTACATGATTGGGGCTACACAACTATTCCCATTTCTCTACTGGTACAAGCCATCACGCAAGGGGCGCCACTGCCGCCGCGTCCGGTCGTGCTGACCTTTGACGACGGTGACATCAGTGTCTATACCACCGCCTGGCCAATCATGCAAAAATTCGGCTTCATCGGAGTGGTGTATATCGTCGGCAACCGCTTGCAGGCCGATGGGTACATGAACGCAGACCAAATCCGCGAACTGGCTGAGGCCGGGTGGGAAGTAGGCAGCCACAGCATGAGTCATGCTGACCTGACCAAAGTGCATAGCAAAGACCGAAACACCCTGATGTGGGAAACCAGGCAATCGCGTCTCGACCTGGAAGCGGCCATTGGCGTGCCGGTACGTACCTTCGCCTATCCCTACGGCATTATGGACGATGCCGTTGGGCGCGCCGTCCATAATGCCGGCTACGAGGCAGCCGTCGGCCTGGGATACACCGCCGAACAGTGGCCAAGCATGTTGTATTACCTCTGGCGCCGCGAGGTAAGAGGCGATTACACCATAGACACTTTCAGAATCGTCATGCCCTGGTCAGATGTGAGCGAGACGCCAACCGCGCCCACAAATACGCCCAGCCCCTAATTCCAGTTATATCGATAATTTCACGCTGAAAGGAATCGTATGCCCAAGAATACGCAGAGACTCGACCCTGGTGAAGTGCGCTTCTTCTGCGGAAGTTCCAATCGGCCGCTGGCCGAGGACATTACGTCTTACCTCGGCATTCCCCTGGACGAAACTCACATCACCCGCTTCAGCAACGACAACCTGTATGTGCAACTGGGCGCCAGTGTCCGCTCTCGCATGGTATTTATCATGCAATCCCTCTCCCCGCCGGTGAACGACCATCTGGTTGAATTATTGATGATGCTGGACATTGCCCGCTCGGCAGCCGCCAAAGAGGTGCACGCGATTATCCCTTATTTCTCTTTTGCCCGCTCCGACAAGAAAGATGCGCCGCGCATTTCCATCACGGCACGCCTGATCGCCGATCTTCTGCAAACCGCCGGCGCCACTCACGTGATGACGATGGTGCTGCACTCCCCACAAGTACACGGTTTCTTCGGCGTACCCACCGACCCTTTGAACAGCCGTTTGGCTTTCAAACGCCACTTCCAGAAGCGCGATTTGAGCAGGACAATCGTTGTTTCGCCCGACATGGGGGGTGCAAAATCGGCCGCCTTGCTGGCTGACGACTTGGGACTGCCCATTGCAGCCGGGAATAAGGAGCGTATTTCGGATACCGAGGTGCGCATCAGCGGGCTGGTGGGACAGCAGGTGACCAATGCCCGACGTGCGATCATTTATGATGACGAGGTGGCCACCGGCGGCTCGGTTCTGGAGGTGAGCCGCTTGCTGGTGGATCAGGGCATTCAAGAAATCTGGGTTGCCTGTACTCATGGTGTTTTCGTGCGCAACGCGCTGGAACGGCTGGGAGCCTTCCCACAAATCACCGAAATCGTCACCACCGACACGGTTTATATCCCGCCCGAAAAGCGGCATTCCAAACTGACCATTATTTCCTGCGCTCCCATCTTTGGTGAAGCCATCCGCCGCAATTATTGCCGCGAGACCATCGGCGATTTATTCATCTATGGTCCACCCGCCTAAAGCCGGGCAGAGCAGGTCAAATCCAGTTCGGCTCGTGGTAGGTGCCAAAGACTTCCTTCATTACCCCTACCATTTCACCCAGGGTGGCATAGGCGCGGACACAATCCAACAGGTAAGGCATAACATTCTCCGTCCCCTGACAGGCCAGACGCAAACGGTCAAGCGCTTGGCCTACCCGCCCGGCATCCCGCGTGCGGCGGATTTCTGCCAGCCGAGCCACTTGCCGTTCATAGCCCTGGGGGTCCATCTCCAGAATGGGGATAGTCAGGGGCTTATCTTCAACATAGGCGTTCACGCCCACTATTTTGCGTATCCCTTCGTCTATCTCACGTTGATAGCGGTAAGCCGCATCGGCAATCTCAGATTGGAAGAAACCCTTCTCAATCGCGGGAATGACCCCCCCTAAATCTTCGATGCGGCGGAAGTAATCGTAAGCCTGCTGTTCAATGCGGTTGGTCTGCGCTTCAACAAAGAAACTCCCCCCCAGCGGATCAACCGTGTTGGCAACGCCGGATTCCTCAGCAATAATCTGTTGGGTGCGTAATGCAATGGTCACCGCCAGTTCAGATGGTAAGGCGAGGGCCTCATCCAGGGAATTGGTATGCAGGCTTTGGGTCCCGCCAAGAACCGCCGCCAGTGCCTGAATGGTGACACGGACAACATTGTTCTCCGGCTGTTGGGCTGTGAGCGAAACTCCAGCGGTTTGGGTATGGAAACGTAACAGCCAGGAGCGCGGGTTTCTGGCTTTGAAAGTCTCCCTCATTTCGCGTGCCCAAATGCGGCGGGCAGCGCGGTACTTGGCAATCTCCTCAAAGAAATCGTTGTGGGCGTTGAAGAAGAAAGACAGGCGCGGCGCGAATTCATCCACGTCCAGTCCGCGCGCGATCCCCCAACGGACATACTCCATACCATCGGCCAGGGTAAAGGCCAGTTCTTGGGCAGCGGTGGAGCCAGCCTCGCGAATATGGTAGCCGCTAATCGAGATGGTATTCCATTGCGGCACATGCTGACTGCCATATTCCATCGTGTCCACAACCAAACGCATGGAAGGTTCAGGCGGGAAGATAAATTCCTTCTGGGCAATAAATTCCTTGAGAATGTCATTCTGGATCGTGCCGCGCAACCGCTCTGGAGGTACGCCTTGTTTCTCGGCTGCAACGATATACATCGCCCAGATGATGGCCGCCGGGGAATTAATGGTCATGCTGGTAGAGACTTTGTCAAGAGGAATACCGTCCAGCAAAATCTCCATATCCTTGAGCGAAGAGACGGCCACGCCGCATTTGCCGAACTCGCCTAAGGCTTCAGGTTGGTCCGTGTCATAACCCATTAAAGTCGCCAGGTCAAACGCGATGGAGAGTCCCGTCTGGCCCTGCTCCAGCAAGTACTTGAAACGGGCATTGGTCTCCTCGGCCGTGCCAAAACCGGCAAACATGCGCATGGTCCACAATTTGCTGCGATGCAGCGTTGGGTGAATACCACGCGTGAAGGGATATTCACCGGGCAGGCCGAGGTCGTGTTCATAATTTAAGTCAGCAATATCGAGGGGAGTGTAAAGGCGATTGATCGATTCAGAAGAGGTGGTGATGAAAGCGGGACGTCGTTCAGGTAGGGCAGCCAGTGCTTTTGGCAGGCTGGTGTTGTTCCAACGCTCAAATGCCTGCCGCAAAGAATCCAAAAATGAACGGTCAAACATGTCTGCGCTCCTTTGGCAAGGGTAGTGGCAAAATTATAGCACGGCAGGAGATGAATACCAATTCGAGGTAGCCGCTCTAACTCTCTGTGACAATTGTCCCCCAGCGGGTATGTTTGGCCCGATACAAGCGCTTATCGGCAATTTCAATGAGTTTCTCCGGGACAGTGGTATCGTGAGGGAAAACGGCCAGCCCCATACAAGCCGAGACATAGCGTTGTGTGGCATTGGGCATTCGCAGATCACAGGTCGCCAGCGATTGGCGCAGTTTTTCGGCAACCAGACGCGCGGCGTCCATATCGGTCTCTGGCAAGATGACAGCGAACTCATCACCGCCATAACGGGCAATGAAATCTGTGGCCCGCACCGCACGACGCAGAGCCATTGCCACCTGCTGCAAAACGCTATCGCCAATTGGATGGCCAAAATTGTCATTGATGCTCTTGAAACCGTCCAGATCCATCATCACCAGGGTAAAAGGCCGTCCAGAGCGGAAAGAACGGGCGCTTTCCTGTCCCATTTGCCTATCCAAAGCGCGTCGATTAGGCAATGAGGTCAATTCATCTGTCAGCGATTGCTCTGCAGCCTGAGCATACAAGTCTGCATTGTGCAGGACATCACTGGCGCGTTCTGCAAAGAGACGTGCAGTTGCAACTTCCTCAGCCGAAATGACATGGGGGCGGTCCCAGTACACTGCAAGGGCACCGCGCGGTCCTTCTGGCGAGGTCAATGCAAAGATTCCATAAGCACAAAAGCCCTCCTCACGAATAGCATCAAAGAGGCCTGTTGTACGTACATCCTGTACCACATCTGGGACAAGCACGACCGGTTCAGAAAAAACAATTTCTTCCAGAATCGGGCGAGTGCGCCGGTTCACTGCGTGAATGTACTCATCTGAAAGGCCAATAGCATGGCCACAGGTCAAGTGTTCTTTGTCAGCAACCCGCATGAACAGGGCGGCCCGCTGAGCCTTCAACAAACTGCGCGCCGACTCAACAATCCCCGGCAGCAACGTCGTATGCCGCAAATCAGAGGTCAGGCGGGTTACCTGAAGACTGAAATCCTGCAATAATTCGGCCCGGCTGAGAGTCTCTTGATATAAGCGCACGCGCGAAATTAAGAGCGAGACGACATCTGTCACCTGTTGAGCGCGCTGGATATCATTTGCCGTGAAACGATATTCCCTCTGGAAGGCAAGCCAAACCGCCCCCCAATAAACCTTATCCGGATAGCCATATATAGGCAAAGCCAAAATAGCGTGTGCAAAAAATCGACTGGCAACTTCTGGGCTGATGTAGGGAGAGTTCCTGGCATTTTGAATCACCAGCGGCCCGCCCAATTGACGCATTGAGGCTGTGACCGTCAAAAGCCGCGGCGCAATCTCCTGGCGGGAATATTGACCCCTCAGCGGTCCCCAGGCCGCCATGAAAACCGGAGTTTTCGTCTCCTCGTTCCAGGCATCAATATAAACGCTTTCTACTCCCAAAATGCCGCCAATTTGGTCTGCCAGGATTTGACATAGTGTCTGTATATCTGTTGCTGTCAGACTCTGACGCATCATTTCGTTTACATGGTCCAAAAAAGCATTCTTCTCTTGCGTCTCAGCCCAAGCACGATGCAATTGTCTTGCCCGTTCAGCGACCAAAATGCTGGTCAGCACAAAAGCCAGTACAAACACAATTTCCACCGCGCGGATAAAAGATGGTGTGATTATTGATGCATAAGCCTCCAACGGCATGACAGGCCACCACCAGCCCAATGCATAGGACTCCATCAAAGCCACATACCCCAAAACAATGTAACCGGTGATCAAAGCCAACTGTCGGTTGGGAAAAATCACCGCCAGCATACTGATAGAAAGCAAAAAGATAAGTGGCGCTGGGCTCAGGGGACCGCCGGTCAGATGAACAAGTGCCAGCAAAACAGCCACCTCATAGAGGACTTGTATCAGAACGTACCGCATCAACTTCTGACCCACTTTTTGCAGGTCGGCGTTCTGTGAACGTTTAATGGAATGGTAAAGCCATTCAAAAACTCCGGCAAAGATGCCTACCGAAACCAGCAATGCCGCCACAGCCACCAAGTTTTTGCCCCGCAGATGGAAAGAAAAAAATAAGACGATTCCCCCTAATAAGGCTACAATCCAGCGCGCAAGGTTTAGTCGTCGAGCCTCCACCAAGAGATAGTCAACCGGCAAATGGGTTCGATTCACTGTAATGCGATCTCCCACTAGTATTATCTCTGATTCCTCTGTCAGTTCACTTTACGATTGCCTAACAAGGGGTTTTGATATGAATCCCCTGCAAAAAGGCTTTTAACCACAAGGACACAAAGTACACAACGTTTAAGAGATGAAAAGATTTTCCTTTGTGTTCCTTTGTGACCTTCGTGTTTGAAAAGTTTTTGCAAGAGAGTCAAGATTTCAAGGCCTGTTCAAAGTCATCTTAGCATACTCTACTGCCAAGTTCTAATTGGTCTTTGTCAGCAATATGGATAACCCTCCCTGTGGCATCATCAAAACGCAAGGGAAACCATCCAGAAACGCGCATTCCCCACATACGGTCACGTTTGACACAAGTCCCATTATTCTCTAAATAATGTAACCGCCTACCCTATCGAACAGGATATACAGGATAAGTAGGATAAACTTCAACATACAGGGAAACACAATCCTGAACATCCTGTCTATCCTGTTTTGGACGCTTTCGCCGCCAGAAAGTCAAGATTATTTTCAAGACAGTCTGGTATACTTCTTGTAAATATTCTAACACTTCTGGATGAAATATGCCATATTTCGAAATTGACCTGGATTTGGACCATATTACCGCCGATGCCATCGGGCAGCCTGGCCAAAGAGTTTTTTACCTGCAAGGACGACAAGGCAGCCGCACCATCACCTTAATCTTAGAAAAATTTCAACTCCAGTCCCTGGCTATTGGCATTGAGCAATTCCTGGCCGAACTGGCCATCCAAAACCCAAACCTGCCTGAAGCCTCCAGCGACTATCAGGAAAATGACATGCGGTTACAACTACCGCTAGAGCCCCTTTTCCGAATCGGCGAAATCGGCCTCGGATACGATCCCAGCCGAGACCGGGTCGTCATGATTGTGCGCGAAATTCAAGAAGCCGAACAGGACCCCGAAAAGGCCGCCACCGTCCGTTTCTGGGGTACGCGTTCCCAATTCCGCGCCTTGGGACGCTGGAGCATTGAGGTCGTCAACCGCGGCCGGCCAATTTGCCCACAGTGCGGGCAACCCATGGAACCCGAAGGACACTTCTGCCCAAAGAAGAACGGCCACAAACATTAATAACAACGCTTTTTAGAGCGCTTCCATGTCCATAGCGCCAGAACAAGCCTCTCTTGAAACCGCCCTGAAATTCGGAAAACTGGAACTGCAGGGACAGTTCCTGCTAGGCTCCAATTACACCTTTCTGGCTGCCGTCCATTACAAAGGCCAGCAATACCCGGCAGTTTACAAACCTGTACGCGGCGAACAACCCCTTTGGGATTTTCCACCCGCCACATTGGCCAAACGCGAAGTAGCCGCCTGCCTGGTAAGTAAAATCTTAGACTGGGGGCTGGTCCCCCTAACCGTCTTGCGTAAAGGCCCCTTCGGCCTCGGCTCTTTGCAACAATTCATCTCCTACGACCCGACCTATCACTACTTCACCTTCAGCCCTGAAGACAAAGCCCGCCTGCGCCCTGCTGCCGTTTTTGACCTGCTGGTCAACAACGCAGACCGCAAAGGAAGCCACCTGCTGATAGAAAAAAACACGCAAAAACTCTGGCTCATTGATCACGGCCTATGCTTCCATAAAGAAGACAAACTGCGTACTGTCATCTGGGACTTTGCCGGCGAACCCATTCCGCCAGAAATGCTTGCCGCTCTCCAACATCTTCTCTCGGCTCTTGAGACCGACCTTCGCCTGCGCGGCCAACTGAGGCGTTACCTCAGCCCTGGCGAGATAGAAGCACTCACCCGCCGCGCGGCTGCATTACTGGCATCCCCATTTTTTCCCTACCCTCCCAAACACCGCCGCGCCTTTCCTTATCCACCGTTATAAACTTCCTGCCCTGGAGACAAAAAATGACCCACCATCGTCTTGCTCTGCTTGGTTTTGGCAATGTTGGCCGTGCCTTTGCCCGCCTGCTCATACGCAAAGAAGTTGAACTGCGCGAAAAATACGATATCACTTTCACCGTCACCGGCATCGCCACCGGCCGCCATGGCATTGCTGTAGATCACAACGGCCTGGATCTAAACAAGGCCCTCGATCTGGTCGAAAACGGACAAACCCTGGCCACACTCTCAAGTCAGCCCATCCTCAACACACTTGATTTCATCCAAACGGTATCGGCCAACGTACTCTTCGAAAACAGCCCGGTCAACCACCACACCGGCGAACCGGCTATCACCCACCTGCGGCTGGCGCTCGAACGCGGTATGCATGCCATTACAGCCAACAAAGGGCCGGTCGTCCACGCCTACCACCAACTGACCGACCTGGCTCGCAAAATGGGATGCAAGTTCTACTTCGAATCCACCGTCATGGATGGCGCCCCCATCTTTTCCCTCTTCCGCTCTGCTCTGCCCGGCGCACAACTGAAAAGCCTGAGCGGCATTCTCAACTCCACCACCAACCTGATTATCAGCCTCATGGAAGCAGGCAACACTTTTGAACAAGCCGTTCAATACGCACAAGCCATCGGCATTGCCGAAACCGACCCCTCTGCCGATGTAGATGGATGGGACGCGGCCATCAAGGTTGCTGCTCTGGTCACCGTGCTGATGGACATTCCCCTCAAACCGCAACAAGTAGAGCGCCAGGGCATCCGTAGCATCACTCCGGCACATATTGCAGAAGCCCGCGCGCAGGGCAAACGCTGGAAACTGATTTGCACCGCCCGGCGCGAGGGGGACAGCGTAAGCGCCCGCGTCGCCCCCGAAATGGTTGCCCCAGACTCTCCCATGTTCAGTGTGGAGGGCACCAGTTCCATCGTCGAATTCGAAACCGACACCCTGACCAGCCTCTCCATCATAGAAGGCAACCCCGGCCCAGAGACCACCGCATACGGTCTGCTCGCCGACTTCATCAATGCGGTTAGATAAGACCCGCTGCACGCATTATAATAGCCCTATGATTGAAATTACCATTCCCAGCCGAGGTGAACTACGCCTCCAACATCTTGTCACAGATGTCAATGGCACCCTGGCCATAGACGGCCAATTAATCAATGGCCTGGCCAAGCGGCTAAGCGCCCTCAAAGACCGGTTGACGATTCACCTGCTCACCGCCGACACTCACGGCAAACAAGCACTGATTGACCAGCAACTCGGCCTGACTGCCATCCGCGTGCGCGGTGGTGACGAAGCCGCCCAAAAAGCCGCTTATGTCCGCCAGTTAGGCGCAGAAACAGTCATCGCCATTGGACAAGGCGCCAATGATGCCGCTATGCTCAAGGAAGCCGCCCTCGGGCTGTGCGTCATGTCAACCGAAGGTGTAGCCGTCGAAACACTGCTCTCTGCCGACCTGTTCTTACCTGACATCATTTCTGCACTTGACTTGCTGGAGCATCCCTTGCGCATTGTAGCCAGTCTACGCAAATGACTTACCCACTGCCAAATCCCTTGCCACCTTCCGAAAGCGAAGAACCGCCGGTCCTGCCGCCGGTTTCTGCTGCGCGCCGCCGCCGCGAACGGCGCACCCTCCTGCCACGCGACCCGGCGGGGCGCTCGGCTGTATTGGTTAGCCTGGCGCGGCGCTCGTACCCCTCCGTAGAATTCTTCTTTTATGCCATCCTGTGTGGGTTGGTGCTGGGCCTTGGCTACCTGCTCGATTCACCCACCGTACTGGTACTGGGGGCACTGATCGCACCGCTGATGACGCCCTGGGTGGGGATGACACTGGCGGCTGTCACCGGCTCGGCGCGCTTCTTCTTGCAAACTCTGGCAGCCATTTGCATAGCAGCAACCCTGGCCTTCATTGGCGCAGCACTGAGCGGTGTGGCCGCGCGCGCCTTCATGCCTCTCACCCTCAACCTCGGTTACTATCACAGCCGTTTATGGCCTGCCGACCTGGTCATCCTGACGCTGGCAGCCATCCTGCTCACCATCACCTTTCTGCGAACAGAGGAGAAACCCTACCTGCCTAGCGCCATGCTGGCTTATCAACTTTTTCTGCCCATCGCTGCCGCCGGCTTCGGACTGGGCGTCGGTATTCAAGCCTTTTGGCCTTCAGGTATATTGGTCTTTGTGACCCACCTGGCCTGGGCCACTTTCTGCAGCGGACTGACATTGGTCATCCTGCGGTTTTGGCCGCGCACCCTGATTGCCAGTTTTGTCAGTTTGACGATTTTCATGATCGTGCTGGTGACGGTAGTCGGCCTGACCGGACTGGGGAGGAGCCTACTCAAAGAGACGGTTCTCTCTCAGCCTGAACCGGCTCCCGTTATAACAGAAACCAGCCCAAGCCCCGAATCTGAACCGTTAAGTATCCTGCTTGAGACACCTTCTGCCATCCCCAGCCCGTCCTTCAAAGTGACTGTCCTGCCCACCGCCACATTTGACCCGCGCATGTTCTCGGCAGTTCCGCCTTCCGAAACCCCTACCGCCACACAACCGCCCGAACCGACACCGGTTTATGCCCGCATCGACGTGCGCGGGGCAGGCGGCGCCTACCTGCGCAAGGAACCTGGCGGCGATGTCCTGCTCACTCTCGACAACGGAGACGTGGTGCGCATCCTGCCCGAAACAAAGGAATATGAGGGACGGACTTACGTTCACGTCATCGCGGTACGCGGCGAAGTCAGTTACGAAGGCTGGGTCATCCAAACCGCGCTGGTAACGGCCACACCTGTGCCAGGTTGGTAAGCCAGACAGAATCAAAAAAAGAACATTTTGGAGTCTGTATGCCCATTCATTTTGGAACCGACGGCTGGCGTGCCGTCATCTCTGATACATTCACCTTCAGCAATTTGCGCATGGTCGCGCAGGCCATCGCCGACGCCGTGGCCTCAGAACAATGGGACCGTTCCGGCAACGGCGGTTCGCACCCCGACCCGAAAAAATTTGTGATTGGCTTCGACACGCGCTTTCTCTCTGACCGCTTTGCCGGTGAGGTGGCACGCGTACTGGCCGCCAATGGTTTTACGGTCTATCTTTCGCAAGCCGACGCGCCCACCCCGGCAATTTCGTATGCCGTGCGCAACCTGAACGCGATCGCAGGTGTAATGATTACTGCCTCACACAATGCCCCGCGCTACAATGGGGTGAAACTGAAAAGTTCGGCTGGCTGTTCGGCCCTGCCCGAACAATGCCGCCGCGTGGAAATTTACATCAATGACAACGAGGAGCGCGCTCGCGGCCCTAATTTGATGGACTTTGACCAGGCGCGTGCTTTGGGATTAATCCAACGCTTTAACCCCATCCCGGCCTATTATGAGCATTTGCGCACATTGATCAATACCGACATCATCGCCGAGAATCCGCAGCGTTTTGTGGTTGATTCAATGTACGGCTCTGGTCGAGGCATAATCAAAGGTTTCCTGCAAGGAACGGGATGCGAAGTAGCCGAAGTACGCCACGAAATGAACCCTGGTTTTGGCGGCGTTCACCCAGAGCCAATTGCCAAAAACCTGGGAGCACTGGCAAGTGCCATCAGCATGGGATTGGGCAATTTTGGCCTGGCTACCGATGGCGATGCTGACCGCATTGGCGCGATGGACGAACGTGGCAACTTTGTGGACCCCCACAAAATCATGGCGCTGGCTCTGCGGTATCTGGTGGAAAAACGCGGCCTGAGCGGCGCGGTTGTCCGCACCGTCTCAACCACGCGAATGATTGACCGGCTGGCAAAACGCTATGGCCTGAAATTGTATGAAACGCCTGTCGGCTTCAACCACATTGCCGACTACATGATGCAGGAAGATGTGCTCATTGGGGGTGAAGAATCGGGCGGCATCTCGTTCAAAGGACACATCCCAGAAGGCGATGGCCCTATTATGGGGCTGTTGCTGGTAGAAATGATTGCTGAAAGCAAGAAATCGCTTCATGACTTGGTTAAGGATTTGTTAGCCGAGGTTGGGCCGGCGTTCTATGAACGCACCGATCTGCGCCTGAATCGGCCGGTTGCCAAAGCAGAGATGACCACTTTCCTAACCAAAAACGCCCCAGCCGAAATCGGCGGGCAGAAAATCCTCGAAATCAGCAATCTGGATGGCGTCAAATATATTCTGGCCGACGACTCCTGGCTCCTCATCCGCCCTTCTGGTACAGAGCCGGTGCTGCGCGTATACGCGGAGGGCCGTACGCAAGCCATGGTACAGTCCCTGCTGGAATATGGTGAAGACGTAGCCCGTCAGGTCGTATAGTACCAGTTGGGAATGGCAAGATGCCCTGAAATTTTTGGTTCATTGGGAATTGACGTGGTATACCCCTAGTTCTGGCGGCAGTTGCACTGCCGCCCATCAGCGTGCAATAACATCTCCTTGGGGGACTGCTGGCAAAACAATCGCGGCGATTTCCAGAGAACCAAATTTTTACTGCAACCACCCGAAGACGCAGGGGTTTTCCTTAAAACCGATTCCAAAGGCGCGCCGGTTAAAAACGCATGGTGCCTCCACATGGAGGCATCATGCACAAAAAACATACGCTGAACAGGTTGCCTGCAATAAAAGCCTGTTTCTCGCGAAAACTATAATGATTTGCTGGCAACATCCCAAAGGTTTTGGTTTCTTACACCAACCTTCAGGACGTTTCAAGCACTTTTAGCGCGCCACTCTGGGGGCAGTGCGAAGGCGGCGCGCCAATAAGATAACGGCTACCAGCGCCAGCGCCATCACCAGTAACATCGGTGCCCCTACCTCATCGGCAAAACCTGTACCGGGCAGGGCCGTAGAGGTTGGTACAATGGTTAACTGCAGATTGGCCGCCTGGGTGAAACCTGCCGCAATCGTAGCCGTAGCCGGCAATTCGGTGGGTGTTTCGGTCACAGCCGGGGTGACCGAAGCCAGCATCACCACAGAGGTAGGTGAAGGGGTAGGGCTACCCTCTGCCAGCGGCGGCGCCGATTGGGTAAAGAACATGGCTGCCGCAGTCGCCGTCAACGCCTGGGAGACCTGTTCGTTTTGAGCCGCTATCGTCGCCTGTTGTGCTTGCTGCGCGCGAGTTTGACTGGGTCTGATCACCAGCAAATACAAGCCGCCACAAGCCAGGGCCGCGAAAATCAAGAATCCCAAAATACCAACGCCAATCAAAAAAGCGCGGTTGTTGCCAGATTCTTCAGGCAGGGTCTCGATTTCATCCAAGTTCATGTCATCGCCTTCATACATAGCAGTCTCTCCTCGCAAGGGTTAGTAAGCAGCCTCAGGCTATAATTTCCAAGTTTACCAGAGGAACGATGATTTGTTCACCGTTTTGCAAACGGACTTCTGCCGCCGGAACACGCAAGCCAACTGGCAAAGCGGTTAAGCCAGGCAGTAATTTTGTGAGTGTTGCAATCTCCCCAAGATGGGGAGCCCGGCGCAAACGCACTTGTTGTTCTGGGGCCAACATCCCAAAATCGGGCGCAACCGGCAATTCCTGATTGACCGGCAGGGGAATGATTAATTCCGGGCGTGTTCCTGTATAACGGTCATAAGCATCCCCTCGAATAGTGACCTCGCGTTTTACGTTGGTGCTCAGAATCTTAAACGCCGACGGATTCATCGGCAGATTGCCAAAACCATCAATTACCAGAATTGGGTAGCGCATCTGAGCCGCGAGGGGTAAAAGAGAGGGCATTAAACTGGACAAAATCAGCCCGCGCACCGGCAATTCGGCCGCGACACGCAGGGCTTCTCCATCGCGGCAATGACCCGCCAGTAAGACCGAGCCGCGCAGGCTGACATCCAGTTGAGCAGCCGTCAGAACATCCGTAGGTTTTTCAATCAAGGGAAGCATCACGCCGGTATCTGTTCGGCCATTTCCCCACACCCCCTGAACCAGCGCTCCGGTTGTCTGTATTACCACGCCCCAATCAGGGATCACCTCGGTAATTATGCCGGGCATACCGGCACGGAGTTCAAGGCTGGTTTCGCCCACTTCTATCAAGACCTGTCCATTGCCCGCAATGATAACCCGGCCACTAGAAGGCGCACGCACGGTTTTGGAGAACAGGCCTTTCTTTTCCGCAATGATTGTTCCTTCCATCAGTTCTTCGCCTGGCTTACAACGTATCAAGCGGTCAGCAGCAAACGGGGAGATGCCAAATGTGCGCGCCACATCCAGCAAGACATGCTCGCGGGCATAGTGTGCTTCGGCAACAACTTCGGCTGCCACAACTCTTTGATTAAGGCGGGCAATCACCCTGCCTTTGACAGGAAGAAGCCGCTTGCGGACAATTGTGGTTAATGGCAGGAAATGGGTCACCGGTGCAAACATCTTAGCCTCCCACCGTCCAGAGCCACTTTTTGATCAACTCCCGCCGGCGCACAGCATCTGCAGGCAAGGACAAGGGGCGGCCGCGCGCGTCAATGATAACGCCGAGTACACCACCGGCCACCCGAATGGTACCCGCGCGGCCCGGTCCAAAACCCACATCGGCGCGGCGCAGAGGTTTGATTTGCAATTTTGCCGATTGTCCGCCAGGCAGGGGTAAGATTTCCAATGAACCATGTTTGACATCGTGTTGGGATTCGGTGCCATCATCTTGAATCAGGCGTACACGCATCACAACCGTACCATATTCGGCCTCACAAATAGGGGCTACCACTGCTGCCAGGTTGACAAAAGCGCCCGATTCCAGCACCTGGACCGGTAATAAAGCATTACGTTCTGCAACCGCTCCCAGCACAGGTAGCAGATTGTTCTGGTCCAAAACAATATTGGTAATACCAACTGGCTGAAGCGCATCCAGCACCATCAGCAGACTTTGCCCAAGTGTCGGAGCATTGGCAATCACACTACCGCCAACAAAGATCGGCTCAAAAGGCGGTAAAAGGCCTGGTCGAACAGGGCGCACCGGCGCGGGCCAATCCCGTGCCGCACTGCGTACTGCCAAATACAACGCCTGCCTGGCCAGCGCCTGTTCAATCGCCAGGTCTTCTTTGGTAGCCGGCAGGCTAGAGGGATAAATGGATTTTTGATGGATGTAATCAAGCACAAAGCCTGCAGAAATATCCAGCGGCAACCAGCGGACAATGTCGGCTAATTCGGTATTTTTAAGGATGCGAGGCAGGTTTTCACCCAACCCAAACTGCGGGTAAACATTCAAACGCAAATTGCCGGTCAGGCCTGCTGCCACAGTCACAGCCGAGGCGCCCACCTCCACCCCAAGCAAGCCACCCTCACCGCCATAAACCTGACTCAGGAAACGAACCATGCGGCCATATGCATAAGCCGCTGGCAGCAGTCCGCCGCAGCGCAGACTCAGGTCTTCCACACCTTGCATACTTATCTGGCGAATCGCCGTAAACATTTCTGCCAGTTCCCGGCTGGCCGGCCCCAAGTCTTCTGTCTCTAACCCTGGGCGCACATTGGGGCTGAAATGCAAGATAGGGGTCCATTTTTCAAGCAACGTGCGGACATCTTCCGCCAGTTTCTGATTGCCGGCAAAGAGAACGGCCGGACGCTGGTTTTCGGGGAGTAGATAACAGACTAGACCAATGACTTCAATAACCTTTTGCAATGAACGCGATGCGCCCCCATCCGTACCGCCCGCAATAATGACCAGATTGGGACGTTCTCGCAACAGATCGTTGAGTTGTTCTTGTGCTTGGCGTGTGTCACTCAGTCCAATTGTATCTACAATGCGCGCATATGTGGTCTCTGCCAAACGGCGAGCACTTTCAACCGAAACACCATCCAGCAGTCCAACAATAACCGTCTTGAGCGCCGGGCCCGCTGAGAGAACGGCTACTACAGCATCTGTCCCCGAACCGTCGGGTTGAGAAGGAAGCACAAAAGCGCCGTTCGGCTGCAAGAACATCCTTCCGGTGATGTTTTGCAAATGTTCAATGGAACGGCGCACGCCTGCTTCGATATCCGCAAAAGGGGCTTCGGCAGTAGATGTGGATTGGCCAGCGGCTACAAAGCGATACCGGCCTTCAACCACGTCAAAGAGCAAGGCGCGCGTATTAACCGCCCCAACATCCAACGCGAGTAGAGATTCACCTTCGACCAATGAAACAGGCATGGCAGGTTACCGAAAGAATCCAAGAATGAAATCAAGCCGCTCGATCAGAGCAGTCAAAGCAGCCACGTACACACCCGCAAAAAACACACCCAGCGTAATAGCAATGAAAATGCGCCCTACCCAACCAAGTATCTCCGCCAGCCAACCCCGACGGATTTTGCCATCGGCACCGGGTTTGGCTCCAAAGTGAAAGTAGGCCAATGTCCCCACCGTGCCTGCCAAAGCAATGGCACCGGTTGCCAGACGTTCAAAGGGGTTATAGCCCGCCTGAATGCCCGCTGCCAGGTCAAAGGGGGCAATGGCGGCTCCAATTTGAGGAAAAAGAGTCCCCAGGATTGCCCCGCCGATGGCCACACCTGCTCCAACCCCCACTAAGAAACCCATTGGCGTAGAACCAAGATGGGAAAGGAGTGGAGAAATCTTCATCAACAATAAAACCCCTAGCACCAATGGAACAAGCAGCAAAAAGCGCTGAGGGTCGGTTGCTGAAAAGAGCGGCACAAACAAAGAAGGCAGCAGGGCCTGGTGCCAGGCCACCGCGGCAATATATCCTGCCGAAACACCCACAAAAATATACACAGCGACCTTGAAGAGAGGAGAATCTCCAAGCAAATAACTGAAGACGAGCAGGGTCAATAGCAGACCAATCAATGCAAAGATGAAGTCTGTTGACAACGTCATATCACACCTCAAAGGCCTTTTGTTCACGACGCGAACGCCAGGCGCTGAGCAGACTCCACCCTGCGCCAAGGGCCAGGGCTATCACCGAAACGAACAATCCCATGCTCAAACTATCACGGTAATGGTATGCCAGACCAGGACGGCCATTGACGGTTTCATACGCCGAACCACCGGCCAAACCGCCTACCAGGCCCTTTACCTGCCCTGCATCAACATATGGGCGCAGGACTGGTTCTACCTGTGCGCTGACTGCCAAAAGTAAAGGTTTACCTTCAAGCCATGATACGGTTTGCTCAACCCAGGCCTGGGCGCCCTCCGCATTATCACTCAACACCGCCACTGCTTCAAAATCAGAGAGACGCTTAACCCCTTGCAAAACGGGCATCTGCCAGACAGATTGACCCTGCCACACAGACGGCATCGCCCCATCAGGGTTTTGGGCAAACCCTGCAATCCCGGCCGACCCTCCTGGCAAATAGCCAAGGTTGATGTAGTGGACACCAGCCTGATAGTGGTGCTGGCTCTGCGTACGCGCCAGGAAGCGCTCGGCCAGCAAAGTACCATTCGGTTTGGTAGCCACAATCACCAGACGCGCCCCGCGCAACATCAAGTGGTCTACCAGCGGGGCGGCTGTCGCCTCCAACTCGCCCGAAAGGCCGGCATCATAATCAAAGACCAACAAAACTGGCGCATTCTCTGGCAAGGCATTTACTACCTGCACAGTCGCCAATGTCTCATTAGGGAATAGGCTGGACTGTGGCGTGAATGGTTTACGTGCCAGCAATGGCAAACCCACCAGCAGCAAAAGCAAAACAGAAAGCACCCAACGTAAAACTCTCTCCGAAAGCAACAAAGGCTGTGAGGTCAAGGGCTTGGGCTCAGATTCCGCTTCCACCATTTTTTGAAGCAGAATGGCGTTGGCCTGTTGTTCCTCCTCTGCCTGTAATTTGAGGCCAAAGGCTTGTGGTTTGCGAGTTGGCACAAAAACCGGCCCCGCCGGCAAAACATTGCGCAAACCAGCCAGCGGCCCCTCCGTCACCATATCTTCCCCAGCCGCATCCGTCCCTGCTTCGGAAACGACCGCCTCAACCGGCCGCATTGCCTGTACCCAGGATGGCAAACTACCTGGCGCAATGGCCGCTTCGTCCACAAAAGCAGAGTCTTCGGCTTGCGCCTGACTCTTCTCAGGTGCAACTGAGGCGAGCCAATCAGGCACCCCTGCAGAAAAGGCCGCTTCCATTTCATCCAAAGCAGGTTCTTCCACAAAAGCCGGAGGCGGCATTTCGGCAGGTGGAACAAGATCAGCAAAAGGCGAGGGGGACTCCGTAACAGGCGTTTCTGCGGTAGGGAGAGATGTCAGCCAATCGGGTATCTCCTGCGGTTCTGCCGGGGACGGAGGTTGAATCTCATCCCCAGGCACAACCGCGCCTTCAGGCTGTGGACCAGACAACCAATCAGGCAATTCAGTTTGAGAGGAACCCGCCTCAGCAGAGGGCAATTCTCCGACCGCTGCAGCCAGCCAGTCGGGCAATTCACCTTCCAGGGCGGGAGCGGCCGGGGTCTCCTCTGCAGCCGGGCCTTCGGCGCCCAGCCCGCCCAGCCAGTCGGGCAATTCACCTTCCAGGGCGGGAGCGGCCGGGGTCTCCTCTGCAGCCGGGCCTTCGGCGCCCAGCCCGCCCAGCCAGTCGGGCAATTCACCTTCCAGCGCGGGAGCGGCCGGGGTCTCCTCTGCAGCCGGGCCTTCGGCGCCCAGCCCGCCCAGCCAGTCGGGTAATTCACCTTCCAGCGCGGGAGCGGCCGGGGTCTCCTCTGCAGCCGGGCCTTCGGCGCCCAGCCAGTCGGGTAATTCACCTTCCAGCGCGGGAGCGGCCGGGGTCTCCCCCGCAGCCGGGCCTTCGGCGCCCAGCCCGCCCAGCCAGGCGGGTAATTCACCTTCCAGCGCGGGAGCGGCCGGGGTCTCCCCCGCAGCCGGGCCTTCGGCGCCCAGCCCGCCCAGCCAGTCGGGTAATTCACCTTCCAGGGCGGGAGCGGCCGGGGTCTCCCCCGCAGCCGGGCCTTCGGCGCCCAGCCCGCCCAGCCAGTCGGGTAATTCTGAACCCAGCGGAAGGTGAGCAGCATCTTCGGCCCCGGTATCCGCCTCCAGTCCAGAAAGAGCCGCTTCGGTTTTCAGTTCGCTTAACCAGTCGCTTTGTTCTTCTTCAGCCGTTGAGAAAAGGGGTTCTTCTGGTCCACTTCCTGCCGACAATTCTTCGGGTTTGCCGAGGAATGGCAACGGGATTTCCGAATCCGCTTCGGCCGATACATCTGAAATCCAGTCAGGGAGTTCAGCCTCAGGTTCTGTTTTTTCAGATGCGGGCGCGCTGCCTCTTAAGTTGGCCAGCCATTCAGGAATCTCATCTTCTTCGTCGTTAACCTGAGAGGTCAGGCCCGAAAGCAAATCAGATGTCTCAGGGTGGGGTTGAGCAGATTGCCCTGGCAAGGAACTCGGCGGCGCTCCACCTAGCGGCAGTTCTCCGGTTGGCGGCGGTTGATCCACTTCATCTTCATCTGCATTACGTGCCTTGCGTAACCATTCGGGTAAGACTCGTTCCAACTCAGCCGTGCTCTTCTTGGTCGGTTCATCTCCCGGGCGAATCGTTTCTCCTAGCGGCGCTGTAAGTGGCTTGAGGCGTGCCTGACAATACTGGCATACCTCTAAATCTTCAGGGTTGGGTTTGCCACACATGGGGCAACGCTGCTCGGCCATTGTTATTTACCTCCGTAGGGGCGGTCGGCGCCAAGCAGAATACGTAAACCGGTCAGAAGTGTTCCAAGGGCAATCCCAATCAATAAACCGCGTGCCCCGGCAACAGCCGGTACATGAATAAGCCAGGGTCGGAGCAGGTAGTTGAGAACGCCAATTTCAGCAAACGGCAAGGGGGCCGTACCCAGCAAAATCAGCCAGGCAGTGGCAAGGAAAATGACGGTCATAACGTCCAGCCGCCGCCGGAAGAGACGGATGCAAGCATAGAGCAGGGTAATGGTCAGAATGGCCATGAGACTGGCCTCAACCGGCACAATAACCGCCTCTACCGCCTGCCGCAAGCCAGGGTTTTGCGGCCCAAGCAGGAAGCCAAAGGCGGCTGTAATGACAAGAGACAGAACCAGTAACAGGCTGTAAATGTAACCGCTCTGCCGGCGGCGAATCTTCTCTAAGTGGACTGCCAGCAGATTGGCTACTCCCACCAGCACGCCAAAGGCTGCCAGGATGATAGACCACAAAATAATTTCCTGACGCAAGTAGGCAAACAAGGGTAGAGGGATGAAGTACCCCAATACAACAATCAGCCCAAAAGCAATGGCAAAAGCAGTGGCAAGCAGACGTTTCACAAGACACCTGCCAGTTTAAGCAGCATGCCCCCCAGCAGGACAAACACAATCAGCCAGCGCAGAATATCTTGAATGGTAAGACTGGCAAGGTGAGATGCGCCTGCTTTAACATAAGCGCCAGAGGCATAGAGTTCTTCCCCAATTAATGGCTGATCGGCCGCAGCAAACAAGACGGACTGCGCCGGTAGATTATCAGAGGACGCCAGCAGGAAGGTGTTCTCGCGTTCTGCGGCATCGGTCAGCAAAGCGGCTTCGGCGCCAAAATGACCTAAGATGATGTTCGCCGAGACATCCCCTGAGCGGATAACCGAGATTGCTCCGGCGGCGTAGGAAAAAGGTGTCAAACCGCTCACTTGACCAGCGGTGGGTTGGTACTGTTCTGTTGCCCCCACAGATTGAAAGGCTGATTCAATTGCATCCCGGCTCAGGATGGCCAGCACGCCATCTCCAGAGGTGGAGACGGATGGTTTATCGCTGATCGCGGTCTGCTGGGCAATACGCCGTAAAACCGCCAGAGATGCCAAGCCAGCGGCGCTGTTTGTTGAGAGCATATCTCCCCGGCCAAGGGAAAAGTGCAGGCGCGTCCCATCCTCAACCGAAAGCCCAATGGCTCGGTTCAAACGCTCAAAAGCGGGGATATGGCGGAAGCGAGTGGGGGTTTTACGTTGTAAAAACGTCAAAGCCACCAGCAAGCCGCCAGTGACAAGGACAAGCGCAAGCCCGGCCAGGGGCAACCAGGTCATGGTTCAACCTCCTCCTGCAAGAAGGCAGCAAAAGCACGCGCCTCGCCGTCATCTTCCAGTAGATGCGCCAGGGCAGAGAGAGACTTGCCTCCCCAGAAAGGTTGACTGAAGTAGAGCATCTGTGCTCCCAGCAATCGCAAGGGTGCAGCAAAATCTAACAACCAGGCGGTTATCCCCTGCAGGCCTAACTGCCGCAAGCGTTTAGCCCAATCAATCCACTGTTCGCGTCCCATCTGCATATCATCAGTATAGCATAATTCTTTAAGGTTAGAACAATTCTATAACCGCCGATACTTCCGGTCAAGTGCTGCTAAAGGGGGATAGCATCAGTATAGGCATGCCCAGCAAATTATCTGCCGGGCATGTTTGTCGGTCATTTTTCACTATAAGGAAAACATCAATCTTCGTCGGGGTGATTGTTCAAAATCTGCTCAATGGTCTCCAACACATCGTCGGTAAGTTTTTCAACCGCCTCGGCTGCCGCCAGATTTTCCTGCAGTTGTTCAATGCTGGTAGCGCCTGTAATCACCGATGAAACTTCTTTGCGCCGCAACAGCCAGGCAATGGCCAGTTGTGCATTGGTCAGGCCCAGGTCTCGCGCGACCAACCCAAGCCGCTTGACAACCTCTATGCGTTCGGGGGTGATGTGGTCACGAATCCACGCCATATTCTCCATAGAGGCTCGTGAACCGGCCGGGATTCCGTCGTTATATCGGCCCGCCAACACACCATAATAAAGAGGACTCCAGGTTGTCAGACCGAGGCCAAGTTCCTTGCAAATAGGGGCCAGTTCAGATTCAACGCGCTGGCGGTGAAACATATTGTATTGCGGTTGTTCCATCGAAGGAGGGATAAGGTGCTGGTTGTTGGCACTGCAAAAGGCAGAGGTGATTTGCCAGGCGCGCCATTCCGAGGTGCCCCAATACATGATCTTTCCCTGGCGGACAAGGATGTCCATTGTCTGCACGATTTCATCAATGGGCGTATCGGGGTCAAAGCGATGACAGAAGTAGAGGTCAAGGTAATCAGTGCCCAAACGTTTAAGCGAGGCATGGACAGATTCCATGATGTGTTTGCGCGATAGGCCGCGCCCGTTAGGGCCGGGCATGGTCGGCCAAAACACTTTGCTGGAAATGACCAACGCCTCACGCGGCAGGTCTTTAATCGCCTTTCCCATGACCCGTTCGGCCTGGCCATTGGCATAGATGTCGGCATTGTCAAAGAAGTTCACACCCGCCTCATAGGCAGCATGAATCAAGCGGCTGGCCGTTTGCTCTTCAATCTGGTCACCAAAGGTGACCCAAGATCCCAATGAAATTTCACTCACTTTAAGGCCAGAGCGGCCCAGGCGTCGGTAATGCATTTTCTACCTCACGGAACAATAATTTTGATCGACATCGTACAAATATCGGTTTTGCCGCGTCGCACAGCCCATGTGCTGGTATAAGTGCCAGAGGCAGCCGGCGTTGTCATTGAGACGGTGAGCACAATCGTGCCATTTACCGGGACGTTCCCAGGAAAATCATAACCATTAATGGCAGACATATTGGTTCCACCTTTGAAGACAAAGTCGGTAGATGCCTGGTCCAATACTTTGCTGCCTGTGTTTTTGACTTTCCAGGAAACATCAAAAGCCGTAGAAGGTGCCAGTTTTGTGCCATTGGCCGGGGTTTGTGAGGTCAATTTGCAGGCATATTCGGCTGTCGTCCCACTCGTGGATGAGCCAGTAGAAGTTGGCGGCTTGGTGGACGTGGGAACAAAAAAGTGGAAGATGACCGTTTCGGTGGGCGTGGGCGTCTCGGTAGGCGGGATCACCGTATTGGTCGGCGTAAAGGTTGGCGGAGGGGTAAAAGAGGGTGGAGGTAAAGCCGCCGCTGTCTGCATCTGCGCGGCCCCAGCCGTCATGGCAACAATCGTGTTGATCCCGCCTGGCGGAAGGGTTGGCAGGCTGGAGGCAGGCATAAGCGGTACCGCACAAGCCAATGACAACAGAACAACCGCCGCAAGCACAGACAACAAAACTTGTCTTGATGCAGACATTTTTCCTCCTTGTCAAAAAGCCTGCGGCTACCCTGAGGAAGAAACACCATCAGGGTAGCCGGAAGAACAGAAAGTCAGTCTATTTCTGGACAAAGATAGCGATGTAGGGCCGGCAGAACTTGACTCCATAGCCCACAATAGCCCATTGCTCAACAAAGGTTTTCTTTTCACGTCCCTCAACCTGCGGTGCAATGACCTCGATAACAAGTTGAATCGTCTCGCCAGGTTTCACGTCGTTTGGCAGAGTGTAGTCAGCAGTGGGAGAAATACGGCCTGCGCTATCCCAAAAGTATTGGAAGGACCATCCAGCCAGCCAAGTCTTGGATCCGGTGTTCTTGATGGTCCACTTGACATCAAAACTGTCACCTGGTTTATAGACAAACTGGCCGTCATACGGCTTTTGAGCAACAATTTCACAATCCAATTGGTCGGTCTGGGAAGAACCACCCCCACCACCTCCGCCACCACCGCCCCCACCACCTCCGCCACCGCCGCCAGAGGTGGTTGGCAGGACAAATGGCGTAATGGTCGGAACCGGCGTCGGCGGCAAGATGGGTGTACTGGTCGGGGTGAACGTAGCCGTTGGGAGGATTTCTGTGGGCGGCATCTGCTGAGCCATCTCAGTACTGCGAGCAATAACCGTCAATTCCACCGCCGTTGCAATCGCATTGGCCACCTGCTGCGCATCTGGAGTTGCTGCAATGGGTGTAGGTGCACAAGCACCTAGCATCAACGCAAGCGCCACAAACGCAAACACAATAAAATTAATTTTGAACGGTTGCATGTTTTCTCCTTTTTGGATATGCATGATTTATTCTTCTTGTGAATCGCCAGGCCCAATGCCCAGCGGTTTCCATTTTGACTCTCTATCTCTCAGACGATGATGAAGCGCGCTGCGTTCCCGCAGATCATCAAAGCCTTCTGGTTTGATGAACATGTCGCTTCCGTCAAGCAGGCCGGTGATTCCGCTCTGACCTGGCTCAAGGCGTTTGTTCTGACAGTACCAGCAAGTCTTCGGATCATGAGGCCTGTAATCGGTTGGCTCCTCGTAAGTTGAGATGAATCCCTCAAAGTTGCGCAGGATGATTTTATGGTCCGACATCGAAATCACATAATTGGGTTGAATGGTGACCTTGCCGCCGCCGCCCGGTGCATCAATGCTGTACTGCGGCACAGCAAAACCAGAAGTATGTCCGCGTAAACCTTCAATGATTTCAATGCCCTTGGCCATGGGTGTGCGAAAGCGGCCAGAGCCCGGCACCAAATCGGCTTGATAAAGGTAATAAGGCCGGACCCGAATGCGCACCAGCCGATGCACCAGTTCACGTTGAATATGCACGCAATCATTGATTCCAGCCATCAAAACCGTCTGATTGCCCAAAGGAATACCGGCACGACTGAGTTTATCACAAGCCTGGGCCAATTCGGCCGTCACTTCATTGGGGTGATTAACGTGGATATTCATCCACAGGGGATGGTACTTCTGGAGCATATCGGTCAGTTCGTCGGTAACCCGCATTGGCAAAAACACCGGCACGCGCGTACCAATGCGCAAGACCTCCACATGTGGAATCTCCCGCAGCCGGCTAAGCAACTCCTCCAGGATCTTTGGCGACAACACCAGCGGATCACCGCCAGAAAGCAACACATCCCGCACCTGCGGAGTACGCCTGATGTAATCCAGTTGCAATTCAAATTCCTGCCGGTTGAAAGTAGCCGCAGGATTGCCAACAATACGTGAACGGGTGCAATAACGGCAATAGGAGGCACACTGCGTCGTCACCAACATCAACACCCGATCAGGATAGCGATGCACCAGGCCAGGAACAGGCGAGTGACGATCCTCGGCCAATGAATCCTCCATCATAGCCGTAAAGGCTTCCATTTCCTCAATGCGCGGGATGATTTGCTGACGGATCGGGTCATTGGGATCATCGGGACGAATCAGCGAGATGAAATATGGGGTGATGTCCACCCGGAATAACCCCTTCGTATTCAATGCCTGCCGTTCAGATTCGGTTAATTCAATAACCGCCCCAATTTCCTCTGCCGAATTGAGACGATGGCTTAACTGCCAGCGCCAATTATTCCATTGCTCATCGGGGATATCGCGATAGACAGGCGCACGCCGAGATTCAAAAGGAACAGGCATTTCACCTCCAAAAAAAATGACGGCCACTACGTACAGGCCAAAGATAGAATTGTCACCCAATACAGGAGCAATTCTCCAAAGAGATTGATAAGTATTGTAAGATGAAACAAAAGGGAGGTCAATATTACATTCAGGTCAACGGAATCAAGCAAAAACAGAGTAAAATTTGAGTAAGGAGATGATATGAATCAAGTTGCCATTGTAACCGACTCGTGTGCCAGCATCCCAGAAACGCTCATTCAACGCCTCAATATTCATATAGTGGCTTACTACATCCATCGCGGGCAAGAAGTCTTGCGTGATTTGGTTACGATTCAGCGCGATGAATTTCTACGCTGGATGGCCACTGCTACTACCCTGCCCACCACCGCCAGCCCAGGGCCTGGAGACTACTACGAAAAGTATACCGCCCTGATCAAACAGGGCTTTCGTCAAATTATCAGCATCCACATGACATCCAAAGGTTCGGGGGCTTATCAGGCTGCCACCGTCGCCCAATCCATGCTCAAGGAAGAAAAGCCAGAGGTACAGATTGAAGTTGTGGATACCCAGAACGTCTCCCTCTGTCAGGGATGGATGGCGATTGAGGCAGCCCGTGCCGCCCAATCCGGTTCCAATCTTGACGAGGTGCTGGCGCGCGTTAAAAAGATACTTCCTGTCACCCAAATGCTTCAGACAGCCGACACCCTGCGGTATCTCTACCTTGGTGGGCGCATTGGCCTGGCACAAAACCTGGTCGGCTCATTGCTTAACATCAAACCCATCATCAGCATGAAAGATGGTGTCATTGTTGCTCTAGGGAAAGCGCGCGGCCGGCTACAGGCCTATACCATCATATCTGACATCGTCGCCAATGCAGTCGGGAAGGGGAAAGCCAAAATTGCCTATGTCCATGCTGGCGCACTTTATGAAGTGGAAAAACTCAAACAACTGGTTGAAGAGAAAGTCGAAGTAGCCGAATCGTTCATTGCTGAACTTTCGCCCGCCCTGGCCGTCCATACTGGCCCAGGTACAGCCGGGTTATGCTTTTACCCAGTCACCGAATAAGAGAAAGCCATGCCACCCACAGACGAATCCATCCCCATTAAGCATAACCTCCAAAACAACCGCTTCGAAATCCAAAAAGACGGTCTCGTTGCCATCCTAGAATACCAGCAGATTGAGGGAAAAATCATCTTTACCCATACTGGCGTACCAGATGCCTTAGGCGGACAAGGGTTGGGTTCGCGCCTGGCAAAAGCCGGTCTGGATTACGCCCAAGCAAACCAGTTGAAAGTTGTGCCGCTTTGCTCCTTTGTATATGCTTATATCCAAAAGCACCCAGAGTATCAGGGACTACTTTGAGTTGGCGAGAGATAAATGAACCCACAGATTCTTGCACTGTTGACCGCCATGGCCTGGGGCATCGGCGGCTATTTTGAAAAAAAAGGCCTTCACCTCGGGGGCCTTTCCCCGCAAATGGGCATTACGATCCGTACCGGCGTAGCCCTGCTTATCCTTGGAGTGGTTTCATTCCCACAATGGAAAACACTACCCCAGGCCGGCACCAAATCCATCCTGATGATGGTTCTGGGAGGCGGAGTAATCGCCGGCGCATTGGGCATGTTATGCTTTTACGCAGCCCTGAAAGGCGCACCGCTCAATCGAGTGATGCCCATTGCCTTTACATCCCCTCTCTTTGGCGTCCTGATGGGCATCCTGCTTGGCGGCGAACCACTGACCTGGAAAATTGCCCTCGGCACCCTGCTCACCATCGGCGGGATCGTTTTGCTCACAATATGACGCTGCCTTGCTCTTGAGAAGAAAACCGCTCAACCTTCAACAAAGTAGTACAATCAAAACCAAGATAAATTTTTTGGAGGCAACATGACTTTTCATACCCTAATCTTTGCAGGCAATCTGGGCCGGGATCCCGAAATGCGCTATACCCCGGCCGGGCAGGCAGTTACCAACCTCTCGGTTGCCGTCAACGATGACTATACCAACAGCAACGGCGAACGCGTCAAACGCACCATCTGGGTGCGGGTTTCCACCTGGGGCAAGCAGGCAGAAAGTTGCAACCAGTACCTGAAGAAAGGCTCCAAAGTGCTGGTGGAAGGCCGCCTGATTGCCGACCAGACCACCGGCGGGCCGCGCGTCTGGACCGGTCAGGATGGACAACCGCGCGCATCTTTTGAAGTCAGCGCGGTGACGGTTCGTTTCTTAAGTTCACGCGGTGAAAGCGGCGAAGCACTGACCGACGAGGTTGCTCTGATCGCCGCCCCTGAAGATGACATCCCCTTCTAAGGCTGACTTATGACAACCCCCCCAGCCCCCCGTCCAGGTGCACTAAACATGGAAGCCCCAGGCGACCTCCAGTCGCTTTATGCCAATCTGGTGCGAATCGCGCACTCTCCTGCAGACCTGGTATTTGATTTTGCCCACCTGTTACCCGGCGAGACAAAAGCCGTCATCAAAGCCCGCATTTTGATGTCACCGCTCAGTGCTAAACTGTTTTACCGCGCCCTGGGCGAGAATCTGGCTCGCTATGAGGCTGCCTTTGGCGAAATTGTAGTGCCTGGAAATTCCTCGCTTGCCGAACACCTCTTCCGCCCCTTTCAGCCGCCAGAACCGCCCAAAGAAAGTTGAAATGGATAAACTGGAACACATTGCTGAACAGATTCGCAAGGCCTTCGATGCTCAAACCCTGGCCCGAGACCAGGCCCTCAGCCAGGCCCGCGCCCTGACCCGTCACTGTGCGCTGGCAATCCGTGCTGTTCACCGGCAAGAAGTGGACACAATGGACAAGCACCTGAGTGAAGCCCATCGCCTGGCCAATGATTTAAAAAACACGCTGACCGACTACCCTGACCTGTATTACGCCGGCTACACTCAGGATGCCCTGAAAGAGTATGTAGAAGCCTGCAATACTTGTGCCCTGCTCAACGACCAGCCGCTGCTTACGCCAGAGGAATTGGGAGTAACCCATTTCACTTATTTGAACGGCCTGGCAGAAGTCATCGGTGAATTGCGCCGCCGCATCCTGGATATTCTGCGTCATGGTTATTCCGAACAGGCCGAACGGTTGCTGGAAATCATGGATGATATTTATGCCGTTCTGGTCACAATGGACTACCCCGAGGCTATTACCAACGGTCTGCGCCGACAAACAGACGTGGCGAGAGGTATCATTGAACGTACCCGCAGTGATGTCACATTCAGCCTGCGCAGCGAGCAATTAGCACGCGCCATGTCCAGCCTGAGCCAGCAACTAAATGGGGTGGAGGTTGATGACGCTGCCGGCGCATATCTCATCCCTGGGGAGCGAGATTCAGAAACGTAATATGCCCCGCTTCAGGCGCCGTTACCCACTTTTGATTTACCGCCGTATGCTCAATCGCTGGTGGCCGGCCACGCTTGTCATCAGCCTGGCCTTGCTTGTCGCCTGGTGGCAGGCTGCCCAAAATATGCCCTGGGAACTCGACCTGTGGCGGCTAGACGTATGGTTGTTATTTTCAGCCTGCCTGGCGCTCTTGTGGACACTGGCTCTCTTTACGATGAGTCGCATGGCATATGTCCAGGTCCTCCCAGACCGTTTGCGTTTGGTTACCCCCTTTCTGCGCATGAATATTTCTTACAAACGCATTCGGCGGACAAGTACGGCTGCCATGTATGCCCTCTTTCCACCGGACCGGCTGCCTGATTCCAAGCGTGAAATCCTGGAGCCTCTGGCAGGCAAAACCGCCATTGTCATTGAGTTGAACTCTCTGCCCATCCCTCGCTCTACCTTAAATCTCTTCCTTTCGCCATTCTTCTTCAAAGATCAGACCCCACATATCGTCATCCTGGTCAACGATTGGCTTAAGTTCAGCACCGAATTGGAAAGTCAACGCTCTACCCAAGGTGCCCCCCAACCCAAAGCCCGCCCACTCTCCTCGATCCTTACACACCTGCCGGATCAAGACAAATAGCCCCAACAAGCACCGATGACCAGATATGAAGAAGTCGTCTTCTTGTGAATATGTTCACTATTTTTCGGTGACTTTCTGCTTTGCGCATATCACATCCGCAAGGGTATCATTTGCCATGGAGACGGAACCAAACACCTCCAAGATGCTCCTCACTGTCTCCTCCTTTGGCGAAAGCCTCCGCCGGCCTAAGAAGCCGGCGGAGGCTGTTAACCGCCTGGGGGCTGTAACTTTTTGAAGTCAGTTTGGGATAAGTAGGACAACCGTCCCGAAGGTTTAGGTTTGTTGCCAAAATCTCGCTTTCTAAAACCTTCGGCACGTTTCTAAAACTCATTTTTTTATGCTGCAGAGCTCCGGAACGCCGGCAAAACCACAACAAAAGTCGAGCCTTTTTCTGAGGATTCCACCCAAATCCGGCCCTGATGGTTGTCTACAATGGATTTAACGATAGCCAAACCAAGTCCAGAGCCAGATACACCAGCAGGTATGTTGCTGCCGCGGAAAAACTTGTCAAAAATGTGTGGCTGCTCAGCAGGGGGAATACCTGGTCCGGTATCTGCCACTTGAACAATTACCTGACTATCTTCCGAACGGAGAGTGACGCGCACATCACCATGTTCAGGTGTGTATTTGACCGCGTTGCCAATTAAGTTTTCAAACATCTGCCGCAAACGAATGGGATTACCGCGTACCAACGGCAAATCAGTTTCAATATCCATCCCAAGGTTCAGGTGTTTCTCTGCTATCGCCGGGTTGAACGTATCCAGCGTATAGCGCAGGATATTCTCCAACTGAACATCCTCCTTGCGCGTATCAAAACCGGCTTCAATACGGCCCAGGTCAAGCAAATCGTTGACCAATGTGGTGATGTTTTGCACACTGGCCTGGATGCGCTGAATAAATTCTCGCTGCTGGTCTGTCAAAGGGCCAACACGTGCAATCAACTCTGTGTAGCCTAAAACAGCCGTCAAAGGAGAGCGCAAATCGTGGGAAACAGTATGAACAAAATCGTTTTTCAGCCGGTCAAGTTCTTTTAAGTAGGTGATATCCTGTAAAGTGACAGCCGCTCCTACATCAGGAATACGTGTGTACTGGGCATTGAAGACCCGCCCATCATCAAAATTTATTTCATGATGCTTAACCGAACTCTGGGGGGCACGGTTTAGAAGCGTATGCAAGTCTGGATGTGAAATAAAATCAAAGACAGACTGTCCTATTCCTCCCTGGGCAGGCAAACCAAAAGTCAGGCGCGCGGCTGGATTAACCAGCAATACATTATTGCTTTCATCAAGGATAATAACACCATTGGCAATATTATTAAAAGTAGCCTGAAACTTATTGCGCTCAGTTTCAGAGGCCTCATAGAGAAATGCATTCGAAATGGCAATCGCAGCATAATCCGCAAGCACCGACAGCAACAAAACATGCCGCTCACTAAAGAAACGGCGCTGTTGGCGGTTGTCCACACCCAATACACCAACTACCCTGTCTTTCATCCGCAAAGGGACATAGATCAAAGCATGGACCAGGTAGGCCGTCTTGATTTTATGAGGGTCTTCACCGCCAAGTAAAAGTGGTTCTCCGGTGCGAATCACCTCCCCTGCCAGGCTATCTGTCACGCGAATCTGAAATGTGCGGGCAAACCCATCTTTAATATTGTGCGCGGCGCGCATATAGAGGTTCTCGCCTTCGTCGTCCAACAAAAGCAGGCTTCCTTCTTCGGCTCCGGTTAAATCCACTGCAGCCGTGACCACGTTGGTCAAGATATGATCTAATTCCAGAGAGCCGGTAATTCCACGTCCAAGATTGACCAGCGTCTGAAGTTCATCTACGCGCCGCTCCAGAGAGGCTGTTGTGCGCTTGACCTCCCGACGAATCCAATCTCCCATTGAGAGAGCCCGATTCAGGTTGCGTTCAATGGCTCGAACAAGGTCATCAGAGCGCAGAGGGGGACATAGACAATCGCTGAAGCCCGAGCGCAAACATTCTCGCAAGAGCGTCGCCGTCTCGTGGTTTGCAAAGAGTAATAGGGGCAAGGTGGGAAAGCGCTCGCGTAACTCGCCGCCAATGCGCAATCCGCTTGCTCCCCTTAGCGTCTCGCCTATTACTACAATGGCCGGCGAAGATTCTTGCAGGCTGCGTTCCAGATTGGCCTGGTCATGGACAACAGCCGTCTGATAGCCAACCGCCGGAAGGGCGCGCACCAATAACTGTAGTTCAGGACCATCATCAAGCGCAAGGAGAACAAGGTCTGACTTGGACATAATCAGTTTTGTTTTCCGGCAGGCTCAAGAACTGGCGTCAGCGGCGGAATGGTCTTTTCAATTTCACCAGACAGGCGTTTCAAGGCTGCTCTGGCAGTTTCCAAAGCCTGACGCTGGTCAGCAGTCAAGGGACCGCTTTTCTCGGTTAATAGCAATTCTATGGGGTAGGTGGCCGTCTTTAATTCTGTCTGAACTGTCTCACGCAACGATTGTAGCATTGCATTCTGACGTTTTTCGCCAGAACGTGCCGTTTCAGCAGTTTGTTCCAGCGCGCGAAAGAGACGCGCATTAATCAGCGAAATGGAAGCATAGTCTGCAACTGCCTCGAGCAAAATTTGCTCCACCTGCTGAAAAGGCCGGTTGTCCTTGCGAACAACAATCAACAAGCCGATCACCTGCGACTGAACCTTAATGGGAACAACGGCTGCGGCTCTGCCCAACGCAGAGATTTTAAACCGCTGTAACGGCTCACCATGGATGACAAGCGTCTCACCCGACAAAGCCACCAGCGAACTAATACCGTCGTCAACCGGTTGATTGATTTTTGCTGCCCAGCCGTTTGGCAAACCACGCTGGGTAGCCATCAGGAATTCCTTGGTGGCTTCACTGCGCAACATCAGCCAGCCGGCAGAAGCATCTGAAACTTGAAGTGCCCCTTCAACAATCCGGTCAAAAAGGACGCGTTGGTCGGTAATCGAGAGGACGGCCTTCCCCACCGAAAGGATGGCCGTTAAATCACGCACCCGACGCTGGAGTTCCTGGTTGGTCTCTCTGAGATTCTGGTCAAGGCGCTGACGTGTGCGCATCTCCCGCACATTCTTGAGGGCACGCTCCACTGCAGCGACCACTTCAGCATCCCGCGCTGGCCAGAGCAAATAATCACTAGCCCCCACCCGAAAAGCCTGAATGACATCCCGCTCCTGACCCTCCCGCGCCAACACCAACAGCACCGAACCAATGCCCTGCGAGTTGAGCGCTACCAGCAAATCTTTGCCGCTCAGACCAGGAAGATTTAAATTCGTAATGATCAGATCAGGGGGAGACTGAACTGCCTGTTGGATGGCTGCACTGGCATCATGTACAACATCCACCTGGTATCCCAGGGGTTGTAAAGCCTGCCGGGCAATCAAATCACAAATATCCGGGTCGCTTTCGACAAGAAGGATGCGTTCCCCTGAAGGGCTCATGGTTCCTGACTCATCCAATTATGAAGAGGTCTTGTTTGATTAAACGCATGGTAACCTGATTATATTACAAAGCACAAAAAAATTATATGCGCAAAAGAAACAAGAAGCGGTGGTGTCCTCTCAAAAGTTTTAAAGAACAGTCATGTTTGAAACGTTACCTGCTTTGCTATATCCGCTCGAAAAACTTTGGTAGTAACTGCCTCCCCTCACGCAGGTTTGGACACGTTCCCCGCATTTGGAATACGCGCAATGATCTGCAGGCCCTCTTACTGGCCACATTCTAACCCGCGGGAGGGTGGTGGATAGTTAGAATCTTTGGCACATTGCCCAACGTAGGCGAGGGGTATAATTCCTGCATCCGTTGGAAGGAGTCTAAACAAAACCTATGGAGAAAACATCCTTGAACCGCTTACCTCGCAACGTTTGGGTGGTAACGATCACATCTTTCCTAACCGACATTTCGTCTGAGATGGTGCTCAATCTGGTGCCACTCTTTCTAGCCAACGTGCTGGGTACAAAGACTGCTATCATCGGCCTGATTGAAGGCATCGCCGAGACCACTGCCAGCCTGCTCAAACTTTACTCTGGCTGGCTTTCTGACAAACTTGGCAAACGCAAGTGGCTGACTGTGTTGGGTTATGGCCTCTCAACGATTGCCAAGCCTTTCCTCTATATTGCCAACACATGGGTGGGTGTGTTGGGCGTGCGCTTTGCCGACCGGGTCGGCAAAGGCATCCGCACTGCTCCGCGGGACGCCTTGATCGCCGGCTCAATTGACGAGAGACAGCGCGGCCTGGCTTTTGGCCTGCACCGCGCTGGTGATACGGCCGGCGCTTTTGTTGGCCTGCTGATAGCCGCAATCATCATTTGGCTTACGCAATCTGCATCTGCCAGCCTAACGCGTACCACCTTCCAGATTGTAGTCTTGATCAGCATCATCCCGGCAACATTGGCCGTCATTGTCCTGGCCTTGGGAGCGCGTGAAATCACCACAGCCCGTCAGAGTTCTGATACCCCCCAATTGCGTCTGCGCGGGTTGGAAAAGCGCTTCAAATGGTTCCTGCTGGCGGTTACCCTGTTTACCCTCGGCAACTCCTCGGATGCTTTCATTATCTTGCGCGGCCAGGAACGCGGCTTAAGTGTTTTACAGGTAATGGCGATGTTGATGACGTTCACCCTGATTTATTCACTACTCTCAGGACCATTAGGCGCCCTTTCCGACCGGATTGGCCGCCGCAAACTCATCCTTGGCGGCTGGGCCGCCTATGGGCTGGTCTATCTCGGCTTTGCGCTCTCTAAAACCGGTTGGCAGGTATGGGCGCTTTTTGGCCTCTACGGCATCTATTACGCTGCCGTAGAAGGCAACGCCAAAGCATTGATTGCCGACTTGGTGCCAGATGACCAGCGCGGCACTGCCTACGGCTTATATAATGCCGCCGTTGGACTCATGACTCTGCCCGCTTCGGTCGTCGCGGGAATATTATGGCAGGGAGTCTTTGGCTGGAGCGGATTTGGAGCCTCAGCGCCATTTTTCTTTGGCGCTGTTTTGGCGCTGGCGGCGAGTATATTATTCTGGCAAAAAGTGAGATAACACTGCCCTTGCGAGACAGACATGCCCTTTCTGATTGACGGCCATAACCTGATTCCCAAAATGGGATTGAGCCTGCGCAACGTCAACGATGAGCAAGAATTAATCGAACGCTTGCAGGAATTCTGCCGTCTGGAAAACTGCCAGGTGGAAATCTACTTTGACGGCGCGCCGGCGGGTCAAGCCGGGACCCGAAAGTTGGGCCGCGTCAGCGCGCATTTCATCCGCCTGGGCAACACCGCCGACAACGCCATCCGGTTACGCTTGCACCAACTGGGCGCTTCAGCCAAAAACTGGACGGTGGTCACTTCGGATCGCTCGGTGCAAACCGAGGCGCGCGCCGTCCATGCGCAGGTCATGTCTTCGGAGGCGTTTGCACGTCTGGTGGCAGCAACAAGCCAAAAGTCAGAAAAGAGCCGGGAAAAACCTGAAAAGGTAGATGAGGCCGAAGTACAGGAGTGGCTGGATGTGTTCCGACAGGGCAAGAGGTCTTGAAATTCTTATTTGTCTTTAATGCAAAAAGGATAAATTTGATGTATATTATCCCTAATGACATCTGCCCTCCCCCCTTTATTGGTAGTCAGGTGTCTTCCACCTAAAGCGGGTTAGCATGCCCCCCCCATGCTGGCCTGGTGGTGGTGTCCCTCCCCCCTCAGCCGTCCGGTATGTTGATTGCATACCGGGCGGCCAATTTTTAAGCCAGACTCCTTACACCTGCCATATAATAGGGGCATGAAAACCGTCTTTGCTTTTGTTCCCGCACCAGGGCACATCTACCCAGGTCACCCCGAAAACCCAGAACGGCTGAGATTGTTTGAACCGCCGGAAAGCGCCGAGCAAGTAAAAGCCACCCCGGCCCGCCTGGAGGAGGTCAGCCGGGTGCATACGCCACAAATGATTCTGGATGTTGAAGCGGCTTGCAAACAAGGTCCGGCCATCATAGACTTTGCACCTACGTTTGTGACGCGGTCTTCCTTTGAAGATGCGCTTTTGGCCGCCGGGGCAGGGCTGGCTTGCACGCGTCTGGTATTGCACGGGGAAGCCAAAAACGCATTTGCCGTTCTGCGCCCGCCGGGGCATCACGCCGAACCCAAACGAGCCATGGGCTTTTGTCTTTTTAACAATATTGCCATTGCAGCACGCGAAGCCCTGGCACAGGGATTGGAACGCGTGCTGATCGTGGACTATGACGCCCATCACGGCAACGGCACACAAGCAGTCTTTTGGGATGATCAGCGCGTGGCGTACCTTTCCACCCATCAGGAGGGCATCTATCCTGGCTCTGGCTGGATTGCCGAGGCGCCGCAGGCCCGGCAACGGATTGTGAATCTGCCGCTCCCGCCGCGGACAGGTGACCAGGGTTACTTACGCCTGGCCGAGACGGTTATCCGCCCACTGGCAGAGGTCTTTCGGCCGCAGTTGATCTTGGTCTCTGCAGGCTTTGATGCCCATTGGAACGACCCGCTGACCCAACTGGGATTATCCAGCGCCGGGTTCTTTACACTCTCGAAATTTCTGGTGGACCTGGCAGGCGAGCACTGTAATGGGAAGATTGTCTTCTTACTGGAAGGCGGTTACAGGCCAGAGAATGTGGCCAACGGGGCGGCAGCAGTCTTTGCCGCGCTAGAAGGGGCAAACTCGGCGCCTCAGGTAGAAGATGCCAGCCCATACCCAGAGCCAGATGTGAGTCAACGACTTGCAGAAGTCTGCCGCTGGCAGGGATGGGAAACGGCTTGAGTTCAGGCAGAATCGGGTCTGGATTGGCGCAAAGCCAGCGATTCGGCAATTACAAAGTCTTCCTCGTCATCAATATCCACTGCTTCAAGCCGCGGGATTTCAAACATGAGCGGGCGTTTGCCAATGCGGTGATGCCGCTTGAGCAGATTGTCACGCGTGAAGATATAGATGCAGGAATTTTCCTCATAAACAGGCGGTAAATCCTGCGTTTGGAGTAACTCGGTCGGGTTATGATTAATAGCCCGGCCGTGTTGGTCATAAAGCCGCGTTTGCCAGCGCGTGACCGAGAAGAGCGAATCATAGCGGGGATACTCCGCTAAAAAAGTCCGAATAGCGCGAGAAATGGTGGCGGCTCTGAGCAAGGGATTGGTGCTGTGGGTTTGCAAATAGAAATCAGCCTGCACCTGGGCGGTGTCATACAACAAGATATCGTTCATCGGAACGGCATCAGCGCACAGATGGGCCGGGCGCGGCAAAACAATTACCTGCGGGAAGTCGCGGCGCAATCCATTCATGATTGGCTCGGAATCGGTATCCACCACCACCTGTTCAATTTCAGGAACCGACAGCAAGGTCTCAATGATGTGTTGATAGAGTGATTTTCCGGCCAACGGGCGATAGTTCTTGCCCGGCACACGCTGACTGTGATGACGCATAGGGACAAGGGCAATGATTTTTGGCATTTGTTACGCTCCTTGGAGCTCCGAATAGGTATCCTCCCAAACGCTGCGAGTGAAATGAGCAAATCTTAGAAAGGCAATCACATAATCCAGCATAAAGAGCAGAAGGAAGCCGGCCCAGGCATCCAGAACCCAGATGTGATTGTGCTGCAAAAACCAGGCCACCAGTCCCAGCAAAAAACCCCAGGTAATTTGCTGAAAGAACGAGAGCCGGTAGGCCACGATTAAGCGCGCGTCCCGCACAAAGACCCGAATTTCACCACTATCAAAGGCAGCCAAGAGATACCAACTTGGGGCCGAGAACCAAAGGTATCCGCCATGAAAGCGGAGGATATTCTGGATCTGGATGATTCCCTGGGCGCGTTGCTGCACAAGGTGTGCTTTGAATTGCGTCAGTAAGCGCCTGACAGTCTGATCGGGCGCCTCGGTAAGGGGAAAGGATATCTCCTTATGCAGACTGAACAGCATTGAGAGCATTCACTCATTATAACGGATGGGCTCAATTTTACGCCGGGCAGCAATGCCCGCCTGCAAACCACGCGGATAATAGAAAGTTTGCCGCAGGTGTTGGGTCAGCGGCCCAGACTGGCGATAGCCCTGATAGGTACCCCAAAATTGCATGAGGCGGAACCAGAAAATAGACGTCAGGCTGCGCAGCAAAGCGCGCTGGCGGGCAGCGTGCCATAGATCGCTGACAATGTTGGTTACCATTAAACGCACAAAATCATAAACGTTGAAGTGAGACTCAGGGAAAATGCGTTTGAAGGCCATTCCCTCACGCCGGTAACGGTTATATACGCCACGCGGCGTCTCGTTGTGAATGTGGATGATCTCGGCCTCGGCCACATAGGCCACTGCGTATCCCTGCTCCATGGCCCACTTGGCCCAGGCTAGGTCTTCCAGGCCGGTCAGCGTCTCATCGTAGGGATGCACTTGCCACAGGCTGCGACGAATGGCAGCGTTAGCATTATTACAAAAAGGGCTAACCTGCCGCATTGTAGAGACATCGGCGTACCATTGATGATAAACCTGCTGTTCGGAGAATTTGGCCGTTGCCGGGGCGCGTTGTTTGCCATAGACCAGTGCCACCTTCTCATCTTGAAACGGCAGGAGAAGCGTTTCCAGCCAATCGGGATAGACGGGGTAAACATGAGCGCTGGCGATGACAACAAATTCGTGGCTGGCCGCACTGACCCCCAGGTTGAGCGAACGGCCAAAGGTAAACTCCTCCGATGGGATTCGCACCACGCGTGCTCCAAACGCCTCCGCAATGGCAACCGTCGCATCGCTGGAGCCGGAATCTACCAACACAACCTCCACCTCTTTGAGCGTCTGCCGGCGGATGCCTTCCAGCAGGCGGCCAATGTGGGCTTCCTCATTGTAAGCACGGATGACAATGGAGCACTTACCAGTCATTGTCCTGTTCATATCCCAGGCGAATCAGTAAGTCTCCGGCTACATCTTTAAAAAGTTTTTTGTGTTCAGGCGTAAAGTACTTCTTCCACTCCCCCGTCTTGCCCGAGCGGAAGGTGGGGGATTTTTTCGGGTTGATGCTGGATTCCAGGGTCTCGATGAGCACTTCACGGGGAGTCTGAAGCGTGTCAACTCGCCGCAAGAAATGTTCGGCAATCCGACTCAAGGTGGTATGGCGGTCATGGACCAATTCTTCGAAGCGTATTTTCATGACTTCGTTGCGGTCAAGCCAGCCAAAGTAAGGAACAAATCGCTCGGTCAGGTTGGGGAACTCAACCCCGGCCTCCGGGCGGCCAAGAATGCTGACTTTCAGGCGCTCATCGAAAGAGGTTAGCGAGCGATAGTAGTCGTGATGTACATGTCCCGGCTCCATCTCGGTAACATAAAAGACATGTGAGACGGCTACGTCGCGCGGATCGCGGAAAATGAAATAGGAGACAAAAGCCGGAGAGATCACGCGGGCAACGACTTCAGGGCGGGCAAACAGGTGAGCCGAAGCCACATCACATGGGCGCAGTGAATCCAGCCAGGCCAGTGCCTGTTCGGGGGTACGTTTGCGTCCACTGGCGCCTTCATATTCAGCATAGAACGAGTGTAAGCGGCGCGCAAAAGGAGCCACGCGGCTGAAGCCAAGCAGAATCTGGTCAAGCAGGTGGGTTCCGCTCTTGGGAAAGGATATGCCCAGCAAAACCGGCCAGTTGCCTTGCGGGGCAGGCAGGGAGAAAAAGCGCAAACGCTGGACTTGTTTTTCAAACGTATAAAGGCAAAAGCGCAGAATCGATTTTATCGGCATGGGTCTATTTTACCCGCAGTATGCTATACTGACGTTACTATGTATAAACTGGTTATTCTTTTTGAGCCGCCGCTCAATGCGCAAGCCTTTCAGATAGACTGGCAAAAATTCATGCGTTTAGCCGAAAACATGCCCGGCCTGCTTTCTGAAACAGTGAACGAGGTGGAGAGTGTGCCTTTTGATCCGCAAGGGCATGCGCCGGTAAAAATTCATGAACTCTGCTTTGCCGACCGGGCAGCGCTCGAAGCCGCCCTGCGCTCCCCCGCCGGGCAGGAAGCCGGGCGCTGGCTGCATGACTTCACCGGGGGGCGTTTTGTGCTTCTCATCGTCCGGCATATGCAAGCCAATGCCAAGGATTTTAAACAGCCTTCACCGTCCTCCTGACCAGACCCGGCCCGGCATAAATCAGGCCGGTATATACCTGTACCAGCGCCGCCCCCATTTCCAGGCGGCGTTTGGCATCTTCGGGGGTCATGATACCGCCTGAACTGACAACCGGCAGACGGCCATCCAGCCGCCGGACAATCTTGGAGAGCATCGCTTCACTCTGGACCCGCAGAGGGCTGCCGCTTAATCCGCCGCTTTGCTGCCCCGAGGCAGAGATCAGTGCGTGGCGCGCCAGGGTGGTATTGGTCGCAATGACACCGTCCATGTTGGTACGCCAGATGGCTTCCAGGGCATCTTCCAGTTCCGAATCGGTCAGGTCGGGAGAAAGTTTGACCAGGACAGGAAGGCGCTTCTGGTATTTGGCCTGTTCAAGGCGGCGCTGCTGGTCCACATGTGTTAACAGGTTTTCCAGTGCTTGCCTGGCCTGCAATTGGCGCAATCCCTCCGTATTTGGGGAACTGACATTGATTGTGATGTAATCACACAGGGGAGCAAACAATTGCACCAATTCAAGGTAATCAAACGCCGCTTGTTCGTTAGGCGTATCTTTGTTGCGGCCCAGATTCACGCCAAGAATCGCATCTGGTTTGGCGCGTTCAGCCCAAAATTTGCGCAGGCGATAAACAACCTTGCCGCCGCCCTGTGAAGGAAAACCCATGCGATTGATCAGCGCCTCATCTTCCGGCAAGCGGAAAACACGCGGCTTGGGATTGCCGGGCTGCGGACGCGGCGTCACCGTCCCAATTTCTATGTGACCGAATCCCAGGGCTGCCAGGCCGCGAATGGCTACGCCATCTTTATCGTAACCGGCTGCCAGGCCAATCGGATTCTTAAAGCGCAGGCTGAAAACTGTGACGGGTTTATCGGGCGTTAGAAAGGCCAGGTCAATCAGGGCATTCAGAGGCGCAAGAGCCCCCGTAATACGCAAAAGCGACAGCGTCAGGTTATGCGCCATCTCTGGCTGCAAACGAAATAGCAAAGGCCGAAAGATGGAATATAGATTCATCCCAAATACTCGCGCAAATGCCGGCTGCGGTTAGGATGCCGCAATTTTCTCAGCGCTTTAGATTCAATCTGACGAATGCGTTCGCGGGTAACGTTGAAGTAGCGACTCACCTCTTCCAATGTGTGGTCTTTACCGTCAATCAGGCCAAAGCGCAACTCCAGCACCTGACGTTCGCGTTCCGACAGGGCGCCCAGGGCATGTTGGACCTGCTCGCGCAGCATGTCTCGCGAGGCAGCATCCAGAGGTTCAATGGCATCAGAGTCTTCAATGAAATCACCCAACTGACTGGAGTCTTCATCACCGATGGGGGATTCCAGGGAAACCGGCTCCTCTGCGGAACGTAGTATCCGATCCACTTTTTGGGTAGCCTGCTCCCAACGCCGCTGAATAGTCGGGTCGAGCGGTATTCCCTCCGCGCGAGCGCGCAGGATAGCCTGTACTTCCTGCGGCGTCAGATAACCCGATTCAAGCGCCAGTTCGTCCAGGGCAGGCTCGCGACCCAGTTCCTGAACCAACTGGCGCTGGACGCGCAGGATGCGCGTAATTGACTCAAACAAATGGACTGGGATGCGAATGGTGCGCGCCTGCTCAGCAATCGAACGGTTAATGGACTGGCGAATCCACCAGGTGGCATAGGTGCTGAATTTGTATCCACGGCGCGGGTCAAACTTGTTGACTGCCCGCAAGAGGCCCAGGTTGCCTTCTTGAATCAAATCAAGGAAAGAAATTCCGCGCCCCAAATACCGCTTAGCCACACTGACCACCAGACGTAGATTGGCGCGAATCAGAGCATGCCTGGCTTCCTCCGCGCGCCTGGCTACTGCATCCAATTCGGCCTGTAAAACATCCTCCTGTGGCAGGTTGCGATACAACGTCCGTTTGGTCGGCAGTTTGTGCATGGACTGGATGTACTTAAGCAGCCAATTGGCGTAAGTGGAAGGGAGGGTATAAAGGTAAAGAAAGGCATTATAAGAATGACGCGCCAATTCATCCCACAAAGGATCTTTTCCCCATAGTCCATTGTCAAGGTAAGCGCGCAGGTATGAGGGAAAATCGCTTTCCCAACCCTGGTGCAATTCCTGCGCCTCTGCCAATACAAGCGCCAGATCGGGTAGAGCAACACCCTGACGAGTAGCATCTTCGCTTAGGCGTTCCCAAGATATGCTCAATTCCACCAGGGCAAGATGATAAACCTCAGTGCAACTCCGCTCCTTCTCAACCTTAGGCCGCCGCCGTAACAAAGTCATCAGCCGATGGGCTTCAATTATGGTAGCCAGACGGAACTCTTTATCAGCGTCGAGCAATTTGACCTGGCCAATTTCGCGCAAATACAGCCGCACCGGATCTTCTGAGAGTTCGGCTGCCACGTCCGGAGCAGTGATCCGCAAGGTCTCGTCCACTGTCAGGTCGTCTAGCGGCGGAGCAAGGTTCTCGTCCAGATTCAGATCTGATCCCTCTTCAATCAAAATCGGTTCATCCAACGCATCAACGCCCCAATCGGGAGTCAGGCCATTTTCCGAGTCGGGTGTCGACTTGGTACGTGGGGGACGAGGGCGGATTTTCTTTGCAGCAGGTTTGCCGGGCATGAGATTATCCCTATCGTCGGTCAGACAGACGTCGTCCGGCCTGATCCAGGTTGCGTAAGAAGCGTGTATGTTGTAACACCAATTCTGCATAAGAGGCCGCTCGCAAATCGCCTTTTTGTTGTGCGTCCTCCTGCAGGAAACGCAACTGCGTCAGACTCTCACTCAAACTCAAACGACGCAAAAGAATTACATTTCGCTGAAGTTCTTCAAGCAAACGATCGTCCACAGGGTCAAGTTCAACTTGGGTATGCAATTCTTCCCATAAGGCGGTCAAATTCTCAGGCATGTTAGCAGACACATATTCGGTCGGATCAACGCTGTCCTGTTCCAACGATTCGCGAATCAGGCGCAAAAGCACTTGATGGTCAGTATACCCGAAATCTTCACTACGCAAAACACCCAAACCGGCCTCTTGCAAAAAGCGGTCCAGGCGGAAAAGTAAATTCGGGCGGTTGAGCAGAATGCTCAGGCAAGTGGCCTCCAATTTGTGGGCGGGGCTGGAGAGAGGAAAACGCTGCGGCTCAACCTGGGCTTCGGTCTGCCTCTGTTGCAGACGCGTGCGCGGCCGCCGCAGGTGCGGACTGGCTGCTGGACGAGGCTCTAGTAAGCGCTCATCTACGCGCAGCAGGCGCGCCAATTCTTGACGATAGGTATCACGTTCCAGCGGGTCAGGTAAGTCCTCAATCAGCGGTAAGATCTGAGCCGCCATCCGGCTCTTGACTTTGGGGTCATTCAAATTCTGCCCGGCAGCCAGCGTTTCCATGACGTGCTTCACCACCGGCTTGGCTGCCTCAATCAGCCGACGCCACTCGTCACGGTCACGCGCCACAATCTCGTCAGGGTCGAGGCCATCGGGCAGAGATGCCACCCGCAGGTCGGCCTGGAGGCGCGCCTCATGCCGCAGGTAACCGCGCACGTCAAAGGCGGTCTCGGTCTCCCGATCCATGGCCTGGCGCGCCGCGTCCAGGCCTCGCAAGACGGCTTTCTGCCCGGCAGTATCCGGATCGAGGGCCAGCACAATGCGCCGCGTAAAACGCTTAAGCAGGCGTAACTGGTCTTCGGTCAGAGCCGTGCCCATTGGCGAGACAACATTCTCGTAGCCGGCCTGGTGCAGGGCAATGACATCCAGATAGCCTTCTACGATTACGGCCTGGTCGGCAAGCCGAATGGGTTTACGCGCCCGGTCAAGTCCATAAAGCAAGCGTCCTTTCGAGAAAATCGGTGTTTCGGGCGAGTTGAGAAATTTCGGCAGGTCATCAGGATTGACCACGCGCGCCCCAAAGCCTGCCATCTTGCCGTTTTCGTCACGGATAGGAATCATGATGCGGTGACGAAACCGGTCAAAATGCTTGCCATCGTCATGTTCGGTCAGGAGACCGGAATCCAGGAGTTCTTGCTCACTATAGCCTCGGGCGGTAAAATGCTTGAGGGCATTATCCCAGCCAGGGGGAGCGTAGCCCAAGCCAAAGGTCTCAATGGTTTGGTCGGTCAATGCACGCTTTTGACGCAGGTAAGCCAGCACATCTGGCGCATTGAGCAGATGACCGCGATAGTAGAGAACAGCATCTTCCAGCAGGGTTCGCAAGCGTTCATGGGCTTCTTTTTCTTCGGGCCGCTGAGGAGTAAAACTCTCCAGTTCTACGCCAGCCTTGAGCGCCAGCCGCTGCAGAGCCTCGCGAAAGTCCACCCCTTCCTTCTTCATTACAAACTTGAAAATATCGCCGCCCTCATTGCACTCGCCAAAGCAGCGCCAGGTGCCTGTCTCCGGCCAGACGACAAAAGCCGGAGTGCGGGTGTTGGTGTGGAATGGACAGAAACCGAGGTAATTGCGCCCCGAACGGCGGAGTTTTACCCCAGCCTCTGAGACAAGATCCACAATATCTATGCGGGCTTTGATTTCATCAATCGAGGACATGGCAGGAGTATTATAGACTGAATGGCGGCAGTTTGGCAAATAAAAGACAGGTATGATGTTGTGGTTTTCTCAAAGTCGAGGTTTTCATCGCAGAGACCGTTGAGCGCCTCTCTGCCACGAATGACACGAATTCCACGAAAAATGCCCTGCAATTCGCCTTTCTTCGCGAAAGGCGCGGCTAATCATCTCTCTTGAGCATCAACACGCAGTTGGGAGACTATCTGAATATTTCAAACAAAAGTCAATGTCAAAGAAGTGAGGCTTTTCCCCTATGTGTGGTCCAGGCATTCACGCATAGTACCACTGGAAGATACGGTGATACACCGCCAGCAACGCTTTCTTAACCGGCCCAAATTCCAGCAAACGGCGCATCAAGCCGCGCTTTGGCCCTGCCTTTTCCTTGCCCAATTCACCGCGCAGGTAACCCAGTGTATTGGACATATTCATTGCCAGCGGCTCAGCAACCATCAGGCGCAGCAAGCCGGCATCATTCATGCGTTTGTCCAGTTGACGCACTTGACCCATGGGTTTGTCCATATCAAAGGGGAGGAATTGTTGCAATGTAGATTTGTAGGCGGTAAATTGCCAGTGTGAGGCCCCAGCCATGGCTGTAACCCCCCGGTAGGTGATTCTCCAGTCCTGTGTTTCAGCGTACACTTTGCGATTTTCATCTTCGCTTTGGCCAAGCGAAAGGTTGAACTCTAGAAAAGTCTCCCAGGGGATAAACTGGCCTTGTTCCAAGATAGCATGTTCCCGCGCCCAGTCCAGCGTAGCGCGATAAAACTCTGGCGGCGTGCGGAACGGACGCGCCGTGACCATGCCAACGTTTGGGAAAGTCTCTAAAATTTCCACCGAGCGCAAAAGCCAGCCAGGCGAGAAGAGCACGTCGCTATCTGCATAGGCAATAATCTCACCCGGCGCGGCAGCCAGCATGATGTTCCAGGCGCCACCTTTACCCAGGTTCTTCTCAGAAAACATCAGGTACTGAATGCGGCCTTCTGCCTGTTCGCGAAGCAGGTAGTCACGCGCCTCAGCACAGGAGCCGTTATCAAAGACCAGCAAATCAAAAGGCAAACCGGCATCCCGGCGCATGGATTCAAGGCAAACTTTGAGCACGTCCAATGTCTCGGCATAGAAGCCGCTCAGGAAGGGGATGTAGGTCAATACCGCTGCGGTAATCCGCTGCGGACGAGCGACCTGACTGACAAATTTTGCAGGATTCTGGCCTTTTCTCATCAGTTTCCGATATCCAGGTTCAAAGGTTGATTTTCAATCTACTTGAATAACTTCTTGAAGCGTTTCTTCCACCGTTTGGGCCGCACCAAGTTTTCAACCGATTTCTCCGGCAGGAAGAAGAGAATCTTTCGCAAGAAGACCTCCACCTGACGCATCAAGCGGGCTGTGCTCCAACGAGGAGGTGTGAGGTAACCATCCACCAGCCGCAGGTTGGCATCCAGGATGGTGTAGCGGACATTGCCCTGCCCGCCTGCCAGGCGGATGTTCTCGTCTGTTTCCGGCATGGTGTAATGCGGTACACCGCCGGGCAAATGGCGATAGTCGTGTGTTTGATGGACGATGATGATGTCATGCGTCCCGTCCACCGTAGGCCAGCCTTCACGGCGGGCTTTGTAAATCATCCAATTATCCCAGCCAGCGCGTCCAATGGCAAAGTCGGGGATATCTGTATAACATTCCCTCGGGAAAATGAAATAATCGGATCCCGCGGGACGATGAAGTTGCCCTGTTTTTCTGACGCGCTCGCGCAGCCGAAACTGCCAGCCGTTGGAAAAGTCGAGCGGTTCGCGCACATCCAGGTCCCAGCGGCGGCCAAGCAGGACAAAACGTTCACAGCAGGCCGCAAGTCGGCGGGCAGAGTCAACCAGATCGGGTAGGAGCAAAATATCGGCATTCACAATCCCTAGCAGCGGGCTATGGCTGTTCTGCCGCGCCAGAGCAAACATGGACGAAATCAGCGGCGTGCCAGAGGAATTGCGGGCAACCTGCGGCACATACTTTACGCCGAATTCCGCCGCTACTTGAGCCAGGCCGACCTCATCTCCCAATAAGATGACCTCCACATCCGGCAGGCGCAGCCAGGATTGAATGGCATTGCGCTGAATAATGGCAATGTGAGGATCGGTAAAGGGTTTGGGAGCAGAGAAGAGGGTGAGAAAGGCCATTGGTGAGCAGTTAACAGGAATCGGTTAAGGTACTGGCGGCGCGAGTGTCGATGTCTTTGAGGGTTTTGTGCTGAATGCCAGCATTGATTTGCATCAAATACGGTTCACGCTGCACCAGGTTGAGCACTTCCAACCAGGAGAAGTCGTCGCGGCCGGGGAAGCGGTTATAAACCTGACAGACGAATTCCAGGTCTTCTGGCGTATCCACCGTCCAGCGGTAGGCGCCGTAGTCAACCGTATGATGCAGGAGAGCAATCTTGAAGCCGCGCGGGGAAACGCCTGTTTGAAGGGATGGGTTTTCGGTGATCAAGTCCACGCCTTCGTAAAAGTAAGGCATTACATGCTCGCGCTGCTGAGGTTCTCTGGCTTCTTTCCAGGCACGTTCCAGGACCGAAAAGGTACAGACTTCTGTATCCAGGCCAATCGGATAGGTCCGGCCCCAGGGTGGCGGCAGACGGTTGCAGGTAAAATCGTAGTCTCCTTCCACTTGGGTCTGGACACAGTCGTCAATCAAGGTGGGGTCAATGAGCGGGCAATCTGCTGTGATGCGGACAATCACATCTGCCTTTGTCTGCCGGGCCGCCTGGTAGTAGCGGTCAAGCACGTCGTAGAGGCTGCCGCGGGTGTAGGGAATGCCCATCGAATCACAGAATCCTGCCACGGGGTCGTCTGAACCGTCTAGGGTGGTAGCCACCAGGACATCATCCAGCCGGGAGGCGCGGCGGACGCGTGTCACCACGCGCGCCAGCATCGGCTGACCGGCAATGTCTAACAACACTTTCCCCGGCAGGCGGGACGAACCCATGCGCGCCTGGATGATGGCAACAGTACGCACCCGTTATTTCTTCTTTCGAGCAGGTTTCTTTTCCAGTTCGGCAATTTTGCGCTGCTGGCGGAAGGCTGACCAACTCTTGCCTAACAGGCTGGGAATCATGAGCAGGATGCCAAGCAGGATGCCAATGCCCAGGGCAATCAGCAAGAACACGCCAACCGGCCCATCTATTGGATAACTAAAGAAGGTCAGGCTGACATGTTGAGCATTTTCCAGGGCGAGTATAACGCCAACAATAGAAATGGCAATCAGCAGGATGATAGAAATTAACATCGGGGCCTCCTAAAACTTAAGCGCGTTGCGCTTCTGATGGGATGGGGATGGGAATGACAAAACCTTTGAGGCGGAATTTTTCCACGTATTCGCGGACGGTGCAGTAATCCAGCCCGACTTGTTCGGCAATGTCAAAGACGGTGTGCTGGCCTTCAAAACGCATCATGATTTTTTCGATGGCGCGGTTGAGCGCCCAATTCTCCCGCCAATCTACCCACAGGCCATGACCGGAGAGGAAGAGCGGGCCGCGGAAGGTGCGCCTGGGGATGTAATTGGTGGCGTAGATGCGCACAATTTGCTCAGCAACAACAGCCGCTTCAATCAGCATATCTTCGTGTATGATGTCGAGATTGTCATCACTGGTGTGGTATTCATCATAGGGCCAGCGGTTGAGCGAGATGCAAGGTATATTGACGCCGGGGCCGTTGATGACGCGCTCATCGTTGGCAGGCGCGGCAGCAAATTCACGCTCTTCATGCTCCATATTTTGGAGCACGTGGCGGGTAATCCGGTCAAGCAGGTGATTGTGCTGACGGGAATGGTGCCAGGCCATTTTATTGCGATTGCCGGTCATTTCCAGGAAGATGCCGGCGCGCAATTGAGGGATGATGTTTTCGTTATGCGCCAGCCAGGCAATCGTACCAATCGTCTCTGGCCCAAACCAAAAGCGGACACTCATTGATCCGGGCGGAAGTGGATTCTCTGTCAGCCGGCGCGCCAGTTCGATGGCGCTGACCACGCCCGCCCCGTCATCGTTGGCCTGCATGGGATGACAGGTATGCGCCAAAATGAGCATCTCTCCGGCCTCCGGATGAGGGCCATTTTGCGGATGGACGACTGCAGTGGCCACCTTAAAGCCCTGGCTTGGGTCAGTGATGAATTCGGAGCGAATCACGGCATGGTACTTTTTGTGGCGCGGCAGTCGGTCAAAGGTGTCTTTCGACAGACAAAAGCCCCAGTCGCGTTGGTAATATTTGAAGATCCATGGCACAGCCCAGGGACGTTTTTCACTGAAATACAAATGCGGCTGTAACTCATCCCAGGTCAGAATCTCATCTACTGGCAGAGAGTAAGAGACCAGGTGCAAAGGATTGTTGCTAAAATCTACGACCCGTTCGCCATCCTCCGTCTCCAGGTAAGCCGTGTGGACCAGGTAGCGTTCTGGCACTTTCCAGGTCCAGACCGAAGCGCCGGGGGCATAGGTTTCAATGGCATAGCCTGAAGACTCGGGCATATGCGCTCCAATGATGTGGAGCGTTCTGTCCATATCTTCTGATGCCAGCGTACGGTGCAGAGGCAGGAATTCGGCAAGAATTTGTTTGAGCATCGTGCTTTTGCCCCACCCTCACCCTTTACCCTTACAAGCACATATCCTAAAGGAAAAGGACCGGGGTGAAATCAACCTCTCTACTTCTTCTCAATCCGATACAACAAATGTGGGTCGCGGCGCATCTCGCGGGCGGCAAAGGCATAAACTTCGTTGGCTTTCATCAACTTTACATCTGCATCGCCGATCTTGCGGACTTTGACAATGCCCGCTGCCTCCATCAATTGACCCATTGGGTCAACTTCGGTGATGACACCTTTGTCAATGTCGCGCACCAGCATCTCAAAGGTATCGGTCCAGGTGCGGCCATCCCAATCGGTCACCTGACCGGTGAATTGCTTCAGGAAGCGGTAATCCACGCCTTCCATCTGTTCGATGTGGTGGAAGAAGGTCATGCTGTTGGTGTATGACAGGCCGATGACCATGATCTTGCCATCCAGGTCGCGCAGTTTTCCAAAGACCGAATCGCGTTCGTAACTGCTCTTGTAACGCAAACTGCCCAGATATTCGGCATACTTGCCAATCACTGCAAACGAGTAAATGGGATGAAAGACGCGTTTGGCGCGCGGGTCCTGGCGGACCAGTTCGGTCAGCACGCCCATTTGTGAGGGTGTGGAACGAACATCCCATGGTTTGCCTTTGGTAAAGTCAAAGTTGAAGGTTGGCATGATGAGCGTCCCTTCTGGCCCCAGCACTTCCAGCAAAGCATCAATGACCACCTGCGGGCCGCCCTCTACACCGCCAAAAGATTTGTAAGAACTGTGCACCAGCAAAACATCGCCGGCTTCCACACCCAAGGCGCGAAATTCTTTTACCAGTTGATCAAAGGTCAGCATAGGCACCTTACATATACAACCCGCCATTGACATTTAAGGCATGGCCGGTAATGTAGGCTGAGCCTGGCGAAACCAGAAAAGCCACAGCCCGCGCGACTTCCTCCGGCTGACCCAAACGCTGGGCGGGGATTTTCGCCAGGATTTTCTCCAATACCTCCGCTGGAATACTGCGCACCATATCGGTATCAATAAAGCCTGGGCAAATGGCGTTGACGGTAATACCGGCCCGGGCTCCTTCCTGAGCCAAAGACTTGGTCAATCCAAGCAGACCGGCCTTTGAGGCGGCATAATTGGCCTGACCAAAATTGCCGGTCTGCCCAATGATGGAACTGATGCTGACAATCCGCCCGTATTTATTGGCCTTCATGTGGTCCCAAATGGCCTTTGAGCAGTTATAAGCGCCCCCCAGGTTGGTCTGGATGACCTGTGTCCATAGATCGGGCGAGAGATTGCCAAAAGATTTATCGCGGTTGATTCCGGCACAATTGACCAGGATATCCACACGTCCGTGCGTTTCAATGATTTGTGCAAAGACTTTTTGTACAGCCTCAAAGTTGCCAACATCCACCTGATATTTTTCGGCTTGTACGCCTTTGGCTTTCAAATCGGCCAGGGTGTGCTCAGCAGCCTCATGATGTTCCACATAAATGATAGCCACGTTCGCGCCGCGCTCGGCCAATTCCAGTGCAATCGCCCGGCCAATGCCGCGCGAGCCTCCGGTAACCACGGCCCAAGTATGCTGCAGTTCTTTGTCGCTCATTCTTTGCTCCTTATTTGGATGATTTTCCAATCAACTCATAGGTTTTCAAAAGTTTCTGAAAGTTCTTCTGCCAATCTGCCTTCTGTTCAGCCGTACGGCGGGCAGCCTGGCCAATTTCTACCAAGCGCGGGCGGTTCTCCAACACTTGCTCAATTTTACCAGCCAGCGCCTGCTCATCGCCATCTGGGAAAAGCCAGCCATTTTCACCATCCTGCACCCATTCCTTATTGGCCGGGATGTCGGAAACCAGGCAAGGCAGGCCACAGGCCATGGCTTCCATCAGCGAGACGGAGGAGCCGTCTATATGTGAGGGGCTGATGTACAAATCGGCCATGTGATAATAGCGCGGCAGGTCATGGTTGGGAATCTGGCCAGGGAAAGAGACCCGCTCGCTCACCCCTCCTTGTTCAAAAATCTGACGCAGAGTTTGCGCCTGCGACCCGCCGCCTAGCAGAATCAGACTCACCTCTGGCCTGCTCTTTGCCACGCGGACAAAAGCCCTGGCCAAGACATCTACGCCGTAACGCGGTTCCCAGGCACGGTTGCAAAAGACGGTGAACGAGCGGCTTGCATTCTGCAGCCAGTGCTTCGGTGAGAAGCGCTGCAAATCCACGCCCCAGGGAAAGACAACGGTTTTCTCAGGGTTCATACCGCAGGCAACAGCCTTATCGCGGGTCACATCAGCATCGCTGGTAAAGTAATCGCTATGTTTAAGGGTGTAGCCTGTTACCCAACGCCACCAGCGGTTACGCTCCACGTCCTGCATCAGATCAAAACCCCACGACATGGTCAGCAGCGGGTGGAAACCGGAAAGCGCGGCAATGAAGGCACAGGTCTGGATGGGGCCAGCGTGGACCAAATCGGGCCTGATCGTGCGCGTCAAACGCCGAAAGTCAAGGGTCAGCCGCGGCAAGTCGCGCCAGCGGAAGGGCCTCTGCCCGCCAGCCCAGAGCACTTGTTGGATTCTCTCCGGAACCGGCCTGTCCTCCACCTGGCGCGGGCCGCGTTGCAGGCGCAGATAATAGACCTCGTGCTCCGTCTCGGCCAACGCAGCGAGAAAGCGGTGGTCATGCGGGGTGTAGTCGAGGGAGAAGTAAAGGATTTTCATCAGCCGTTTATATGCACCGTGCAGTGGACAGTGTACAGCGCACTTTGAATTTTCCTATCGCCGTCCAACGCATTGCACGTCACGCGCCCAAATCCGTCCAGCGCAATTCCTTGCCCTTCGGCATATCCTTCAGCGCGCGGGTGCCGATGACATTCTCGATCTGGTCGGGCTTGATGGCGCCGGGTGTGGCCGGACGCAGGACATCAATCATGTCGCGGGTGAAGATCTCTCCAGCCTGGATGTCGCGCGCGGCGCGCAGACAACGCCGTTGAACCACACTGGTATCGCGCTCATTCTCGGTGATCACTTTATCTGCCGAGCCAAGCGCCCGCTCTAACAGGCGGGTTTCTGCTACCATGTGCGCCCATGCTTCAGGGTTGAGGGCAAATTTGTGGTCGGGACCTTCGCGGTTGTTATCATCTGTAAAGTGACGTTCTATCACCCGCGCGCCCAGTGCCACGGCCCCCAAGACCGTCGCGTTACCGTGCGTATGGTCAGAAAGCCCCAAAACAACCTCGGGGAACATGACGGCATAGGTCTTCAACACGTTCAAATTGATGTAATCATAATTTTCCGGGCTGGCAGTGTAATTGGTATTGCATTGCATCACACACAACTGTTTGTTCAGCCGCAAAATGGCATGCACGGCTTTTTGTACCTCGCCAATTGTAGAGGCGCCGGTTGCAATGAGAATCGGCTTTCCTTTCGAGGCCATGTGTTCCAGGGCCTCAATCCAATCAATTTCGCCGGAGCCAATTTTATAGGCCGGCACATAGGGATCAACATGCTCAATCGAATCGTAGTCATAGGGCGAGGTGAAAAAATCAATCCCCACCCTGTCGCACTCTTCTTTCAAAATCGGAGTCCAGTCTTGCGGCAAGGATGCTTCAGCATACACTTGCGTCACCGACTTTTTCCATGTCGCCTGGTGGCTGACCTGGGCATTCATGTGTGTAAAACCGTACTCTGAGACGATCTTCGGCGCCTGAAAATGCTGAAATTTGGCTGCGTCTGCCCCGGCTTCTTTTGCCAAACGAATCAACATCCTGGCACGTTCCAGGCTGCCATCGTGGTTAGCGGCGATGTCAGCAATGAAATAGGTCGGGTGGGTGGGACCAATCAGACGGTTGTTAATTTTGAGATCCATGGGTACCTCCTGTGTGAGACGAAATAATTCCGCCTTACTGTTGATAACTTCGTATTTTTTGTGGATAACCCTGCCGGTATTGTGCATAAAATTTGGGTAAACCTGCAGATACACCGGGGATGGTCATCCCTAAATCTGTGGATAATTTGTTGACAGACAAACGCAAATTGTGGGAACGCCTGGCCTGCAATCCGGCCTGCTCAACAGAGATGGGGATAATCAATGTTTCGTCGAAGCCAAACTGACGTGCTACCTGCACCCCAAAGTCGTACTTCGTCCGGCTCTCACTCCCGACGGCGTGATACAGTCCCGATAGGCCTTTTTCCAGCATCCGCACAAGCGTCTCGGCTAAATCGCCAACAAACATCGGACAAAACCAGACATCTGTGAAGCCGTTGCAGGGCTGGCCGGCGCTCAGGTGATTGAAGAAAAATTCCACCAACGAACGCGATCCGGAGAGACTCCAGCCAAAAAAGTTGACACGCGCCACCGCCGCCTGCGGGTTGACCGAGAGCACATTGCGCTCGCCGTCCAGTTTGGTCTGGGCATAGACTGAGAGCGGGTTGGGCGCATCGGCTTCGGTGTAGAGGCCGTCCTTTGTGCCGTCGAAGACTGCGTCGGTGGAGATGTGAATCAGGCGAATGCTGCGTTTGGCGCACAATTCGGCTAATTCGCCGGGCAACTCGGCATTCAGGCGGTGTGCCCCAATCGGGTCACGCTCGCAGGCGTCAACCAGGGCATTTGCGGCAGTGTGGATCACAGCCTCGGGGTGCACCATGTCCATTAAACGGGAGCAAACCCCGGGTTCGAGAAGATCCGCATTCACCAGGCGGAAGGGGACGCCATTCAGTTTGCTCCGGTCCACGCCAACGATCTCGTGGTCAGGGGTCATTAGCAAACTGAGGTTGAGACCCAGTAATCCACTGGCACCGGTGACAAGGATGCGCATCTAACCTTCCAGTTTGCCCAGAGCATAAAGTTGCTCAAATGGGGCGATGAATTTACGAATGCCCTCTAAGTCAAGCCACTGGGTGTTGTTGTCACTGGAGAAGCGAAATCCATCCGGCAGAGGTTGGCCGCGGTCCTTCCAGCCATAGCCGAACCAGATGGCCTCCGCCGGTTGGACGACGAACATGCGCTCCAGTTCAATCGTGGTGCGCGCTTCGTCTTCAGAAATCAACACCTCGTGCAATTTTTCGCCCGGACGGATGCCAACGATCTCAATTTCGGCTTGAGGGGCAATGGCACGTGCCAGGTCAATGACTTTCATGCTGGGGATTTTGGGTACAAAGACTTCGCCGCCTTCCATTTGCTCCAGGCACGAAATGACAAAGCGCACCCCCTGTTCCAGTGAAAGCCAGAAGCGGGTCATGCGTTCGTCGGTGATGGTGACCCGACCGCTCTCGCGCTGCTTGAGAAAGACCGGCACAACCGAACCGCGCGAGCCAACCACGTTGCCATAGCGGACGCAGGAGTAACGCGTGGCCGAACCGGCCGCGTAGGCATTGCTCTGCACGGTCAATTTTTCAGCCGCCAGTTTGGTGGCGCCATACAGGTTGACCGGGTTAACCGCTTTGTCGGTGCTGATGGTCATGACTTTTTCAACGCCGGCATCGAGGGCGGCTTCAAGTACATTGCTGGTACCCATGATGTTGGTCTTGACGGCCTCCATCGGGTTGTACTCGCAAGCCGGCACTTGTTTGAGCGCGGCGGCATGGACGACAATATCCACCCTATGCATGGCGCGCAGCAGGCGTTCGCGGTCGCGCACATCGCCGATGAAATAACGTAGAGAGGGGTGTTCATAACCGCCAACGCGCATTTCATGCTGCTTGAGTTCATCGCGGCTGAAGACGATGAGTTTGGCAGGGTGATACTCTTTCAGCATGATTTCGATAAATTTTTTGCCAAAAGAGCCGGTTCCACCGGTGACAAGGATAACTTTTTCAGACCAGTTCATTTTTCACTTATCCCATTCAAAATCGCGACCTAAAAAGTCGTACAACTGTCGGTTATAAGGCCGGAAGTATTCGGCCAGACGTTGACGCAATTTGGGGTCCAGGGTTTTGTCGTATGTGCCTTGCTTGAAAACTTCGTACTTGGGTGGTTCCCAGCGCGGCAGTTTGAGGAAGTCCAATGTTTGGAAGAAAGTCTCGCGCGGTGAAGTGTACAGGTCCTCGCTTCTCAGGACAAGCACGTGCTCTGGGGAGAAAAGGGAGAATAGTTTGGGCAATTGCTCAATATAACGTCCTCGCGCCAGGTAACTGTAATAGATATGTGCTGCCTGAGGGTAATACATATCTGCCGCGATTTTCTCGGCTTCACCGTCCAGGCGTTCGGATTCTTTTTCCAGCGCCTCTTCAAAAGACAGGGTCTCTCGTCCGGCGCGTACCATGTGTTGGTAGTGTGAATAGGCCCGATCCACCGGGTTACGCAGTAAGACGATGATTCTGACCTCTGGCAATGCCTGAGAGATACGCTCTGGTGCAGTGGGGTGAAACATGTAATATGGCGTTGCCTCGCCGGTCAGGGCGCGTTCGCGCTCCAGTTTGCGGCGCAAAGGAAAGTGCGCCTGATACCAGGAAAGGCCGTTGAAATAATTGCTGTCGAAAAATTTAATTTCCTTACGAAAAGGCGCATAAACGCGGGGATGTTGGATAAGATAGTTGAAGAGCGAGGTCGTACCGCCTTTTTGCGTACCAACAATCAAAAAATCGGGCATGGCGCGCAAGGGGGTGGTCAAGCGATGCAAGATCCACCAGACCACCAGGCGCCAATTCTTTTGGAGTTTGCCCAGGTTCAAATTGTCGTCGAAGAGCATTCGTCATCCTTGTTGAAGACGATCATAGGATACTGTCCGTTTTCCCCAAAAAAGCGAGGGAAGCGTTCCTCCAGCCAGAAGATCAGGCGCAAGATGATTTTTCCGCCCAGCCGCGGGCGGATGAACCAGCGCATAAAGCGCGTGCTCAAACTGCGCCAGGGATAAATGCGGATTTCCAAAACGCCGGCCAGTTCGCGCTTTAACCACGGCGGCGTCATCTTTTCCACAAATGTCCCTTCTGGAGCATCCTCGGTCAGCCAGTCTTTCTTGCGTTTTTTTGAACGACCGGTGATCAGGCGCCCCAGCCGAATCAACGGTTCAAATGCCTGCATCAGGCGCGGCTTGTGCCAGCCATTGACCACTACCGCCGAACGTCCGGGTTTGAGCACACGGTAAAGTTCCAGGTAGGCGCGGCGGTGTTCAGAAAGCGGCAGATGATGAATGGTGTGCAAAGAGACAATACCATCAAAGGAGTTTTCTTTAAACGGCAAATTGGCAATATCTGCCACTACAAACAATCCATGCCCGCCTAAGCGCTGACGCGCCTCGCGCAGGGCCGTGATGGAAATATCGGCGCACACACGGTAACGATAGTTTTCAGAATACGTCAGGTATTCAGGATACTGGACAGGCCCAGAACCAGCATCCAGCAAAAAATCACCGCGGGGAGCCAAATGTCGCTTGACGCGCAGGTGGCTTTTGTGAATGTATTCACGCGCCACCGGGCGCAGGTCTTCATAGCGAGCGTTCTGATAAACGCCTTCGCCAATCTGACTCCAGCCAATCTGGTCATAAAACTCGCGCACTTGCTGTTTGGTGTTTTGGCTCATATCATCTCCCCCTCTCCCTGAGGGAGAGGGCTGGGATAGGATTAATCTTTCCACGTAAAAGGTTCGCCGACCAAAAAGCGAAACGTATCGCCAAACTCGGCCTGACCTTCTGGTCCTAATACCCGGTCTATAGGCCAAACCTGTAAATCATCCCAGAAATTCATCAAACGCCAGGGAAAAGGCCGCGGGTATTCAAAGAAAAAGCGGTAGGCATAATTCCAGGCTTTCGCCACCTGCGCCTGGCTCAAACGGTGACCGTGCAGGTCTGATAAGACCTTTTCCAGGGTAGAGAAATATTCTTCCCAGGTATTCGGGTCAAGGGTGAAGCCGCGGCCGCGATAATGAGTGAAACCACAAACAACGACCGGACGGCCGTTCATTGCCATCTCCATACCCACCGTCGTCGTATATACCAAACCCAAATCGGTAATTTCAATCAAGTCGTAGGTGTTGATTTTATCGGTTGCAGCGATAATGTGAATGTGTTCGGGCAAGACAGGCAGGGCTTCGCGCGCGACCTGTCCCATGGAACGCGCTTTGGGAACAAGCGTCTCACCTGGGTGGACTCGGATCACCAACTGGACCTCGGGCCTGCTCCCGAAAAACTGGACTGTGCGCGTCATCCATTCAGACATCGACTCGGCGAAGATGTTGCGCCCCAGCGTCAGGCTGTCGCCCAGCACATTGGCAGCCAGCATGACAACCGGGCGGCTATCCAGGCCGAGCATCTGACGCGTGGCCTCGGCTCCCTGCGAGGAGACATACTGCCACAAGCGTTTCGATTTGCCCCAGACGCGTGCACCGCGGCGGGCGTTTTCCAGGTCCGCCAGGCGCTCATACATCGCATCTGTCATTGGCAGGCCGCAGCGCGCTTCCACCAGGTAATCTGTCTCCTGGCGCATGATGGACGAGTTTTGTGCCAGCCAAATCTGCTCGCGCTGGTCGTTGAACTCATAGGTCATCACCGGGATGTTCAGGAAGCGCGCCACCCGGTAGAGGATGCCCATTTCCAGAATCAGGCCGTTTGGGACCAGCACCGCCTCTGGACGGTTGGCCTGCATCCAGGCCAGAGCCGTGCGGGCAGCAAAGGCATTGCGTTCGAGGCGCAGTTCATAAAGAGCCTTGTCGGCACCATCTCGCTCTACTTCTTCACGCATGAGGGTGTACTGTGCATCCCACAGGCTGATTTCCTCTACGTCAGATTGGAGCCGCTCGGGGAGAACAGGAGCAGGTTTGAGTTCCAGCATGGAAACGTGTTTGACCAGCGGTGCAAGAGGTCGGAGGATCTCCTCCGTATGCAAATTGCGTTGACGTTGGGTGAACTTATCCATGCGTTTATGCCACTCAGCGTAGGGCAGGGTCATCAACGTGACCTGGTGTCCCAGACCGGCCAGTACCAGGCTGAGGAAAGCAGACTGTTCGATCCAATAATGCAAAGTGCTGAAGAGCAAAATTTGCTTACCGGGTGCGGCGCGGCGGGCATAATCAGCAGCAACACGACAGGCTTCGGGCAAGGCGGCTTTCAGTCGCTGCAAGTTATAGTGGTCTTTGCGCGGACGGTATTTCTGACGCAGGTGCCAGTCTAATTCTGCCGCCAGCGGCAATTCGCCCAGAAGGAATTTAAGCGCCTTGTAGTTCATGCAATCTTCTCGATCTTCCAATCCAAGCGCGGGCGCACCATGCCCTGACGCGGTTCAGGCCACTGCATGCCCGGGGCGCCAGAGGCATCTACATTGAAAGCCAGTGCCTGCTCATCCTGAAAGTAGCGCCGCACTCCAAAGGAACTGGCATTCACGCCTAGTGCATAACGGCCTTCGTTGAAAAAGTCAGCCGGAAGGGTACAACGGCTGATGTAATGTCCGGCCTGTCGGACGCTGTGTTGTTCGAACATGCTGCCATCATCGGTATCAAAAGAAGTCATGACATACTCACCACGCATGGTGCTCAGGTAAAAACCAACCCTCAGACCGGTAAGCGGCGCGCTGAGATGATACTCCCACTCAAGCGTGGCCGGTTCTACTGAGCGGATTGTATCCACAACCTGACCGCGGCGGTCTTTAAGCCGCAGGGCAATTGGCCGGAAGGGAGCAGCCGAAACCGGGATTTCATCTTCATCCCACAGGCGTTCTCCTGCCTGGGCCTGCCCTGAGGAGAGATAAAAATCCACTGCCTCTTGGGTGGGACCACGCATGATAAGTTTGCCCTTGTCAAGAACAATGGCTTCGCTGGTCAGGCGCAGAATGGCCGACATATTGTGGCTGACAAACAGCACCGTGCGGCCCTGCTGGGCCACATCACCCATTTTGCCCAGGCACTTTTTCTGAAATTCAGCGTCGCCAACCGCCAGCACTTCATCCACCACCAGGATCTCCGGTTCCAGGTGTGCGGCAACGGCAAAGGCCAGGCGCAGGTACATGCCAGAGGAATAGCGTTTGACGGGAGTATCAATAAATTGCTCGACTTCTGAGAAGGCAACAATTTCATCAAACTTTCTTTCAATCTCGGCCCGCTTCATACCGAGGATTGCACCGTTCATGTAGATGTTCTCGCGCCCGGTCAATTCAGGATGAAAGCCCGTGCCGACCTCGAGCAGAGAGCCAACCCGACCGCGCACAACGACCGTCCCTTTGGTTGGCTCGGTAACCCGCGAAAGGATTTTGAGCAGGGTGCTCTTGCCGGCCCCATTGCGGCCCACAATGCCCAGCACCTTCCCCTCTTCCAGGTCAAAAGAGACGTCATCCAGCGCCCAAATGTAGTTATATGCCTGAGCGCGCCCAGCGGGCGTATCAAGACGGCCAAAAGCAGATTTTGCCAGCCGCACCGGTGCACTGAACGTATCTACCAGTACATCACGCAGCATACCGTAACGGAACCTGGTTTGGACTGTGCCAATTTTGTAACGTTTCCCTAAATTTTCAACGCGAATCGCTGTTGTCATTGCTGCCCTTCATCCTAAATCATGTCTGCAAACGTACGTTCCATATTCCGGAAGTAGAATAATCCACTGACCAGCAACAGCAGAGAAATCCCAGCCGAAACCCATATGGCCGCATCTGGCCCGTTACCAGCATTGAGCAATGCCCAGCGGAAGCCGTTGACAACACCTGCCATTGGGTTAAGCGAATAGATCAGTTGCCAATTCGCAGAGATAATCTTAGAAGAGTAGGCCACCGGCGTGATGAACAGCCAGAATTGCGTCAGAAATGGTAGCGCATAGTTGACATCCCGATATTGGACGTTAATAGCCGAGAGCCAAAGCGCCACCCCCAGGGCAGTGACCAGTGCCAGGATCAGGAAGAGCGGGAGTGCCCAAATCGCATTCCAGGAAGGCGTAACTCGATAGTAAATCATCAAGCCAATTAAGATGACGAAGGCAATGGCAAAATCTACCAGGCCGGCGAGAATTGAAGAGAGAGGAAGCACCAGCCGCGGAAAGTAGATTTTGGTAATCATATTCTGGTTAGAGGTCAGCGAGCGGCTCGCCTGATTGAGCGCCGCCACAAACAATCCCCACGGCAGGAGGGCCGTATACGAGAAGATCGGGTAGGGGATGCCATCTGTGGGAACTTTGGCTACCCGGCCAAAGATAAAATTGAACACCAGCATGGTCATTACCGGCTGGATGATAGCCCAGGCGGCGCCCAGCATGGTTTGCTTGTAACGTACCTTCAGGTCGCGCCAGACCATGAAAAAAATCAGTTCCCGATAGACCCATAAATCGCGCAGGTTGAGGGCGGCCAGGCCTGTAGAGGGTCTGATATAAATCGTGGTTGGTTCAGATTTAACAATTTGAGACATAATCCGCTTTCAATTTGCAGGGCATTTTTCGTGTCATTCGTGGCAGAGAGGCATTCATCAAAGCACTTTAGAGGGAGTTTGCCCGATTTTGCTTATACCATTCAATGGTGCGGCGCAGGCCCTCTTCAAAGGGCATTTGCGCCCTCCACCCAAAGTAATTATAGGCGCGGGATACATCTAAGCCGCGACGCGGCTGGCCGTTGGGCTTACTCGTATCCCAGGTCAATTTCCCTTGAAAACCGGTCAGGCGAATAATCATCTCGGTCAGGTCTTTGATCGAAATTTCATATCCAGAACCCAGATTGACCGGCTCTGGGCCATTGTACTTCTCTGTAGCCGTCAGGATACCCTCTGCCGCGTCCTCTACATAGAGGAACTCGCGCGTGGGGGAACCGTCACCCCAGGCGATAATTTCTTTCTCGCCGCGCTCCTGCGCTTCCAAACATTTGCGGATCAACGCCGGGATGACATGAGAAGAGTTCAGGTCAAAATTGTCGCGCGGCCCATACAGGTTGACCGGCAAAAGATAGATGGCATTGAAACCATACTGCTGACGATAGGCCTGCGCCTGAACAAGCAGCATTTTCTTTGCCAGGCCATAGGGAGCATTGGTCTCTTCAGGGTAGCCGTTCCAGATGTCATCTTCTTTGAAGGGAACCGGCGTAAACTTGGGATAAGCGCAGACGGTGCCGATGGCTACAAACTTACCCACGCCGCGCTTCCAGGCCTGATGCATCAACTCTACACCCATCATCAGGTTGTCGTAGAAAAACTCGGCTGGGTGCTCGCGGTTAGCACCGATCCCGCCCACGTGGGCAGCCAGGTGAATGATGATCAGGTCGGAAGGTTGAAAGGTTGAAGATTCAAGGCTGGAAGGTTGGAAGCCAGGAACATTGAGATGGGCGGGACGTTCGGCAGGAGCACCCATTGCATCGTCCAACAAGCGGCGGATGTCATCCCGGTCGGTGAGGTCATAATATTCGATACGCGGAATGATAATATCAGCCGCGCCGCGGGCAATCAGTTTTTCAACCACAAACGAACCAAGAAAGCCGGCACCACCGGTTACAACTACGCGTTTGTTGCTCCAAAAATCACTCATCTTGTCTCCTAACCCGGACAAGCCGGAACCCGCAAGGGTTTAGAATAATAAAGGATGACTCTACTGCAAAAAGATATTGAATCACAAAGGACACGAAGTACACAAAGGATTTCTGAAAGGCTCAATTGAGAATCTTGAATTTTGGCGCGCAATTGTTTGAAAAAACTTCGTGACCTTTGTGTCCTTCGTAGTAAAAAAGGTTTTTGTAGTGGATTCAAATACAAACCTACTGCACAATAAACTGTGCATTTCGGTAATGTTCATCTTGTGGGTTGCGAATCAGGCCGGTCTTCAGGGCAAACAACACTTCACGAATGCCATCGTCCACATCCAGGCTGGTCTCAAAGCCAAGTTCGCGTCTGACTTTGGCAAATGAGACGGTGATATCGCGCATGTCGCCGCCAAAAGTCAAATCCTTATAACGCACTTCTGTCTCCGGCAGGCGTTTGACCACCAAAGCAACAATCTCATCTTTCGTGTAATTGCCAGAATCGGTACCCAGGTTATAGATCGTGCGCAATTTTTCGGGCGGGGCATTCAATCCCAGCAAAATGCCGCGCACCACGTCGCGCACGTGGACAAACGAACGGGAGTAGCCGCGCTGGTAAATAACCAGTTCGCGGCGGGTATAGGCTTCCAGGACAAACTGGTTGACAATCAGGTCAAAGCGGGTGCGCGGGGAGATGCCATACAGGGTGGCAAAACGGAAAATCAGCGGTGCACAAGGAGAATCGATTTGAGCAAGGAGAAATTCCTCGGCGGCAACTTTTGTCTCCGCATACAGAGACTGTGGCTTAAGCGGAGAGTCTTCGGTTACCGGCCGGCCAGCCTCTGATAAGCCATAGTTACTGTAGGTGGAAGCAAAGACGAATCTTTCGACGCCCAAGTCGGCTGCCTGCCCGAAAACCGTCTTCGTGGCCTCGACGTTGTACCGCCAGGCAGCCTGCGGCCCAATCGCCTGACAGGCCGGGAAACCGACAACCGCTGCCAGGTGAACGAGCGCCTCTGGTTTGGGCCAGTCACGCCGCAGGCTGTCACGCACAGCACGCGGCTCGCACACATCCGCCTTGACAAAGTGAAAGTTAGGATGTGCCAGGTAACCCAACAGTGACTCACCGCCAAAGAGCAGCGCATCGGTTACAGTAACCCGCCAGCCCAGCCGGAGCAACTCTCCGGTCAGGAGAGAGCCGATATAGCCGGCACCGCCTGTCACTACCACGTGGCGAGGTGCGGTCATCTTTCCTCTCCCAGGTGCAAAATCACTTTTAGACCACGAACCTCCAGGGTAGGAACACCTGTATCGTCCGTCAGACCAATCCCCTGTTCCAGGCAGGTAAGTCGGCAAACATCGGCCACATCCCCCTCACCAATCAGGCGAATCTGATCATAACCGTTTGAGCGGACCTGTTGCAAGTGCTCTTTTACCCGCTGGCGGGTGCGGCGGTACAGGTCAAAGGAACGGTCAACATAATCTAATGTGAGGCGAGCGCGCAGGGCCAATCCTTCAGGCGTGATGATGTAGCGCAACTTACGCCGTTCGAGCCGCTTGACCTTGACATAGCCTTTTTCGATCAGGCGCTTTAAATGCCAGTTGACCGTCCCAACGGCCACGCCCAATTGCGTGGCAAGGGAGGCCTGAGTGACATCCGGGTCAGATTCAATCTGTTCCAGTAAAGAAAGTTCGCGAGCGGTCTCGTCTATTTCCATCAGCAATCCAAAATTCAATGGCTGAATTATAACCCCAAGTAGGAAGCGGTCAAGAGAGCGAATAGACAAGAATCTCCCCCTGCCGCATTTGTGGGCATCAGGCTTCCGGAAGGATCAAAGGCAGGCCGTTCTTTGGATGAGTGATGACGCGCACCGCCAGGCGGTAAGCCCGCTGGATGTTCGCCGGGGTAAGCGTCTCAGCCGGGCTGCCAACCGCTTCCAACCGTCCGTTGGAGAGCAGGGCCACGCGGTCGGCATAGAGCGAGGTCAGATTGAGGTCATGCAGGGCAGCCAGAATGGCCAGGTTGTTTTGATGCGCCAGGCGGTGTACCAGTTGTAAAAAAGTGACCTGATGATGCAAGTCAAGGTACGTGGTGGGTTCATCCAGCAAGAGGACAGGCGTCTCCTGTGCCAGGGCACGCGCCAGGAGAACACGCTGCTGTTCGCCGCCAGAAAGCGAAGCCACGCGGCGGCGGGCAAGGTGTGCTGTCTCGGTCAATTCCAGAGCATGCAGCGTTTTTTCATGGTCGCGTTTGCCGGGATAACCGAGCCAGCCCAGGTAGGGAGTACGCCCCATCATAACTGCCTGATAGACGCTGAACTCACCTGGCAAATTACCGCTTTGCGGTGCTACAGCCAGCAGGCAAGCGCGTTTTTCGGGCGGCAAATGCGTAATGTCACGCCCATTGACCATGATACGCCCTGCCTTAGGTTTGAGCGTGCCGCTTACAGCGCGGATGAGCGTCGTCTTGCCGGCACCGTTTGGGCCGATCAGCGCTGTCACCTGACCAACAGGTACATCCAGTGAGACGTTTTCAAGCACCAGACAGCCATTGTAAGCAGCCGTCAAATGCTGAATGTGCAAGGCCAAACCCATTGATGTTTGCGTTTCAGGCATATTTCACTCCTGTTCACGTGAGCGCCGAAGCACCCACAGAAAAAACGGTGAGCCAAAAAGGGCAGTGATCACCCCAACCGGCAGGACTTGGGGCGCAATAATATTACGCGCCAGCAGGTCTGCCAGCAAAAGGGCACTCGCCCCGCCCAGAACAGAGAGAGGAATCAGGCGGCGGTAGTCGGGTCCCCACACTAGACGCGCAACATGAGGGACAATCAAACCGATAAAGCCAATGATGCCAGAGAAAGCCACTGCCGCCGCCACGCTGAAAGAGGCCGCCAGCAGGATGATCACCTTTGCACGTTCAGCGTTCAGTCCCATCTGGCGCGCCTGCTCTTCACCTGACTGCAGCACGTTCAGGGCATGACCGGAGATGGTCAACACGCCCAAGCCAATGGTCATATAGGGCAAGGCCGCCAGCACCGGCAGCCATCCGCTCATTGAACTGCCGCCCAGCAGCCAGCCCAAGGCCCGGCGGATTTCAGCACCCGATTGCAGCATCAGGTAAGATGTGAGGGATGATGCAAAAGCGCTGACCGCTACGCCAGCCAAAATCAGAGCAATCGGAGCAACCGTCTGTTTCTCGCGCGCCAGGTGATAGACAATAAAAACTGCCAACAAGGCTCCGGCAAAGGCTGCCAGCGGTACTGCCAGGTAGCCAAAGATTTCCTGCGGCCAGTGCAAGGCCATTACCAGCACCGCTCCCAGGCCTGCGCCGCTGGCTGAACCCAGCAAATAGGGGTCGGCTAGCGGATTGCGAAACAGTCCCTGATAGGCCGCGCCCGATCCGCTCAAGGCTGCGCCGGTCAGCAAGACAAGCAGAGCATGCGGCAAACGCACCTGAAAGACAATCACCTCAAAGGCGGCCGGCCAATTGGGGATAATGCCCAGTCCTGGGATTTGCGCCAACAGCATGCGCACAAAGGTTCCTGCCGGAATCGCCACCGAGCCGACCATGACACTCAAGACAAGAGAAAGCCCAAGGAAAATGGTAGCCAGCAAAAAAGGCGGGATACGGGCGAGAGGCGATAGATGGCGGGTCATGATCGTTAGAGAAGGATGCAAGCCCCTCCCCTTTTTGGGGGAGGGGAATTACAGAAAGCAACTACTCAAACAAATCCGGATGCAGAAGTTTTGCCAGGGCTTCCAGTCCATCCACCAGGCGCGGCCCGGGGCGGCTGACCAGGTTGTCATCGAAGGTAAAAACCTTGCCATTTTTGACTGCAGTGAGTGCATCCCAGCCAGGGCGGGCGGCCACCTGTTCCGGAGTCACCCCACCGTAGAGGTAATCACCCAGCAAAATCACGTCCGGGTCCTGGCTGAGCAATTCTTCCAAACTGATTTGGGCCCAGCCGCCCTGTAATACAGCGCCAATGTTGCGACCGCCAGCCATCTCGATCAGCATGTCCTGAAAGGTACCAGGGCCGGAAGTCCAGGGAGCATTTGCATCTTGCGATGCGTCCAGTTCGTAAAAGACCAAGGGGCGTTCCGTAATGCCTTGCAGTTTTGCCTGAACAGTTTCAACGCGTTGGCGCAGAGAAGCATTGAGAGCAGCCGCCTCGGATTCGTTGCCGGTCAAGCGCCCAACCTGCTCCAGGTTAGCGTACAGGTCGTCGAGCGTTTGGGGGTTGGGAACCTGGAAGACGGTCAGGCCGCGCTCTTCCATGGATTTAATTTGTTCCGGCGGCATGAGTGCAGAGACCAGCACCAGGTCAGGTTCCAGAGCAATGATGGCTTCTACATCAAAGGATGGGTAACCTGAACCCAGGTCAGGGATTTCCAGTGCCTCAGGCGGATAGTCAGAATATGAATCGCGAGCAATGATTTTATCGCCCGCCCCAACGGCAAACAGGATTTCGGTATTGGAGGGCGCCAGTGAGACAATGCGGCTGGGCAGCGCAGTCAGCGTCACTTCGCGGCCCAGGCCGTCGGTAAACGTCAGGAGGGTAGAAGCCTGAGTCGCCGTGGGAGCAGGGATCTCCGTCTGAACAGGAGCAGGCGCCTCGGTCGGAGCAGAAGCGGGTGCACAGCCTGTTAAAAGCAGGCCGATGGCGAGTAAGATAAAAATCAACTTGCGCAGCATAGTTCAATCTCCTAAAAGTTGCGGGTTGGTCTGAACGAAAATCCCCTGCCGGTTGGACAGGGGAGGGGGGAGGGCTAATCCGCAGGGCCGTTCCCACCTCCTTTCCACGAGAGGTTGGTGAACCGACCAGGGCGGGCGGCCTGACTTGAGATAACCAGATTATCTCTTACAGTTGCGGGACAGTGCCGGACTTACACCGACTTCGCCTTTGAGCCTCTCCATCCGGGGACAAGGCACCCTGGTCGTGATAGATTGTACAAAGTCAATTGTACGCTGGAGATAAGCGGACGTCAATATGCCGGCGGCGTGGCCATGGACAAAATTTGCTGCAGGACTTCTCCCAACGAGGGCGCCAAGATGGCAACCAGGATACACCCCAAAAAGAAGAGGAGAATACCCGGCAGGAGTATAACGCCAAGGGCCTTGATGGCGTTGATTTGTTGTGCAGCCATCAGCGCACGGACATTGAGCAAGAGAGCATAAATGCTCAGGCCAACAGTCAGACAATTGACAAAAGGAATGCTACCCAGCATGGACGAAGCAATAGAAATTGGAGCCGAAATGGCACCCAGCAAATAGGCCGTGCCGGCATAGTTGCCCACCCCGCCGAATAAACGAGACAGGAAATTTTGGATGGCGGCATTAAGCATCAAGCCCAATACGCTGAAAAGAGTCCCCAACAGCGGCACCAGACAGAGAAAAAGGGCAAAATACCCATAGATAGCAAGTTCTGGAAGCCCCACGGCAATTTGCTGGAACTCGGGATTCTCCAACACTCTTCTGATTGCATTCATCCGGAGCATAACAGAAAGCAGTGCGCCCAGCAAACCGGTGACACCCATCCATACGTAAGCCCGCCCTGCGCTGGCATTTGGATCACGCAGGAGATCTTCAAAGACTTCAACCGGGCGGTAAGAGAGCACCTCTCCCCAGACTTCGTACCAGGCATAAGCACGCGGCGGAGGTTCAGGCTCTGGCGGCGGGACAGGCGGGGGTGTGTATTCCCAAACGGGAGGTGCTTCTTTAGGCGGGGTATAAGGCAGGGGGTCCCAGGTACGCACTGTTTCCGGCGCAGAATCCGATTCGGAGCGCAAGAAAGACAGCGCCTTTTCCACTTGCGGGTGGCCAGGGTTAAAGCGGGCACAAGCCTGCAAGATTTGGATGCGCTCGGCTTGTGTCTGGCAGGTTTCCACATACCACAGCCAGGCAGTAATGTTTTGGGGGTCTGCTCGAATCAAGTCTTGAAGTAGAGGCCGGGCTTCTGCACCGCGCCCAGAACGGATCAGTTCGATAGCCTGCTGCAAGGGGGGATTGGTCATATTCTCCTCACTTATCTGGCTGGGTTTCTGCCCGGTGGGCAATGGCTTTGATCAAACCATGAAATACCCAAAGATGCAGGGGAGTAAGCGCATACCAGTACAAGCACCCTGCCAGGCCCCGCGGCGCGAAATAAACGTTTTGCGAAAGCACACAGCCGCCTTGTTGGGGCTGAATCTTCCATTCCATCCAGCCCTCGCCCGGCGATTTGAGTTGCGAATACAATCGCAAGTGACGGTCTGGCTGAACAAGCTCAACACGATAATAATCCAGCACATCGCCCGCCTGCAAATTTTCGGAGGCGGGGCGGCCGCGCAGTCCTGGTCCTCCCAGGAACGAGTCAAGCCAACCCCGCGCCTGCCACAGACCATTGAGAAACAGCCAGCCTCGGGCTCCGCCCAGGCCCATCAGCGTCTTAAAGACTGCCGATGGGGAGGCCCGCACTTGCAGGCTGCGGTGGTCAATGAAAAAGCCCTCATGCTTGAGTTGACGGTCCACGCCGGGAGAATCGCTCCAAACCGGTTCAACAAAGGCAGGGGTAAGGTGACTCAAGGCCGCGTCAACCGCCTGTTCATAGTTGAGCAGGTCTATGTCTGGAAAGAGCCGTCGAGCAGAGTCGTCATATACCAGGCTGTCGCTCATCAATCCTTCAATGAGAGGATAGGCAATCACAGCCGGGACAGGGGTCAATTTATCTACCCACCAGGCCATAAAGCCCACCGGTATGCCCGGCAGGGTAATCAGGGGGCGGCGTAACCCCCGCAGAGAAGCGTACTTCTGCAGCAGTGCGGCATAGGTCAATACCTGCGGTCCGCCGATTTCGTAAGTCCCCCCGCGCGTTGCTGGATTCTCCAGCGCGGCCAACAGATAATCCAACACATTTTGGATCGCAATCGGCTGTGAGCGGTTATTCAGCCAGTGCGGTCCAGGCAGAACGGGCAAATGCTCGCACAGGAAGCGAATCATCTCAAAGGAAATGCTGCCCGGACCAACGATAACACCGGCTCGAAATTCGGTAACAGGTATGCCGCAAGTGCGCAGATATTCGCCTGTCAGGATACGTGAGCGCATATGCGGCGCGATTGCAGCCTGGGGGTTGGCCAAACCACCAAGATAGATGATATGTTCTATGCGGGCTTCTCTGGCGGCACAAGCAAAATTATTGGCGGCCTGTAAATCACGCTGATAATAATCCCGGCCGCTGGCCATTGAGTGAATCAGGTAGTAGGCTGCGGTGATGTTGTGCATGGCTGCAGGTAGCGTCTCGGGTCGGGTTACATCTCCCTGCACAATTTCAACGTGCCTTGCCCAGGGTCGGCCTTGCAAGCGATCTGGATTGCGTGCCAGGCAACGAACAGCATAGCCTCTTTCAAGCAGGCGAGGTATCAGACGACTGGCAATGTAGCCAGTAGCACCGGTGACAAGGATACGATTGGGCAAAGTCAAAATTCCTCTGATTTTGTCAATATACCGCCTGTTTTCTTCCAAGACATGGCCTATGCTTTTGCGGCAATCTCTCTAGCGCGAGCAGCCAGGGCGCGAATCATACCGTCGAAGATGAAACGATGAAAAGGCCACATGGCATACCAGTACAGGTAACCCAAGATGCCGCGCGGGGCAAAATAGGCATCCTGTGTCAAGAGGGTCTTGCCGCCTGCCTGGGGAATAGCCTGGAATTCTAACCAGGCGCCGCCAGGGACTTTCATCTCAGCACGCAGGCGCATACAGCGGCCAGGGACGAGCGATTCAACGCGCCAGAAGTCAAGCGCTTCGCCTGGCCGGATGTCATTTGGGTCACGTCGGCCGCGGCGCAAACCCACACCGCCGACCAATTTATCCAGCCAGCCGCGGATTTCCCAGGCCCAGTCCATGTACAGCCAGCCGCGCTCTCCCCCAAGGCCGGTAAATGCCCGGTAAACGGGATCAGGCGGCAGGTCCAACAGGAGCCGCCGTTTTTCCATCATCATGCCCGATTCCAGTTTAAATTCATACGGCTGAACATCACCTGTGGTGGTAACCAGGGCATCACTCCAAGATGTCTCTACCTTGCCTTGTTCAACATGTTCCAACGCCATTCGTACCGCATCGTCAAAGCCAAGCGGCTTGATATGGGGAAAAATGTTTTGAGCGTTTTCATCGGTGACAATGGCCTCAAGATGCAGTCCTTCTATTAGCGGCAAAACAGTGCGCCAGTGCACCGGCGTAACCATGTGCACCCAATAGGCTGAAAGATGGGGGGCATAAAAGGGGGTGGGAATGAGCAGGCGTTTGAAGCCGCGCAAGTGCGAATAACGCAAGAGCATATCCGCATAGGTCAAGCGATCGGCGCCGCCAATTTCAATTAATTTGCCGGTGCTGGCCGGAGTATCAAGTGCGGCCAACAGGTAATCAAGCACATCACGAATGCCAATGGGTTGGGCTAACGAGAAGAACCAGGACGGGCAAATGAAAACCGGTTGAAGTTCGGCCAGGTAGCGTATCATTTCAAAAAGAACACTGCCCGAGCCGATAATCATACCGGCTCGAAATTCTGTTACCGGGACGCCCCCCTGACGCAAGATATAGCCGGTTTCATGGCGCGAACGAAGATAGGGGGAAAGTCGGGCGGCCGGGTCCACCAATTCTCCCAGGTAGATAACGCGCTGTACGCCGGCTTCTTCGGCCGCACGGGCAAAGTTACGGGCGGCCTGCAACTCACGCGTGGCATTTATTCTTCCACCCTTCAAACCATGAATCAGGTAGTAAGCAGTGGAGATATTCTGCATAGCGGGCTTGAGTGACTCAAAATTGAGAACATCGCCGGTAGTTATCTCAACCTGCTCAAGCCAGGAACGTCCATGCAAACGTGCTGGGTCTCGTACCAGACAGCGAACAATATGTCCAGCCTCCAGCAAACGCGGGGCTAAACGCCCACCTACATAACCGGTTGCACCGGTAAGCAAAATACGCTGTTTGCTAGACATCTGACCTATCCAAGTTTAAATTCCTTATTCTTATAGAATTTTGTTTTTTTAGTACCCGTAGTAGGGGATGTGGAATCTGTGGAAAAGATTGAGATTCCCCAATATGCAGGGAGGGTCTTGCTCAATGGACCGATATACAGGTATTGGAGCCTATCTTCCTTGTGGATACAAATGGTAGAACCTGAGAAGTGCTTTTAGGTGTTTTTGGTGCAGATTCTGTATTTTGGTTGAAGTTGAAAGTAATGCCCATATATGGGTAGTAGTCTGAGATATAAATTGAGACAAAAGACAGGTTTTGTCCACAACGGAGTCGGTTTATCCACAGTATTTTGTCAGTTATCCACAGTTTTCGGCGTTTTCCGGTTTTTTAGCCAGCCTTTGCTGACCCTAAATATGGCAACTATCCAACCGGACAGTTAGATTGTTTCTTCTATATTCAGGCCATTTGCCGCGGCTTTTTCTTCAAGCAATTCCTCAATTTGGTCAAGATAATGGTCTAAGCCAGCAATGCGTTCCTTAAAATCCGATTCAAGCAGGCCCAGGGAGCGGCAAGCCTGCTGCCAGTTGTTTCTCTGGTCGGGGGGCAGGGTACAGGCGGCCAGAGTCCAGGTTTGCAAGAGCGGCCAGAGGAGGGCGGTGGCATTGCCGCTTTCGAGCATGGCCTCAAAGGCCTTGTAGTAGTAATCGTGTCGGGCAGGGTGCAGGCGTACATCTGCATCAGGGTGTTTACCGGCGGCAACGAAATCCGCACTCCAGGCGGGCAGAAGGTTGCTTAGGCTGGTGGCATCGGTATGGGGGGCCCCAAGCAGCCCCAAAAGACCAGTTGCCAGGCCGGGCACGCCGGCTGTTTGGGCGCGGGCCGGGAAGTCCAACAGCAGACGGCGTTCTGCCAGTGGGTTGCCGTTCAATTCAGCAACAGCATTGACAGCGTGCAGCAGGGACTTAATGTATTTGGCAATTTCCTGGGGGCCGGGTTCGCCCGCGATGAACTCCAGGTCCATCCAAATTTGGCGGCCATGACTGAGCAAACTGCGGCAGCGTTTGAGCACATTGATCGGTTCTTCAAACTCAAAACCGGCGCGTACGCCTGCTTGAACAAACTCAAAGAAATGTTCGCGCTCAAAGAGCAATTGGGGAGCATAGATTTCACAACCCAGCCAGGGGTTGGTACGCAAACTGCGGGGCGGGTCGTACTCCTTGCGGGCATGCGTGGTAATGTCAATATGAAAGCCTGCCGGTAGAGGGATGATTTCGCGCTTGCGCGGCGGTTGGTCGTTGTAGACCAGAACAAGATCAATGTCGGTTAGACCGCCCAGGAAGGGATTGTCGTCGAGCAGGGAGCCGAATAAGTAGGCGGCGATGATGTATCGGTCGTTATAGACACGTTCTTGGACGGTCTCTTTGGCAATTCGAATCAAAGTTTCTCTGGTCACACGCATGGCAGGACTCCAGTTTCAGGTCACTTGCTGGACAACAAGGCGGGTTGAAAAGGCGGCAGATTAAGGACTTGCCGGATTCGGTTTTCAATGTAATGCAAGTCTTCAGGGCGAGTGACAATGTTGAGCGGGTTAGTATCTATGCTTAAGATAGGGGTGCCGTCATAGGGCTTGGAAAAAAAGACCTCATAAGCCTGATTGAGTTCATCAATGTACGTGCGTTCCATGTTTCGCTCGTAAGGGCGATCGCGCAGAGCAATACGCTGCATCAACACATCGGTATCGGCACGCAGATAGACAATCAGGTCAGGCTTGGGAATTTTTTCGGCCAGCGCCTGATGTACTTTATGGTACATGTCCAGTTCATCGCCTTTCAAGTTGATGCCAGCAAACAGGGCATCTTTGGCAAAGGTATAGTCAGAAATCAGGGGTTTGCCCTGCGAAAGGATATCGGGGACAGTCCGCCGTTGTTGGTAGTAGCGGCTGAGCAAAAAGAAAATTTGAGTCTGAAAAGCATAGCGAGCGCGGTCAGCGTAGAAGTCGGAGAGAAAAGGATTCTCCTCGAATATTTCGAGTAATAGTTCGGCTTCAAAGGGTGATTGCAACAGACGAGCCAGCGTAGTTTTGCCAACGCCAATGACGCCTTCAACAGCAATGTACATAGGTGCTCTCCTATGCGGTGGTGTAAAACGAAGTTGCCGCTTTCATGTTTTAAGCCACGCTTTTCTCAAAGTCTGAAAATCAGACACAGATTACACCGATGATCGCGGATTGGCCTTCAAAAATTTGTGTAAATCCGTGACATTGTGCCCGCAGGGTAAATCTGTGGCTAAAAATTGATTTCGAGAAAGCCTTGTTCGTTAAGCATACCATAGTTTGCCGAACACAGTTGAGAGGGTATAATTTTCTCATGCCTTTTTTTGATAAAACCTCGGCCTTCTTCCGGCGTGTCATTCGCCGCTTGGATAAGAGCATTTCGGCCTGGTTCTTTCTTGACCAATGGGTTATTTTGACCACAGAAGCCTCTGAGTTGAGTAGGCTTGCATGGCCAAATTTCAGACCTCTTATCCCGCCGCCAGATCGTTACTGGTCTGACCCGTTTTTGGTGAGCCGCGAGGGTTTGCATTACATTTTCATCGAAGAAAAGATATACCAGACAAAAAGAGGGCGAATTGCCTGTCTGGTGCTGGATGCAGATGGACGTTTGCTTTCCAACGAACCAGTTTTGGAACGTCCGTATCACCTTTCCTATCCTTTTTTGTTTGAATATGAGGGGCAACTCTACATGTTGCCTGAAAGTGCAGAGAATCGGTCGCTGGACGTGTACCGTTGCACCCATTTTCCGACACGTTGGGAATTTGTCCAAACTCTGATGAAAGATACCTATATTGTAGATGCCACCCTGCTCCCATACGACGGAAAGTGGTGGTTGTTTGCAAATATCAAAGAAAATCAAAATCGTTCCTCTCTAGACCGGTTGTTCTTATATTATGCCGATACCCCTCTGACAACAGATTGGAAGCCTCACCCTGCCAACCCTGTTGTGGATGATATCCGTCGGGCGCGGCCGGCTGGGGCAATTTTTACTCACAACGGGCATTTGGTACGTCCCTCCCAAGACAGCCTGCGCCGCTATGGGTATGCTCTGAACTTCAACCGCATTACGAAACTCAACCTCCTGGAATATGAAGAAGTGCTGGAAGGTCGGCTTGAACCGCCCAGCGGCAAGCGAATTTTAGCAACGCATACCTTCAATAGTAATGGCCAGTTAACCGTCTTGGATGCAGTCATCCGGCGCAGGAGAAAGTCCAGGTGAAGAACGTCTGCGTCCTCCCGCTGGTCCATAGCGGCGGTATGGCCTCTTTTCGCTTGAAATTTGAAGATGGCCTGAACCGACGCGGCCTCATGGTGAGCCGAGAGCCGCAGGGTGATGTGGATGCTATCTTAATCATTGCTGGAACCCGCAATTTACTTTCTCTCTGGCAGGCAAAACGGCGCGGTGTGCGCATTGTCCAGCGCCTGGATGGTATCAACTGGTTGCACCGCCAAAAATATACCGGAGTCCGCCACTTCTTACGAGCCGAATACGGGAATTTGATTCTGGCTCTGATTCGCAAAAAAATTGCTGCGCACATTGTGTACCAGAGCCAGTTTTCTAAAACCTGGTGGGAGACATGGTATGGTCCAACCTCAGCCCCTTCGACAGTGATTCATAACGGCGTAGACTTGCAAAGGTATTCCCCTGACGGTTCCCACCAACGCCCTGCCGACCGCTTCCGCATACTGGTCGTAGAAGGCTCATTGGGCGGCGGATATGACGTGGGAGTAAAAAACGCCATTCAACTGACTGAGATGCTGGTTGCCCGTTACCAACAGCCGGTTGAACTCATGGCGGTAGGCAGGATTAGCCAAGGGCTTCGTATGCGCTTGCAGGCAGAGACCCGCATTCCTATCGTATGGACCGGCAGCGTCTCGCGCGAACAAATCCCCGAAATTGACCGTTCGGCGCACCTGCTTTTTTCATCGGACTTGAATCCTGCCTGCCCTAATGCTGTTATTGAAGCCCTGGCTTGCGGCCTGCCGGTAGCAGCCTTTGATACCGGCGCTCTCAATGAACTTGTCACCCCTGATTCCGGGCGTGTGGTGCCGTATGGGGGGAATGTGTGGAAACTGGACCCGCCAGACATCCCGGCTTTGGCCGCAGCCGCCGTGGAAATTTTACAATCGCAGGACCAATTCCGAGCCGGCGCCCGCGCCCGCGCCGAGTCGGCTTTTGACCTGGAGATAATGATCGAACGTTACCTTGAAGTTTTATTTGCTGCATAAGGAGGCCTTATGCCTGAAGACGAAGTCCTTGAATTTCTCAAACAACATTTGCAATCCATCCAGGAAAACGACATCCCCGGCTACCATGCCACCACCCACCCCGACCTGACGCTCTATGAGTGGTGGGTCACACCCCACCGGTTGGACGGTCTGCCCTTCCATGAATTCATGATGACCGCCAATAAGCAGCGCGGCACAGTCTTCGGCGCGGAGGGCGAGCAGAAGGAAAAAGCCCCGGTGCGCTTTGACCTGGCCAACCTGCACATCCAGCGCTATGGCGACACAGCGATTGCCAGTTATACCCTGCTGGTCAGCACGGCCCTGCCTGAAGGCGTGCGCGTTGCGGCCCATAATGAAAGCCGCGTGATGGTGAAAATAGACGGCAAATGGCAGGTTGTCCACGTACACAAGTCTCCGGCCTGGCAGGCGCCGCACACCGATCCAGGAGCCTGAGTGACGTCTCTGCACTTCACTGGTCGTCTCGGCCTTATCCAGCGCGTTTTGCCGTCTTACCGCGCGCCCTTTTTCGACGCCCTGGCTGCAGCCTGTGATGGCGGGATGAGTTTATTCGCTGGTGAACCGCGCCCCGACGAGGCCATTGTCACCACGCGCCGGTTGCAAACAGCCCGTTACAGCCCTGCCCGCAACCTTCACCTTTTCACCGGCCCGCTTTACCTGTGTTACCAGCGCGGCTTGCTCCGCTGGCTGACGGACTGGAACCCCGATGCACTCATCGTGGAAGCCAACCCGCGTTATGTGATGACTCCTCTTGCTGTGCGCTGGATGAAACGCCGCGGCCGCCCTGTCATTGCCTGGGGGTTGGGCGCTCCGCCTCTTTCTGGACCTCTGGCCGGATTCCGTTATCATCGGCGGGTACGCTTCCTGAGCATGTTCGATGCCCTCATCGCCTACAGCCGGCGCGGCGCCGAAGAGTATGCTGCCCTGGGTTTCTCTCCAGAAAAAATCTCTGTCGCTCCCAATGCAGTTGCTGCGCGGCCGGCTCAAAAACCAGCGGCCAGGCCATTGACAGTTGACCGCGCTACCATTCTGTTTGTCGGACGCCTGCAAGCGCGTAAGCGTGTGGATCTGCTTCTGCGGGCCTGCGCCCAAATGCTGGAGCCCAAGCCTCGTCTGCTCATTATCGGTGATGGACCCGAACGTGGCGAATTAGAAACGCTGGCAGCCCAGGTTTACCCGTCGGCAGAATTCATTGGCCCCAAGCACGGGACAGAACTGGCGCCCTATTTTGCGCTGGCCGACTTGTTCGTCCTGCCGGGTACCGGCGGCCTGGCCGTACAAGAAGCCATGACCCACGGCCTGCCGGTCATTGTTGCTCAGGGTGACGGTACGCAGGATGACCTGGTGCGTCCACAGAACGGCTGGCAAATCCCGCCCGATAACTTGACAGCGCTGACGGAGACCTTGCGGCTGGCCCTGTCTGATATCCCTCGTTTACGACAGATGGGCGCCGAGTCTTACCGCATTGTGGCTGAGGAAATCAACCTGGAAAAGATGGTCGAAGTTTTTGTGAAGGCATTGATCGCTGTTTCTGTCAATGGTAAAAAGCAATAAGAGTTTATGTAGGTCACGTTTCAAACGTGACCTACATCTTTTTAAATTTGTTGAACAGGCTCAGGTTTACCAATCCTCACTGCGATATACCTCCTGCCCCTCAAAGTAGGTCAGCAAGACAATCGTGTTGTGAATCTGGCGCGGGTCAATTTCCAGGATATTCTGACTCAGGACGATGAAGTCAGCCTTCTTGCCCACTTCCAGCGAGCCGAGTTCGTTTTCGTGGAAGATGGCGTAGGCGCCGTTGATGGTGAAAGATTCAATCATCTGTTCCACCGTGACCTTTTCAGCCGGGTTGAGCGGGGTCTCGTAATCCGGGTCAACGTAAATTTCACTATCCTGTGGCACGGTGCGGGTGACGCCGATTTCGATGGCCAACATCGGGTCTGGCGGCCAGGAGACGGGGTAATCGCTGGCCGAGGCCACTTTCACACCTTTGTCAAAGAAACTTTTCATTGGGTATTGGCGGTCGGCGCGCTCTTGACCGACATAATCTACTGCCTGGTAATAGTAGGTATCGACGACAAACCAGTAGGGCTGAGGCACGGCAATGACGCCCAGGTCGGCGAAGCGGTCAATATCTTCGGGGTGGACCAACTGCAGGTGGGTGATCATGTTACGGGCGTCGCGTGAACCGTTCTTTTCGCGGGCGTAGGCAAAACCGTCCAGGGTAATCCGCGTGGCAGCGTCGCCAATGGAATGGACATGAATCTGAATTCCGGCCTTGTCCAGAGCGGCGCACATCTCGTTGTATTTCTGCGGCTCCCAGAGCAGTTCGCCGTTGCCCGGCTGATGCAGGTAAGGTTCCTCAAGGTAGGCCGTGCCGCCTTCCAATACCCCATCCATAAAGATTTTGGCGGCTTGAATCCAGAAATAACCGCCGGCTTCGGCTTGGCGCCTGGCAAGGAGGTTATCTACTGCTGACAGGTCGTCTTCGGGTGTAACGTTCATGGCGGTTGGGAAGCGGATGGTCATCCTCCCTGAGGCTTCAAATTCATGCAGGGCTTTCAGTGCGGCTTCATCCCCGCCAGGCATGCTGGGAATGTAGACGGTGGTCAGGCCGAGCGAGTGGGCAAAGTCCTGGAAATATTCCAGCCCTTCAATGTATTGTTCGGTAGTATAGGGTGGGATGACTTCAGCCACCAGGTCAACGGCCGTTTCGCGCAAGGTGCCAAGCGGGTTACCGGCTTCATCGCGCTCAATGATGCCGCCTGCTGGATCGGGTGTGTCTTTGGTGATGCCTGCCAGTTCAAGCGTTTTGCTGTTTACCCAGGCGCTGTGATAGTCTTCTGAATACAGCACGGCGGGAATGTCGGCGACAACAGCATCGAGCATGGCGGCGGTGGGGCCTTTGGGACCAAAGACTGAGTTAATCCAGCCGGCGCCCTGCAGGGCTTCCAGGCCGGGTGTGGCGGCTAAGAAATCAGCGATGGTTTGCTGGTACTCTTCTACAGAGCCGATGCCGTAGAGCGCAACTTCGTAAATATCCGAAACGCCAGAGGTGGCATGGGCATGACTGTCGATCAACCCAGGCAGGACAAGTTTGCCGCCCAGGTCAATGACCTGGGTTTGCGGTCCTATCAAGGTTTGGGCGCCTGCATTGTCGCCAACGTAGATAATGGTGTCACCCTTGACGGCCAGGGCTTCGGCAATGGTGCGATTCTTGTCCACGGTGTAAATGATGCCGTTTGTCAGGACAATATCCGCTACTTCAATAGCCGGAGCAGTTTCCTGAGCAACTTGCTCGGTTGCCGGCACACTTGGTACCTCAGGAGCAGGGGTTGCCGCTTTACAAGCCGACAAAGCAATGGCTATGACCATCAAGAGGAATAACAAGCGAGGGGGGGACTTCATGGTTTTCTCCTTTTCAAAATATTATGCGTAATCCGCACTACTTTGCTTAATTTTACGCTTTTTCGTTGCTAAATTCAATATATTTTTGTGCTATTCGCAATAGAAGCGCGCAAAACATCGCGTTTTGTTTCCACTCTGATCAATTGCCGAAAGTGTCCACGCAAAAGTCGTTGCAAAGAGAGCACACAGTAGGTCACGTTTCAAACGTGACCTACTCTGATCAATAACTTTTGAGTACACACTGCCGAAAATTGCTCATTGACATATCCCTTGGGGTGTGTTATTCTTAGCGCCGTAAGGATACCTGAAGTTTGCTCTGGAAACAAAAACCATGTCGGCTCACGGTTCATCCCTGAGCCGTTTTGTTTTGACTGTTCCGCTGCAACACAAGCGTACCTGCAACAAATTTTTTACTTGCCATAAGGAGGCAAACACAATGTCCAACCGTATCACCGGTACAGTCAAATGGTTCAATGGTAGCAAAGGCTATGGCTTTATTGCCCGCGAAGGCGGCGATGATGTCTTCGTTCACTTTTCTGCGATTCAGGGCGATGGCTTCAAGAATCTTGAGGAAGGCCAAAAGGTCGAATTTGAGGTTGAGAGAGGCCCTAAGGGTTTGCAGGCTAGCAACGTTTCTGTCGTTTATTAAACCTTCCCACTTGACTCATAACAAGCCCCTGAAGCCATGCTCCGGGGGTTTGTGGTTTACTAAGGAGAAGTAATGAGCAAGGCACTCCCCAAACTGAAATTATTACCTGCGGGTCAGTATCAGGGTGTTAATGAAAAGGACCCGATAAAATATTATTACTGGCCAGTTTTTGGAACGCTGTACCGGCGGCGGGTGGAACTTGCTCTGGCTGAATGCCGGGGCGGCAGGCGCATTTTAGAGGTTGGCTTTGGCACCGGACTCTCATTTCTCAACCTGGCCGAGATGTATGATGAGATTCACGGCCTTGACCTGACGGCCAATGTGCCTCAGGTGAAAAGCGTTTTTGATGCTCTTGGATTAAAGACATTCCTGAAAAACGGCAATGTTTTGGATATGCCGTATGAAGATAACTATTTTGATACGGTGCTTTTAATCAGCATTCTGGAGCACTTGAAACCCGAAGAGCAGCCTCTGGCCTTTGCTGAGATTGCGCGAGTGCTCAAACCCGGCGGGCAGGTGGTATATGGCGTGCCGGTGGAACGTCCGCTGATGGTTTTTCTTTTTCGCGTTTTAGGGCATGATATTCGCCAGGAACACTTTTCGACTGAAAAGCAGGTAGCCGAAGCGGCATCGGCGGTTTTGCAAGAAGTCCGTATCCTTGGGATGAAGAGTATGTTTCCCTTTTTGGGAGAGGTGTATGAGGTGGGGCATTTTGTAAAACCCACTAAGTCCTGAATGACTCAACCGATCAGGTTTGGGGATGGCTTAAGGGCAATCTCGAATGTCTAGCAGCCGGCGGTAATCGGGGACAGTGCCGTTGAATTGCTGTTTTGAGCCGCTTACCTCTTCGATCAGAATTACACAGGGCTGGCTTAGCCATTCGGTGTGTTCTTTGTAATAATCCTTGTCGGTGTAGATATAATCAAATCCTGCTTGTTGTAAGGCTTTAGGGTCGGGTTGGGTAAGCAGTTCGCTCCACTCTGAATTGGGGCGGTACCAGGTGTCGTTTGAGCGGGTCGGCCTGCCGAAGATGGTAGGTGCCCGCGGCCCTACTGGGTCAAAGACCAGTGTCTGGGTGGGGAGTTTGTCCCAGTAGCGCGCGAACATTTTTGCATCCATTTCGCTCAGGAAAGGGGCATAGACCGGCTGAGGGGCGGCCAAAATCTGAATGCCCAGCAGCACGCTTCCGCCAAAGGTTGCCAGACTGGCAGATGCCAGCAGGAAGACTTTGACATTCTCCTTTTTTTGTTTTGCCCACAGCCAAAACAAGGGGACAGCATATAGAAGACAGGGAATCAGCAGGTTACCATACAGCCGGGTTGTGGCTGTGACACCGGCTGTTCCTTCGTACTTGATGAAGACTGACAACAGTCCAAATATGGCAGAAGCAATCAGCCCGGCTTCCATCCACTTCTGTCGTTTGAGCGCCTTCCAGCCCCAGATAAAGAGCAGGGGCAGGACGAAAATCTGCGGGCCAATCTCGAGAAAAGCAATGAAGGCCTGCATAGGGTGGCTAAGGTGCAGGGGCCCAAGGTGGGCAGAGATGAATTGAGGCGGCCAGGCCAGTTGAAATCCCACTTCAAAGTAGGAAGAATCCAATGTCTCTGATGGTTGAAGCCATTTTCTGGCAACCTCGGTCAGCATGCCGCCCTGGACAAAGGCGAAGAGCAAAGCAACAAGGCTGATGATGGCCATTTGCCAGAGCGAGGACGGTATTTCTGGTTTGCGCCGGTAAACCAGCCAGACAAGACCTGCCAGCGCCAGGCCAGCGTAAAGCAACGCAAATGTGACCTCGTTGGAAAGCGCCAGAGAGGCCAGCAGCATGCTGAAGACCAGGCCGGCATAAGGTTTTCTGGTGCGCCCTGCCAGCAAAATCAACAATAAAACGAGCAGGATGTGGCTTGTCCCAAAACCACCTAACAGCATAATCAGCGGATTGTTGAGTCCGCTAACAAACGCGAATGGAAACGGAAAAGGGCCTGAGCCTTCGATTTTCCATGCCGCATTAATTGCCTCGGCCAGCGTATTTCCACTTTGGGCAGCAGAACCCAATAATTGAATCTGTTTGGAGATGCCTGCTACCAGCGATGGTGGGACAAGCAATAAAAGCCATCTGACTCCGCCGCTCAATGCCACAAACCAGATGGCCAGCCCCTGTGCCAGGGCGCTGCGTGTGAGGCGGCGTGTCCACAATCCGGCCAGTAGCAGGGTGAGCGCCATGACAAAACTGCGCGTCAGGTCTAAAGCATTCCAGGGGGCCAATTGGCCAAGGCGCATGACCTGAGCCGCAATCAGCAGAAGAAAATAATGATAGCCAAAACGAACATCCGGGTTGAGTGCAAAATGCGGGGGGATATCGCCAGCGGCCATCAGCGAAACGGTTGGCAGATTTTGGTAATCGTCAAAAATCCCCAGGCCGCGGCCCGCAAGGGCAAACAGACCTGTCAGCATCAGCAAAGTGAGCGCCAGTTGCCAGGGCGGGAGCAGGGGATGGAACAGATGTCTTTTTCTTCCTTTTTGAAGCCAGATTACAATTAAGCCCAGGAGACCTATTGCCCCGGCAGCGGTCCATGCTGCGGCTGGAAGAGGCATCAGGCGCGCCAGAAAGTTGGCCAGCCAGTTTTCAATGACCAGGCCGATTCCCAATCCAATTGCCCAGGATTCACGCCGCGGCAGGCGGAAAAATGCCCGTACCAGCCAGATGCCGCCAACTGCCCATAGCAGGGCCCACACGATGAGCAAGAGTGTGGTCATGTCTGTTCTCCAGGTTCAGGTGCTTTTTCAAGGACATTGGGCTGCGCCAGCCCGAGGGATATAGATGGCGATCCTATCTGCCGGAAAGACCTCTGCCTGCTCATAATAACATAATATTGGCTTAACCACGCGCCGCGCCCAGACGTTATTTTCTGCTCCCATGGCTTCCTGCCGGCCCACCTGGCTGAACCGCAACGGATCCACAATGATGGCCGAGAAGCGCCGATTTTCAATATCTGCCGCAAACCTGGCAAGGTAGGTTTTGTTATTGGCCATGGCCATTTCCATCAGTTCTTCCCGCTCATATTCAGGCACCAGGGTTACGTTTTGCAGCATGTGCATTGAAATCAAGTGACGCTGATTGATGAACAAGATTTCACCCTGTTCAGCGTTGACGCGGTTCACCCAGGTTTGCAGGTGTGAGAGCGTACCCTGAGCAAGTATTTTGTCATAGGTCACAAAGTTGACAGAGGCGCGCTGCCCAAACCAGGCCGGGATGACCAAAAGCAGGCCAAGGATCCACCAGGGGATGTTTGCCGGCGGAAGTTGCCGGCCATCTTCTGGTTGAAAGCGCTGGTAAAGCAGATATGTGCCCAGTACCAGCAGGAAAACTGCATAGGCGTCCATATTGTGCAGGTCGGCCCCGCCGCCGATTTTCAGGCTGACTACAATGCCGCCCAGGAAGAGGACAAGCAGCGCTGCGCCAAGCAAACTGAAACGCAGAGGGTGGAGATGCTGGCGCCAATTGCCCAGGAATCCCACCACCAGCCACAAAGGCAGAGAGAAAAGGATGATGCCCGGCAAGATGCCCAAGCCAAACGACTCATTCGGCCACAAACGGTACCACAGCAAGGTGGATGTCAGGCTGGTATAAAACGTCTCCAAGGATGGGATGCCAGAGAGGGCAATGTACACCCGCATAGCGAGGTATGCCACCACACTTCCCGTCAGAAACCAGGCTGCAGGCTGGAGCAGATAGCGCCAGCCTTTGCCTCTGTATGGTACTTCCAACAGATAAAGCCCGGCTGCCAGCAGGCCCGGCAGCGGGTACCAGTTCAAGCGGCTTAAGCCAGCCCAGATGGAGGCAACCAGCAGGGCAGTCCAGGTCTGGCCGGGCTTTTCCTTTGAGAAGCCCCAAAGCATGATGAAGACCGGCACCGCCAGGTGCAGGTAAAGGGGCAAGTCGAGCAGGTAGAGGAAAATCCATAGCCCGCTCAGCCATCTCAAGCCGCGATGTTTGATTTTCAGACGGTAGAGCAGAGCAGGCGGAATCAGCCCCAATAACAGCAGGCGCATGCCAACCTGCCAGGCGCGATGAAACCAAAGCGGAGCGGCCAACAGGTAGGGAGGCACAAGCGTCAGGTGCAAACTGGGGTGCAAAATAGGCCAGGGATGGCTTTGCCCGAAAATCCTTTGCGAGAGGAATAAGGCCGGGTAATAGTAGCGGCTGGTCTCAGACCAGCCCAAAGAAAATGGGTAAGTGGTGATTCCGGCCAGATGAGAGATAACGAGATGTACAACCGCCTGGCAGAGCAGGGCAACCCCTAGCGCCAGCGGCCACGTCAGGTCTTTGCGCAGAAGGCGCAGGGCAAGCATCCCGCCCAGGGCGATCAGCCAGAAAAGAAATGTCCGTGTGGCGGCGGCTTTGACGGTGAGCGCGCCATAAAACGGGTGGGCCACGATGAGCGGGTAGGCAAACAGAAAAATTATCAGCGCCGGAAATGCTGGATAGCGTAACCAGCCAATCGGTCGGAGTTCGAACCGGATGCGGTGCGGCGGCCGAAAGGTCAGCAGGATTCCTGTCAGGGCTGACAATCCAATCAGGCCCAATCCAAAAATCAATCCCAGCCATGACGTACTCGTTTCTACCCGGACCTCAAGCCTGCGTGCCACACCGAGCATTTCCCAGGCTGAGAGAAAAGCCAGTCCGGCCAGGATGGCCAGGACAAAACGCCAGAAAGTTGTCGAAGAGGGAGGCTTGATAGAGATGTCCATTCTATTGATTTAGGCAGGAAAGGCCTTGCCAGGCGGAGGGTGCAACCAAAATCTGTTCTTCTTCCGGCAGGATGACAAGAGAGGCTTCAATGTACTTTGGAATGTCGCGTAAATCACCGCTTTTCCAACAACCCAAGAGGATGACTTCTGAGGCGTTTGGGAAGTGAGCCGGTTTTGAGTTGAGAGGCAGGATAACTGCCGAGGTGGTTGGCCCGGCGATGTAGAATAACAGATAGGGCTGCAAGACGGCGTTGCTCTCAGGGTTGCGAAAGTAACGCGGGTAAAGTGCCCGTCCATGCAGCAAGACACTCTGCTCCTCTTCCAGAAAAGCGGCAATGCTTTCGGAGGGAAATTGTTGGAGCAGGGTTTGGGGAGACTTTTCGCGATAGAGGGCAGCGGCTTTTTCTTTTGAATCCGGTGGCGGGTATCGTTTTGGGATGAGCATTTCGGCCAGCGGCAGGAGGGCGCCGATCAACAGCAAAAAGAGGCTGGCTATCAGCAGACCTTTCCAGGCGATTTTGGTTTGTTGTTGGCTTGCCTGTTCTGGGGGGATGGTTTGCCCGCTTGCAGGAAGAAGCGCGCCGAAGAGAATAGCGGCTGTTTGCATCAGTCCAATGGCATAAAAGACCAGACTTACCCAGTCCACAGGAAGGATGAAGCGGTATCCTGAGGTGCGCGCCAGCGATACGGTCAGGATATAGCCGAGATACAAAATCAGGGGAAGCAAAACCGCAGTTTTGGTTTTCGACCAGGCTGCTCCAATGCCAAGTGCAATGAGGGCCAGGTTGATCGTAATCAGGAGGAGCGTTTCGGGTGGCAATTCTCCGCGCCAGCGATAATCCCAAAGTGGCAGTCGGCTTACCAGTTCTTCTGGCGTTTCAATGCGCAGGCTGGGAGGCAAATAGAGCGCACTTTCTATGAGATTATGGATGAAGTGTGCACTGATGAAGTGGGCTACCTGAAGCGGGTTTGTTAGAACGAAACGGACGAGCAATTGGCGGGCCTGTTCATTGCAGGCCTGAGGGGTTGTGCTTGGGTCGCAGGTGGTATCTGTCAGGGTGTACTTATAGGCGATGTTGGTCGGGCGCGGCATGGCCTCGTTCAGGTCTATTTGGTTGGCCGTCCAGGTTTTCCAGGTCAGCCAGGGCAGGAGGCTGAGGGCCATGCCGAGGAGAAGCAAGGGGAGACCTGCTTTCAAGACCTGGGCTTGTCTGCGAAAGGCAAACAGGATAAACAGCACAATGAGCGGTGCAAGGAATAATATCTGGCCGCGTAAAAGGGAGAAGAGACCCACTGCTCCCCCAATGGCAAGCGGCAAGATGGCATGTCTTGCCGGTTTTTGTATCCAGCGCACCATCAGTAATGTAAGCAGAAGCATGGCGGCCATGGCAGGCATGTCGCTCATGAACATTTTGGAATTTGAGACCTTAATGGTGTCTGTGAGCAGAATGGAGTTGTGTTCCCGCATGAGCGCCAGCAAAGCAGCGATAAGACCTGCCGACCGGTTACTAAGCGATTTTGTAAGCAGGAACAATAAAACTGGAATGAAGGCCAGGATGGCTGTTTGGAATGATGCGGTGCGGGCGTAATCCTGTCCGGCCACGGCATGCGCAAGCGCCAGAAAGGCAGCATAAAGCGGTTTGGTTGCTGAGGCGCGGGATACGCCTTCTCCTAATAGAAGTTGTTGGGCGCTTAAATCATAGAGCAGGGCGTCAGAATACGGGTAATATTCGAAATTTGGGGGAACCGGCTGGGTGATGAAGTGATCTTGCTGGAGGGGGGCTGTTTGCCAGGAGATGAAAGTTGCCAGCCAGATGACGACGCAAAGAAGCGTATCCAATGTCTTTGGACGGAGAGTGTATTTTTTGAGTGCCGGGAGCAGGCGCGGAGCAATCCATGCTGCAGTCCCGACCGACCAGGCAAACAAGGCCTGGGCGATCAGGATGGGGGTGCCTGTTTCAGACCACCAGGCGACATCAGGAGTCAGGCCAATGCGGGTGATGGCGATTCCGGCCCATAAAAGTAGGAGCACGACAAGACTGAGCGCGGCTGGGCGGAGGATATCCTTCTGCTCAGCAAAAATTGACCCCTTGGCCCGCCGCGAGAAGAGGAGAAGGAGGCTGCCGCCAGAAGTACCCCAAAGCCATCCTGCCGCAGGGGCAAAATAACCCGCGTATGCCTCCCCAAAAACGCCTGGCCGCAGGAAAGCGTAGCCGCTTACTACAAATATCAAGGCGCTAATGGATGCAATGATCCCCAACCATCTGTCTAGCAGATGCAGGAATGCTGCACGAAATCTGGGTACAAACAGGCTGATGAGCAGGAAGGAGAAAGCCGCCAGTGTGATAACGGTCACCAGGGCAACAAGGATGACTTTGGATGTGGATGGCCTTGAAAGGTTTGGAATCAGTTCCAACAGCCAGGCAGCAGAAATAGAAAAGATGTAAGCAAAGAAAACGGGCGGGTGGGGCGGACTCTTTTTCATTTTTGCTTAAGGGCAGCCGGGCATCTTTCTTTGGCGTGGAATGTAAACAACCACCGGTCCCATGCTGGCCGGAAAGATGTTTGCTGGTTCATAATAACACAAGATGTATGGGGAGACCTTTGTGTTCCAAACGTTATTTTCAGCCGCAAACGCTCCAGAGTTTAGGATAACCACGTTTTGTTTTCGGGCGATGATGGCTGCAAAGCGCTGGCTTTTCAGGTCTGCATAGAAGCGTTTCAGGTAAGGTTTGTTGCCCGACATGGCCATTTCCATCAGTGTCACGTTCTCGTAATCTGGCTCCAGAGGGACCTGGATTTGCTTGAAGGTGACCAGATGGCGCTCGTTGATGAAAAGGACAGGGCCGGTTTTGGCCAGGGCTTCCACTTGTTGGCGTAACTGCGTCAGCATGCGGGTATGTTTTGGCGCATTGTAAACCGGTAGAGGGCGCAGGCTGGGGATGAGAAAAGCCAGTGGAATCAGCAAGGCGGTTGCAATTACCGGCCAGGGAATCGTGTTCCAGGAGCGGTTTTCTTGTTCACCGGCAATTTTCCCAAACAAGGCGTAAGCGGCAAGGAGGCCAATCAAGGTGGCGTAGGCATCCATGTTATGCAAGTCGGCGCCGCCGCCAATTTTGGTGCTGACCACAAGTCCGCCCGCAAAGAGCAGGCCGGTCATTCCCAACAGGCCGGCCAAACGAAGCCAGTGAACGTTATCCAATTGCTGGCGCAGGGCATAGAAGATGACGATTAGCAAAGGTGCGCTGATGATGACAATTGCCGGCAGGATGCCCAAGGCAAACGAATCGTTGGGCCACAGGCGTTGCCAGAGCAAGTCTGAAGTGAAACTGGATGTGAAGGCTTTGGCATTTTCGGCATTGCCAGAGAGCGGAATATAGGCTGCTTGACTGACCAAAGCGGTGATCAGCCCAGCGCCGCCCCAGATGACAGGCCATTTCAAGTAGGCAAGCACTGTCTGCCCATTTGGCCGAACATCAGGCTGTGAAACAGGTTTTTCAAGTAAGTAAACAGCAATCGCCAACATGGCTGGGACAGGAAACCAGTTGATACGGCTAATCCCTGCCCAGGCAGAGGCCAGGATAATAACCAGCAGGGAACGCCATGGATTCCTGACCGAGACGAACAAAAGAATGATAAGTACCATTACCTGCAGGTGGTAATAAACGCCCACTCTCAGGGTAAAGATGAAGAACCAACCAGCAAAAAGCCAGCCTGCCTGCCGGTTTCCATCCCAGACGCGTTTTGCCAGTGCAAATGAGGTTCCTGCACTCAAGAGTATCCAGAGCAAAAATTGCCAGAAGCGGTGCCAGGTTAATCCGGCGTTTGGGATAAGAAAAGCCAGTGCTTGCAGAAGGTAACGCGTGGGATGCAGGGTGGAAAGCGGGTAGTGCTGCCCGTAGATGGATTTCGAAAAATACAGCGAAGCATAATAATAGCGGCTGCTTTCAGACCATCCCATAGAGAAGGGGTAAGATGTGACGGCTTGCAGGCGTACAAAGATTTCATACGAGACGCCCAATATGACCAGGGCGCCAGCAAATGCCCAGCCCCAGGAAGTTTGCAGGGCAATTTTGAATGCGCCTGCTGCCAGTAATATCAGCCACCAGACTATCCAGTAGAACATCATTAAGGAAAGGAGCGGGTCGCGGGTGGAGCCGGCAATCTCTTCTCCAAACTGAAATTTGATTTTCAGCCACGGAATGAGAACTGCTATCCCGATGAAAATCAGGCTGCTCACAAAGCGCCACCCTAAGCATCGCAAGGCCGTCAATTCCAGGAACTGCCATAGTTTTTGTTGTCTATCTGGTTTTTGGCGTGCATAAAGCCAGAGACCCAGACAAGTCCCCAAGGTAACGCTATAGGCTGATAGGGGGAAAATCCAGTCGGAGCGGTACAGGATGACGCCGATTTGCCAGCAGCGCGCCAGAGATGCCAGCAGGACTACCAGCGTCACCGCGACGCTCAACCCAAGCGTGGTCTGCCAGAAGATGGCCTGTGTAATCTTTTTCATGCGCTATCTTTTTGCGAGCGGTCGAGACCGGCCAGGATGGTTGGCAGGAAAAAAGCACCTGGTAAACTGGCGGTCATGGTCAGGATGCGCATCAATACAGCCAGGGTGAGGCTGGTGGCCATATTCAGCCCGCCCGCGTTGGTGAATAAAATGCTGATAGAGAGTTCTTGCAACCCATAACCGTTGACGGAAATGGGGATGAGTGTAATGAAGTAAGAAACGCTCCATAGGCCGGCAATCATCCAGAAAGATAGATGCTCTCCCAAGCCATCAATCAGGATAAGCATTGTAAGGAAGGTGCAGGTCATGTGCCCCCAGGTGAAGAGCAGAGCAGTGAACAGAGCAGATGGTTTTTTGGCCCATAAGGTAAGAGCTTGCAAGGTGCGTTTGACGAATCCCCAGCCGCGCTGCCACAGCCCCATCAGCGAGATGGCTTGAAGGTTCCCACTTTGCAGCATGGCCCATACCGGCCCGATGCCAAGGGGGAGGGCGGTGGTCATACCGGCCATACCAATCAAACGATCGGCAGCAATGGAGGCCAGGCAAGTGGGGCGATCGTAACCCATTTGCATGGCGCCAGCCAGCCGTACCACATCCCCCCCAATAGTGGTGGGCAGGAAATTGGATGAGAACAGGCCGGTAAAAGTCAGTGTGATGGCCTGCCAGGGGGTGATCGCGACGCCTGCTGAACGCAGGAGCGTGTACCAGCGTCCAATGACGCAAAGGCGTGAAAGGAATATCAGTCCTAAGGCTGCCAGCAGACGCCAGGAGACAATACGGGCAAAAGAGGTTCTGATTTCTTCCCATTCTTTTGAGAAGAGCAAAACCAACAGGATGATTGCCAGGACAGTGCCTGTCAATCGCAAGATAAGCGAGCGATTCTTGGTCAGGGGACTTTTCTGTAAAGGATTGGGCAAGGCAGGATCACTCATAAGTTATTCCTGGTTGGTGGGCAAAATTTCTGCACAGTTTTCGCTTGTGTCTTTTGGCGCCAAGATTTGCAGGCGCAATTCTTCAAAAGTTTCCAGTGGATCATAATAACATAGTACGGGGCGCGCTACCCATTTTACCCAGGCATTGTTCTCCTCTGAAAACCCAAAACTTTGTTCTTTAACAGATATTCGCAGCGGGTCGCTGATGATGAGGGCAAAACGGCGGGCCGCCAGGTCGGCGTAGAACGAACGAAAAAAGGCCGCGTTGCCAGCCATGGCTTGATCCATCATGTACTTTTTTTCGTATTCTGGAATAAACGGCACACTCTTAATGTAACCAAAGGTGAGTAATTGACGCTGGTCCATGAAGAGAATCTCGCCTTTGGGTTGATAGGCGGCAATCTTTGCTTTCAAGGTTTGCAGGGCCGGGGCGGTGACATCGGCGAAGGATGGAATCAAGGGCGGTTCGGCAATGCGCGCCGCGTTCCAGGCGGGGATGAGCAAGGCAAACACCAGGACCACCTGCGCCCAGCGCGGCCAGGTTGAGGGGGTCAAAATTTTTTCCTGTTGGAGTGCATGAGCAGCAAGACCGGTCAACAGAGCCGTTGTCAGGAAGAAAAGGTCCAAATTGTGGAGGTCGGCCCCGCCGCCGATTTTGACACTGATGACGATGCCGGCTCCTAGAAAACCTGTCATGGCGACCCCGGCTGCAATGGCCTGAAGGATGTCCATTTTCCAGCGGCGGCTGATTGCCAGCCAGGTTAACAGAATGACCAGAGGACCGGTAGCCAATAAAATGCCAAGGAGAATGCCAGGGGGGTAGGTAGGATTGGGCCACAGTCTGTACCACAACAGGGGCTGGCTGAGAGCAAAACTGGATGCTCGTTTCCAGACAATGCCCCAGGACGAAAGCATACCAGGCAAGATCCCTGCCAGGGTCAGGCCGACTGTTGGCAGTATCCGCCGCCAGAAACTACCTGTGCGACGGGGGTAGTACAGGAACAAATCTACTACGGCTCCCCAGATACCCGGGCCCACGGCCCAGGTCCAGCGGCTCAGACCGGCGGTCAGGCTGGTGATTGCCAGTGAGGCGGCGCGTATCCCCAGATTCTCGGTGAACAGGAATGGCAGGAAAAAGAGCAGGGAAACCAGCAACGGAGGTTGGATTGGACCCTGAGAAAGATATAGCGTTATCCAAAACAGGAAAGGCAGGTATAAGCGGGAGCCCCGTAGTGGACGGGCAAGCAGCCAGGCAACGATTATGACAGGAATGGTCAGGAGAAAGACATTCCATAGACGATGTACCCAGATGGGCAAGCCTGGTATAAGGAACAGGCTGCCCCATAGAGCATAGCGCCCTGGTGCAAAGTAGGGTATTTCGAGAATGCCGGGATAATCATACAGATTTTTGGCAAAAATGAGAGAGTAGTCATAGAAGCGGTTGCCCTCTGACCAGGTGAGAGAGAAAGGATGAGCGCTCACGCTGGTCAGGCGGTTGGACACTTGAGTGGCAATCAGCAACATGCCGGCTGCTGTCATCCAGCCTTCAGGAGTTGTTAGCCGCGTTTTTTGATTGGAAACCAGCACAGACAGGCAAGCAAGTGCCAGGAGAGAAGCACTGAGGCGGATGAACGGGAAGGCAGCATAATTTTCTCGTCCTTCCACATAGAGTAGCAGGACCGGAACAACGGTCAGCAAAAAAGCGTAAAACCAACGCGATTCCCCAAGATGGTCACGCCAGGCAGTAAGCCGTTTCAGGACCGACTCAAAATATTTCCTGTTATATAAAAGGAGAGCCGTTACCGCTGAAAGCAAGGCGCCAAGGGCTGTCAAGCCGCGATAGACGATGGCCAATGGCGTTGCTTGTCGCACTTCTTGCACCATTCCTATATATGACAACCAGACAATGGCCAGCACTGCTTCTTGCCAGCCGGGGATACCTCGTTTGGGTTCGGTTGTAATCGCGATCAGGCTGGCAATGCTAAGTAGAAACAGAAATCGTGTCCACAATCCGGTAATAATATTTTGCCAGGGAGAAAATAGCAAAAACCAGATAACAAATAGCAATGAGATAGCCAAGATTAGCCACGCAGCCCGGCTGGATTTAACACCGGGCATTGGGGCAACCTTTGTTGTTGCGGGCACCCAGGTTGAGTATAAAAGTGAAATGATTCCAGCCAGCAGCAGGATAATCGCGATCAGGATGGTCGAAAAGTTGATGGGAGTTAGAAAGGTGGTCCAGTCCCGGGGAGTGGATAGAAGGACAATGATTTCTGCCCTGGACGCCGCCAATAACATTAGCAATCCAAAAGACACGCTAATTTTCAGGCTGAGAGATGATTTATTGGGAGATTTCATTAGAATTTCCTTGCTGGTTCTCATCTCTTATATCACGGACTCGGTCCTGCTTAAAAGAGTATTGCCCCCCTAACAATAAACGTATTCCACCCAGAAGGCTGGAGGCCATAGTAACGAGACGGATGAGAATGGCTGCGGCGGCGGCCTGCTCAACACTAGCCCCCTGCAGCATGAGTAAAACAGTCAGACTGCCTTCCTGAATCCCTAAGCCATTGATTGCCAGCGGCACAAGAGCCGCAAAGTATGCCAGTAAGGCTGAAGCCGAGGCTTGCCAATATGAAATTGGAATGCCCAGTCCAAGAGTGATGGCCCAGAATGAGCCAAATGCCAGCCCAATAGAAAGCCAGGAAAGTGCCAGGGCAGGGAGAATACAGGCGGGTGATGTAAACCAGCCATGCGTCTCTTGCCAGAGACGCTGCAGTCTTTCACGTAGCGCTGGCCACTTTGAGCCAAGGAGGACAAAGGCCGCTGTTGGCGGGTCGTTTTTACCCAGGGGTGGCAAGGAAATACCTTTTAATGTGAATACCAATGGTATGAGCAGAGTCATGCCAAGCAGATTGTAGAGCCGGTCTGCTATCACTGAGGCTGCGGCCACACTGCGTTTTTCCTGCCTTTTCATGGCAACTAGCGCTCTAACCATATCTCCCCCAATGGTGGTTGGGAGAAAGTTAGATGCAAATGCTCCCACAAATACCAAGCCTAAGAGATAAAAAAAAGGTATTCTTGCTTCCTGAAAGCGCAAAAGAAAGTGCCACCGGATTGCAATGACCGTCTGAGAAAGCAAAAACAGCACCATTGAAAGAACCATCGTCCAGGCTGGAATGCGGTCTAAAAGAGACCAGGTGCCAGGCCAATCCACCTGCGTGACAATCCAGCCAATTAGCCCAATTGGAACAACAATGCGAATGGCAGACCATAAAATCTGGAATGGCGTCTTTTTATTGCTCATCAGGCCTCGTGCTTGGGACGCGCTATGCAGAGAAATTGACTGACCCAGGGGCGGTCCAGATAAAGGAAATTTTCCCGGCGTATGGCAAGCGCAGATAACGCTTTGACCAGAGGAAGTCCCCAGCGTTTGTTGCCCCAAAAGAGAGGATAAACACATTTAACCGTCAAACCAAGTTCAACCATTTCGTTCAGAATTTGCGGCAAGGAGAACATGTTTTTCCAGGCAGGGTGCTTGAAGACGGGGGCTTTTGGATAACCTCGACCATTGGTAAAACTGATGATGAGCAAACCGCTCGGAGAAAGCCAATGAGTAACGACGTGTCTGAGAAAGGATTTCCAGTTTTCAAGATATTCCAGTAAGCCTGATGCAACCACAATCTCATATGGAGTTCCAGAGAGATGGAAATGCTCGATGTGGTCGAAATCGCAAACCTCCACGCGTGGTTCATCTGTTGTACTGCCAACAATATCCAGCGCGCGGTAGGGGTAGGAGGGACCAATCAGCCTGGAAAGCAGGGCTTGCCCGGCACCCAGGTCTAGCACAGATGTACCGGCTGGAGCACGCCGGATGATTTCGGCAATCAAGAGCAAACGGGCATGTGGCCAGTTGTACTTTGGGCTTTCCTTTTCCCAGTAGCGCAATTTGGATTCCATTATGCTTTCTTTCGTAAAACCAGAACAAAAGGGGTTTCCCAGTGCAGGCGGCGACCCAGCCAGATGATCACGTCTACCAGGTGCAGGCGGTGTAGCAGGCGGACCCAGGATTTTAGTTTGCTCAACTGTGCCCATTCAGAGAAGGCCGCGCTACGCAAGCGTTCTTCCCAAATGCTTTGACCAACTTCCATGACCTCTATCTGGTCGCGTAAAGGGGCCAGGTACTTCATCAGGCGGCGGTAATTGATTAATTGCAGATGCTTGAGGAAGTGAGGCTTCCGCCCTAGCAGGCGCACATAGATCCGGGCGAACCATTTTGGCATGTTGGGAAGCCAAAGGATGGCATAATGCCCTTCCCACCATGAACCATAATTTGGGAAAGTGAAATGCAGGTAGCCGCCGGGCTTCAGAACCCGTACGGCTTCAGCCAAGACCCTGGCCGGATCGGTGACGTGCTCGAGAACGGTGATAGAGTAGACCAAATCCATGCTCTCAGAGGGAAAGGGGAGATTCTCACCAACCGCGCGGGTAATGCGATTCCCAGACAGCCCCACTTCTTTTTGGACCTGGCGGCAGATGGCAGCCGAGTTGGGGTTGGGTTCTATGCCAAAGACCTGTACATTTTCCCAGCGGGCTGCATAAGCCACAAATGTGCCAAAGCCGCTGCCAAGTTCGAGCATGCGCCCACCCTGAACGGGGATCAGGGTGCGGACGCGGCCAAAAAGTTCGCGCGCCCGATTCAGGTCAAGATAGTCGCGTGCCAGTTTGGCCGGATCCACTTTGACCACGCCGTGTAATGCCTCCATGCGGTGGGCGGTGACGCGCTGGATCATTTCATCAGAAAGGGGATGAATCTGGTCTTCGTTCATGGGTTACCGGCCAAATAATTTCTGCATAAGAGCGAGATTGGTTTGGATGGCCTGTTCTATGCTTTGCAGGGTGTGATGACGCTCAGCAGGCAAATTGGAGAGGATGTCCAACGCCCGCTTAGAGACGGTTTGCGGGTTTTCCAAAAAGCCGTCCAAGTCCATCACATTCTGCCCCAGGCCAAGCGCAGTCATAATATCCTTTCCCTTGAGCGTGTAACTGAGATTAATGGCTGGCACGCCAAAACGTAAGGCAATGAGAGCCGAGTGTAAGCGCATCCCAATCATCAAGTCCAGGCGTGACATGAGGGTATAGTAAGCAGGTAGGGAGAGGGGAGAATCGATCAGCAAAACATTCTCGTCATTGGCGAAATGCGCTTTTAACCTGGCCAACCAGGGTAAATCGTCTTCCCAGGGCACAACTCCCGGCTGGTAGGCCGAGATGAGCACAATCTGCATTTCCCTTTCAGCATGTAAGGAAGCAATGACGGCTGCCATGGAATCGATCAATGCTTCCATACGTTTTTCAGAACGCCGGCGGTATGTTTCCTGGGCGAACTGATAGGGCAGGATAGAAGATGTAAAGTGGAACCACTGACGGAGGTTAATTCCAATCAGAGGACGTTTGGTTGGAGCGACCAGATACGCAAGCAGGTTTTCTTCAGTTGGTGAGAGAGCCCTGGTATCTTGCTCAAAGCCAGGCAGGAAGATGGCGTCGTGTGCCAGAATTGCATTCGTCGGGGGGCGAAGGCGCTTAATCAGGGCAAATGTGCCCGGGTCGCGTGCAACGAAGGTATCTACTTCTGCAAGCGCCAATCGGGCTAACAGCCGGCCCATGGCGGTATTGATGGGGCCGGCTCCCTGAAACAGGCAGATGATACGCAATCCCAAGAGACGGTACATGCGGAAGACCGTCCAGAGATACAACAGGCGCACCAGGCTGGAATCATCCTGCATATCCAGGCCAACGGCCCAGAGGACAGTTTCGGCATGGCGAAACGCTCGCCAGGCAGGGCGATCGAGGTACAGGTTTCTCAGGGGGCGATATGCCAGGGTGGGATAAGGCAGGGAAGGAACGTCTTCCGGCTGATGGCAAAAGACGGTTACATCCTCGATGCCCATCTGATGCAGGGTGCGTAAAAGACCCCATCGGCTGGCAAGGTCACCGCGATTTCCGTAGATTACGCGCGGCAAAATCAGTTTCATGAACACACTTCCTCTAACAGGCGTTCATAAGATGTAACGATGCCCTGAAGGTCAAATGCCTGTGCCCTGGAAAGGCTGTGGCGACGGGCTTTCAGCAGGTGATGCGGGTCTTCTAGCAGGCGGAGCAGTCCGAGTTTCATGCCGTTGGCGTCTTCGGGAGAATGCAGCGAGCCATTTTTTCCCTGTTCGACCAGTTCCGTCAGACCGCCCACCCGGCTGGCGACGATGGCCAGGCCTTTGGCCAGGGCCTGCACGCCAACTACCGGCAGTCCCTCGGAGAGCGAGGGCAAAAAGAGGATATCGCTTCTATCAAACCAGGCGAGTACCTGTTCTGGCGTGACCCAGCCTGGCAGGGAAAAGCGCGCTTGCAGACCTCTTTGCAGGATGGCACGCTGGACTTCTGGCAGGAGCGGCCCATCTCCTAACATGACGCAATGCCAGGGCAGGTGGGAGAGGTCGGCCAGTACTTCTACCACGCGCAGGGGATTCTTTTGCGGCATGAAGCGCCCGGCAAAGACGATACAGGGTGGGTTGTTCACCGCGATCTTGGCTGGCCGCAGTTTCTCCACCTCAACGCCATTGGGGATGATGATGATTTCGCGGGGGTAGTGCCGCAGGGCCAGTTGACGGGTGTACTCGCTGACGGCGACGACTTTTTTTGCATCTCGCCAGATGGGGTAGGTGAACGGCAATAACCATTTGAACCAGCGGTCGGTCTTTTCGGGCACGCCGCCGGGGACATCTCCCAGGTGTGCTGTGAGGACATAGGGCACGCCGGTCAGCCGAAAAAGTGCCCAGGCCACGGCTCCGGCCGGGACGGCGAAGTGGACGTGAATCACGTCGGGCCGGTTACGCCGGATTAAACGGTAGCCGGCCCAAAGTCCGGCGAGAACGTAGGAGGTCATCGCAAGGAGGTCGGCACGAAATGGTTCGCGCCGCATGGATGCCAGCCGAATCAGTTCGATTCCATCTAGATTTTCAATGCGGGGCAGGCCTTTGATGTGTGCAGTCAAGGCCATGACGTTGTGGCCGCGTTCAACCAGGCCGCGGCAAATATCTAATGCGGCGCGACCGCCTCCGCCGCCAATGGGCGAGAACTCATGATTGAGTACCAGAATTTTCATGCATTGCGGCCATCAGACGGGTTTTGAAGATTGATGAAATGCCGCACCATGTACGTCGGTTTTCTTTGTGACTCGTGATAGGTCCGCACCAGTAATTCGGCAATGAAACCCATCAAGATGGATTGAAAACCCATGATGGCAAACATGACGGCCAGTTGGAAAAGCGGTGAGCCGAGGACAGAGATGTGTTCCAGGGTGCGGCGGATGAAAAGGTAGAGCATCAACGTACCGCTGCCCAGGATCAGCAGCATGCCTGTCCCGCCGAAGAGATAGATGGGTTTCTTGGCATAGGTGACCAGGAACTTGACCGTGAACAGGTCTAGCAGGACTTTGATCGTGCGTTCCAGGCCGTATTTTGTCTGCCCGTATTTGCGCGGATGATGATGGACTTTTACTTCCAGAATTTTGGCGCCAACCGAATGGGCATAGACGGGGATAAAACGGTGCATTTCTCCATATAGTCGAAAGCCGGTTAATACTTCGCGGCGGTAAACTTTGAGGGTGCAACCGTAATCGTGCAGGTGTACGCCTGTCACCCATGAAATCAAGCCGTTGGCAAGCCGCGAAGGTAAGGTGCGGGTGATGAATGTGTCTTGCCGATTAAAGCGCCAGCCGCTGACCACGTCGTAGCCCTCATCTAATTTTTGCAGCATCATCGGGATATCGGCCGGGTCGTTTTGCAGGTCAGCGTCTAGCAGGACGACGATATCACCGGTGCAGTTGTCAATTCCGGCGGCAATGGCAGCGGTTTGACCAAAATTGCGGCGCAAAGCCACTACGCGCACGTGGTCAGAGTCGCGTTCGGCCAGGGCCTTGAGTACGTCCAAACTGGTATCTGTGCTGCCGTCATCCACGAAGATGATTTCCCAGGTTTGCTTGAGATCTTTTAACGCTTCGTGAATAGCCGTATGCAGCGCAGGCAGGTTTTCTGCTTCGTTATAGACCGGTATGATGAGGGAAATGTCCATAATCAGCCGTCTCAATTCTTCCTGCTGGGGCAGGCCAATCGTTGTTATCCTTGTTTTTGTTTTTTCAGTCGTTCCACGCGCTCCAGGTCCGCTTCAACCATCATCTCTACCAACTGACGGAAGTTGATGCTCGGCTTCCAGCCGAGTTCCCGCCGGGCTTTGGCAGGGTCTGAGATGAGCAGGTCCACCTCTGCCGGGCGGTAAAAGCGCGGGTCTTCGACCACATATTCATTGTAATCCAATCCAACGTGGCTGAAGGCAATTTCGCAGAATTCGCGCACGGAGTGGGTCTCACCGGTGCCGACGACGAAATTATCGGGGTGGTTATGTTGAAGCATGCGCCACATGGCCTGGACGTAATCGCCGGCAAAACCCCAGTCGCGGCGTGCTTCCAGGTTGCCCAGGCGCAATTCTTTGCTCAGGCCGTGTTTGATCATAGCAACACCGTAGGCAATCTTGCGGGTGACAAACTCCAGGCCGCGGCGGGGCGATTCGTGGTTGAAAAGGATACCCGAAGCGGCAAAGATGCCATACGACTCGCGGTAGTTAACCGTGATCCAGTGACCGTAAACCTTTGCCACGCCGTAAGGACTGCGCGGGTAAAACGGCGTCGTCTCTCTTTGCGGCACCTCAACCACTTTGCCAAACATCTCGCTGCTGGAGGCCTGATAAAACTTGATTTTGGGATTCACCAAGCGGATGGCCTCCAGCATGCGGGTCACACCCAGGGCGGTTACCTCGCCGGTCAGGATGGCCTGAGTCCATGAGGTCGGCACAAACGACTGCGCCGCCAGGTTGTACACTTCATCGGGCTGATATTCTTCCAAAATGCTGACGAGTGAACTTTGATCGTGCAAGTCACCCTGGATGATGGTCAGATTGTCCTGGATATGTTCAATACGCTCGTAAATGCTGGTACTGGAACGGCGTACCATACCAACAACCTGATAGCCTTTCCCCAGCAAAAACTCCGCCAGATATGAGCCGTCTTGTCCGGATATACCGGTGATTAATGCAGTGGGCATGTTTGTCCTTTCAAAGGGCAATATTCAGATGTTGAATTATAAACTCTCCAAAGCATACGTCAAGCGCGATGCCTGGCGCGCCAGCGGTCCCAACCCCACCCGCTGGCAAAGACCAGAACGGCCAGGGCAATGGCAATTGCCAGGGTGTTGCGTACGCCCAGGTGAACGAAAAGACCTAGATAACGCGTGATATACCAGTAGCCGATGACCAGAATGGAGAGGCCTTCAACGGCCAGAATGCGTTTCATCCAGGCATTGCCGCTTGCGCGCCAGTGAAGCCAGGCTTCGGCGGCCAGCAGCGCCTGAAAGGCAAGCAGGATCACCCGGTAACGCGGATTATCCCACTGATCGCCGCCGGCGCGCAGGGAGGCAACCAGAATCCAGACCCAGACCGCAGCGGCCAGCCAGCCCCAGGCATTTTGCTTTTGCGGTTCCAGCCCGACCCCAGGCTTGCTCCTGACTGCGATGGGCGCGTACATCAGCAGAGGCAGGAGGGTGTACCAGCCGAGCGCCCTCACAATGCCCAAAGCCCGCCAGATGGGTAAGGTTGGCTCAATCAGGACTGCCGGCAAGACGGGTTGGGTGATGCCATAGACGGCGACAAACGGCATTTGAATCCAGCCTGGTAATCGCCGAAACAACAATTGCACGATGCCAGAACTGCCTGCCGTCACCTCGCGCTGCCACTTGACGGCCCGTTCGAACCAGCCGGCAACAATTCCCAGCGGCCCATTGCCCTGCACCGAACGCAGGCTTTCCCAACTGGCGCCCACAATGACCAGCGCCAGCAGGAAGAGCAAGGCCGCGGCCCCAAGCGCCGGCCAGGGAATGCGTCTCCCTTCCTGGCTCAGCCAGAACCAACCGCCCAGGATGACCAGCGTCACCAGTGCAATGCCCGGCGAGACCAGGAGCATGCCGGCCAGCCCCAGACCGATCCAGACCCACGCGCCGCGTTGGTGGGATGCCTGCCATTTCAGCAGGCCATAAAAAGCCAGCGTCACGAACGTAATCAGAAACGGTTCGCGCATGGGGGCACTGCCCTGTAGGATGCTTTCTGGATACAGGGCAAAAATCCAGGCTGCCAGCCGGGCCGACTGTTCACCTGCAATCTGGCGGGCCGCCCGCCAGAAAAACGGCACGCCCAGAGCGGCGGTCAGCGCGGCCAAAAGCACAATCAACAAGGGACGGTGTGCGTCTGGAGAGAGGAAACGGTAAGTCAGCGCGCTGAGTGCCAGCAAGCCGCCATACTGATCGGTGTAGTGCTTTTTGTTGAAGGCTTCCAGGATGGAATTCTCCGATTGGGCCAGTTCCCAGGCCTGTGTGTCGCGGCGAAAAGCATCGGTAAAGACGTAGCCAGCCTTCTGCTCATCGGTTTCGTATCCGATGAGCGGCAGGAGGCTGAAAAACGTCAGCGCCGCGGCCAGCCGCAGGATCAGAGCCAGGCTCATCGTCCAGAAGAGGAACCGCTCACTTCCGGCGCGGCGCCAGGCCAGAGCCAGCAGAAGCAGGCCGGGGATGAGCAGGGCACAATAGGCCAGCCATCCCATCCAAAAACTACCGGGGGAGGCAAGCGCCAGTATCGCGGCAGAGGCCGCACTGAGGGGCAGTGTCCAGAATAAGTCGCGTTGTGATTTCATGGTTTGCGGCGGAAGATGCGCAGGTAGGCGTCATCCAGACAGGCGCCGGTGGTGGGCGTAGACGGTAATTCCTCAAAATCACTGGCCAGGCGTTCGGCCAGCCAGCCTGAGGCTGGGAAATTGGATTGCTGGATAACGATAAAGTCGGCCTCGGCAGCCCAGCGTTGGGCGGCGGTTTCGTCCCACCAGCCGTAGCGCAGCAGGGCATCGGTATCACCGCCGCGGCCGAAGTTGTAACTGCCGTTGAGTTGCGGCGGGTAGATTTCAGCCTGCGGCAGGTAGAGCAAAAGCGTGGGAGAATCGGCAGACCAGTAAATATGGGCGCCGGGTGGAATGTATTTTGCAAGGTGCGCGCCGGCGGCTTCGTAGGCCTGGATTTCACCGGGTGCGCAGCGGCTGAGACCGGATTCGCCCAGGTAGGGTGTGGGCAGGAACACAAAACCGATGGTAAGGGTGAGCATGAGCGCCAGCGGTGCCCATGTCAGGCGGGTGCGGGCGCGCAGGCTGGTTGCCAGAAGGACGGCAAGCAAAATGATGACTAACCCAATTCCTGCCCCAAGCAGGGCCGGGAAAATTTCAGTGCGGAAGGCTTTGAAAGCGGCGCTGTATTCCGGCGCAAACAATTGCCAGAGAGAGAGTGGGCGAAGCGGGAGGCGGCTGGAGAGCAGGTTGTGGAAGAAGCGCATTTTAAACAGGCCGGCAATCTCACCGCCGCGCGCGTAGCCTGTAGCCGCGCCGGTCAGCAAGATGATCAAGATTGTCAGGATGCGCCGCCAGATGGGCGGATTGCGCCGCCAGGCCGCAGCCGAGGCAGCCACCAGCAGAAGTGCCGCGCTGGCATAGAAATTGGTGTAGCCGGGGAAACAATAGACGCAATAATCATTGAAGGTGGATGCCCAGGCGTGCAGGATGACCAGCGCCAGGAAAAGCACAGAGAGGTACACTGCCGCGCGGCGATGGGCGTCGGTCTTCCAACTTGCGCGGCGCGGCCAGAGCAGCCAGGCGGTGAAGGCCCCAAAGAAGACCATAAAATGATAACTGATGGCCAACAGGATTACGTCAATGCGGTTCTGCAGGCCGGTTTCCGGCGCATAGGCCCACTCTGTGCCTGGAGGCAGACGCCAGGCATCTAAGAAGGGCGTCAACCCCTGCGGGAGCCAATAGGCCCACAGCCGCAGGACTCCCGGCCAGAATGGGATGTGTATCAGCACGAAAGCAGCCAGCCCGGTGCTGGTCACCAGCAAAAAAGGCTTCCAGCCATGTTGCCACAGGACGTAAAGGCAGAGCAGGGGTAGGATAGGGAGCATGTTGATGCGCACCATCACCAGCGCGACCGAGAGCAAGATGCCCAGCAGCAATTGCCACAAGCGGCGTTGCTCTCCCAGCGTCAGAAAGAAAATCCAGGCTAGCAGGCAGGCTACCAGCACATGAGCAGATGCGGTGCTGTAGGCTTTCTGGGCAGCCGGGGTGATGGCGATGGCCCAGACAGCCCAGGTCCCGCCCCAGGGGCCGCCCAGGCGGCGCGCTGTCAGCCAAAGTCCCAGCAGGCCAAGCAGCGCCAGGACGATAGCATAGATCCGCCCGGTGCGCAGGCCGGGACCAAAGATCACCTGCACCCAACCGGGGATGAGGAACGAGAGCGGCATCTGGTTGGTGACCGGGCCGTAGTCTTGAAATGGGAAGTAGCGCCCGCTGGCATAGAGGAAGCCTTTGTAGAGATACAGTCCCTCGTCCAGGATGGAGCGGTTGACATCGGCAAAATATAGCAGGCGGCTGAGAAAGTACGCCGCCCCCAGCAGAGTCAGGGCACTGCTTAGCCAGAGCAGGGAAGATCGGAATCTTTTTTGCATCACTCCGAAAAACCTTCCAGGGTTCGTTTGGCGCGGGCTAGCCAGGTGTATTTTTGGGCGGCGCGGCGGGCGTTTTCTCCCAGGGCTTGGCGGCGGGCCGGCTCGTGCAACAGGGTGTATAGCGCTTCCTGCCAGGCTGGCGCATCTTCCGGCGGGCAGAAGACGGCCATACTTTCATCCAGCACCTCGCGAATGACCGGCAGGTCGCTGGTCAGGATGGCGCGCCCGGCTGCCATATACTCAAACATCTTCATCGGGCTGCAAAAAGTGGAGGAATCGCCTCCGCTGGAACCGGCGATGGTACGCTCATAGGGCATGAGCAAAATGTCACCTGCCGCCTGATAGAGAGGAATCTGTTCGTGAGGGACAAAGCCGGTGAACGTGACGTTGCTCAATCCGGCGGCTTTTTCGCGCCAGGCGGTTACATCTTGCGGTCGTCCACCCACCCAGACGAAGTGCGCTTCAGGGGTAGATGCAGCCAGCGTCAAAAACAGACTTGCGCCGCGTCCGGCGTACAGATGGCCGGCGCACACAATCGCCGGGGAGGCAGGCAGGCCAATTTGACGGCGCGCCATTTGCGGGTCCGGAAGAGAAGCGAAGCGTTCGAGTTCGACTCCGTTCGGTCCGATGACAATGTCTTCCGGTTTCAGCCGGATGTGGTAATCCCGCTTCAGAATCTGGACCAGGGCCTGTGTGATGCTCACCAGGCGTTTCTTACCCGGCAGTGCAGCGAAGAGGCGGTACCACAGCCGGCCAATCGGCGTGGATGCCGGTTCGTGAATTTCAAAGATGGCCGCTTTGCCCGCCAAAAGGGCAAAGACTGCCGATTGTGGGAACCAGGTGTATATCAGGTCGCCGCCCAGCGCCAGGGCGCGGCGGACAGCCTGCAAGGTGAACAGGCGCCGTCCTGCCGCTCCCATAGCAGGCAGGTATTCGATATCGAAAGGAGTATGAAGCCCGTAGAGGGTTTGCAGGTCTGGTGCTGGAGGGTTTAAAACGGTTGGGAGGGCGGGGACAATCAGCGTCACCTGGTGGCCAAGTTGTGCCAATGCCTGACAAACCTTCATGACCTGGATGCTGTTGGCGGTATCAGATGGGATGCGCGCCCCGGCAATGGCGATGATGTTCATGCGGTCTCTCCTGCTGTCTCATGCTGGCGCACAAGATGGAAGCCCCGCCAGACGATAATGCTGATGGAGATCACAAAGAATCCGCTGAGCACAGCCGCGTGGGCCAGGTAACCAAAGGTTGGGACAAGGGCAAGCATGAGTACAATCTCAACAGCGCCTGCCGCGGTCATGACCGCCAGGGGGAAGCCGGGACGTCCCAGGGCCAGCAAGAGTGGACGGTTCCAGTTGAAAATGTTGGCAAAGCCATAACCTGCCAGCAGGATGAGCAGAGCCGGGTAGGCCGGAGCGGATTCGGGTTTGTAAAGCAGGGGGATAAGCCACCAGCCAAGGAAAGCCAACCCGCCGGCCGCGCCGGTCACATACAGAGCGGCCAAGCCGCTGACGCGCTTGAGCAATCGGCGGGTGGTTTGCCATTGTTGCAAGGCGACGGTCTGCACAATTTCAGAGTAAGTGGGCCAGATGAAAAGGTCAATGGGCATCATTGCCATCAAGGTCAAATTTTGAGCCAGTTTGAAGTAACCAACTTCGGCGCTGGAACGGAAAGCGGCCAACCAGAGCGGGGCGCTGTCGCGCACGGCCAGGTTAATGGTACCGTTCAGATTGGTGTTGACGGAAAAACGAACCATCTCGCGCCAATCGGTTAGCAGGCGGATGGATGCGCTCTGCCAGTGGACAGCAACCGCGCCGCGCATCTCGCGCCAGGCCAGGATGGCCATACCCACCCCGGCAAAGGTCTTGCCAAGCAGATAGGCGGCCAGCACTTCTGGCACGCCGCGCTGGAAGAGAGATGCCAGCCCGATACCTGTTGCAGTAATCAGGCTTTGTCCCAGGTTGACCTGAGCCACCAGGTCAAAGCGTTTAAGCGCCCGCAGGGTGCCGGTGGAGGTCTCATAGACCAGGTTGGCAAGCAGGACAAGTCCATAGAAACTGAAAAGCGGAGCAACCGCCGGGTCCTTGCCAAAGGTGACGGCGGCCCAGGGGACAAGTGCCAGGAGGATGAGGTAGGCAAAAATAGATGTAACGCCTTCGGCCAGCGCCGAGCCTTTGACCACTGCCGCGGCGCGCGCTTTGTCGCCGCGCGCCAGGGCCTCGCCCAGATACTTGACTACCACGTCGCTCATGCGGAAGGAGAACAGGCTGTGGATATTGCTGGAAAAAACGATGATGGTTCCGCTTACCAGGCCGTAGCCTTCGATGCCAATCAAGCGGACACCCAGGATGCCCTGCACAAAACTGAGCACAGCCGAGAGGGCGTTGCTGGAGAACAGATAGCCGCTGTTACGCACCACCCGCCGCAGGATGTTGTCCTCGCGCCAGATGGCCAGGGCTTTCTGCAAAAGGTTCACGGGGTCAACACCTCACGCGCCCAGGAGCGTTCGGCCATGTACCAATCCACCAGGCGGCGGATACCTTCGCGTAGAGGCACTTGTGCTTCCCAGCCCAGCAGGCGGCTGGCCTTACTCACGTCGGCCCAGTTGTTGCGCATATCTGCCGGGTGGAAGGGACCGTATTCCACCATCGCTTTTTTGCCGATGATTTCTTCCAGCAGGCGGATGAGGCCGTTGATGCTGATCACTTCATGACCGCCCAGATTCATGATCTCGAAACCGAGCGGCTTGAGCGCCAGGATGGTGCCGCGGGCAATGTCGTCCACATAGGTAAAGCCGCGCGATTGTTCCCCATCGCCGTTGACGTGCACTGGCCGGCCCTCGCTGATCCACTGTGCAAAGCGGAACATGGCCAGGTCAGGCCGGCCAGCCGGCCCGTAAACGGTGAAATAGCGCAAAATGCTGACATCAATGCCAAACAGATGGTGATAACTGTGGCACAAGGCCTCGGCACCCTTCTTGCTGGCTGCATAAGGCTGAAGCGGACGGTCACTTTCGGCACTCTCCGGCGTTGGGTAAGGCGGGTTAGCCCCATAGATGCTGGAAGTGGATGCCAGAATGAACTTGGGTACATTGTGCTGACGGCAGAGTTCCAGCATATTGAGGGTGCCAACGATATTGGTCTCCACGAAAACCCAGGGGTTTTCTGTGCTGGCGCGCACCCCGGCACGCGCAGCCAGGTTGATGACTGCAGCCAGAGGATGATGCAACATGGACGACAACCGCTGAATGATCTCGCGGTCAGAAATGTCTGCCAGCAGGAACTCGAAACCGGGCATGGATTGGAGACGCTTGAGACGATATTCCTTCATGCGCGGGTCGTAGGCGTCGTTCATGTTATCCACGCCAAGGACGGTATGTCCCTCGGCGAGGAGCATCTCGATGGTTCGGTGAGCAATAAACCCGGCCGCGCCGGTGACTAAGTAATGGGACATTTATGGCCTTTTTATAGAGGTCAACGCAATCATGCTCTGGCGTACGCTGTACAAAACTGGCCCAAAAAAGCGAACATAAAGAACCAAGTCAATTCAAACAGAGAAATTATAGCCGCATTACCTTTGAACTTTCTTTGCCTAACTTTCCAAGAGCGTTACGGCTGTCAAATATGAAACGGGCGGATTCCAGAATTGCCGGGTAATCGTAAACTTTGTGGTTGGTAACAATAACCACACAATCGGCCGCGCGAACCGCTTCCATCAGGTCGGGGACGCTTTTCATCACCTTACCCTCATGGGTCGTCAGAGTCGGAATGTAGGGATCATGATACGAAACCAGCGCGCCTTTCTTTTCCAGCAGGCCGATGACATCCAGCGCGGGAGATTCTCGAAGATCGTCAATATCCGGTTTGTAGGCCGCACCCAGCACCAGGCATTTACTGCCCTTGAGCGGCAAACCGCGTTCGTTAAGCGCCTCCATCACCCGGTTGACCACATAGCGCGGCATGTTGGTGTTAATTTCTGAAGCCAACTCAATGAAGCGGGCGTTATAGTTAAAAGCCTTCATTTTCCAGGAAAGATAAAGCGGGTCAATCGGGATACAATGCCCGCCCAACCCCGGCCCTGGGGTGAACTTCATAAAACCAAACGGTTTGGTCGCCGCGGCTTCGATCACCTCCCACACATCTACCCCCAGCCGCTCACACATGATGGCCATCTCATTGACCAGTCCAATGTTGATCATGCGAAAGGTGTTTTCGAGGAGTTTGGCCATCTCTGCCGCCTCAGCCGAAGAGACCGGGAAAACGGTCTCCAGTGCCTGTTTATACCAGGTCGCGGCCACTTCTGAGCAGTCTTCTGTAATACCGCCCACAACCTTAGGGGTGTTGTACGTAGTCCAGTCCTCGCGACCCGGATCCACCCGCTCCGGCGAAAATGCCAGGAAGAAATCTACCCCCACCTTGAGGCCCTGCCCTTGTTCTAGTTTGGGCAGCATAACTTCGCGTGTTGTGCCGGGGTAGGTGGTCGATTCCAGCACCACCACCATGCCCTGGTGCATATACTTTGCCAGTTCGTCGGTGGCCGAGATAATGTACGACATATCCGGGTCACCGGTCTTGCGCAAAGGCGTTGGCACACAGATGCTGACAGCCTCCACATCTTTGATGGCCGCGAAATCGGTAGTGGCCTTCAATTTGCCATCTTGCACCAGTTGGGCCACCTTCTCAGTGGGTACGTCTTGAATGTAAGAGCGCCCCTGTTTCAGGGCTTCGACTTTGCGCGCGTCCGGGTCAATGCCGGTGACAGTAAAACCGGCTTCCCCAAAAACGACAGCCAGCGGCAGGCCAACATAGCCCAAACCTAGAATGGCAACGCGTGCCTTCTTCGTCTTCAATTGTTGAATGAGTTTTTCTTTGACAGACATAGGATCTACCTCAAAATAGAGTTAACTGCTTCGGTTCTTCCTGGATTTTGGCTTGCTCCTGCACCAGAGCAGAGACCGGCCCCAGAGCGGCGCGTGCCTGTTCCAGCAATTTAGGCAGTTGGGCAAAATCTTGCAGGATGGCCGGCTTGAGTGATGCCTGGTGCAGGGCCGCTGCCGGATGGAACATGGCAATCACAAAGCGTGGTCCAACGCGCCGCATTTGCCCGTGGACGGCGCTGATGCGCGCTCCCGGCATAAATTTGCCCATCGAGAAGCGCCCCAGTGTGATGATAATTTTCGGGTTGAGGGCCGCAATCTGCCGTTCCAAATAGCCATCACAGGCGGCCAGTTCTTCGGGCAAAGGGTCGCGATTGCCCGGTGGGCGGCACTTGACCACATTGCCTATCCAAACATCTGAGCGCTGCAAGCCTGCACTGGCCAGCAATTCATCCAAGAACTTGCCCGCCGCGCCGACAAACGGCCGTCCCTGCTCATTTTCGTAAAAGCCGGGACCTTCGCCAATCAGCATAATTTCAGCATTTGCCGGGCCTTCTCCTGGAACGGCTTTGTTGCGCGAATGGTGCAGGGCACATTTTTGGCAGACGGCAACTTCTTGAGCAATCTGGGCCAGGATTTCTTGTGCGTTCATGGATTCTCCGCAAAATGGGGTGCGGTCTGGAATGTTTGAGGGTTTAAGGCCTCAAGGGTCATTAGAACCGCATCTTCGTTGTTATCTTTGTAATAGCGCGGGCGGCGTCCAACCTCTGCAAAGCCAAGTTCTTTGTAAAGTCGGATGGCCCCTGCATTGCTGGCGCGTACCTCCAACATGGCCGAGCGGGCGCCTTCTCTTGCAGCGGCGCTCAATGATCGGGTGAGCAATTGGCGGGCAATCCCGCGCCGTCGAAACCGCGGGTGAACGGCCAGTGTGGCAACGTGTGCCTCATCAACTACTTTCCACAGCACCAGCATTGCCACTATTGCCAGGTCACCGGCTTGCAGGCTCAAACTGGGCAGGCTTTCGGGGATGGGCGAGGGGTAATCCAACGGTGCCTCCAGCCTTGTTTCGGTTACCCAGCAGCGCGAATGTGGCGTTTCCAATTCGCGTTGAAAAGCCGTCGGCGGCCAGGGCAGGCTGAAACTCATCTGGTCGAGCAACGCCACAGCCTGCACATCAGCCGAGGTCATGCGGCGGACAAGAAAGGCGCTCACGAGGGGATGACCTCCCCAACATGCAGGTAAACCGGCGCCAACGCAGCCAGGTCATCCACCTGGCCGGCCTGCCAGCGTTTCCAGGCCAGTTCGGCTAAGAAGGCCGGACGCCGCACCGATTGCGCGGGCGAGGCCAGCAGAATATTGACGCGTTTACGCGCCAGGCGCTGACGTTCCTCGGCGGTCAACTCTCCGCATACCAGGGTGGGACGCGTGATCTCTTCGGCCAGGGCCTCGGCGGTGATTGCCCTGGCCGGTCCCTGCGCCTGCCAGCCATTTTCTTCAAATTTATACCAGACTTGTGCCAGCCGTCCGCGGCCGGCCTGTAAAACCGCCGCCAGGGGCAAGTCACTTGGTGCTTGAGCCGCAGCCAGTGCATCCAGGGTAGGGATACCGATAAGCGGCAAGTGCCGGGCCAGAGCCAGGCCTTTGGCCAGCGCCAGCCCCACGCGCAGGCTGGTGAACGAGCCGGGGCCAAGGGCTACGCCCAGGGCCTGGATTCTGCTCATTGTCACGCCGGTGCGGGCCAAAAGTTCTGCAAGAGCCGGTGCCAGTTCTATGGTGTGGTGGTGGCGGCTGTGCCACAGCAGTTCGCCACATACCTGCACGCCATCGTATAGTGCCAGCCCAACCTGGGCAGTGGACGTATCAATTGCCAGCAACATCAATCTGCTCCAAACGAGGCCTGACGTAATTGCAGTAACAGGTCGTCGTAGCGCTTCCCCTGGGCTGTGAAAAAAATCTTGCGGTTTTCTTCGGCGATATATTCCATCTGTGCCCACAGTCGCTCTGGCGGCAAGATAGGCGCAAGCCGTTCGGCCCATTCAACTACCAATGGCCCTTGATCGAGCATGGTCTCCAAATCCAATTCTTCGGCTGCGGATATCGATTCGAGGCGGTAAGCATCTAAATGAAAGAGGAGCGCCAGGTCGGGCCGCCGGTAAATGTTCACCAGGACAAAGGTGGGACTGGAGACGGTATCCGCTGTTCCCCAGCCCTGTGCCAATCCCTGGACAAAAGTGGTCTTGCCGCTGCCCAGTTCACCTTGCAGGCAAAGCAGGTCGCCAGGTTTGAGCAATGCGCCCAAACGCATACCAAAGCGCCGTGTTTGTTCGGGGCTGTGACTGAAGAATTCCAGGGTGTGCTCATCCAGGATAGGCATGTGTGGGATTATACGGCAGGCAAGAGTGCACGGCAAGTGAAGCGCGGCGTTTGGATTGTAACCGAAAATTTGACCTGTGCTGATATTGGACTTTGTTGCGTGTGCACAAAAAAGTTGTTGCAAAGATGGCACACAGTAGGTCACTTTTTAAACGTGACCTACCACTTCTGTGACCAATCCCAGTTGCTCCCCTAAAATACGGGCAATGGTACGCGAGGCTTGCGGGCGGGCAGCCCGCAGGCAGTTTTCAACAATTTTCTGGCGTTCCTGCGGACGGCAATACCAGCGTGTGAGCGTGCGCACTACCTTGAGGGGGTCTGGCGCCCAGACGCCTGCTCCTTCGCTTTCTACAAAGGTGACATTGCCATCTTCCTGCCCGGGGAGTTTTGCATACAAGATGATTGGAAGTCCCGCAATTAATCCCTCGGCTATTGTGCCTGGACCGGCTTTGGTGATGAGCACATCGGCGGCGCGCATCATGTCGGGCAGGTCTTTGGTGAATCCATATACGAAAACAGGGTTCTCCCACTGATAGGCGTCGAGTTCTGCTTTCAGTTTGGTATTCCGCCCGGTGACGATGACCAGGCCCAGGTCCAGGCCAGATTCGTCAATGGCGTAGGCCGTTTCTGCCAGGGGACCCATCCCATCGCCGCCGCCAATCAGCAAGGCAATAAACTTGTCCTTTGGCCAGCCCAGGCTGGTGCGTAGTTCGTTTTTGTTGCCAATTGGTGTGCAGTAACGTTCTGCAACCGGCTGTCCAACAACGCGTACTTTTTCAGGCGACATGTGATATTCTAGGGCGCGCTGACGCGCCATCTCGGTGGGGACAAGAGTCAGGTCGGCGCGCTTATCGTACCACAGGGCGTGGGTGGTGACCATGTCGGTGACAACCGTTATGAAGGGGGGGCGGTGTTTTCCCAGCGCGCGCAGGAAGAAGGATGTCCCCAGGGGATGAACGCTGACCAGCATATCGGCCGGGTGTTCATTGACCAGTTTGCGGGCTGCATGCCGTACAAGCGGGTAGATGGTGGTGGTCATCACTCGCGCTTGTGGGCGTCCATCACTCAGACGGTAGCCTGCTCCCCACAATTCGGGAATCTTGACCATTTCCGGGTAGAAACGCGGGAGGTGGTTGTAAGGGGGGGGCGCGTAATCGGCCAGGAAATCCACCATTTCGGTGGTGATGCTATCCCCGAATTCCAGGTGCAGCGACTCGACTATGGCCTCTGCTGCCGAACGATGTCCGCCGCCGGTATCTGAGAAAAGGAACAAAATGTGCGGTTTTTTATTGACCATTTTTTTCGCCTTGCGGAAGGATGGCTTTCAGCCGCCGTGAGAGTTCGCGGCGGGTCAAAAGAACCCGGCGTTTGCATTTGCAACATTCCAGGCCGATATCTGCACCCAGGCGGACAACTGTCCATTCATAGGAACCGCATGGGTGCGGTTTGCGCAGGCGCAGCCTGTCATTAAGTTGCAGGTCGGGGAGCATGGAGAATTTTGCCTGTGCCGATAGATTTTTCTTGGTAGGATTGTATCACTTCTTGCCTTCGGCCCGGCTTACCGGTGCAGCAGGCTTGGCTTTGCCCAACACCTGCTCCATAGCAGGCACAACTTGGGCCTCCTTAACAGTCTTTGCCAGCCGCTTGACCATCACTGCCTGCCGCGGCCCGGCCCCGGCCCCCAATTCTGCCAGCGGGGTCTCCAGCCAGGCCTGATAGGAGCGGACACAAACTGCCGCCGTCCGCTGCTTCCAACGAGCATTTGCGCGCACCAGCGCCAGCAATTGGGCCGGGAAACAGCCCGAATCGGGCGGGACAAGAGGCTGGATCCATACCCCGACCGGCCCGGTCGTCAGGGACGTGTAGGCCTGCAGGCCGCCCTCCCCGGCGCACACCAGACCGGAAGCCTGGCGCGGCAACTCCTCGATGACGTGCAACATGGCCGGGACAATCTGCCCGTGCAGCGATTGGACAGCCGGCCAATCGGTCTCTTGGGCAGGGCGCCAGACGCTAGCGTCGGTCTGAGTGGGGAAAGCAGGCAATTTCCATACTCGTTGCCAGGCATACATGGCAAATCCGGCCTGGCGTAGCAGAGGGAAAGCAAGCGAATCTTCATCTACTTCGGCCAGCAGGTAGAGCGCGCCCCACTCTCCAGCCTGTTTGCTCAAATGGTCCAGCAGGGAGAGGGCCAAACCGCCAAGTTGTCTGCCGGGGGCAAGAAAGACCAGTCGGGCCGTTGTTCCCTCGCCGGTGAGGGCAATTTGTCCGATCAAGGAGTTCCCGTTTTCCGTGGCGATGGCGGTGTAGAGATTGCGGCGCGGGTTGAGAGATGAGAGCAAAGCCGTCGCGTTCAGCGGGTTGCCACGCGTCACGGAATAAGCGCTATAGAGCGGGAGCACATCCTGGCTGTAGCGCGAGAGGAAGGGCAAATCGAGAAAATCGAGTGAACGGACGGTCATAAGAGAAGGGAGGGGGGAGAAGGGGAAAGCGGGGTGATTTTCCTGCTTCTCCCCTGTGCTCATTTCGCCAGCGAAAGGAAGAATTCGTGGAAGCGGGTATCGGCGGTCAACTCGGGGTGGAAGGAGGTCGCAAGCAATTTTCCCTGCAATGCAGCCACAATCCGCCCATCGGGCAGGGCAGCCAGGACGCGCGCCGAGCCGGAAACGGACTCGATGATAGGGGCGCGGATGAAAACGGCGTGATAAGGAGGTTCTCCCAGTTCGGGAATTGCCAGGTCCGCCTCGAAAGAATCAACTTGGCGGCCAAAGGCGTTGCGCTGGACGGTGATGTCCATCAAGCCAAGCAAGGGCTGGCTGCGGCGGGCATCCTTTGAGAGGAAAATTGCCCCGGCGCAGGTGCCCCAGATGGCATGCTGCCTGCCGAATTCGCGCAGCGGCTCGAGCAAGCCAAAATCTACGGCCAGTTTGCCGATGGTGGTGGATTCGCCGCCGGGGATGATGAGGCCGTCCAAACCAGCCAGGTGCTCAGGCAAGCGCACTTCGGCGGTCTCCGCGCCCAGGCGTTTGAGCATGGCGAGGTGTTCGGCGAAATCGCCTTGTAAAGCGAGGACTCCGATTTTCATAAGTAAACAGTGATCAGTCGACAGTAATCAGTGAGCAGTTACCAGCCTCGCCCGGCGATCTTCTCGATTTCGGGCATGACGGCCACGCTGCGTCCCACCATCGGCTCGCCCAGGTTCTTGCTGACTTCGGCGAGGATGGCGGGGTCGTTGTAATGGGTGACGGCTTTGACAATGGCCGCGGCGCGCTTGGCCGGGTCGCCGGACTTGAAGATGCCCGAGCCGACGAAGACGCCGTCCATGCCGAGTTGCATCATCAGGGCGGCATCGGCGGGGGTGGCCACGCCGCCGGCGGCAAAGTTGACCACCGGCAGGCGGCCCAGTTCTTTGGTCTCTTTGACCAGTTCGTAGGGTGCGCCGATTTCTTTGGCGTAGGCCATCAGTTCCTCGTCGGCCATCGTCTTCAGGCGGCGGATTTCGCCCAGCACGGCGCGGGCGTGACGGACAGCCTCGACCACGTCGCCGGTGCCGGCCTCGCCCTTGGTGCGGATCATGGCCGCGCCCTCGCCAATGCGCCGCAGCGCCTCGCCCAGGTTGCGGCAGCCGCAAACGAACGGGACCTTGAACAGGTGCTTGTTGATGTGATGCTCTTCGTCGGCGGGCGTCAACACTTCGGATTCGTCAATGTAGTCCACGCCAATCGCTTCGAGGATCTGCGCCTCGACGAAGTGCCCGATGCGGCATTTGGCCATGACCGGGATGCTGACCGCCTCCATGATTTTGAGAATCAGTTCCGGGTCCGACATGCGGGCAACGCCGCCCTGGGCGCGGATGTCGGCCGGGACGCGTTCCAGCGCCATCACCGCGCACGCGCCGGCGTCTTCGGCAATCTTGGCATGCTCTGGCGTGACGACATCCATGATGACGCCGCCTTTGAGCATTTGTGCCAGTCCTTTCTTGACGGCAAAAGTACCGGTTGTTGCTTCCATGGCTTACACACTCCTTGGTAATGAATATATTTTGATTCTACCACGCTGGTATAAGAGTCTTGTTAATTGAGGGGTGATATGCTTACTCGAATGTAGTAGCAGATCACGTTTCAAACATGACCTTGCCTGCCTTTGTCCTTGACAACTATGCGTTTCTCTTGTACAATTATACAAAGATACAATGATACAATATTAAAGTGTTGATGAATATTCAAATTGACTTTCGTTCAGACATCCCGATTACGAATCAGATTGTAGAACAGATTCGGTCACAGATTTTCGGCGGTGTGCTTAAGCCAGGCGACCAATTACCCACTGTGCGGGCGCTGGCGCAGGAGTTGCGTGTCAATTTCAATACGGTTGCCCGTGCCTACCGAATCCTGGATGAGGCCGGAGTCATTTCTACGCAACAGGGTCGTGGTACCTACATTCTGGAGCAACCGCCGCCCCAGGCAAATGAAAATCTGCGTCGTGAGGCCTTGCTTGCTTTGGCAAATCGCTATCTGACCGAGGCCGCTCGTCTTGGCTTTCCTCGTGAGCAAAGCCTACAAATTTTTCAGGAGATTCCAGAGTGAGTGGTCCCCCGCTGAATGTGGTGAAAAGAACCTGCCGCGCATGGCACGAAGGTAAAAAAGCAAAATTCATGATATTGATGGAATTCGTGGCTGTTCTTCGGCATGGCTTCATCAACACTCGACGAGGAGACCATCCCAGAGTGAATTGTGTAAAAAAGTGTGAAAGACTCAACATTAAATTTTGAAATTAAGGAGAGACCAAATGACCCCACAACTTACTGTCAAAACCTCATCTGGCGCTGCCCGACCAGAAGTGCATATTCCTCCCCTGGCCAGCACCATCTTCACAATTTGTCTGGTTGTGGCAGTGCTTGGCGCCGTGGCTATGGATGGTAAATTCCAGGATACCACCATTGCGGCCTGGGTGGCACTTTGGATGTTGGTCGGCGTTTTTGTCCTGTTCTCACTCAAAGTGGCTTCACAGTGGGAGAAGGCAGTCGTCTTACGTCTGGGAAAATTTCAGCGGCTGGCCGGACCGGGGCTTTTCTGGATTATCCCGTTGATTGACACTATCCCGACCTGGATAGACCACCGCGTCATGGTCACCCCCTTTGCGGCTCAAAAGACGCTGACAAAGGATACCGTTCCCGTGGATGTGGATGCAGTCCTCTTTTGGGTTGTCTGGGATGCGGAAAAGGCCGCGCTTGAAGTTGAGAATTATCGCGTTGCTGTAGATTGGGCTGCACAGACCGCCTTGCGCGATATTATTGGCCGCATGATGCTGGCTGACATCCTGATAGGGCGCAGTGTCATTGACCGGGAACTGCAGCAGGTGATTGATGAGCGGACAACGCCATGGGGTGTAACCGTCCAGTCGGTTGAGATTCGCGATATTGTGATCCCGCAAGACCTGGAAGATGCCATGTCCCGCCAGGCGCAGGCCGAACGCGAACGCCAGGCGCGCGTCATCCTGGGCGAGTCTGAGAAGCAGATTGCCGAGTCGTTTGCCGAGGCCTCGCGCGCCTACGCCGATAATCCCACCGCGCTGCACCTGCGCGCCATGAACATGCTCTTTGAAGGACTCAAGGAAAAGGGCGCGCTGGTCATCGTCCCATCCAGCGCGGTAGATACGATGAATCTTGGCGGTCTGAGCGGCATGATCTCGCTGGCGCAGCAGAACCTGCCGAAAGACAGGTGATTCTCTGGTGCTTTTCTATATCAAAGCAACCTGCTCACGTCTGTCTCAAAGTTGTTGCTATCGGGCAGAAAATGTATTTGCAACGATGCCCCTTTGATGTTTCACGTGAAACAATAGAGGAGTGCGTATGTCCACAAAAAACACATTGATCATATCGCTGGTCTTAATCGTTACCGTAACTCTTGTTGGTCTGGCTCTTTGGAGTCGCTTCCCGGAAAGGATGGCTTCCCACTGGAATATAGAGGACCAGGTGGATGGTTATATTTCTCGTTTCTGGGGCGTATTCCTGCTGCCGGTTACAACCCTGGTCATGCTGCTGCTTTTCCTGATCATTCCGCAGATTGATCCGCTCAAGAAAAATATCGGTGAGTTCCGCCCGACCTTCAACCTGTTTATCTTGTTTTTGGTTGGGTTCATGGTCTACATCCACATCCTGACCCTGGTTTTCAACTTGGGCTATAACTTTCCAATGAGCCGCGCCATGCTGCCTGCTATGAGCCTCCTGTTTTACTACATTGGGGTGTTGATGAAGAAGGCCAGGCGCAACTGGTTTATCGGCATTCGCACCCCGTGGACATTGAGCAGCGATATGGTTTGGGTCAAGACACATCGTCTGGGTGCTGTTCTGTTCAAAGTTTGCGCCGGGCTGGTTATCCTCGGCGCTTTGCTAGGTGGGGAATGGGCTTTTCTATTCACCATTGCCCCGCTGATTGTAAGTACGATCTTCCTGGCGGTTTATTCGTATGTGGTGTACCAGCGTGAGATGGCCGAGAACAGTTAACGCAATGTTTCACGTGAAACGTGTTTCCCCAGAGGTGTTTGCTTTGATCCTGAAAACTGCCGCTGTAGTGGCTCAGGTTGAAAATAACTTTCTTGCGTTTTGGCTTTCCTGGAGGTAAAAATGGCAGAAGTCGTCCAATGGGAATATCGCGTACAAACATTTGGCTCCGTTTGGCGAGGTGTCAAAGCCGAAGAATTGGAGCAAGTGTTGAATGTATGGGGTGAAGATGGCTGGGAGGTTGTCTCATCTCATGCTGTTGAGAATTCAAACAAAATCAACATCATTGCCAAACGTCCGCTGACCGATTCTGTTCGCCGTCAGCGTTCGATGCCGCGCGGGTGGTAGGTGGACAATGCTTGAACGTAAACCATTATTCTACTTTGTTGCGCTGACCATAATCTTTTCATGGCCGCTGTTTTTGATTCCCCTCTTGCTGCCTGCGATGGAGGCAACTCAGAAGGCGTTGACCATGCAGGGCTTGTGGGCATTGGCGATGTGGGGCCCCGGTTTTGCCGCCATTCTGGTCACGCTGGTCATTGCCAGGCAACCCTTTCATACGCTAGGCTTAAATCGTTTGGGAGCAAAGCGTCCTTATTTGTGGGCCTGGTTTCTGCCGCCTGTCCTGATTGTGCTGAGCGGCTTGCTGACCATTCTGTTTGGATTGGGGAAATTGGATTTGTCCTTTACCTTTCTGCGGCAACAGATGGCACAAACGAGTACCCAACTGCCAATCCCGGCCGAGGCAATTGTTGCCCTTCAAATGATCCAAGCACTGATTTTTGGCCCACTGATCAATTTGCTCTTCACGCTGGGTGAAGAATTGGGTTGGCGGGGTTTCCTGCTGCCTCGTCTCTTGCCGCTTGGCCGATGGAAGGCACTTATCCTTACCGGCCTTGTTTGGGGATTGTGGCACGCGCCGGCGATTGCTCAGGGACACAATTACCCGGAACATCCCATCCTGGGAATTTTGCTGATGACGGTCTTTTGCATTCTTATCGGCATCATTATTGGCTGGATGTACCTGTGTTCACGCAGCCCCTGGGTTGCGGCGGTAGCACACGGTTCACTCAACGCTTGGGCTGGCTTGCCCATCTTGTTCTTGAAGCCTGGCTACGATACAGCCCTGGGTGGAACGCTTACCAGTATGACCGGCTGGTTAGTGATGCTGCTGTTCATCGGTTGGCTGATCTGGTCGCGTCGCTTGCCCGTGCCGGAAGATGAGGTCGTGTCTGTTTGACGGTATCGGGTCACAGGTCCAGAAGGAACCGTGCAGGGGATGGTTGCCTTATATAGAACTTTTGTTCTGAAAAATTGGGGGATTGTCAGCCTGCCCTTTTTTGGCTAAACTGGAACTATGTCAAGTTGGCCCAATACCCAGCCCCTCCGGCGTTTGGTGGAGTTGAGTGTCACGTTAAATTCGACGCTCGACCTGGATGCATTGTTGCAGTTGATTATTGAAACGGCGGCCGAACTGTTGCATTGTCAGGCTGCCTCTGTCTTACTTTATGACGAACAGAAGCCGCATTTGTATTTTGCTGCTTCTACTGGTTCTGACCCTAAAAAACTGGCAGAGGTGCCGGTGCCGCTGGACGGCAGCCTGGCAGGTACGATTTTTCGCACTGGCCAGGCATTGATTTTGAACGATGTGCAGAAGGACCCGCGCCACTTTCCGGTGGCTTCCCAACGTGTCAACTTTGAGCCGCATACTTTCTTGGGTGTGCCCATGCGCTTTCGGGAGCGGGTGATCGGTGTGTTGGAGGCCTTGAACAAGCGCCATGGTGAGTTTACAGATGTGGATGAGTTTATCCTCTCGGTGATTGCTGCACATGCAGCGGTAGCCATCAACAATGCGCGTATGATGCAGGCTCTTCAGCAGGCGTATGAAAAAGTCAAAGAGGCTGACCAGTTGAAGAGCAATTTCCTGATGCTGGCTTCTCATGAATTGCGTACGCCCCTGGGAATTATTATCGGTTATGCTTCGTTTTTGCGCGAAGAACAGCAGGGGGATGTCTCGGAGAATGCTCAGCAGGTGTTATCGGCTGCCTTGCAGATGCGTGCCCTTGTGGAAGATATGACGAATCTCACACTGTTGGAAGCCGATGGCTTAACCTTTAAACCCAAGGACATCGCCATGCAGGATTTGCTCCGCATGGCTTATGAAGAGATTGAAACAATGCTCCAGGTCAAGGAACAACGGGTAATCTTTGACTTGCCGTTGGAGCCGCTCTTGGTTTTTGTGGATCCGGAGAAGACCGTCTCAGCCTTGACCAATATCTTTCATAATGCAGTGCGTTTTTCGCCACGCGGAGGGTTAATCAGTATAGGCGCGCGCCCATTTGAATCTCAAGTCATTGTTTGGGTTACAGACCAGGGAATTGGTATGACGCCGGAACAATTACAAAAAATCTTCCAACCGTTTTATCAGGCAGAATCTCCTTTAACCCGGCGTTATGGCGGGTTAGGGATTGGCTTAGCGATTGCCAAAGGTTTGATTGAGGCACAGGGTGGAAAGATTTGGGCGGAGAGTCCCGGGTTGGGAAAAGGCAGCACCTTTAAACTGCTTCTGCCGTGTGGGCAGGCGTAAGCACACTCGTTTTTTGTAGAAAAGCGGCGGCTTTGCCTTGTTCATCGTCCATGATTAACGTCAGGCTGTGTCCAGGGCGGAAGTCCTCCACAGCAATCAGGCGCAGGACGCGCTGGGTCGTCTCTTCTGCATTTATCCAGTCTGACAGGCGGTTGGGGGTATCGTAGAAAAATTCATCCCGAAAGACGACGTTCTCGTCATCCAAAAAGATAGCCAAGGGGTAAATGCGCGCTTCCATCAGGTCCTGAAAGAAGTGCGTGCCAAAAGATGGTTCTGGTGAGGTGCCGATTGCCTGACCTGAGAGTTCGATCAATGAACGGGCATTGTAAATGTCGCCATAGCGGACGCCGACTCCCAGGTTAGGAACAGAGGTGCCCCAGCGTCCCGGACCGATGCAGATAAAAGTTTGACCTGCCAGGGCGGCATTCAAAGCGCTAATGGCGCGCACCAGTTTGTCGCGTTCGGCTTGCGATGGGAGTTGAAAATATTCATCCGGGTGGACAAAGATGACGTAGCGAATATCACGAACAATTCCTTCTGGTACCATGCGCCGGGTGGTAAAAATGAGATCTTCCTTGGGCAAATCTTCTGGTAGATGAGCCTCTTCCGTCTCCTGGATGTGACTCTGTGGGCGGCATTGCAGAAGGGTGATTTTTACTTCTGGGCGTGGGGCTTGTAAGTCAGTAAGTTCAAGGGTAAATTCTGTGTCCACCGGCGAATGGTAGTGCGTGGAGAGAACGTTCAAAGCGGAGCGCATGTATTCGGCAAAAGGTGTTCGACGCAGGAGCTCGTCAAAGGTGACCACCAATTGTTTGGGTTCTACCAGGTTGGTGCGCAAGGTGCTCAGGTAGCCATCTTCATCTGTTTGCGTGATGTAGCGTAGGGGCGGATATTGTGATGAAAGTACTTCTCTCACCGGCAGGGTGGTAAAGCAATTCTCCTGCAGGTCAATCAGGTCAACAAATTGCTGAGAATAGCGCCGAATGGCTTTGATATCTGCAGCCGGGTGCAGGCTGGGGTGACTGAGGGCCACGAGGCGGGGGTAGTCGTTACCGGTTTGATCCACGGCGCGGGTACCCAACCCCCAAACCAGGCGCACAAAACCATCCTCCTTGCGAATTTGTGGCGACCAACGATACAGGTTACGGCTAAAAGCAACACCTGCTCCCTGCGGCAGGTAATAGCGCCCAAAACGCTCACCTTCCACAAATTGAATCAGGATCGCAATGCGTTCGTCATAGTCTGCCAACCCCTTGTGGTGGCGGTATAGAAGGGCATCCGGATTGAGCACTGAGGCATAAACGCGGGTGATGGCGGCGGTCAGGTCGGCCAGATTGGCCTCGGGCCCGGCCTGATTCGGGCAGAAGATGGATTCATATTTGCCGGCGAATGATGTCCCAAAGTTATCTTCCAACAGACTGGATGAACGCACAATCAATGGTCTGTTGCCGGCATCATCCAGAACATCTTGCAGGCGTTCCAAAACCGAAGGTAAAAACTCTCCCCTGGTGAAATCGGCTACGATCTGAGGATAGTCGGCGCGCATTTGGGCTTCAGACTTGTATTTCTGGTCATTCCAGTGCATTAAGCCGTTGTAAGACATGAAATTGTAGAATACGTCTGAGCCAAGATAGTAAGATGTGGGCGTACGGAAAGCCTGACGGACTTCTGGCGGGGCGGCCTCCTGGAGAATGCGCATGGCCAACAACATCCCGGCAGCCTTGCCGCCGATCTTGCCCCCTCCAATTTTTCGGCGGCGGATTTCTTTCAAGTCATCTACCGTAAACCACCGACGGGCAATCTTTAGATAGGTCAATTGGTCGCTGACCATTGTCCGTATTAGCACAACCTTGATTTCTTGCAGGCGAGCCTCAAAGCGTTCCCGTTCTTCTGATGGCATATGTTCAATGGTCTCTGCCTGCTCAAAGAGCAAGTCTTGAGGGGCAAGTTCAGGATTGAACCAAACAAAGTCACTTGATTCACTGCCGCGTTCACTCAGTGCTTCGCGCACGATACGTTCGAATTCTTCATAGGGCAGATTATAGGCAAAATGAAAATCGGTCAATGCCCGACGAATACATTCCAGGCGCAGTTCCCATATTTCAGCCGATTCTTCTACATAAGGGTCGTGCAGGCCTTCACGCATCTGCGATTCAATCGCCTTCTGGCGCAGTTCTGCTTCAAAAGCCTCTGGCGTGATAATGCCGCGCTCAAATAATTCACGCCGCATGCGCGCTCGAATGCGGCTTTGCAGAATAGGATACTGCGTCAGCGCCAGATAAATGCGTAAAACCGGGTCAGAGGGCGGAGGGAGAGTCATTGCTGTATAGAAAAGCGTCAGGGCAAATCCTTACCCCGACGCCAAACATCACGATTAATTGTGCACCTTGTTCTTGTACCCTTATGCAATGTGCATAGGCATGATGACATGCAAAAAGGAGTCGTCGCCTACCGGACGGATAACGCCGGGAGCATTAGGGGCGGTCGTCTCAATGGCCACATTTGGGGTTTTTATCACCTCCAGCACCTCGCGCAGGAATTTGACGTTAAAGGCAATCAACAGCCCAATGCCGTCTACCGTGGCCTCTACAATCGTCTCGTTCGAACCGGTCTCTTCAGATTGGGCCGAGATTTCCACCTCGCTAGGTTCCATCTCACTGCTCCCGGCCTTGATGTTCAAGCGGGCCACGTTCGAGCCTTCGCGGGCAAAGATTTCGGCTTGTTTGCAGGCTTTGAGCAGTGAAGCCGTAGAGACCAACGTGCGCGATTTGTAGCCGCGCGGGATAATTTGCTCATAGTCGGGGAATGTACCGTCAATCAATTGAGATGATAGTTCTATGTCCTTCAAGCGGAAGACAACCTGACCGCGTTCTTTGGGAAAAACCATTTGAATCATCTGGTCGCCGTCTGATGCAATGCGTGCCAGTTCGGCCAAAGCGCGGGCCGGGATGATGGCGCTAACCGGTTTGGCAAATGGCGAAGAAAGCGTAGCCGTCCGCACTGAGAGGCGGAATCCATCGGCGGCAGCCAGGGTGATTTGGTCGCCGTTCACTTTGACCAGCACGCCCATCAGCACAGGCCGAGCCTCATCCACTGAGGCAGCAAAGACCACCTGCTGAATCATCTCTTTGAAATCTACAACGTTGATTTGGAGTGCTCCCTCCATATCCGGCACAGGCAGGGGCGGAAATTCCTGAGCGTCAATGCACTTAAGATCATTGGTCGATGTGCCGCTGCGCACATTTAACACCTGTGTAGTGGGATCAAGCGTCAATGCCACTTGTTCACCCGGTAGCGTATTGACCAAATCTGCAAAAGTGCGCGCCGGTACGGTGGTGGAGCCTTCCTCCTCGATTTTGGCTCCAATCCAGCACGTAATGCCCATTTCCAGGTTGGTGGCCGAGAGCCGCAGGCGGCCTTCATCGGTAGCAACCAGAATATTTGCCAGCACAGGCAGGGTGGTGCGTGGCGAAACCGCCCGCGAGACAATCCCCAGGCCATGTGCCAAATTGGTTTGCAGAACAGTGACTTTCATGACGGCGCCCTCTCTTCCGATGATGTTATCGAAAAGTATATCATTAATCGGCGATGACCGAGAAGAACAAACCAAGCAGAGAGAAAAGAATGGGGAGCACAGCAAGCCCCGCCAGCACATAGACCAGAATCATCCAGCCAGAGACCCCCTCAGCGCGCGCTTTGCCTCCCTCGGCTAGTTGACGAATTGCAGCAGCGGTTTGCTCGATGGCATGGAGCGACTTCGCCGGCGCACAAACCCACATCCAGCCGGGCGTTTCAAACGGGACGATGAGCCTGGTCCCGTTAAATTCGCGCAGCCACAGCCTGAGCGCCTCTGGCGGATTGAGCGCCAGGTTGGCCGGCACAATGACAGCCTTGAAGACCGCTTCCTGTGGTACCCCTTCGCTGATTGGCTGAACCTGCACCGGCAAACGCGTCGACTGCTTTTGCAGGGCGGCTTGCATGGCCGCTCCAAAAGTGCCGTCCCCCGCCTCGAAGACCAAAACCGGGAACTGACTGTGTTTGATGCCGAGCGCTCGCACCGACTGTTTGTTGTCGCGTTGCAGGATATAAAGATGATAGGCCAACAGCAGGGTGAACAGGATGAACAATTGCACAGAATCTAGAAACTCACCCAGCACATCCAGTTGCGATTCACCGAGCAGGGCATTTAATGCCTGATAAATGGCTGCGCCAGCCGAACCCATCCCGCCGATGACTGAAGCAAACAGCACCAGGTAGAGATAGGCCTTACGCACGACAGAGCGGCGCGCATGATCGCCTGCTTCAGCCGCAGACATGGCCTCGCCCTGCATGGGTCCCCATGCCAGCAGCCAGAGTGGCAGTCCGGCTAAAAGGGTAGCCAATGCCGCAGCCAGATTCGAACGCAGGGATTCTCCCCAAATTTGCCGCGCCAGCCCAAGGTCCAGAATGAACGAGAGCAGCATAAAGACACCCATAAAGGTTGCTGCCAGACCAATCAAGGCCAGGACGTAGAAATACAAACGACGCGCCCCGGCCTGGCGTATCTCTTCCAGATTCTCCAGGGTTCGTTTGAACCAGCCGCCATAGTAGGCCCATATTCCCGCAAAGGGAATCCCAATGGAGAGCGGGCCGCGAAGTCGATTCATCACTTCACCAAAGGTCGTGGCTTCTCCAAAAACCAGGCGCAGGATTAAATTCAGAATCAGACCGGCTGAGGTCAGCACTACCACTGCACCGCCCAGGGATAGCAGGTAGAGCGTTCCCAGGCGCAGATATGAATCCTGTTCGCCTGTCTCTTGTAGGGAATGCTGCACCGTTTGCCAGGTGAAGATCCACAGCGGCACACTTATCAACAAAAGTGTCAGGCCATTCGCCAGCCAGACGTGGCTGGATGTGCCGATCTCTTCGCCTGGAACATAGAAGATAAAACTCAAAATCTGGTATATGCCGGTAATCAGCAAGCCGAGGGCATAGATCACCCACAGGTAGCGGTACAGTCGGCGGACATCGGCCAACATGTCGGGCGTTTTGACAGTTTTCCAGTCACGCCGGACAACCGTAAGAAAATATGCGACCACCATGCCATTCATTAGAATGGCAATTATGTTATCAGCAGGGCTCTGGTTACCCCCCAGCATTGCCAGGTTGGTGGCGAGGCCAAAGGCTTGCAGCAGCAGGCGATTGAGCAAAGCCCAAATGTTTTGTACAATCGGCAGAAAAGTTGCAAGCAATACTCCGTATAAGAACACGGCTCGAACGGCGGACGAATGTTCTTCTTCGTCTTGAGCAGCATGACGTTGGGCAACTACCCAGTGCAGGGTAAAAACCGGCACGCCCACAAAAACCAGTGAAAGCGCCCGTGCCAACTGTTCTGCCGGGCTGACGACGATATCGGGGGCAAAGGTGGTGCGTGCCAAATTGATAAGGCCCCACAAGACCACTTCCAGGCTGATGAAGGCCACTGCGTAAAAATATAGTCTTCGGACGGTACGCATGTTTTCTGCCTTTTATTAATCTTTCACCGGTTCGGGCGTGGGTTGGTACCATTCCCAACCCCAGTAGTTGTATGGCATTTGGCTGAGCAGCCACTTGCCGTTTTGGCGCACCAACACAGCCGTCTCGTCAGAACTCCAACCGCGCGAAAACGGGTCGCCGGACGAATAGGAAACGCTTACCTGAACAATGGCCTCATCGCCGTTGATATCTGCCCGTCCCACGCGCAGGCTGTTCTGGCTGACATTGATTTGGTGGGTCAGAAATGCCTGGCGAAACTGTTCGTAAGTGGGCTTGTTCTCTTTATCTGCCAGGTAGGTATAGGCTTTTTGGTAATCTCCCTGGTGGACGGCCAGCGCATAGTTATGTACCACTGCCTGGGGGCTTTCGTCGGCCAGATAGGTCAAATTGTCTTTTCGGATGAAGAAGAGCACCAGTGATATGACCACCAGTATGGCAATGATGATCAGAATGCCAATTAAAAAACGATCTTGTTTCATGGGGGAAAGCCTCTCCTTATCTTTATTAGATCAGTGGACGATTCTTTTCTGGACCCTGGGCCGGGCGCGGCTTTCTCCGGGCCTGGCCAGGATGACCAGAAACGGCCCCAGTGCTGGCAGAATCAAAGCCATTAATCCCCACAAGATGTAGGCACGGAGCGAGAGTCTGCGGCGGCTCAGGTAGAGAATTGCCAGCAGATACATGCCAATCAAGAAGACCATCAGCAACGCGCGCAAATGTTCGGCGGTCATGCTGAAATGATTGTATAAGGTTTATGCACAAAAAGCAAGCGATTTTTGCCAGGATGGCTTGGGTTCTAGAATGGGTAATCCTTATCTTGTCAGAAATCGTCAATTGGTGATTTAACCACAGAGAGCGCAGAGCATGGCTAGCAAAGGACTCCGCGTTCTCTGTGATGGATTTTGCAATAGCGTATTAAGCGAGTTTACTCAGCGTTTCAGATGGGTTGGGCCCGATGCTTTGATAATGATGAATACAGTGACCGCCAGAAAAACACCCATAAATCCGGCGGTAGGCAAGTCCATTTTCATGTTGGGCATCATCATCCAAATGGACCAATTCATCGAGGTATGCACCAACATACTGGCCAATATGCTGCCATTTGTATTGTTGTAAATCCACGTAAACAAAATCGAGGTTAGCGTAATGACGACCAGTAAGGCCAGGAAAACCACCAGGTTGTCTGCCATGAATTTGCCTGGAATAAAAACAGCCGGCAGATGCCACAACCACCAGAAAAAGCCTAGCACCAGGCTGGATGTCAAAGCATTAAAATGGGATTGTAAGCGCGGCAGCGCGTAGCCTCGCCATCCAAATTCTTCTTGAAGAGGGCCTGCAGTAAGAAGGATGACGAAGAAGGCAATCATGGCATAAGGTGGATTGGAGATGATGGAGAGATCCATTGGCCTTATGCCTGCCAGAATTGAGGCAAAAATTGACCCGCCAAAAACAAAGATTGGTACGAGGAAGATGGCTAACAACCAAATTTTCTTAAAGCCTAAATCCACCCCTCGCCTTAAGAGTTGAAGGATCCCCTTACCACCTTGCTGGATGGCAGTTAATAGAAAAGCAGAAAACAAAGGGCCAAAGGCGGCAGGGTTAAGAGGACTGGAAAGAAACTGGCTCAAACCTGCAGGCATAGAGACGCCGTTTGCCGCCAAGGCATTCGGTATCCAGAAAACCCACGAAAATGCGTAAGCAACCGCAAAAAAACAGCCAAACTTGTTTGAAATAGCCGTTCTTGGTGTTCATTTTGTTTTCCTCTCTCTTGCAGAGTTTCTCTGCGAATCTGGATTAAAACAATGAGAAGGTCGCTTGGCAAAGCAACTTTCTCAAAGGTAGCGACTCAATCCAGTAAAGTTCTCTTGCCTGTGGAACATTCCAGAAGTTCCTGGAAGGAGTTTTGGTGTGCATAAAATGATAGGGCAAGGGGTTGCGGCAGGCAACTTATTTGATTTTGCCTCTTAAAATCGCCATTTTGACTTCACCGATTGCTTTGGTCACCTGAATCTCGCGCGGGCAAGCCTCGGTGCAGTTGAAGATGGTGTGACAGCGATAGACGCCGAACATGCTGTTCAATACTTTCAAGCGCTCGTTGGCTGCCTCATCACGGCTGTCGAAAATGAAACGATGGGCATTGACAATGGCCGCCGGCCCGACGTAATCCTCATTAGCCCAGAAGGATGGGCAAGAAGTTGTACAGCAAGCGCACAAAATACATTTTGTTGTGTCGTCAAAGATGGCGCGGTCTTCTGGGCTTTGATACCGCTCCTTTCCGTCGGCAGGGGGCGGGGTTTCGTTAATCAAGAAGGGCAGGATTTTCTTGTAGTTATCGAAAAATGGATCCATGTCCACAATCAAATCCTTGACGACCTTCAGACCAATCAAGGGTTCAACAGTGATTTTTGTACCCACATCGCGTACCAATGCCTTGCAAGCCAGGCGGTTGCGTCCGTTGATCCGCATGGCGTCTGAGCCGCACACACCATGGGCGCAAGAGCGCCGAAAAGAAAGCGTCCCATCTATGTACCCCTTGATGTATTCAAGCAGGTCAAGCACGCGGTCGGTGGGCTGGCCTTCAACGACGTAAGTCTCATAATGCCACTTGGCATCTTTCTCAGGGTTATAACGGAAGACTTTAAGTGTGATTTCCATGCCAGCCTCCTCTTAGTACGTTCGTTCCTTGGGCTGATACTTGGTGATGGTAACAGGCTTATAGCCAATTTGCAATTGACCGTTTCGTTTCCAAATCATTGTATGTTTCAACCAGTTTGCATCATCTCGTTGGGGATAATCATCACGGGCATGGCCGCCGCGACTTTCCGTGCGGTTCAGGCAGCAGACGGTAATGACCTCTGCCAGGTCGAGCAGGTTACCCAATTCCCAGGCAGTAATGAGTTCGGTATTGAAGATTTTACCGGTGTCGGTCACGCTAACGTGTTTGTAACGTTCCTGAAGTTCGTGAATTTTTTCCAGCGCTTGTTTCATGCCGGCCTCAACGCGGAAGATGCCCACGTGGTCGAACATGACCTTTTTCATTTCGCGCGCAATGTCAAAGGCGTTTTCTTTACCTGTGCCACTTCGCAGGCGGGATAAATGATCCTGGACATAGTCTCCGGCATCGGCTGGCAGAGGTGGAAAATCAGTGCCTTTGGCATATTCAGCCGCCCGCAGTCCAGCGTATTTTCCAAAGACCACCAGGTCGAGCAGTGAGTTCGTCCCCAGGCGATTCGCTCCATGGACCGAGACACAGGCCACCTCACCCGCGGCGTATAAGCCAGGGACGATGGTCCCCTTTTCGTCCGCAAGCGCCTCGCCAAACTTGTTGGTGGGAATGCCGCCCATCGTATAATGAGCGGTTGGCTGGACCGGCATAGGCTGAGTGACCGGGTCCACGCCTAAATAGACTCGGCAGAAATCTACAATATCGGGCAGTTTCGCCAGAATCTGTTCGCCCGTTACTCTGTAGGGTGAACCGTCGGGGTTGGTGCGCCCGTCCAATGCCGCGTACTTGTTGACCGTCTCTGGGCGCACATCCAGGTAGAGATAATTCTGGCCATTGATGCCCCGTCCTTCGGCCATTTCCATATACATGGCACGGCTGATAACATCGCGTGAGGCCAGGTCTTTGACTTTGGGGGCATACCTCTCCATAAATCGCTCACCCTTGTCGTTGAGCAAGATACCGCCTTCGCCGCGCACACCCTCTGTGATGAGGATACCGAGTTTATAGATGCCTGTAGGATGGAATTGGAAGAATTCCATGTCTTCTAGCGGCAGGTTGTGACGCAGGACAATGGCCGGGCCATCACCCGTGTAGGCGTAAGCGTTCGATGTAATTTCCCAAATGCGGCCATGTCCACCGGTTGCAATGATCACGGCTTTGGCATGGAAGGTATGCAGTTCGCCGGTAGCCAGTTCCACAGCAATTACGCCTGCGGCTTTTCCATTGCTCATAATCAGGTCAAGCACCTGGAATTCATCGTAGAACGTGACATTGTTCTTCAGGCATTGTTGATAGAGCGTTTGCAAAATCATGTGCCCGGTGCGGTCGGCAGCATGACAGGCGCGGCGTACTGGTTTGCCGGTGACGTTGTTGGTGTGGCCGCCGAACGGACGCTGTGAAATTTTGCCATCCGGCGTGCGGTCAAAAGGCAGTCCCATGTGTTCGAGTTCGTAAATTGCCGGAACCGCCTCCTGGCACATGAATTCGATTGCATCTTGATCACCCAGGTAATCAGACCCTTTGACCGTGTCGAAGGTGTGCCATTCGGGGTGATCTTCTTCAAGGTTGCCAAGCGCTGCTCCAACACCGCCTTGGGCTGCGCCGGTATGTGAGCGGGTGGGGTAAAGTTTGCTGATGACTGCAGTTTTGGCTGTACGGCTGGCATACAAACCGGCCATCAGTCCGGCACCGCCTGCCCCTACAACCACAACTTCAAATTGATGAAGGTTGCTCATTGTTTTTCACTCCTATCCCTAAAGTGTGTCACTCAAGACAAGCGTGAAAGCCGCATAAAGGAAGAGAACCCATAGCAAGATGATGATGACGCGTACAATAAGACGCGTCCCCGGCTTGCTAATGAAATCTTCCAGGATGTTGCGTAAGCCGTTCATGCCGTGAGTTACCCCAAAGACAACCGCCATGCCTTGCATGACTTGCCATAGCAAGCCTACCCAGCCCAGTTCCAGGTCAACGCCTGCGTTGGCCACATGGCCAGAATTGGGGAAGAATGTCCAACGAATGAGTGTGCCCATGTCTATTTGTGTGCGGGCGCCCATCACAAGCGCCGCGATAACGCCGACAAGTGCCACGAGATACAGGCCCAGACCAGAAATACGGATGAAGAGCCACATTAAGTATTCAAAAGTCAAACCAGGTTGAGGAGCGGGGCGAGATTGCATTTTTATACCTCCTAACCGGCCAGGCCCTTTGAGATGATGACGATTGCAGCAATGGCATAAATGGGCAGGAAAAACCCCCATTCAATCCAGATGGCTTCGCGCTGATGCTCAAGCAGAGCAGGCCACAGGTCCAGGATGATGATGCGCAGGCCGTTGATAGCATGGAAAATCACACAGAAGAAGATCAGGAGTTGAAAAGCCCACGACATAAAGATGGCATTGATTGCAGAACCAATCTGCCCATTGAAGGCGTTGGCCAGGATATGCAGGCCAACAAAGACGACGATGCCAATTCCGCTGATACGGTGTAGCAACCAGGCCAGCATCGGGCCGCCGCCGCGATAGAGAAAACCGTCGAACACGCCGACGTTCCGTTCACGAGCCATGAGCGCCTCCTTAAAAAGGATAGAGTTATCTGAAGAGGTTACTAAGCATTATCGCATGGACGAGTAGCCTGAGAAAGTGATAATCTTCATGGATATTTCGTTCCAGATATCCTTTAAAAAGCAATGGAAGGCACATATAATCTTATCAGGCATTTTAGCGGAAAAGTGCCTTTATTGGGTTGTGTCTAAAAAAACATCCGGCTTGCTGTTGAGTGACTAAGATTTTTATCAGGAGGCAAGTATGTCAGGTTCCCGCCATATGAGCAGGAGGGATTTTGTCAAGTTGAGCACCGCCGTGCTGGGGTCTTTTATCGGCGCGGTGATTGGTATTCCAGCCATTGGCTACTTGATTGCGCCGGCTCTGCGCGAAGACAAAGCCGGCAAGCCAATTGTGATTGGCAAACTTGAGGATATACCGATTGGAAAACCATTTCCCTTTTCGTTCACCGTTACCAAAGTGAATGGCTGGGAGCGGACGGCTTCTAGCTTTGGTGGGTTTGTGATTCGAAAGTCAGAGGCAAAAGAGGATATCCTGGTACTTTCCAGCCGCTGTACACACCTTTCCTGCCGTGTAAACTGGGAGGAAGGCCGACAGGTTTTTGTCTGTCCCTGCCATGATGCAAACTTTAGCATGGAAGGCCAGGTGCTCAATGGTCCACCGCCGGTACCCTTGGGGCATTTTGAGTATCAAGTTCAGGAAGATGGTACGTTGGTGATTATTCCGGTGGAATTGCTGGAGGAGGCTTAGGTTATGTGGAAAAAAGTTTATGCCTGGCTTGATGAACGGCTGGGGCTTCAGGAAATGTATACCAGCATCCTGGACCGCCCTGAGCCAAAGGGAAATTGGTGGAACACACTTGGTTCTGCCAGCCTCTTTCTCTTCCTGTTACAAGGGGCAACCGGCATATTTCTGACGGTTTACTATACGCCTTCCCCTGATCATGCCTATGACTCGATTCAGTATATTATGGAAGAGGTGGCCTTTGGGTGGCTTATTCGGGGGATCCACCACTGGGGTGCAACGCTGATGGTCCTGGTTGTATTTATCCACATGTTGCGTGTCTATGTTACCGCCTCTTATAAGTACCCGCGCGAATTGACCTGGCTGATTGGTGTGGGATTACTGATCACAACCTTGGGAATGGGTTTCACCGGTTACCTTTTGCCCTGGAACCAGCGTGCTTTTTGGGCGACAACTGTTGGGACGCAAATTGCTGGCAGTGTGCCTTTTATTGGTAATTTTATTCTCAAGGTTTTGCGCGGCGGTCCCGATTTGAGTGCGCTGACATTGCAGCGTTTCTTCTCGGCGCACATCTGGATGTTACCGGCGATTCTGGCCGCGCTCATCGGCGTGCATTTGTATCTCATCATCAAGCACGGCGAATCCCACTTCCCGACCGAGGAAGACTAAGGAGCCCGCCATGAACCAAGATATCAAGCAAAAAATCCACGAGCGCTATCAGCGTGAATTGCAAAAAGGGGAACGTTTTTGGCCCGACAGCATCTTTAAAGACCTGGTGATGGCAACGGCCATCTTCGTGTTGTTGGTTTTGCTGGCCACTTTTGTAGGTGTACCGGCTGAACCAAAAGCAGACCCAAGCGACACCTCGTATGTACCGCGTCCCGAATGGTACTTTCTGTTCCTCTTCAAGTTCCTTGCCATTTATGGGCAAATTCCCCTCATTGGTAAGATTGAATGGCTGGCAACAGTGATTGTGCCGGCCATTGCGATTGGCTTATTGGTGCTGTTGCCCTTTATTGACAAGAGTCCCCATCGCTATTATGGCAAGCGCGTCTTTGCTATTGGTGTGATGGCAATTGTGGTAGTCAGCATGGTCACATTGACGCTGATGGCCGATGTGCCAACCACAGGAGAGGGGGTCTACCTCCCTGGCATCCTGCAAACAATTGGTGGACTGGTTGTGCCGGCATTGGCTTACATCGTACTGATCCTCATGAACTTTGTCTTCAAGAAAACACCGGCCAGTGTCATGATTTGGACTACAGGCGTGACCATTGTCCTGATGATTGGCCTGACGGGAGCCACGCTGGCCTTTGCGCCGAAGGTAGAGAAAACCGAAACACAGGTGGCTCAGACGCTTGAAGACCAGATTCTTGCCGGGCAGGACCTGTATTCTATCCATTGTGTGGAGTGCCATGGCGATGACGGCTCAGTGACGGTTATTGAGGGGGTGGCAGGTTTGGAAGGCAAAGCCGTTATGCCAATTAGCGGCAAGGACGTGCTTTATACGCTCAATGATGCTTCGTTGGCAGAGGTCATTGCCTATGGACGACCAGACGCGGGCATGAATCCGTTTGGCAAGGCTTACAACCCTGAGGGCCTGACAAAGGGTGAGATCGATTACATTGTGACCTTTATGCGCTATAGTTGGGATGACCGCTTTGAGAAACCAGAAATGAAACCGGTCTTCCCGCCGCTGGCAGAAGGCGAAGTGCCCTCCTACGAAGTCCATATTGCCCCAATTGTCAAACGCTATTGCATTTCCTGCCATCGGCCAGGCAAGGAAAATAATAACTACCCTATGACCACGTATGAGGAAATTGTTAACAGCGGCGACCACGCCGGTAAAAATGTGGTGGCTGGGAGTATGGACAGTTATCTCTTGCAGGTCATTCAGGGTACGCCGATTGTAGAAAACGGTCAAGAAGTCATTGGCGTGATGCCGCCCAAGTCCACACTCAAGCCGGATGTGATTGATGCGTTTGTCCGCTGGGTGATGGCAGGAATGCCAAACACTGCCGCAGATGCGGCGGCTGTCAAGTAGTGTGCGGAGGAGTAATGCAAAAGCCCGGCCATAAATTGGTCGGGCTTTTTGTATACCAGAAAGGTTTATGGCATGCGCACGCCGCCGATGACGGCGGTTGCCCCCAAGGCTGTTAGCAAAAACCAGGCCAAAAAGATCAACCGGTTCAGGGTCCGGCGTGAGCCGTTGTCTTTGGCAAAATCCAGTAGCACCTGGCGCAATCCATTCATACCATGGGAAAATGCAAAAGCCAGCAGGAAGATATCGTATATGCGCCAACCCCAAATCGCCCAGCGCATGGCTACATAATCCAGACTCAGATTATGACCACCGACAATCAGTGCTTGAATGATAGCGTGTATCCAGACAAGAGGGATAAGCAGAAAGGCAGAATAGCGCATCCACTTCCAGGCAAAGCCTTCAAAATTGAATTTATTTTCCATGGTAGCCTCCTATTCCCCGCCGAATAGACCCAAGCCATGAACCAGCAGGCTGCGGCCCATGATGATTAAGGCGGGCAGCCACAGCAGGATAGTAATGACAAAAACGCTGCGGGTGGCCTTGCGCGTTGCGGCACTTGTCCACAGGTCGGGGCGGAAGATGTCGAGGTAGGCAATACGCAGGCCATTGACACCATGATAGACGACAAAGAAAGCCATCACGATTTCAGCAAGCATAATCAGCGGGTTGCGGAAAATCTGGATTGCCTTGTCGTACCAGGTTGGGGCAAAGAAAACCAGAGAGGTGGTGACGATATGCAGGCTGAGAAAGATGACGGTGGCCAGACCTGCAATGCGGTGGAGAACAAAAGCCACGTGTCCCTCGCCGCGATATTTTGCATAGCCCGAAAGAGTGGATTTGATGTGCTGGAACATGCTGTCTCCTGATGGGTGTTTTGAAGGTCTGTCCCGATTTTAGCATAGGTCAAAATAAGAGCATAGCGGCTTGACAAAATTTCATCATCCCCTTATAAAGCAGTTGCTATGTCTTTCTGGAAACGTTTTCCGGCCTACCGGCAAATTGTGCCGGTGTTTGCATTAACGGTCATGCTGATTTACGGCTGGACGATGTACCGCATGTTGAATAAATTGCCAAGCTGGCTTTTGTACTTGAGACCCTATGAAATCATCTCGAATTTCTCTTATGCACTGGTTTTTAATTTTTTAGAGTGTGTGCTTGTTACCGGGTTGATTGTGCTGGCGGGCGCTTTACTGCCGTTTCACCGAGAAAAAGATGAATATTTCATTGCTTTTGGCTCAGCCCTTGGTTTGCTGGGCTTAGGCTATTTGATTTATCTTACCTGGCAGGTGGGGGCAAGCAAGGCCAATCTCTTCCCATGGGGTGTTTTTGCCTGGTCACCGTTTATCTTGGCTGCTATCCTTTTGGCCGCATTCTTTATCCCACGCATCAAAACCATCAAGGTTTTGCTGGAGGCTTTTGCGGATCGCACCGTTATCTTCCTGTACCTTTTTTTGCCTTTCTCTGCACTTGGGCTTGTTATTTTGTTGGTCAACAATCTGTTCTAGGTTTTTGTGATGAAAAGAATCAGCCGACGCGACTTTCTGAAATTAATGGCTGTGTTGCCGGCCTCGCTGGCGCTTTCCAGGTTTTCCTCCCGGCAGTTTACCAGACAGACAGAACGGCCGAATGTGATTCTTCTGGTGTTGGATGCCATGAGCGCCTATCACCTTTCATTGTACGGTTATGGGCGTAAGACAACTCCAAATTTTGAACGCTTTGCCGAGCGGGCCAATGTCTATCATGCCCACTACTCAACGGCAAATTTTACCATCCCGGGTACAGGCTCTCTGTTGATGGGAATGTATCCCTGGACGCATCGCGGCTTGCATCTCTCTGGTCTGGTCAAACGAGAGATGGCGCATATGAATTTGTTTGCCCTCCTGGGCAAGGATTACCATCGCTTTGCATTCTCGCAGAATGTCTGGGCCACCAACCTTTTGCTCCAATTTGAATCGGATGTGGATCAATTACTGCCCAGCAGTGCTTTTAGCGATTATGCTTTCCTGGTTAGCGAAGCCTTCAGGCGGGACGAAGGCAATGCCCATCAAGTGCTCGACCATGTCTTGTTTGATTATGTGGATGCGCCTGGCTTGCTTGTTTTTGGCCTTGCTCAGAGGTTATATTTTGAACGTGTCAGGAAAACGGTTGACCGGCAATATCCGCGCGGCGTGCCTCAGCCGCGCAATCACCCAATCAGTTTCAAGATGGCAAATGTTTTCGATGGCTTGATGAGAACGCTAACCAGACTGCCGCGACCGTTTTTGGCGTACATTCATCTTTTCCCACCCCACTCACCCTATCGTGCCCATAAGGATTTTGTGGGAATTTTTGATGGCACACCGCCCCATATTCAAAAACCGGAGCATATCTTCTCAGAGGGTGAGACCTATGAAACCATAGAGAAGAACCGCATCTGGTATGACGAGTACATTGCCAACGTGGACTTTGAATTTGGCCGCCTGTTAGATCATCTTGAACAGAATGGCTTACTCGACTCCTCTTACTTGATTGTAACTTCAGACCACGGTGAGTTGTTGGAACGCGGTATCAAGGGTCATGTCACACCGGTCCTGTATGAACCGCTGGTGCGCGTGCCGCTGCTCATCTCGGTGCCTGGCCAAGAAAAGCGGCAGGATTTCTACGCTCCAACCAGCAGCGTGGATTTAGTGCCCTCTCTGCTCCATGTGATCGGAAATGATGTGCCTGATTGGGTGGAAGGCAGGCTTTTACCTGGATTGGGTGGGCAGGAAGACCCTGACAGGCATGTTTGGATGCTGGAGGCAAAAAGCAGTTCTGCTTTTGGAAGATTGCGGCAGGCGACATTTGCCATGCGGCATGGCAGGTATAAAGCCATTGTATATCGTGGGTATGATCGTATTGGCAAAGACCTGGTTGAAATTTACGATTTGGACTCAGACCCGGAAGAAATGCATGACCTGGGCCGCGAGCCGTCCCCCCTGGTTACTGAGCTGACAAATCGCCTGTTGGAAAAATTCGAGCAGATTAACACTTTGCTGTAAAGCACTTGACCGGCTTTGTTGAATAATAAACCGCAGGCGGTGATGGATAGCCGCCTGCGGTTTTTGTCCAGAACTTTTAGGCGTGGGCAGGATGGTAGTGAATGCCGCGCTGGGCAAGTTGCTCCAGTAGATAGGAGACACATTCGGGATGTTTACCCAGGAACTCGGGCGCAGAGATGCCTTTATGCTGGTATATTCCGGCTTCGAGCATACGCACGGCGGCTGTGGCTGTGTAGCCGGTTGTGCGTGCCATCGAAAGGATGCCGTTTTTCGCGTCGTAGTGGTCAATCAAGTCCCACTGATACTTCTTTTCCTGGCCGCCTTTCTTGCCGCGCACGATGACGCGCATGATGGTGATATCGGCTTCGCCTTCGCCCAGTTTCCATTTCGGGAAGAGAAGCCTGGCGGTCATTGCCAGTGGTGTGATGCGTACGCCATTGACTTCCATTTCTTCCTCGCTGAAGAAGCCCGTCTCGCGCAAGATGGCCATTTTCTCAATGTGGCCGGGATAACGCATGGTCTTCTCTTTCATATTCGCGGCTGGAATGGTCTTGAGCATGGTGCGCAGACCATCTGTGTTAAATGCCTCCAGCGTGCCAATGCCGGGGAAATCGATCAACTCCGGCTCCGAAAGAGCCGGTTTGGTCACCAGGTGGCCGAATTCGATATATCGTGCCGGGCGGATGTATTCGGCAATGACGTCAATGGGTGAAAAGACGGCTTTGTATTCATACGGCCACTCTCGGACAACCGGCAAGCCGCCGACGTAAATCAGTGCTTCATCGGTTTCATCCAACTCTGCTGCTGCCTGAGCAACCAGGATGCTTCCCATGCCAGGCATGACACCGCAATCTACAATGGCGGTTAAGCCTTTCTCTTTTGCCAGGTCATCCAGTAAAAACGGGTCTTCTGGGAAGAAAGCAATATCCACCACGTTCTTCCCCGATTCGAGAATGGTTTTCAAAGTCTGGAAGCCCATGTGACCGGGGACGGCGCTGACGACCATATCGCTATCGGCGATGACCTTCTTGACCTGTTCCGGGTTGCTCAAGTCGGCTTGCGTGGTTTCCACTTTAGCGCGGCTGCGCAGTCGGTTTAGGGCGTCTGCATTGATGTCGGCTACTTTGACGTTATATCTCGGTTCGGCAGCCAGATCCATCGCCATGGGGCCGCCTACCAAACCGCATCCTAAAACTGTGATTTTCATTGTTGACTCTCCTGTTTTTATTGAAACTGAATGGTGTGTTCTCTGGTGAGCAAGTCTTGCTAACGCGTTGCAATAGAAATGCCAAAACTGCCCAAATTGTTTGAGGGGTGCTGCTACGCTGTGCGCGAGGATACGACTTCAAAGCCAAATCGGGTTTTTGGCTTTGGTTATTGAGTTGCAGAAATGAGAGTCGGGAAAGGAGTTATAACAGGCCGCTAAAGCGGTTGATGTAACAGATCAGGCGTTGCTGCCCGCAGCCAGCATGCTGAAAGCCGGTACGATAGGCCGGCTTTTCCCCCGTCGTAGGCAAAGGTTGACTCTGCATGACCAGATTATACCCAGCCGCGGCAATTTGCGTCAATGATTGAAATTTTCCAATGTCTACTCAAAAGTGATAGAGAACGGCAAGTCACGTTTCAAACGTGGCCCGCTTACTACCCCAATTAGTATTTGATGGCGCTCAGCCGGTTGAGTTTCTCCCAGCGATGGGTAGCGACAATCTGTCGCACGGTACCGGTCAGGCCGCGCACCACCAGCGAATCGGTGCGTGCTCCGTCGCCGAAATAGCGCACGCCTTTGAGCAATTCTCCATCGGTGATTCCGGTTGCTGCAAAGAACACATCTTCTGACGAGACCAAATCATCCATCGTCAGCACTTTTTCAAAGTCGTAACCGGCCTCACGCCCCCGACGCAGTTCTTCCTCATCCCGGGCATATAGTTTGCCCTGAATCTCGCCTCCCATTGCGCGCAAAGCACAGGCTGCAATCACACCTTCTGGTGTGCCTCCAATACCAAAGAGCACGTCCACACCCGAATCGGGCCAGGCTGTCATCAGAGCGGCAGCCACGTCTCCGTCTGGGATGAGCCGGATGCGCGCACCTACCCGGCGGATTTCTGCCACAAGGCCGGCATGCCGCGGCCGGTCCAGGACAATCGTGGTCAGGTCTTCCACAGACTTGCCTTTGGCCTTGGCAATGGCGCGCAGGTTGTCCAACAGCGGCGCTTCAATATTGACTTTGCCCTTGGCCTCTGGCCCGACGGCAATCTTGTTCATGTAAACGAAAGGTCCCGGATCGAACATTGTCCCGCGTGGTGCAATGGCAACAGTCGCAATCGAGTTCGTGCGCCCAAAAGCCAGTGGTGTGGTACCGTCAATGGGATCCACAGCCACATCCATTTCGGGGGGCTCCCCATTACCGACGCGCTCGCCGTTGTACAGCATGGGTGCGTTATCTTTCTCGCCCTCGCCAATGACAATCACGCCGTCCATCTCTACCGAGTGTAGGACCAGCCGCATGGCTTGCACTGCTGCATTATCAGCGGCTTCTTTGTTGCCGCGGCCCATCCAACGTCCGGCTGCCAGCGCTGCGGCCTCGGTCACGCGTGCCAGTTCCAGCGCCAGGTTGCGGGTGGGTGCACTTGTTTGATATGCCATCATGCCTCCTTATGGAATTGAGACCGAAAACTGGATGAAGTAAAAACCAATCACTGCGGCCCACAGCCATGAATCGATACGGTCAAAGAATCCGCCATGGCCAGGGAAGACATTGCTCGAATCTTTCACGCCGGCCTGGCGTTTGAACAGGCTTTCTCCTAAATCACCCAATGGCGTGAGCGCGGCTAGAATCAGCCCCAGCAATGCTGCCGCCCACAGGTTCATTGGCGGACCTCCAGCCTGCGCGGCCAGCCAGGCAAATCCGGCACCGGCAAAAGGACCTGAAATCACCCCTGCCACATATCCCTCCCATGATTTCTTGGGACTCAGTCTTGGGCTCATACGATGTTTGCCGAAGCGGATGCCGATGAAATAGGCTATGCTATCGGCCACGAAGACAGGAAACAAACTCAGCATAAGCCACCAGGTACCGTTGGGCTGATTACGCAAATCTAAAAGATAAGCCCCAATCCAACCCAAATAAATCAGGCCGCTCAGGGTTACAGTAGCATCCTGAGCAGCCTGGTCACGGCCTTTTTCGTAGGCTATCAGGTGAACGGTTATCACCAAGAGAGTCAAGCCAGCCAGCACTGGCCATGCTGCCGGAGCATAGAACATGCGTATGGCCAGTAAGATGGCCACACCACCAACCGTGACAATCATAGAGGGGCGCAGGTTTACAAGCCGAAACAAACGCACATATTCCCATGCTGCTCCTGCCACCAACACTTCAATCACAAGAAAGTAGAAAAAGCCTCCAAAGTAGATTGCCGGTAGTCCAATCAGGGCCATGCCCAGTGCGGTGAGAGTGCGTTTAACCACCATCCAAATCCCCTGAACTGACCACCGGGCTGACGCCGCCATAACGGCGGTCGCGCTGGACATAGGCCTCTAGCGCCTTACGGTATTCTTCTTTGCCAAAGTCGGGCCAAAAGGTTTGTGTGATGTACCATTCAGAGTAGGCGGCTTGCCAAATGAGGAAATTGCTCACCCGCAATTCTCCTGATGTGCGGATAATGAGATCAGGATCTGGAACGCCGGCTGTAAATAAGTACTGGCTGACCAGATCAATGGTAACTGCTTCGGGCGGCACGCCATCGCGAATCATGCGCTGAATGGCACACACGATTTCATCTCGACCGCCGTAGTTGAAGGCAACATTCAATATCAGGCGATCGTTATTCTTGGTCAACTCCACTGCATTGAGCACCTTCTCTTGAATCTTTGGGTCTAGGCGTTCAAGCCGGCCGATATGGCGCAATTGCACTCCTTCTTTGTGCAATTCACCAAGTTCTTTATCAATGACATCTTCCAAGATGCGCATCAATCCCTGGACTTCTTCTGGCGGGCGGCCCCAATTCTCTGTTGAGAAAGCATAGATGGTCAGATATTTAATTCCAAACTCAACCGAGGCTGTGATAATCCGCCGCAAGTTTTCGGTACCTGCCCGGTGACCGGCAAGGCGCGGCAGGCCGCGTTGAATTGCCCAACGCCCGTTGCCATCCATGATGATGGCAACATGTTGTGGCAGGCGGTCTGCCGGTAATGGATCGGTTTCTGTCATAATCAAATTTCCATTACTTCCTGTTCTTTGCGCTGCCCGACTTTCTCGACTTCCTGAATAAAGCGGTCGGTGACCTTCTGCAATTCATCTTCTCCGCGCTTGCGCTCGTCTTCAGAGATAAGTTTCTCTTTCTCAAAATCTTCCAGGTCTTTCTTCAAATCCCGGCGGACATTGCGAATGGCTACCCGCGCCTCTTCCAGGCGGTTGTGGACAACCTTCACCAATTCGCGGCGGCGTTCCTCGGTTAGCGGCGGCAAATTCAGGCGGATGGACTTGCCATCGTTGTTCGGAGTCAGCCCCAAATCGGAGGCCAAGATTGCTCGCTCAATGGCTTTCAGGCTGGACGGGTCGAAAGGACGAATCAGCAAGGCGCGCGGTTCCGGCACGCTGATTGTTGCCAGTTGAATAAGCGGCGTGGGGCTGCCAAAATATTCAATCTGCAACCTCTCCACCAATGCCGGGCTGGCGCGTCCAGTGCGTATCCCAGCCAAATCGTCTTCCAGCGCCTGAATGGCGCTATGCATACGATTTTCAGCATCTTTGAGAATGTCTTTGATCATGAAAGCCTCCTGCAAAGTGGGAAAAAAGAGGATGAGCCTAAGGATACCCTAAAACGCTGAAAATGACCACCTGCCTACCTCGCCCCCTTCCTCCCAAACTGCCTCTCCAGCAATTCCACCGACAGGTGAATCATCGTCGGGCGGCCGTGCGGACAGGTGCGCGGCGAGGCGCAGGTTTCCAGGTCGTTGAGCAGGGCGCGCTGTTCTTCGGGCGAGAGCACCTGCCCGGCTTTGACGGCCAGACGTTTGCAGACGCGCCCTGCCACTTTGGCTTCGATCTCGTTTTGCAGCGGCGCTTCGTCTTCCTCGAAATCTTCCACCAGGGCGCGCAGGGCTGCCGCCGGGTCGGAGCGGGCAAACAGGGCCGGCATGGCGTGCACGCGGAACGCATTTTGCCCGAAGGCTTCTACCTCAAAGCCGAAGCGATGGAGAACCGGCAACTGTTCCTCCAGGAGGCTGGCGCTGGCGGGAGGCAGTTCCACCACCACTGGCGTCAGCAAGGCCTGGGAGGGGATGTTTTTCTGCTCATGCTGGGCCATTAACTTCTCGAACAGGACACGCTCGTGGGCAGCGTGCTGGTCAATCAGATACAGTCCGTCGGGGCCTTCGGCCACCAGGTAGGCCGCGCCGATTTGTCCAACCAGCCGCAGCAGGGGAAGGTGCGAGATTTCGGATTGAGGATTGGGGATTGAGGATTGTTGATTGCTGATTGCTGATTGTTGATTGCTGATTGAGGAGGGAGGATTGGTGACGGCAAATTGTTGCTCGTGCGCCAGGCTCCAGGCCGGATCCACCTGCGGCGTTTGGGATGCAACGTTGCCCCACAGGTTCTGCGGCGTGACCTGGGGCACAGGGGTAAAGGCCAGGATGGCGCGCCGCGCCGAACGCTGGACGAAACTGAACACCCGGTCCTGGTTGCGGAAGCGCACCTCAGCCTTGGCCGGATGGACGTTGACATCCACCTCCTCAGGCGGCATCTCGAGGAACAGCGTTGCCAGCGGATAACGTCCCACCATCAGCAGGGTGTGATAGGCCTGTAAGAGGGCCTGCGTCAGGGGGGTATCCTGCACCCAGCGCCCGTTGATGAAGAAGGTGATTTCCTTGCGGTTGGAGCGCGTCAATGCCACAGGCGAGAGGAAGCCGGTGAGTTTCAGGCCGTCTTCTTCAGAGGCCGCCTCCAGCATTTGCCGCGCCACCTCCACGCCGTAAATGGTGGCCAGGATGGCGCGCCGGTCGCCATCACCGGCGGTTTGCAGGGAAATGCTGTTTCCTTCAGATAATTTGAAACGCACGTTGGGGTAAGCCAGGGCGTAACGCGTCAGCAGGGCGTCTATGGCGCGGCGTTCGGTGACGTCTTGCTTGAGAAACTTGAGCCGCGCCGGGACGTTGTAAAAGAGGTCGGCCACCTCCACCACCGTCCCAACCGGCGCACCGACTGCCTCGACCTTGCCGATTTTGCCGCCTTCCACCCTCAGCCGCGCTCCCAGCGGGGCATCGGCGCGGCGCGAGGTGATGGTCATGCGCGCCACCGAGCCGATGGAGGCCAGCGCCTCGCCGCGAAACCCCAGCGTGGCAATGCGGAACAGGTCAGCGGCGGAGACCAGTTTCGAGGTCGCGTGACGCTCAACGGCCAGGGGCAATTCGTCCGCCGGGATTCCGTCCCCGTCATCGGTCACCCGGATCAAGGTCCGGCCCGCACCGCTGATTTCCACGCCAATCGTCTTCGCGCCCGCGTCCAGGGCGTTTTCCACCAGTTCCTTGACGACAGAAGCAGGCCGCTCGACAACTTCCCCGGCGGCAATCTGCGAGGCGACTTCGGGAGGTAAAACGTGAATGGTCATGCTATTGGATATTATAATGTGCCTCATGCCATTTACCACAATTTTCTTTGATCTGGACGACACTCTGTATCCTGCTTCCAGCGGATTGTGGTCGGCTATTCGGGAGCGTATTAATCGCTATATGCACGAACGGCTACACATCCCCTGGCATGAAGTCCCGGCTCTGCGTGAGCGGCTTTACCGCGCGTATGGAACCACCCTGCGCGGCCTGGAAGCGCATTATCCGGTGGACAAACTGGACTATCTGGCTTATGTCCATGATGTCCCTATTGAAGATTACATCAAGCCCAATCCGATTCAGCGGGCAGTTATCTCGGCTCTACCAACCCGCAAGTGGATTCTGACCAACGCGGACTCAGCGCACGCCCGACGTGTTCTCTCGGTTCTCCAACTGGAGGACTGCTTTGATGGTATTGTGGATGTGGTTGCTGTCCACCCCTATTGCAAACCCCAGCCCGAGGCTTTCCGGATTGCGCTTAAGAAGGCTGGGGAATTGGATGCGCAAAAATGCGCTCTGATTGACGACTTGCGTCATACCACGCATGCAGCGCGCCAATTTGGCTTCTACAGCATCTTATATGGAGACGGGGCAGCCGGCACCGATGCAGATGCGGCTTTTACCGATTGGCGCGACCTCCCGCGGCTTTTGTCTCTTGAAGATTAAAAAAAGATACTTTGTCAACTGTTCAGATTCTCTGTGTGCTTGGCCTCTCTGTGGTGAAACATTTGTCAGACATTGGACAGGCCCGTGAGAATTCATAGGAATTCAGATTCTCTGTGTGCTCGGCGTCTCTGCGGTGAAACATTTGTCAGACATTGGACAGACCCGTGAGAATTCATGCGAATTTAATTGCAGTATGATATGCTTAAATCCTGTTGGGTATCCTATATCGGAACACCCCTCAAAATCGCAGGAGACCAAAATTAATTTTCGGAGATTCCTTATGAGTAAAACCTTACGTATCGGTTTGATCATTGCAGTTGTTGCCCTGCTGTCTTTGGGTTCTTTTATAGGCGGATTTGTTACTGCCCAAGCCTTGCCCTTGCTTACGCGCTTAAACCCTATCTCTACGGCTACACCTCTGCCGCTAGCTACCCCATCGCAGGCTTTGGAGAGCACGCCGCCAGATTTACAATCCCTTTTTGTTCCCTTCTGGGAAGCCTGGGAACTGGTGCATACGCAATATGTTGACCAGCCGGTAGATGACATCAAGTTGATTCAGGGGGCCATCAGTGGCATGCTATCTGCACTGGGAGATGAACACACCTCTTACATGGATCCTCAGCAGTATGCCGATGCCACCGCCGAACTCTCCGGCGAATATGATGGGATTGGCGCCTGGGTGGACCCGACGGGAGATTACCTTACCATCATTAGCCCCATGCCTGGCTCACCTGCCGAGAGGGCCGGGTTAAAGCCGGGGGATAAAGTTATTGCCATTGATGGTGAAGACATGACAGGCCTGGATGGGGAAGTCGTCCGCCTCAAGGTTTTAGGCCCGGCCGGTACGATTGTCCATTTGACCATCCTGAGGGAATCGGAACCGGAACCACTGGAATTTGAAATCGTCCGTGAGCATATTGTCATCCAGAGCGTAATCAGCGAAATGCGGCCAGACGGCCTTGCCTACATACAGGTTACGACCTTTGGAGATAACACCACGCGCGAACTGCGTCAGGCGTTGGATACTTTAATGGCTCAAAAGCCGAAAGGCATCATCCTTGACCTGCGCTATAATGGCGGCGGCTATCTGGATACTTCTGTTGAGGTGGCTTCAGAATTTATCAAAGAGGGGGTTATTCTCTACGAACAGTATGGCGATGGTACTCATCAGGCTTATGAAGCCATCCCCGGCGGCCGCGCGACCGACATTCCTTTGGTGGTGCTGATCAACGAAGGCACAGCCTCGGCCTCTGAAATCCTGGCGGGTGCCATTCAAGATTATGGACGCGGCAAACTGGTGGGAACCACCTCTTACGGCAAAGGCTCGGTGCAAAATTGGGTGCCGCTTTCCAACGATCAAGGAGCAGTACGCGTAACGGTTGCCAAGTGGCTGACGCCAAAAGGGCGTACCATTCATAAGCAAGGCCTGACACCTGACTTTGTAGTCGAGATTACTGAAGAAGACCTCAAAAACGACCGCGATCCACAGTTGGAGAAGGCGGTTGAAGTCCTGCTTGAAATCATCAATGCGAAGTGATCCAAGGAGTTGACCATGTATCTCGATCCATACTACATGCTTTACATGTTGCCAGCGTTTTTGCTGATGTTGTTGACCTCCTGGTATGTTCGGGCTGCTTACAATAAATGGGGACAGGTACCGGCCCGCAGCCGAATGAGCGGTTACGAGGCGGCTCAACGCCTGATTGCCGCAGGTGGACTGTATGGCGTGCGTATTGAAGGTGTTGCCGGCGAGTTAACCGATCACTATGACCCGCGTGACAAGACTCTGCGGCTCTCGGCGGCTGTCGCGCGCGGCAATTCGGTGGCATCCCTGGCAGTTGCTGCGCACGAACTGGGCCACGCCATGCAGGATGCCGAAGGTTACCTGCCGCTGCGCTTTCGGGCTGCATTGGTGCCTATGGTCAATATTGGTTCCTACCTGGGATGGATTTTCATCATGGCCGGTTTGTTAATCGGCTGGAGCGGCCTGGCCTGGCTGGGGGTAATCTTCTTTGCGGGTGGCGCACTGTTTGCTCTGGCCACCCTGCCGGTGGAATTCAATGCCTCGGCGCGTGCCAAACGCCTGCTATCCGAAAGCGGCCTGATCCTGGATGAGCAGGAACGGCGCGGCGTCAATCGCGTACTCAATGCCGCCGCCCTGACATATGTGGCCGGCCTGGTGACGGCTGTGTTACAACTGCTTTATTATGTTTCTTTGGTGGGCGGCTTGGGCCGCCGTCAGGATTGAAAAAGCAGAGAATGCTTCTTTGCTGAAACAGTAGGTCACGTTTCAAACGTGACCTACTACTGACCCTATAGAGATAACCCACCTTTCGCCTGGCGAAGGACAAACCTGATGCGTAGATTCTTCACTTTGATCATTTTCTTCCTGGCCGTTGCAGTAGTTGTCACCAGCCTGGGCGAATTAGAAAAAAGCGTTGAGACCCTTAAACGCGCTAATCTCTGGATTCTCCTGCTGGCCGTGTTGACGGAATTGCTTTGGATGTACAATTCGGCGCTTTCCTACCAATCTCTGTACAAAGTCATGGGATTGCAAGATAAAGCCCTGCGCCTCCTGCCCGTAGCCATTTCAGCCGATTTTATTAATATCGTCGCTCCCAGCGGCGGCGTAGGCGGCGCAGCCGTTTTCATTGAGGATGGCCGCCGGCAGGGTCATCCTAGTGGACGGGTATTGATTGCCGCCATGCTTCGCGTGCTTTTCGATTACGCCGCTTTTCTGGTAGTCCTGTCATTGGGCATCATTGTCCTCATCCGCCGCAATGACCTGGACATGGGGAAAGTCATCGCCTCGCTCATCATGCTGGCCATTGCGCTTGGGCTGGGGACATTGATGTATCTTGGATCGCGCTCTGCTGAAGCCCTGGAAGGCTTTCTTTTCAAAATCATCCGCTTTATTAATAACTTTCTGCGCCCTATCCTGCGTCGTGAATACCTGAGCCGCGAACGCGCCCACGAATTTGCTGCTGAAGTGGCCGAAGGCATGGCTGCTCTGCGAGGCAAAAGGAAAGAACTGATTATCCCCTCTTTATTTTCATTAAACAGCAAGGCGCTATTGATTTGCGTCCTCTTATTGGTTTTCCTGGCTTTCAGCGTTCCCTTTTCGGCTGGCACCATTATTGGCGGATTTTCCATCGGCTACCTCTTTCTGGTTGTTTCTCCTACGCCATCAGGCATTGGCATTGTAGAGGGCATTCTGCCGGTTGCATTTCGCTCCCTGCGGGTGAATTGGGAAAACGCGGTCATTATCACGCTGGCTTACCGTTTCATCACCTTCTGGATACCCTTTGGAATTGGCGCAGCCGCCTTTCGCTGGTTACAGTCCCAGAGACTTTGAGAAATGTCGCTTACCTCCCTGCTGCACGGCTGGCAGAATAACCCTGAAATAGCAGATAACTTACCTGTCTGGCGGACGACCCCGCCATGTCCTGCGCAGACGGCCCCCTTCCCGGCGGATCTTCCCCACGCTCTGGCTGGCGCGTTGCTCCGCAGCGGAATCCAATCCCTGTACATTCACCAGCACGAGGCCTGGCAGGAGATACGCGCCGGACAAAATGTCATCCTGGCCACTGGCACGGCCAGCGGCAAGACCTTGGCCTACAACCTGCCTGTCCTGGCGGCCTTACTGGAAGATCCTCAGGCGCGTGCCTTATATCTCTTTCCCACCAAAGCCCTGGCTCAGGATCAACTGGCCTCCCTGCGAACCTTTGGCTTTCCCAATCTTTCCATTGCCATCTATGATGGGGATACCCCTGCAAAAGAGCGGCCTGTTATTCGCCGCCGGGCCCGCCTTCTCCTCAGCAACCCCGATATGTTACATACTGGCATCTTGCCGCATCACACCGGCTGGACGGATTTCTTGCAAGGGCTGAAGTTTGTGCTTCTTGATGAAGCGCACATCTATCGCGGCGTCTTTGGCTCGCATGTTGCCAATCTCTTGCGGCGGCTGAAACGCATTGCTGCATTTTATGGCACTGCCCCACAATTTATCTTGACAACCGCTACGATTGGCAACCCGCAAGAATTTGCAGAACGCTTGGTAGAAGCGCCGGTACACCTTATCGAAACCGATGGCTCGCCACGCGGGCCGCGTCACTTTCTTATTTACAACCCACCGGTTACAGATGCAGCCCTGGGCCTGCGAAAGAGTACGCTGTTTGAAGCCGTGCATCTGACCAAAGAACTGCATTCGTCCGATATACAAACACTGATCTTTGCCCGCTCCCGGCGTAGTGTGGAAATGTTGTTGAAATACTTACAAGTCACCGGCAGAAAAGACATGCGCGGCTACCGTTCCGGATACCTCCCGCTTCATCGGCGCCACGTAGAGCGCGGTTTACGCGAAGGAACCGTCCGCATAGCAGTGGCAACCAATGCCCTCGAATTGGGTGTTGATATCGGCGGATTGGAGGCCGTTGTTCTCGTTGGCTACCCTGGAAGCATTTCGTCCACGCGCCAGCAGGCGGGCCGAGCCGGACGCAGATTGGAGCCTTCCCTGGCCCTGCTGGTAGCCTCTTCCGCTCCGCTTGACCAGTATTTGGTCCGTCATCCAGACTATTTCTTTGAACGTCCGCCCGAGCAGGCGCTGATCAATCCCAATCACCTGCTCATTTTGCTCAATCATCTACGCTGTGCTCTGTTTGAATTGCCGTTTTGGGCAGATGATGGCTTTGGTACCCTTTCAGCCGAGGCAATTCGGCCTTACCTTGATTTTCTTGTCAGCGGGCGAGAAGCCCACCAATCACAGGGAAGGTATTACTGGATGAGCGACGCTTATCCAGCGGCAGATGTCTCGCTGCGTTCCGCCTCTTCTGAGACTATTGCTTTGCAAATAGATGATGACGGCAGAGCGCGCATCCTCGGCACGGTGGATGCCAAAAGCGCCGCCTGGCTGGTGCACCCCGGCGCCATTTACCTCCATGAGGCTCAAACCTACGTTGTTGAACAACTGGATTTAGAACAGTGCCTGGCCCGCCTGGTTCCCCTTGACTGTGATTATTACACAGAGCCGTTGCGTCAAACCGATGTCAAACTGCTGGCAATGGCTGCTCAGGAGGCACTTCCTTCTCATCATAAATCCTGGGGCGAATTGCAGGTCACCAGCCTTGTCACAGGCTTTTGTAAGCGGCGCTGGTACACGCAGGAAAATCTTGGGCAGGAGCCGCTTGATTTGCCGCCGGTCGTCCTCCCAACTACCGGCTATTGGTTGACGTTGACGGAAGCGACCATTGAACGGTTGCGTGCTTCTGGAGCATGGCGTAACGACGCCAACAATTATGGCCCAGGCTGGAATAAATTACGCGATGCCATTCGTGCCCGAGATGGCTACCGCTGTCAGGTTTGCGGCATACCAGAGGGCCAACGCCGACATGATGTGCATCACCGTATTCCCCTGCGAGCGTTTGCCTCGCTTGAGCAGGCCAACCGGCCAGAAAACCTGATTACATTGTGCGCTTCTTGCCATCGTCGGGTGGAAGAAAACGTGCGCATCCGCAGTGGATTGGCAGGGTTGGCCTACGCGCTGAGTCATCTGGCGCCGCTCTTCTTGATGTGTGACCCTGGCGATTTGGGCACCCATGTTGAGTCTGCCCCTGGGGAGTTGGGGCCGGCTACGGTGGTGCTTTACGATCTTGTGCCTGCCGGAATCGGTTTCAGCCAAAGACTATTTGAATTGCATGAATCTTTGTTAAGTCGGGCTCTGGACCTGGTGCAGACCTGTGAATGTCAGGACGGCTGCCCTTCTTGTGTCGGGCCGGGCGGTGAGAACGGCTCAGGTAGTAAAGCAGAGACAATGGCCATCTTGAGTGAAATCGTTGTAAAATAAATTCGCCAAATCATGTCGAGAATCTCTGGAGGTGAATATGACAAAACTGACCTGGTATGGACATGCTACGCTTGGTCTGGAGACTGGCGGCAAGCACATCTTAATAGACCCTTTCTTCAGCGGTAACCCTTCTGCACCTGTTTCGGCTGATAAGGTGCAGGCAGATTACATTCTGGTTACACATGGCCATGGCGACCATGTTGGCGATACCGTTGCCATTGCCAAACGTACCGGTGCAACCGTCATCAGCAACTTTGAAATCTGCAATTGGCTGAACAGGCAGGGCGTCCAGAACACGCATGCCCAGCACCTGGGCGGTGGTTTCAAACATCCCTTTGGCTATCTCAAACTGACTCTGGCCCTGCATGGCTCGGCTCTGCCTGATGGTTCTTATGGCGGCAACCCTGCTGGTTTTCTATTGACCACCAATGATGGCAAGAAAATCTATCTGGCAGGCGATACGGGCTTGTTTGGTGACATGCAGTTGATCGGAGATGAGGGACTGGATCTGGCCGTCATCCCCATTGGCGATAACTTTACCATGGGACCTGAGGATGCCCTGCGGGCTGTAAAACTTCTGCGGCCCAAGGCGGTCATCCCAATTCACTACGGCACCTGGGGATTGATTGACCAGGACGCAGCCGCCTGGGCGCACCGCGTCAAGGTCGAGAGCGGAGCCGAGGTGATTGTATTGGAGCCCGGCAAGAGTTTTTCACTGTAGTTCGCTGCTGGTTGATTGGCTATGTAATTTAGAGGTTCAGAGTATGTTCTTTGAAAATCAAAATCGCCGTCAAGAAGAAGATCGCATCCGCTTAGAGGGCCGATTGCCGCCGGGTCAATCGCTGACACTTAAATTTCCTGTTTTGCATTATGGGCCGATTCCTCCCTTTGATGCTGCCACCTGGGATTTTCGGATTCTGGGTGAAGTTGAGCAGGAACGCACATGGGATTGGCTTGCTTTCAACCAGTTGCCGCGCACAAGGGTTACAATGGATCTGCATTGCGTCACCCGTTGGAGCAAAATGGATACGGTTTGGGAAGGTGTCTCAGTGCGTGTGCTGGTGGAGCAAGGTTTTATCCATCTCAAGCCTGCGGCCAGGTATGTCATCCAACATGCGGAATATGGATACACCACCAACTTGCCGCTTGAAGTGGTCATGCAGGAGAACTTTTTGCTGGCAACGCATTTCAATGGCGAACCGCTTACACCAGAACATGGCTATCCCCTGCGCGGCGTAATCGGTCACATCCCTGGCCGCCAGGATTTAAAGACACCCTACTTGTGGAAAGGGGCCAAATGGTTGCGGGCGCTTGAGTTTATAAGCCACGACCGTGCCGGCTTTTGGGAGCAAGCCGGCTATCATAATGAAGCCGATATCTGGAAAGAAGAACGTTTTGGTTAAAAAACTTTGGGCGGGGTGACCCGCCCAAAGTCATTAGTAGCGTAAAATTGCGCCAATGCCCACTTTTTCCAATTGTGGGTTATTGTGCACCACTTCGACTTCTCCACCCGTTCTCATGACTTGACGCACAGCCATCTCAACAGCATCTGGAATTTGTCTGAATTCCTTGCCGCAAAATGGACAGACAGAGAGGACTTGGGTGGTCAAATAACTGCATCCATTGCACTCATAACCTTCGGCGCGATACCCCTCTGACATAATGAGCGTTTGAACGCGGCCATCGTGTAAGGCTCCCAGTGTATCGTCCAGCCGGACAACAGCAGGGCCACCCTTAGCGGCTAATGTGATTAATTCTTCAACCAGACGGTTTTCGCGTTGACGTTCGGCTTCTTGTCCGACTTGCATGGCTTTGGCCAGCACCTCGGTATGATTGGCTGTCATGCTCATCGGGAATGTACCTACCACTAAACTTTGCCAGTGTTTGGACAATCCAGAGCGAAAACGAGCGACATTATCATCTGTGCCGCCAATCAGGATGCGGCGGACGCGGTTTTCTTCAAAAAACCGGGAGGCAAATTCTATCGCCTCGCGGATATTTCGCTCAATTTTTTCTTCGGTATGACGAGTACGGCCGGCCACGCCACCCATTCGTCCTGGAAATGAAGACGCGCCGCCGCGTTTTGTATGACGGACTTCTTCCCCCAGTACACCTTGCTGTTCTTTAAGTTCACCCAGATGGAATGAAAATAGGCGCGCTCCTTGTTTATCTATCAATACAACGCCGTAACCACCGTAAGCATCCAATAGGTCAGCCAGCGGTTTCACATAGGGGTGACGATCCACCCGTACGCGGCTACGCACTGGTACTGCCAATGGGAATGCTTGAAAGAATCCCTGCGGCGCGCACGAAAACATGGCCACACTGCGTCCTTTCCACTCACGGTTGTGCTCAAAGTATCGAAGGATAGCCATTTCGTCTTGTGGCAAATCGACTTCTTTGAGCAAGGCCCGCAGACGTAACTTCAAGTCTTCTGTGTTGCCTTCGGTTACATCCGTGTTCAGATATACACTGAGCACTGGATCGGGACTGGTGTAATTCAAAAGTTCTTGCAGAGCGCTGTCCGGTAACATAGGTTGTCTCCTTTTGGCGGACTCAGGCAAGAGCACCCGAGCCAAAACAGAAGTGAGTCATCAGGCTGCCAGAGCCTAATCGCGGCTTTACCTCCTGTTACTATTATTAGCCACAATGGGTGTAAATACAATCTATGACCGACCGACAACTACGGGCGTTTACCCAATACAATCGGGACATCTTTTTCCTGTCCATCGCGTATGATCGTTAACACAATCTGATCACCCGGACTCTTATTGATAATTAGATAACTCAAAAAGTCATCAAAGCCATGTATTGGGCGGCCATCCACTGCCACAATTAAGTCGCCGCCAGCAAGCACGCCGGGAAGGCTGGTTTCGATCGTACCACCCCTTAGCCCTGCCTTTTCAGCCGGGCTGTCTGGTTGGACGCTGACAATGTAGGCCCCCGTCTGGCGTGGCAGTTTCAGAGCCTCGATCTCAAATAGACTCAAATCGCTGCGAGACGAGATACCGACATATGGATAGTCATATTTGCCCGAGCGAATCAGTTCTGGTACCACTCGTTTGACAATGTTGATAGAAATTGCAAATCCAATGCCAGAATTGAGCGGTTCTCCTCCGTCCGTAAAGTTTGCTGTGCGGATCGCGCGATTGACGCCAATCACCTCTCCCTTCAGGTTGAACAAGGGTCCCCCAGAATTGCCGGGGTTAATGGCCGCGTCGGTCTGGATGATAGCGCCCGCGGTGAAGAATCCACCGTCGGGGGCGTTGCGTACCGATTCGAGAGTCCGACCCAAGGCAGAGACAATGCCGGTGGTCATTGTGCCGTTTAAACCAAAAGGATTGCCAATGGCTACAACCGTTTGCCCAACTTTAAGAGAGTCTGAATCTCCAAGTTGCAAAGGGTGCAATTCGCTTTCAGGCGCATCCACCAGAATCACGGCCAGGTCTGAGTCCAGGTCTGTCCCAACAATCGTCCCAAAAGTCTTGTAACCGGACGGAAAATCCACCTCCACTTCTTGGGCACCCTGAATCACATGGTAATTTGTAATAATATGTCCCTGTTTGTCATACACAAAACCCGAACCGGTACTCCCCCCGCTCTCTGTGATGACCCGCAGCGAAACTACACCGGGCATGACCTTTTCGTACAGCGCCACCAACGTTTCTTGCTGTTGATTTATGTCTACCGGCACAGGCAAAGCGTTTTCTGATGCTGGTGGTGTAGGAGGAGCCGTAGTAGTTGGTTGGGGAATGGCAGCAGTAAACCGGCAGGCAATGAAGATCAGTGACAAAACCGATAAAACAATCCAAACTCGTTTCATAAACTACCTCCTAAATGACCGTTTGGTTAGAACAGACTTTTAAAGTGGATTTACTTTTTCATCTGACTTGAGAACGTCTGGCCTGGTGAGAGATGCATCCCCAGGCTCAAAGTCTTTTATTCGTTTAGGCGTGCTGCTTCTTTCAATAACTCACGCTGACGGGGTGAAAGTTGCTTGGGGATATGCACCTTCACGCGCACATATAAGTCGCCATGTTCCTGTGGCGCGCGCAAATGTGGCATACCGCGTCCGGCAATCCGGAAGACTTGTTCCGGCTGCGTACCGGCCGGAATAGTGAGCATCACCTTGCCGGTCATGGTTGGCACTTCCACTTCGCCGCCCAGGATGGCGGTAAAAGCATTCACTGTTACCTGGGTGTACAGGTCATTATTACGGCGTTCAAAGCGTGGATCGTCGTTGACCACAATTCGCAGGTACAGATCTGCCCCGCCAGGAGCCGCTCCGGGCACGCGTACTTTTGTACCGCTGCGTGCCCCTGGTGGAATTTTCACCTGCACGCGGCGTTCATCGGTTTGTAATAGGCGCGTTGTACCGTGGTAGGACTCTTCCAGACTGATATTGACAGTCTGTTCATAGGCTGGGGCGCGGCCTACCCGTCCAGATGAAGATGAAGCCGCAGACATTCCACCCAACCCGCCAAAGATGCTGCGGAAGAAATCCGAAAAACTGCCGCCAAACAACTCATCCAGATCTTCGCCATAGACCACCCGTCCACTGCCAGGTTGGGTAAACCATTGTTCCCAGTCAAAATTCCCTGGCCGACCACTGCTCTGCCAGCGGGCATACGAGTCACCCAGCCGGTCATAATGAGCGCGTTTTTGACTGTCGCTTAGCACCTGATAGGCCTCGTTGATTTCTTTGAAACGTTCCTCCGCGGCCTTATCGCCAGGGTTGCGGTCAGGATGGTACTGTTTGGCCAATTTGCGGTAGGCGCTGCGAATTTCATCCTGGCTGGCGTTGCGGTTAACTCCCAAAATCTGATAATAATCTTTGTATTCCATGGTATTTACATTATGCACACTCAGCATACAGAGTCAAGCATGCAATCGCATCTTTAATACAACTCTTACCCTGGCCATTAAGTGACAAAAACCTTCATCCCATCAAAAAAATCACACAGAATCGCCGCTCTTATCGCACAAGCCGACCATTTTCCGGTATACTCACGTTGAATTTCATCCGATCAGGTGGACAATGGAATCTATTTGCGTGTATTGTGGCTCTGCAGACGGTTCTCATCCCGACTTTCTGGCTGCCGCGCGTCAAATGGGCCTTTTCCTGGCCCAGCGTGGACTGCACTTGATTTATGGCGGTGGATGTACCGGCCTGATGGGTGCTCTTGCCAACGGCGCTCTGGAGGCTGGTGGCCAGGTGACTGGAGTGATCACCCAAAGTATGAATACCCCCGCTTTGGCTCATCCCGGTTTGACACGCCTGGAAGTGGTGCCGCTCATTCACCAGCGCAAGGCGCGCATGTATGAACTTGCTGATGGTTTTATCGCGCTGCCCGGCGGCTATGGTACACTGGATGAACTCTTTGAGACGTTAACCTGGGCCCAGATCGGTCTGCATACCAAACCGGTAGGGTTGCTCAATGTCAAAGGTTATTATGACTCTCTCTTGGATATGCTTGACCGCGCTGTGCAGGAAAAATTTCTCTTTCCAGAACACCGCCGCGCCTTGGTCTGTGCCGATACCCCCGAAGACCTGTTGCAGCAAATGCAAAATCATCATTATCCTGCAGATGCTGTCCGGCGCTGGATGCGGGAGGCTTAACACACCATGTTTCTCGTTCCTGAAGACTTTCTTAAAATCTTTCTGGCGCTACTGGCTGGCGGCGTAATAGGAGTCGAGCGCGAATTTCGCGATAAGGCTGCCGGTTTTCGCACCTTAATTTTCATTGCCGTAGGTTCAACACTATTTACCATCCTTTCCCTTAAATTGCCTGGCAACAAGGATGCCGCACGCATTGCTGCGAATATTGTCACCGGGGTAGGCTTTTTGGGAGCAGGAGCCATTCTACGCGAAGACGGTCGCGTGACCGGTTTGACCACTGCTGCTGCTATTTGGCTGACTTCTGCGGTTGGCATGGCATTGGGCGGCGGCGAGTACCTGCTGGCCGGTTTGGTGGTATTGGTTGGGCTGGTTGTTTTGTGGTTCTTTCCCTACTTTGATGCCTGGGTGGATCGCCGCCGCGGGGAATATACCTATCAGATTGTGTGTTCGCCCCGCATAGAAAAGATCGCCCAAATTGAGGCTGCTTTTCTTGAATGTGGTTTGCATATCCAAAGCCGCAAGCACATCAAGTCAGATACCGCAATAACTTGCATCTGGCATACGCGTGGTACGCCTGCCAGGCATGCCCGCCTGGTTGAAAAAATCACCCAGGACCCGGATATTAAAGAATTTAGTTTTTAACCTCTATGATTCCAATCTCTTTGCGCATTTCTGGCTTTCTCTCTTACCGCGAGCCGGTTGAACTTGACTTTACCGCTTTTGATCTGGCGTGCATTTCTGGGTCAAATGGAGCCGGAAAATCTTCTCTGTTAGACGCCATCACATGGGCGCTTTTTGGTCAGGCACGACAGAGTGGTGAGGGACTCATCAACGCTCAATCGCAGGCAGCCGAGGTGACGCTTATTTTTAACTATGAAGGCGCTGTCTATCGCGTTCAGCGCTCCCTGCCGCGTGGCAAGAGCACCGTGCTTGAATTCCATGTCCGCGATTCTGCATCCGAAGCCTGGCGTCCGCTTACCGAGCACACCACTCGCGAGACACAGGCGCGCATTGAAAATGTCTTACGGCTGGATTATGAGACCTTTGTCAACGCATCCTTTTTCCTGCAAGGCAAGGCCGACCAATTTGCTCAACAGAGCGCCAGTAAGCGCAAGGAAGTACTCAGCAGTGTTCTAGGACTGGAAGTGTGGGAAGTGTACCGCGAGCGCGCAGCAGACCGCCGCAAGGAAATTGAGCGCGAGTTAGAAGAGACCGAAGGCCGAATGGCCGAAATCCAGGCCGAACTTTCGGAGGAACCGGCGCGGCAGGCACGTTTATCTGAACTCGTTTCCCGGCTCAACCAGGTGACTGCCGAGCGCAAAATGGCCGAATCTACACTGGATGCCCTTCGCCGCGCAGCCATCGCCTTGGCTGAACAGCGGAAAATGGCCGACTCAACCGCCCAACGGCTGGATCGAATGCAACAAAGCCTTTTTGAATTGGAAAGCCGCCTGGAAGAGCGACAAACTGAACATCAACATATGCATGAATTGTTGCAGCGCGCCGAACAGATTCTGGCGGCTTATCAGGCCTGGCAAGATGCGCGCGATCACCTGGCGCGTTGGGAAGAAATTGCCGCCCGCTTCCGTGATCAGGAAGACCAGCGCCGGCCATTGCTGGAACAGATTGCTGCCGAAAAGGCACGACTGGAGCAGGAACGGCTTATGCTTTCTCAGGAAGCAGTGCAAATTGAACGGGATGCTCTTGTCTGCCGAGAACTTGAGGCAAAACTTGAAACAGCAAAACAAGGCCTGGCTGAGGCTGAACGTCAACTGGCCGAACGGACTGAAATTGAGCAATGGGTTGTAGAAGCGCGTGAACAACTGGCAAAACTGGATACCGAGAACCGGGAACTCAAAGCGCAAATGGACGAACTCAAAATGCGCATTGACAGCCTGAAAAAGGCCGAAGGCGTTTTCTGTCCGCTATGCCGGCAACCGCTTAGCGAGGAGCATCGTTTGTCCACATTGGAACAGTTAGAGGCCGAAGGCAAAGCCAGGGGCGACCGTTTCCGCGCCAACAAAGCCGAAAAAGAAAACCTTGAGCAATCTCTGGCTGATTACGTCTCGCGTCTTGCCCAATCTGCCGATGCCGAGCGAAATCGTCAATCTGCTTTTGCGGCTGTGACCCAGTTGACCGAGCGGTTAGAAAACCTGCAAAGGGCAGTTGCAACGTGGGAGAGCAGTGGCGCGGCGCGGCTGGTCGAAGTGGTACGCCTGTTGGAGGACGAGGCGTATGCTCTGGAGGCTCGCCGACAATTGGCCGAAATTGAGGCGCAATTGCAAATGCTTGGATATGACGCTGCGGCTCACGAAGCCGCGCGCCAGGCTGAGGTTCAGGGGCGAACCGCTGAAGAAGATTTCCAGAAACTGAACTCAGCCCAGTCTGCTGCCACCCCGCTGGAGCGCGAAATTGTTGCTCTGCAATCACAAATCGAAGACCTGCGTGCTGAGATGGCAAAAGAAACCGCCGACTATGAACAGATCCTGGAGATGCTGAGACAAGCCGAAGCCCAGGCGCCCGATGTGGACGAGGCTGAACGTCAACTGTTTGCCTTGCAGGAACAAGAAAACCTGCTCAACCAGGAGGTAGGTGCAGCACGCCAGCAGGTGGCTGTACTCGATACGCTGCGTCAGCGTAGGAGCATGCTCGAAGACCAGGCCAGGGAGTTGCGATCCAAAATCGGTCAGTATAAGATGCTTGAACGCGCCTTTGGGAAAGACGGTGTTCCGGCACTGCTGATTGAGCAGGCCTTGCCGCAGATTGAAGAAAAAGCCAACGATTTACTTGACCGCCTTTCCAATGGCACGATGAGCGTGCGTTTTGTCACGCAAGCCAGTTACAAAGATAAGAAGCGCAGCGACCTGAAAGAAACCCTTGACATCCAAATCAGTGACGGCGCCGGTATGCGGGATTATGAACTGTTTTCTGGAGGGGAAGCCTTTCGAGTCAATTTCGCGGTTCGGCTGGCGCTCTCAGAATTGTTGGCAGGGCGGAAAGGTGCCCGCTTGCAAACGCTGGTGATTGACGAAGGCTTCGGTTCGCAGGATGCACAGGGCCGCCAACGCCTTATTGAAGCCATCAACACGGTCCGCGGTGATTTTGCTAAAATCCTGGTCATTACCCACCTGGATGAATTGAAAGATGCCTTTCCAACCCGTATTGAGGTTGAGAAAACTGAAAATGGGTCAGTGGTCAGAGTATTATAGGATTTAATTCCATGGGCCCTGAGCCCATTGCGAAAGCACATTGACGTCTGCAATGGCAATGCGGCGGTTTTCTATATGAATTGCCCCACTGCGTTCCAACTCTTTCAGAGAGCGTGCCACTACCTCGCGCACCGTTCCCAGGCGGGCCGCGATTTGGTCCTGGGTTAGCCGTGCCCATCCTTGCTCTTCAGCCGGTAGTTGCGTCAACAGCCGTGCCAGGCGATGTGTCACCTGATAAAAGGCCATCTCGCTTACCGCTTGCACCAGGTTGCGTAAGTTGTGGCAAAGGTTATCAATGACTTTCTGGGAAAAGTCAGCATTTGCCCGCACCAAATTGCGAACACACTCCGGCTCGACCACCCATACACGGCTGGCTTCCAACGCCTCAGCGTTAACCGGATTCCCGTTCCTGTCAAAGACTGAGACCTCGTTAAATGTATCGCCCTCCATCAACAGGCGCACAATATATTGACGCCCTTGTGGAGACAGGCGATAAATTTTGATACAGCCGCTTTCGACAATGTGCAGACCTGCGCTTGCCTCGCCTTCCCAAAATAGCGTTTCGCCACGCTCATACTCATGCAAACTGACACAACTCGCGATTGTCTGCAGATCCTCGGCGCTCAGATGTTCGAAATATTCGTTTTGGCGCAAGGCTTGAGTTTTAGCCGCTTGATCTACTTTTACAATGCGCATCAGATCTCTCCAAGAAGCACCCTATCTGCCCCGCGATCAATCTCCCAGGGATAAACAACGTGTTTTTCGGTCACGGCTGCATAATAGTCGGGCCGTGCTGAGCCGAACAAATTGCGATAGGGGTTGAAATGCAGGACACACGTCTCCGGGAAACTGCCCGCGGCCGATACTCGATTCCGCACGGCTGTAATCGTTCGCCCTGAACCCCAAACATCATCTACAATCAATGTTGCCCGGCCGCGCAGTAAATCATCTGCCGGAAATTGCAGGAATTGCGGCCAGGCAACCAGTTTGTTGTGTTCCATTGCCATCTCTGCCGGGAAATCCACGGCTGCTGTCAGCAAATGTGTCAATCCCATCGCCTCGGCCAGCATACCGCCAGGAATAATGCCGCCGCGCGTAATCATCACCATGGCTTGAAACTCGCGGCGGAACTGACCAAGCAGGATATCCACCAACTTCTGGACATCCTCCCAGGTCAGCACTTCGTGTTGCTGGTCGGGCGCAACCATGGCAGGAATCCGTTTAACTCAAAGCGATAGCCAGCGGTTCAGGCGCGGGAACTTGAACTTGCTGGCCAAGACCCTGAGCCTTTTCCACATCCCGCGCCCACAGGTACAGACAGGTGTGATATGCGGTGGCGGTATAAGATGTGATGACCGTTGCAGCCATGATGAAGACCCCGGCAATGATCACACCCAGGCCGATTCCAGCCACCAGCCCAATGATCTGCTGCGGTCCGGTCAGCGAGATGATTCCCAGTCCTGCGCCAAGGCCCAGAGCAATCCCCAGGCTTCCCAGCAAGAAACCGATCAAACCATTGACGGCCTTGACTCCCACTGTGCTGATACCGATTAACAGAAGATTGTTTCTGACAATGTTTGCTGTGCGCTTCAAACCGTCTTTTAAGTTAATGTCCTCAATGACCATGGCCGGCAGGGTGAGAAAGGCGGCCTCTGTCCAGACGGTATCAATCAGCCCGGCCAGAAAATTGCGTCCCTGATTTTTACCTTTGCCTTTGATTTGGTTCTTCACAATATTAACAAGAGTCGAAGCCGCTGCCAGGCTGAGTATATCCAGCCAGTCGCGCTTGACAATTGCCCAGGCTTTGTCCATGCGCCCGTCACCTTCAGCAAGATAGCCGTAAATCAGGTAGATGGTCATGGCCGAGAAAATATATCCAACTGCAAATTGCGCAAAGATAAGCAAAGCGCTCAGCGCAAAAAGGGCAATTTGCCCCACCAGCCCTTGCTCGTTGAATAATAGCCAGCCTGCAATCATCAATGGAATAAAGGCGACAGTCACCGCAAAGCCGGCCAGCAGGGCATAAATAGACGGTTTCAGCAAATCTTTGTCTTTCATGGCCATTTGCCAGGCCTGGTTAATGAATGACCAACCTCGTTGAAATGCTTGCATTTTGACCTCCTGCAGTTATTATTAACCAGTGCCAGGGCTATGCTTGTAGCAATGGTGACCGGTTCAGATGGGGCAAACCCACCGTTTGGATTAGGGGTAGTATTTTTGTTGCTTGCTATAACTGGTACAGTTCTACCAGCACGCCGCAGGTGCTTTCGGGGTGAATGAAAGCATATTTCTTTCCATCGGCGGTGGTACGCGGCTCTTCGTTGATGAGGCGAATGTTTTTGGCTTTCAATTGAGCCATCATTCCTTCAATGTCGTCCACTTCTACGCAGATGTGGTGCATGCCCGCGCCGCGTTTGGCCAGGTATTTAGCCAGGCCAGAATCTTCACTAGTAGGCTTGACAAGTTCTATTTCGCTTTCGCCAGTAGGCAAAAAAGCAACCTGTGATTTTTCAGCCGGTACATCTAGCGTGCCCTGCAGGGGAATTCCAAGGGCATCACGCCAGAAAGACAGGGCCTTCTCCATATCGTCCACTACAACGGCTACATGATTGATGCGTTTTACAATCGGCATTGTTTCTCCTTATTCTTTTTCCAGCAAGTCAATGTAGGCCGAGTCGACCAGATCGGATTGTAACACGTTTAGTTCTGCCATCAGGTTTTGGGCAATGGTTTGCCCTTCGGCGTCCGATTGAACTGTTTGCAGGACGACTTCCAGTTCCATAAAGTCACCCAGCCCCTCCACCTGGTCCAGATGGATGCGGGTCTGGCCGACCATGTACAGGTGGCGTACTTTCCGAATCACGCCGCGCACGCCCAGGGCTAGGGAAAGAACCGTTTTCAGACTCTCTGGCTCGGACGTTTCAAAGATAAAGTAGTCTGAACGTTTGGGTCCATTCAAATCAGGCCGCTCGTAATAAACCAGTTGACCGTGCTCTGCAGAAAGTTGGCGCAGTTTCAGGCGGCCTCGCGGCGTGTGGAAAAAAGTGTCTTCCTGCAGGATGACCTGCGCCGGGGTGTGACTTAGCGATTCGGCGCGTGCTGCAATGGCCGCGAAATCGCGGACACGGGCTTTGATTTCGACATTAGCGGGCATGGTTTACGCGTTAAGGAACACTTTTGAAGTGCATCCCAGAGTTAGATGTGAATCGCACTGCCTTCGGCGGCGTGAGCGGCTTCCATCAGCACTTCGCTCAGGGTCGGGTGAGCGTGAACGTTGCGGGCAATTTCGGCCGGGGTGAGTTCCATCATGCGCGCCAGGGTCAGTTCGGGCAGGAGTTCGGTCACTTCCGGGCCGACCAGCGTGGCGCCCAGCAGTTCGCCGTATTTCTCGTCCACCACCAGTTTGACCCAGCCGGCGTAATCGCCCAATCCCAGCGCCTTGCCGTTGGCCTGGAAGGGGAAGCGCCCCACCTTGACCTGGTAACCGCGTTCCCTGGCCTGCGCTTCGCTCAGACCGAAGGAGGCCACCTGCGGCGAGCAATACGTCGCCCGCGGCATCATCTCGTAGTCCAGTTGGACGGTTTCGTGGCCGGCGATATTCTCGGCGCAGACGATGCCCATCGCCGAGCCGACGTGCGCCAGCATCAGTTTGCCGGTCACGTCGCCGATGGCCCAAATGCCCGGCACGTTGGTCGCCATGCGCTCGTCAATCTCGATGAAGCCGCGCTCGTTGATTTTGACGCCGAGTTCCTCCAGGCCCAGACCCTGGCTGTTGGGACGGAAACCGACCGCTACCAGCGCCTGTTCGGCCTCCAGGACTTTCGTCTCGCCCCCCGCCGAGACCGTCACCCTGACCCCCTCTCCGCTCACCTCGACCGCCTCGACCTTGTGCCCGGCCAAAATCTTGACGCCGCGCTTGGCAAAGGCTTTGGCGACCTCCGCCGCGGCCTCCTCGTCTTCCAGCGGCAGGACGTGGGGCAGCATCTCGACGACGGTCACGTCCACCCCGTAGGCGTTCCAGATGGTGGCAAATTCCATGCCGATCGCCCCGGCCCCGATGATGACGACGCTCTTGGGCAGCGTCTCCTGCAAAATGGCCTCGTGGTAGGTGATGATCCGCTTGCCGTCCACTTTCCAGGCGGCCGGGACCGCCGCCGAAGCGCCGGTGGCCACGATGATGTGTTTGGCAGAGAGCGTTTGGGCGTTGCCGGCGGCATCGGTCACGGTAGCCGTTCCGGGCGCGGAAAGATGCGCCGTTCCCATGTACACGTCAATCTTGTTTTTCTTCATCAAGAAGCCGACGCCCTTGACCAGCCGGTCCGAGACCTGGCGGCTGCGTTTGACCGCCGCGGCGTAGTCGAGTTGCAGGTTCTCGAAGGAAAAGCCGAACTCTTTGCCGCGCTCGCGCAGGGTGTGGGCGATTTCGGCGTTCTTGAGCAGCGCCTTCGACGGGATACAGCCCACGTTCAGGCAGACGCCGCCCAGCCACTGCTTGTCCACGATGGCGGTTTTTTGTCCGAGTTGTGCAGCGCGGATGGCGGCCACGTACCCGCCCGGTCCAGCGCCGATGACGAGAACATCGTAAGTTTCAGGCATAGTTATCTCCGTTTGTCGTCCAAAGTGACACAATTATACCTGTTTGCGCGCCGTCATCAGGAAAAGCAGATACGTGCGCGTTCCGCCTGCGCTTGTCTTTTTGATTTCATAGACGGTCGAGAAGCACACCTGGGAAAAACCGGCGGCTTCGGCTATCGCTTGCAGGGCGGCGCGCTCGAAGCCGTGATGGACCTGCGCGGCGCGGTCGGCGTGGAAGGAACCGTCCTCGCGGTCCAGGTCAACGACTGCCAGCCAGCCGCCCGGCTTCAAGACGTCATGGAAACGCTGCAAAATTGTGGCGGTATCGGGAATGTGATGCATAACCATCAAAGAATACACCAGGTCGAAGCGTTCTGCCGGGAGCGGATCAGTTGCCAGGTCGAGCCGGACGGGGTGCATGTTGTCCGCTCGAGCGGCTTGGATCTTGTCCGACAGCACGGCCAGCATCCCCTCGGAAGTATCTGCCAGGGTGATAGAGGCGAGGTCCGCCTGCAGCGCAAAACTGAGCAGACCGGTGCCGCAGCCATACTCCAGGGCGGTCATGCCGGGCCGAAGGGGGATGACGGCGCGCAGCGCATCTGCCACCACGCCGGCGCGCTCGACTTTCATCGGGTCAGAATCCCACGTTTTGGCGCGTTGATCAAACATTCAGTAGGCTCCGTATGTGAAATTTTGCACGTCATTTCCTTTGCAGATGACAAGTCGTATAGTATAATATGCCCTTGTTGCAGACGGATGTGAACAAGAACGCTATTATTTTACTCTGTATAGTTGATGTCGAGGAGTGTGCGCTGAACTTTGGCTTGTATCGTTTGAGAAAGTTTGGGCTTCTGCGCCTCCCCCGGCTGCGTCTGTGACCAGCCGTTTTTGTTTTCGGCAATTATCCTTTGTTTATCCTCTTCATGGAAGGAGGTGAAATTTTATGGCTATTGTTATCCTGCGCAATAATGAGTCTCAAGATCAACTGCTCAAGCGCTTTCGCAAGAAGGTGGTCAAGAGCGGTGTTTTGAGCACGGTACGTCGCAAGCGCTGGTTTGTTTCCAAAAGCGAACAGCGCCGCATGGAGCAGAAGAAAGCCATTCGGCGTATCAAGCGGCGCATGTCTAAAGGCGGCGAGGAATAAAACTGGCTAGCGAACTGGAGGCAGGTATGGCGAAAGAAGAAGAGAAAATACGAATGGATGGCACGGTCATTGAGGCTTTACCGGGGACGCAGTTTCGCGTCCGCTTGGAAAATGGCCACGAAGTGCTGGCTTACCTTTCAGGAAAGATGCGTAAGTACTACATTCGCATTTTGCTGGGTGATCGCGTTCAAGTGGAAATGTCCCCCTATGATTTGAGCCGCGGTCGGATTACCTATCGTCAAAAGAAAGCCGTCACTGCAGAAGAAGCCTAAACCTTGCTCCATGTTTTTGCCTGAAAAGTAAAGCCCCCCGAAAAGTTCGAGGGGCTTTTTTGTATTAATTGCTCAGGGCAACACTCTGAAGGATTGCAGTACTTTCATGTAGTTCGCCCGTTCATAGGCCGCCGGGTCGGCGACTTTGGCCTGGCTCATGCTGCCCTGCATCTGCTGAATGGATTCGTACTCGTGGGCCTCCATCCAGGCGCGCAGGTCCTCCAGGAGCGAGGCGGCGTAGGCCGGACCATGCTTGAGCAGGGCGGAGGCCAGCAGGGTGACTTTGGCCCCGGCCATCATGGCTTTGAGCACATCTGCCGCGGTGTGGACGCCGCTCGTCAGCGCCAGGTCGGCGTTGACCTTGCCATACAGGATGGACACCCAGCGCAGCGGCAGGCGCAGTTCGTCGGAGGTGCTTAACTCCAGGCTAGGCACAACTTCGAGGGCTTCGGGGTCAATATCCGGCTGGTAGAAGCGGTTGAAGAGCACCAGGCCCTTCGCCCCGGCTTCGACCAGGCGGCGGGCGAAGTTGGGCAGGGCGGTGAAGTAGGGGCTGAGTTTGACCGCCACCGGGATGCGCACGCTGGCGCAGACTTCCTTCACCAGGGCGACGAAATTGTCTTCCAGCGCGGCCGCCGTCAGGTCCAGTTCGACCGGCAGGTAGTACAGGTTGAGTTCGAGGGCGTCGGCCCCGGCTTCCTCGATTTTGCGGGCGTATTTGGTCCAGCCGCCCTTCGAGACGCCGTTCAAACTGCCGATGACCGGGATACTCACGTTCTTTTTGAGCGCGGCGACCGTCTCCAGGTAGGCATCTGGCTTGAGGGCGTAGCGGCCAGCCTGCGGGTAGAAGGAGGTAATTTCAGGCGAGATTTCGGTGCCGGTAAACAGGAAGTGATCGAGTTCCAGGCTCTCGTGGATGATTTGTTCCTCGAAGAGCGAGTACATGACGATGGCCGAAACGCCGGCCTCTTCGAGTTTCTGCGCCGTTTCGACTTTTTCGGAAAGCGGCGAGGCGGAGGCCACGATGGGGTTCTTGAGCCGCAGGCCGAGGTAAGTGGTGGTCAGATCGGTCATGGTTTTCTCCTTTTGTCAATCAGCAAGACGGGACAGAGTAACCTCTGTCCCGTCTGTTTTTTGTTCTAAGCGTTCTCGCCGTAGTGCATGGCGGCCATCTGGGAGTAGAAGTTCCAGCGCGCCCTGGCGTCTTCCTGCGCCAGTTTGAGCAGTTGCTCGGCGCGGGCTTCATCGCTCTGGGTCAGCATGCGGAAGCGGGTTTCGCTGTACATGTACTGCTCGACAGGAATGCTCGGTTCTTTGCAGTCAATCTGGAGCGGATTCTTGCCCTCGGCGGCCAGGCGCGGGTCGTAGCGGTAGAGCGGGAACAAGCCGGACTGGACGGCCATCTTCTGCTGTTCGAGGCCTTTGGCCATGTCAATGCCGTGCGCGATGCAGTGGCTGTAGGCGATGATGAGCGACGGGCCGGGATAGGACTCGGCTTCGAGGAAGGCTTTCAGCGTGTGCATGTCGCTGTAGCCCATGGCCACGCGGGCGACATAGACGTAGCCGTAAGCAATGGCCATCAGGCCGAGGTCTTTCTTGGAGAGGCCCTTGCCCTGGGCCGCGAAGCGCGCTACTGCGCCGCGCGGCGTGGACTTGGAGGCCTGCCCGCCGGTGTTGGAATAGACTTCGGTGTCCAGGACGAGCAGGTTGACGTCGCGGCCGGTCGAGAGGACGTGGTCGAGGCCGCCGTAGCCGATGTCGTAGGCCCAGCCATCGCCGCCCACGATCCAGACCGATTTCTTGACCAGGGCGTCGGCCACTGCGGCCAGGTTAGCGGCCTGCGGATGCTTGGATTTTTCCAATTTCTGCTTCAGGATGGCAACGCGCTCGCGCTGCTGCTTGATGCCCAGGTCGGTGGTCTGGTCGGCCTTCAGCAGTTCGTCCACCAGTTGCTCGCCGACTTCGGCGGCGAAGGCGGGCAGGAGTTCGCGAGCGAATTCCATCTGCTTGTCGAGAGTCAGGCGGAAGCCCAGGCCGAATTCGGCGTTGTCTTCGAAGAGCGAGTTCGACCAGGTCGGACCGCGCCCTTCCTTGTTCGGCGCGTAGGGGGTGGTGGGCAGGTTGCCGCCGTAGATGGACGAACAGCCGGTGGCGTTGGCGATAATGGCGCGGTCGCCGAAGAGTTGCGTCATCAGTTTGACGTAGGGCGTCTCGCCGCAGCCGGCACAGGCGCCGGAGAACTCGAAGAGCGGTTCGAGGAGTTGCGAATTCTTGATGGTAGTCAGGCTGATGGCGGTGCGGTCCACTTCGGGCAGGTTTAGGAAGAAGTCCCAGTTGACGGCTTCGCTCTCGCGCAGCGGCGGCTGCGGGGCCATGTTGATGGCCTTGCGGGCCGGGTTGGTCTTGTCTTTGGCCGGGCAGGCTTCCACGCACAGCGTACAGCCAGTGCAGTCCTCCGGCGCGACCTGGACGGTGTAGGCCATGCCGGGGAATTCCTTGAACTTCGACTCCATGTGTTTGAAGGTTGCCGGGGCCTGCTCGAGGAATTTCTTGTCATACACCTTGTGGCGGATGACGGCGTGCGGGCAGACGAAGACGCACTTACCGCACTGGATGCACAAATCCGGCTCCCAGACCGGGATTTCGAGGGCGATGTTGCGCTTCTCCCATTTGGTCGTGCCGGTTGGGAAGGTGCCGTCCACCGGCAGGGCCGAGACGGGCAGCGAATCGCCGTCGGCGGCGATCATCGGGCCGAGCACGTTGCGGACAAAGTCCGGCGCTTCGGCCGGGACCGGCGGGCGGCGGGTCAGTTTGCTCGTCACCTTATCCGGCACTTTGACCTCGTGCAGGTTCGCCAGCGTCTGGTCCACGGCGGCGTAGTTCTTCTGGACGACGGCTTCGCCGCGCTTGCCGTAGGTCTTCTGGATGGCCTTCTTGATCTGGTCAATCGCCTCGTCACGCGGCAGGATGCCGGAGATGGCGAAGAAGCAGGTCTGCATGATGGTGTTGATGCGCCCGCCCATGCCGGTCTTTTCGGCCACGTCGTAGGCGTTGATGACGTAGAAGCGCAGTTTCTTCTCGATGATGTCGCGCTGGACTTCCTGCGGCAGATGGTCCCAGACTTCGTCCGGGCCGTAGATGCTGTTGAGCAGGAAGACCGCCCCCGGCTGAGCATACCTGGTGATGTCGTAGCGTTCCAGGAAGGTGAACTGGTGGCAGGCGACGAAGTTGGCCGTGTTGGGGGTGATGAGGTAAGGGGCCTGAATCGGCTTGGGGCCGAAGCGCAGGTGCGAGATGGTCATCGAGCCGGATTTCTTCGAGTCGTAAACGAAGTAACCCTGGGCGTTGTTGTCGGTCTCCTCGCCGATGATTTTGATGGAGTTCTTGTTGGCACCCACTGTGCCGTCTGCGCCCAGGCCGAAGAAGACGCAGCGCACCGTTTCAGGATGCTCGACCGAGAAGAACGGATCGTATTCCAGGCTGGAGTGGGTCACATCGTCGGTAATGCCGACGGTGAAGTGGTTCTTGGGTTCTGGCTTCTTGAGTTCGTCCAGCACGGCCTTGACCATGGCCGGGGTGAACTCTTTGGACGACAGGCCGTAGCGTCCGCCGATGACTTTGATGTCGCCGCGGCCGTTCTCGAACAGGGCGCTGGCGACGTCCAGGTAAAGCGGTTCGCCTCCCGCGCCGGGTTCCTTGGTGCGGTCGAGGACGGCGATCTTCTTGACGGTCTTGGGCAGTGCTGCCAGGAGGTGTTCGACCGAGAAGGGCCGGTACAGACGGACGCGAATGACGCCGACCTTCTCGCCCTGCTCTACCAGGTAGCGAACGGTGGCTTCAGCGGTTTCGCCGCCCGAGGCCATCAGGATGACGACGCGCTCGGCGTCGGGCGCGCCGATGTAGTCGAACAGGTGATACTGGCGGCCGGTCAATTTGGCGAACTTGTCCATGACTTTCTGGACGATGCCGGGCACCTTCGCGTAGAACGGGTTGATGGTCTCGCGCGCCTGGAAGAATACGTCCGGGTTTTGAGCCGTGCCGCGGATGATGGGACGGTCGGGGGAGAGGGCGCGGGCGCGGTGGGCGCGGACGAGTTCGTCGTCAATCATGGCGCGCAGGTCGTCGTCGCTCAACTGCTCGATTTTCTCGACCTGATGCGAGGTGCGGAAGCCGTCGAAGAAGTGCAGGAAGGGGACGCGCGCTTCGAGCGTGGCGGCCTGGGCGATGGCGGCGAAGTCGTGCGCCTCCTGCACCGAGCCGGAGGCAAGCATTGCCCAGCCGGTCTGACGGCAGGCCATCACGTCGGAGTGGTCGCCGAAGATGGAGAGGGCATGCGTGGCAACGGTGCGGGCCGAGACGTGGAAGACGGTGCTGGTCAGTTCCCCGGCGATCTTGTACATGTTCGGGATCATCAGCAGCAGGCCTTGCGCGGCAGTGAATGTCGTCGTCAGCGCGCCGGTTTGCAGGGCGCCATGCACAGCCCCCGCCGCGCCGCCTTCCGATTGCATTTCGATCACCAGCGGGACGGTGCCCCAGATGTTCTTCTTCCCGGCAGCCGACCAGTCGTCGGCCCACTCGCCCATGTTAGATGACGGAGTAATCGGGTAAATTGCGCAAATCTCGTTCGTGCGGTGGGCGACCGAGGCGGTGGCCTCATTGCCGTCAATCGTGATTTTTTCTCTTTTCATCTGTTCTCCTTAATCAATAGAGTCATACTCTGAAGTGACAAAAATACCAATGTATAAGTGTATTCCCCCTCTGTCAAATGTGTAGTAATTTATAACATATAAAAAGTCGCGAGTTGTCACTATCGTTTTAAAGCGAAAAAGTCACCTTTTGATGCTTTTCAATCGTGGACTGGCCAGGTACAAGGCAGCCAGCGACTTGGCGTCGGGCATTTTTCCGCTGGCGGCCCAGTCTAGAGCCGCAGTTAGGGACATGCGTTCAACCTGCAAGAATTCGTCTGCATCGGCATTTAGTGGAGCAGAATGTAAATCCTCAGCCACAAAAACGACCATGTACTCTGTTGAATAACCTGGTGCCAGATAGAATTGCCCTACGCGTTCTAATTTTCCAGCAGCGTAGCCCGTCTCTTCGCGAATTTCGCGCTGGGCGCATTCCAATGGCGATTCCCCCGGCTCAATGACCCCGGCCGGCAATTCCAATAAACTTAGTCCCGCGGCATGGCGATACTGACGAACAAAAATCAGGTTCCCCTCAGGATCAATCGGCACAATGACAACCGAGCCATGATGCTCAACGATATCCAGGTTCGTTGTCCGGCCATCGGGCAGACGCACCTCATCCCGGCGGATGGTGAAAGCGCGGCCGCGATAGATAATTTCACTCCGAAGACATTCAAAAGCCATTGTTCCTCCTAAAAAAAACGCCAAGCGGAGGCTTTCCTCCGCTTGGATAAACAGGGCTCAAAATGGAATTAAGGGATCTGAATCGTGGTGCCGATTTGCAGCGTGCTTCCCAAAGACATTCCGTTGGCGGCTGCAATCGCGGCTGGATCTACGTCACCGTACAAGCAGGCTATGCTATAAAATGTTTCATTGCTGGATGTCGTAGTGTATGTGGCTGGATGAGGCCGCAGCGCGCGATTGGCCGGGAAAGGATTCCCGCTTTGCGGAATCTTCAAAGTCAGACCAGGCATATACAGCGTACCGTCGGCCAGGTTGTTGATGGTCAGCAATTCATCGGGGTTGACGTTAAAGCGGCGCGCAATGCAGTAGGGGAACTCCCCGGCTTGAAGCGTGTATGTATATGGGAGGCTGCCCGGTGCAGGGGTTGAGACACTCAGCGGAGGGATGGTGGGCGCAACCGTGACCAGCACCGGCAGGGTGGATGTGGGCTCAATCACGCCGCTGTCCACAACCACTGTCACAGCAAGACCAACAGGGGTGGGCGTTGAGATTACATCTGTTGCTTCAGTCGCAAACTCTGTCCCAGCAGTCTGCATCATGGAAATGGCTGATGCAGTGGCCAAACTGCCAACCATTGCCATAGGGTCTTCTGTTGCTGCCATTGGCTCAGGAAACACACTCTCATCAATAATGATTTCCGTGGGGGTTGCTTCAGGGGCAGCCGAGTAAGGCATGCGGCAGCCAGAGATCACCAGCATGAGCAGAATTGCAGACAGGAAAAATACCATGCGTTTCATAATAACCAAATCTCCTCGAATTAGACAAAACATCATTTTCTTTTTGATGGTAGCACAACGCCGGTAGGGCGTCAAGACACACCATGTTTCCTAATTTAAGGACAGTTCAGTTCGTCCGGAGCAAGGGTGCGGCCATCTGGAACGCGCTGCCAGATGGCGCATAATCCTTTGCGCGTTTGTGTTGAGTCGGCCAGTACCTGCAACGATATTTGCCGGGCAGATTCCCAGTCACCTGTGCGGGCAAAACCTTCAATAAAAGGGAACCACTCGTAAACATCTTTGGCTTTCAGACCGCGTTCAAGAGCCGCCTGTCCCAAAGATGCTACTTGAGGCCAATTCCCCTCTTGACGGGCAAACTCGGCTTTGGCGTAGTAGTAACACCAGCCACGTTCTGGCTCCGACCCAAAAACGGTTCTTTCCGGAACCGTTGACCTGTTTCCGTTATGGATACGGCTCAAGTCTGAGAGTGGAAGCGCACTGAGCAGTTCCGGGTGGACGCGCGGTAACGTCTCAGGGCCGTCGTACGCCGGGTCCAATACCCGGAGACAGCCTCCCTCAGGAAAATAGAGCACGACCAGGTCAGAGGTCGAGCCGTGAAACGTTACGGTACGCAAAGTAATCTTGAGGGGGAGGTTCGCCTCAAGGGCAGGTAGATTCGGTCCTCCTAATCGTACCGCCGAATAGAGCAGCACGTAGGGCAGGTTTCCACCGTTGTAGTTCGGCGCGTAGATCCAATTGACCGGAAAAGTAAAAGTCAGGTCGGTATCGTAATCAAAATTTGGGAACTCATGAGTCAGCAGGGCTGTGCCGGGTTCCAGCGCCGGCATGCGCCAGGCCATTTGCCAGTACAGGTCGCGCTGACGTGCCCAGTCTCGGCGGTAGGCATTGGCATGCAGATTTTGCTGCCCTACGGCCAGGGCCAGAACAAGGCCCAGCACCAGCCAGCGGCGGCGGCCAAGCGGCAGGACTTCAAGCAGACCGGCCAGGAGCAGGCTGGAACCAAGCATCATGGACAGGAAAAAACGATCCCATGAGAACGTCAGTTTGAGCGGCAGGCCGGCAGCCCACGAAGGCAGACGTCCGGCCAGAATCCCCAGTATGCCAAAGATGATTGCCCAAAGCGCCCAGCGCCGATTCTCATCGTTCAACCTTCCTGCCCGAAAGAATAGGCCCGCCAGCACAAACGCAGCCAGCGCCAGTCCCCAGGTCAGCCAACTGAGCGGCTGGAGAGGTGATTGGACAAAGATGCGCACGGTCTGTGCCCAGGCTTGAAAACCGGCTATCCACAGGGTGCGTCCCAGGTCGGCGGCAGTTGTTGTCAGAAAAGCCGCCGGTTCTGTACGCAGACCATCCAAGACGCTGACGCCGTAAGAATTGTAAGGGCCGTAGGTGTAATAATAAGCCAGCCAGGCGGCATTTCCCAGCCAGAGTAACAGATAGGGGACAAAATTTTTTAGCGTTTGTCCCATACGCTCTTGCAAACGCAAATCCCTTTGGATGTACCAGATCATTCCCAGCCGAAAGATTTCAAAACCGATGAAATATTCGGTGGTCACAAGACCTATTACACCGCTCAGCAGGGCAACAAGCGTGTTGGGCCAAAAGGACTTGCCCTGCAGGGCGCGCGCCGTGAAACCAAAAGACAGGATATAAAAAATGAGTGGGATAAGTTCCTGGTTGGTATGCGTAAAGGCCGACCATTGCTGTGTATAGGCCGGAAAAAGCAGGAAGAGCAGACTGACTGTCAACGCCTGCCGTTTGGAGTCCGGCCAAATGGTCTTGAATGTCCACCAGGCCGCCAGTCCGCTTGCAAAGCGGATGAACAATCCGAAAATCTGCCAGGCAAGTGGATTTGATGGAAGGAGACTGGTGGTGATAACAAAAATGGGGCCAAGGAAAGGGCGGAATGGCCGGAAGGATTCAATGAATTCTATTGGCCCAAGGAAGCGCGCTGTCCAGGCAAAGCCCCAGTCATCCCAGTAAAAGCCGGTAAAAGCCAACAAGGGCGCATAAGCCAGCAGGCTGAAAACGAAAATTAAAAGGGGAGGAGATTTAAAACGCGTCATAAATAGCAGTAAAATAAGCAGAGCAGATCTCTGCGTCTTTGGTCTCCCCCGGCAAAGCCGGATAAGGTGAAGTGTGAGGCGTCATTATAACAGAGGATAACAAAATCACCCGAATCATAGACATTTGTCATTTGACACCTGTCGTCAGATACATTAACTTAAGCGTACAAACCTTGTCTAATTCATTCTGAATAGGAGAAATACCATGGCTCTCAAAATTACGGAAGATTGCATCGCCTGCGGCGCCTGCCTGCCGGAGTGCCCGACCAACTCCATCACCGAAGGTGACATCTACGTCATTGATCCCAATACCTGTGTGGAGTGCGAAGGCTATCACGACTCTCCGCAATGTCAGGCCGTCTGCCCGGTGGCAGATACCGCTATTGTTAAGGCTTAGAGTTGTTTGACACACCATTAAAGGTTCGCTATAATTTTTGACAACTGAATAACAACCTTCGGGGCAGGGTGAAATTCCCGATCGGCGGTATAGCCCGCGAGCGTCTGTCTGACGCACGACCCGGTGAAACTCCGAGGCCGACGGTTACAGTCCGGATAGAAGAAGGTGAGATGAGACCCACAAGGGTCTGTTGAGGTCTGTTTGCCCCGAAAACGCGCGCGTTTTCGGGGCTTTGTCTGACAGATCTATCCGTTTCTCTCTGCCCCGTTTCATCAAACGGGGCTTTTTTTGCTCCCTGGAAAAAGATGGACCTGAACCTGTTTCACAAACTGTCTCATTCATCGCGCTCATCTGAACATCAACGCAGCCTTTGGCCTGTGTTGATCTCGCTGGGATTGGCGCTTCTCGCTTGGGAAGGGGTAGCGCGCCTGGCAGGGCTGCCGGCTTTCATCCTGCCTGCACCGGCAGAAGTTGCCGCGCGTTTTGTCAAATCCTTAAGCGATGGCACTTTGCTGCGGCATGCGGCTGCTACCCTGTTAGAAATCCTGCTCGGATTGCTGGTTGGGACACTCTTTGCCATTTTGATTGGTTACCTGATTGCCAAGTCGCGCCGCTTTGAGCGCCTGATTGCCCCTTACCTGGTTGCTACACAGGCCATTCCGATTGTGGCTATTGCCCCGCTTATCGTCATTTGGTTTGGACCGGGCATGTTTTCCAAGGTGTTGATTTGTTCGCTGATTGTCTTTTTCCCGGTTCTGATCAACACCGTCGTTGGTGTGCGGGCTGTCCCGCGTTCCTTGCACGATTTGATGCGTTCCCTGCGGGCTACGCGCCTGCAAATTTTGCGCTATCTGGAAATCCCAGCCGCGTTGCCCATCTTTCTTGGCGGCCTGCGCATCGGCGCAACACTGGCCGTCATTGGCGCAGTTGTAGGCGAATTGGTCGGTTCAAAGCAGGGACTGGGTTTTTTGATCAATGCCGCACGCGGTCAATATGATACCGCTCTGGTTTTTGTGGCTGTCTTTACGTTGGTTACGCTGGCCATAACCCTTTATGGGCTGGTGGCCGTATTGGAAGCAAAATTCTTGAAATGGCAGGAGACCCCTCACCCATGAATCGAAAACTCTTCATCTTTTTCGTCTTGTTCTTTTCAATTACTCTCAGCGCTTGCGGATCGAGCCCTTCTGGCAACTTGCGAAAAATCCGCCTGCCGCTGGGATACATCCCCAATGTCCAGTTTGCCCCGCTGTATGTGGCCGTAGAAAAGGGCTACTTCCGCGAGGCCGGCATTGAAGTTGAGTTCGATTACTCGTTTGAGACCGATGCGGTTGCTCTGGTAGGCGCAGACGAACTGCAGTTTGCTATTGTTTCTGGGGAACAAGTTTTGCTGGCACGCGCTCAAGGCCTGCCTATCGTCTATGTTGCCGCCTGGTATCAGCAATACCCGGTTTCGGTGGTTGCCAAAGCCGAGCAAGGCATCCGCTCTCCAGCCGACTTACGCGGCAAAACCATTGGTCTGCCCGGCCTATATGGAGCCAACTACATTGCCCTTCGCGCTCTGCTGCACGAAGGCGGCCTGACCGAAGCCGATGTTACCCTGGACTCAATTGGTTACACCCAGGTTGAGGCGCTGGCTACCGACCGGGACCAGGCGGTTTCTGTATATACTGCCAACGAACCTGTGCAATTGCGCGCTCAAGGTTACAAACTGACCGAACTGCGCGTGGCTGATTACGTCCATTTGGCCTCAAACGGTTTGATCACCAACGAAAAAACCCTTAAAGAAAACCCTCAACTGGTGCGGCGGATGGTTGGCGCCTTATTAAAAGGTATTCGAACTACCATTGAAAACCCCGATGAGGCCTATCAAATCTGCCACAAATACGTGGATACCTTGGCTCAGGCCGATGCAAATGTCCAAAAACAGGTGCTGGCCACCTCAATTGAACTCTGGAAAGCCGAACGATTGGGTTACACCGATACCGAGGCATGGGAAAACATGCAGAACGTATTGCTGGACATGGGTCTGTTGACCAAACCATTGGATGTCCAGCAGGCTTTTACAAACGAATTCATTCCCTGACTTTTTCTCCTTCCTTATGCCCGCTTCTCTCTTGACCCCTATCCTGCTCGTCGAGACCCTGAGCGCTGTTTTCTCGGATGAGAACGGCGACCTGCATGCTTTGCAAGACGTCACCTTCTCTATCCAGGCACAGGAATTCGTTTGCCTGCTGGGTCCATCGGGCAGCGGTAAGAGCACCCTCTTGCGGATCCTGGCCGGCTTACTGCCGCCTACTTCTGGGAAGTTCACCTTTGTAGGTGCCAATCATTTGCGCATTGGCATGGTCTTTCAACAGGCCAACCTGATGCCCTGGCGCAGCGTGCTGGAAAACATCATGCTGCCGCTTGAACTGCAAGGCCTTCCGCCTGACCAGGCCCAACAGCGTGCACAAGAAATGATTGAATTGGTCAACCTGCAGGGCTTTGAAAACGCCTGGCCGCGCGATCTTTCTGGTGGCATGGCTCAGCGGGTGGCTCTGGCACGCGCCCTTGTCCACGACCCCAATCTCCTTTTGCTGGATGAACCCTTTGGCTCTCTCGATGCCTTGACGCGCGAACGGATGTGGACAGAACTCTCTAGCATCTGGCAAAAGCGCCGCAAGACTGTGCTGATGGTGACCCATTCCATTAGCGAGGCTCTTTTTCTGGCAGACCGCGTGTTGGTCTTAACCCAGCGCCCTGGACGTATCTGCCTCGACCTGAAGGTGGATTTGCCTCGTCCCCGCACAGATGACATGCGGTACAGCCTGCACTTTGGCAAACTGGCAAAAAAGTTAAAGGAAGCGATTGGTTAACCCCTAAAACGATCACCTGCTCAAGATCCCCCTGGCAAGTTGGGCCGAAAACCCAACTTGCTTTTTTCTGGGCAGTTGCAGAAAAGGATTGTGTTAGAATGAAGTCACATACGAGGTAATCCTATGCCAAAACAAAGAAGTCCTTTTCCCTCTGCTACGCCCTTACGTCCACACCAACGGGCTATTCTGGTTGGCTGCGCGCGTGGGTTAGGTGCGGCTATGGCGCGCCGTCTGGCGCGGGAAGGTTATTGCTTGGCCTTGCTTGACCGTGATGCCGAGAGGCTGGATCAACTCTGTGCCGAAATCAACGCGCAATATGGCGAAACACTGGCCCAGGCTTATGTTCATGACGTAACTCGTTACAATGAAGTCCCGGCTCTTTTGCAGCGCATCGTCGCCGATTTAGGCGGGCTGGACTTGTTCATGTATATTGCCGGTGTCCTTTTGCCCACCACCCCTATCACCTACGAGTTTGAAAAAGACTTCAAAATGATGGAAGTCAACACGTTAGGAGCAATGGCCTGGTTCAATGCCGTTGCGCCCCTTTTCCAGTCGGCACGGGCGGGACAAATTGTTGGCGTCTCCTCGGTGGCCGGAGACCGCGGCCGGGTGGGTAACCCTGGCTACAACGCCTCCAAGGCGGCTTTGTCCACTTACCTGGAGGCTCTGCGCAATCGGCTGACACGTTTCGGCGTGCATGTATTGACCGTCAAACCGGGTTTCATGGACACCGACATGCTCAAACATTCACCGCGCACGTTTTGGGTCGTTTCACCAGAAAGAGCCGCAGACGATATTTACAAAGCCCTGCGCCGCCGCAAGCAAACAATCTACACACTGGCACGGTGGGGCTTGATCATGCTTATCATCCGTCACATTCCTTCCGTCATTTTCCGGCGGCTTTCCTTCTAGGTCAACTATGAATATGCTGTCTCTCGAGAATACCTTTACCCGCATAGAGAATTTCGGTCATTCGCTGAGTGCGACCTCCTATTTGCTTCGTCCGCGCAGCGTAGAGGAGATTGCTCTGGCTTTTCGACTGGCAAAGAGAAATGGACTGAGTGTGGCGCTTCGCGGCGCCGGACGCAGTTACAATGATGCAGCACTCAATGGCGGACAAATCGTGCTAGACCTTACGGGTTTGAACCGCATCCTGGAATGGAATCCAGCCTCGGGCGTCGTCCGAGCCGAAGCGGGGGTTACGCTTCAGCAATTGTGGCAGCATGTTCTGCCCGATGGCTGGTGGCCGCCGGTGGTTTCAGGGACAATGACCACTACATTAGGGGGCTGTTTGGCAGCCAATATTCATGGCAAGAACAATTTTAAGATGGGCGTCATCGGCGAGCATGTGTTGGAGTTTCAGGCACTTTTGCCGACCGGCGCTGAGATCACCTGCTCGCCCAGCAAAAACGCCGACCTGTTTTATGCCATGATTGGCGGCTTTGGTATGCTGGGTGTATTTACTTCGATTACGCTGCAACTGAAGCGGGTGTACTCTGGTTTGCTGGAAGTGCATGCCTGGCCAACACATACACTCTCTGAGCAGATTGCCAGTTTACAGGACGGCGCGCCCCAGCACGATTACATTGTGGGCTGGCTGGACACCATTACGATTGGGCACGGTCAGATTCATGCTGCCGATTATCTGCATCCGGGCGAAGACCTTAATCCAGAGAAGACTCTGCAGGTTTCCTACCAGACACTTCCTGATCGTCTGTTTGGGGTGATGCCCAAAAGCCTGTTGCATTATTTTATGACGCCTTTCATGAACAATCTGGGTGTCTGGGGTATCAATACCGGCAAGTACCTGGCCAGTTTGCAGCGTCACACCTTCCGTCAGTCGCATGCTGCCTTCCATTTTCTGCTGGATTATGTGCCTCTCTGGGAACGTTCCTACGGGCGGGGAGGGCTTATTCAGTATCAATCTTTCTTACCCAAAGAGACTGCCCTGGATGCCTGGAACGAGATGCTGACTCTGGCCAGGCGGCGCGGCCTGCCCTCCTATCTTGGGGTGACCAAGCGTCACCGCCCGGATCGTTTCCTTCTCAGCCACGCGGTGGATGGTTTTTCTCTGGCCATGGATTTCAAGGTGAGCGATGCTCGTCGTCTTCGTCTGCGTCAGATGCTGGAGGATTTTGACCGTATTGTGCTGGATGCTGGCGGACGTTTCTACTTTGCCAAGAACAGCGAGACTACACCGGAGACGGCTTTCCGCTTTTTGGGAACCGAGACCATGGAGCGCTTTAGGGCACTCAAGAGACGTTGTGACCCAGACAGTTTGCTTGAATCGGCGCTCTACCGGCGTGTCTTTGTTAAAAAATGAGCCAAAAGCGTGATTGACTTTGCTATGTAAAGGTTGTAAACTAAATTATCTTTTGATGCTATTTTTGGCAGTCTCCCTCTAAAGTGTTGATCAATGTCTTTCGACCACGAATGACACGAATTCCACAGAAAAATGCCCTGCAATTTGCGCTTTTTCGAGAAATTTGTGGCTGATCATCTCTGCGGCAGATCATCAACTTGCAATTGGGAGACCATCCTATGTTCCTGGGAGCGTGTATATGTCTGTCCAATTCCAACTAGTCATGCGTTCTGGCCCGCTGAGCGGCACGGTTTACCCCCTGGAGGGTGAACTCCTCACCCTGGGACGTGATCCGGGGAACACGATTCACATCAATGATGCTGAGGTTTCGCGCCGCCATGCCCGCTTTTCTCTCCAAGGCGGTAAGTACGTGCTGGAAGATTTAGGTTCGACCAATGGTACTTTTGTGAATGGTCAGCGTTTGGGCGGGCCGCATGTTCTCCGGCCGGGGGATGTAATTTCATTTGGCGAGCAAATCTCTCTCGTGTTTGAGACGGTGACGTTTGACCCGGCGGCTACTGTGGCATCACCGCGCGCCGCTGTACCCCGGCAAGCGGCACCGGTTGTGCCGCCGCCCCCGCCTATGCCTGTGGCCGGTCATGTGCCAGTGGGGCCTGCTCCGGTTGCGCCATCTAAAAAGACCAATCTTGTTCCCATCCTCATCATTGCAGGAATCTTGCTATTGATTTGCGTCTGTGCAGCCTTCCTGTGGTGGGTGGATGCCACCTATCGCTGGTGCACCTTCTTTGGCTGGCTGATTCCAGCCTGTTGAACCCTATCTATGTTTGCCCCCGCGAAGTCTCTTCGCGGGGGCTTTTTTGGGCCTGATCGCAGCGTGTTTTTTAGAAGTGCCAGGTATGGATACTTCATCGGTTTTTGCGCGAGTGTCAAAAATTTGGGGCACGATCCCAACACGGGACAGAGAAGATGTGCGCCTGGCCATTGCAAGAAGGCTTTTCATCTCTGGGACTGGGCGCCAATAAATTTTTGAATGGGTTTTCGGGTCTTTGAAGTACAATATCACCACTCTATACTTTTAGGAGATTCCTATGACCATTATCCTGGACGGTTCTTCCCTCACGATTGAAAAACTGGTGGCCATTGCCCGCTTCAATGAACGGGTGGAACTGGCCCCGGCTGCGCTGGAACGCATCCGCGCCTGCCGCGCCATGCTGGAAGAGAAACTGGCTGCCAAAGAAATTATGTACGGCACGAATACCGGCATCGGCGAGTTCTCCGAGAAAGTGCTCAACGACGAACAGGTGAAGGAGTTCCAGCGCTATCTCATCTACAATCACGCTGCCGGAATCGGCGAACCGGCGCCGATTGAGTACGTGCGCGGCGCGCTGGCCGGGCGCATCAACGTCCACGCGCACGGCAATTCGGGCTGCCGCCCTGAGATCACGCTGACGCTGGTGGAGATGCTCAATAAGGGCGTCACGCCTGTCGTTTGTCAGAAAGGATCGGTGGGTGCGTGTGGCGACCTGGCCCCCATGGCGCAGGCCATGCTCCTGCTGATGGGGGAGGGGGAGGCCTGGTTCAACGGCGAGCGGCTTCCAGGTCATGAAGCGATGCGCCGTGCCGGGATCCCCATCCCGGGTTTGCAGGCGCGCGACGGCCTGGCGGCCATCAACGGCTCGAATTTGCTGACGGCTATGTCGGCCATCCACATCTACGAGATGGAACGCTTCCTCAAGCAGGCCGAGATTGCTGCGGCGATGACCATCGAGGCCCTGCTGGGCAACCTGAAGCCATATCACCCCAAACTGCACGAATTGCGCGGCTTCCGCGGGGCGATGGTCAGCGCGGCCAACATCCGCAAGGTTATTGAAGGCTCAGACCTGACGACCGGCAAGATGAAAACGAAGGTGCAAGATGCCTACTCGATGCGCTCTACGCCGCAGGTCATCGGGGCGGCGCGGGACGCGGTTGCTTACGCCCGCTCGCAGGTCGAAATCGAACTGAACGGCGTGGGCGACAACCCCATCTGGGTACCGGAAGAGAAACTGACCCTGACCGGGGCCAACTTCCAGGGTTCGCCCGTCTCCCTGCCGATGGATATGGCCGGCGCGGCAATTACGATGGTCTGTGTCCTCTCCGAGCGGCGGCTGAACCGCTTGACCAACCCGGCCCTTTCGCAGGGCCTGCCCGACTTCCTGGCGCATGATCCGGGGTTCTATTCCGGCCTGATGTTGAGTCAGTACACTGCCGACCATCTCATCGTGGAGCAGCGCATTCTTTCGGCCCCGGCCTCCATCCAATCTATCCCGGCCGCCGCCGACCAGGAGGACTTCGTCTCAATGGGCATGAACACGGCCATCAAGAACGGGCAGATTCTCGATAACGCCTATGGCGTGCTCGGGATTGAATTTATGGCCGCCGCGCAGGCGCTTGATTTTCGCCAATTCACCCCCGGCAGAGGGACGCAGAAGGCACGCGAAGTCATCCGCCGCCATGTGGTGCATCTCGATGTGGACCGCCCGCTGTTTCCTGACCATAATGTCATGAAGGCCCTGGTGAAGAGCGGCGAGATTCTGGAAGAAGTGGAAAGGGAAATTGGGCTGTTGGAAAGGTAGATTCACCCAAGCCGGCTTTTTCTAAGCGGTTGTCTAAGATAACCTGAAGTTCGGGTTAGCACAAAAAAGCCCAAATCATCACCGCGGAGAGGCTGAGAATGCCGAGAAACACAAAAAATTAGGATTGAAACTCTGCATCTCGGCGGTGAAATTCTTTATCCCGAACTCACGTTAAGATAATAAAGTGATGACTGCCAATTGGAAGGTCATCACTTTATTTTGCAAAATGTGGCAGGAAATATTATGCCAAGATTTTTGCAAGATGTTCTGTGTTCTTATTCTCCCATTTCCTGCGAGTAACGCGGCAGGATGGTCTTGAGCGTGGTTTTCAAAAGTTCTTCCATCTCGCTCATGCTCAACGGACGCGTCAATCCCAACTCAAATACATTTTCGCCAGGCGGAAGGCTGTCCTCTGGGCGTTCTTGTGCCGAGATGATGATAACCGGTAAGTGTGAGAGACTCTCTTCCTGGCGTACCTTTGCCAGCCAGTCCCAGCCGTTTATGTCGGGTAATTCCAAATCTAGCAGAATAGCATCTACCCTATTTTGTTTTAAGACTGTAAGGGCATCGTTGCCGCTCAGGGCGCTGTAAAGTTGATATCTTTGGTCAGAATCCGGTTTTTGTTTGGAGAGGATGACCTTGGTGATAAATTGCACCATGGCCGGGTCATCGTCTACTACCAGCAGCGAGTGTATCTCGCCGCCCAAAGATTCGATGGCTTCCAGCAGACGCTGTGGAGGAATAGGTTTGAGAAGATAGGTGTGAATAGAACCTAGGCGGGCGCTTACATGCGGCAAGTGGATGCGGATAATCGGCAACTCATAAGGGAGTTGCTGGGGATGGAGCGTACCAGCCTGAGTAGAAACCAGAATCGCGCGTGGGTAAAGTTCAGTTGTTTGCTGTACAAGTGAATCAATGTCGGGGACATCCTTGACCACATACTCATCCAGAATCTGGCGGATGGTCTGGACTTGTTCGGGGTTGGATGTGGCAAACAGTACAAACCGGTTCTCGCGCTCGGGGCGGTGATTGCTTGTTGTCAGAGGAATGGACTCTTCAGGTGGACTGGTAAACGGCAAGGTGAAGTAAAAGCGCGTGCCTTCACCGAGTTGGCTCTCAACGCCCATTTTGCCGCCATGCAATTCAACAAAGCGTTGACTGATATACAATCCTAGACCGGTGCCGGAACGTCTGCGCCAGTTTTCTTCTCCCACCTGGCGAAACTCCGTAAAGACTTTGGGCAAATCTTCTGGCGCAATTCCTGTGCCGGTGTCAATTACACTGACTTGCAAAGCATCTGACAGTTTTTCTACCTTTACCGTTACACCACCCTGATCGGTAAAACGCAGCGCATTGTTGAAGAGGTTGAGCAATACTTGCCGGACGCGGGTTGTATCTACAAAAATGGATGGCAAATCAGAAGGGATTTCCAGTTTAATCCACAATCCTTTTTCGGCAAAGGCATTTGCAACCATAGCGTGCACATCCGCAATGATTTGCTCCAGATGTGCCTTTTCTCGAAAGAGGGCCATCTGGCGAGCGTCAATTTTCCCCATGTCCAGGATATCGTTGATGAGCCGCAAGAGATGTTTGCTGGAGTTATAAATTTCTTGTACGTCGTCATGCAACCCAGGTGGCCAGGCTTCAAGCGGGGCGTAGGTGGCCGGGGCATTGACCATTAAGTCACTGAAACCGACAATAAAATTGAGCGGGCTGCGCAATTCATGACTGACAGCCAGCATGAAACGGTTGCGGGCCTCGCGTGCTTCTTCGGCTTGAGCGCGGGCAAAAGAAAGCATTTCATTCAGACGCTCTAACTGATAATTGGCATGATTCATCTCTTTTAGCATGCGGCTGATTTCAGCGCGATGGGAACGTGTCTCTTCCAACAAGCGACGGGCTTCGTAGTAATGATAAGAGGCCGAATCAAGCGCCTCAACCAGGTTGCTGGAGAGTCCCCATCCGAAAACGCTTACAAATATGCTGCCAATTGCTAAAGCCAGAGCGTAACCGGCAGGGAGGTCAAAAAAGCGGGAGAGCAGACTGGCTGCGACAATTAGCGCCAGATTGGTAAAAATTAACCCGCCGACGCCAAGAGTGACAATGGCAATCAGTGGCAAAATCATCAGCAGAAAAAGCACTTCTGGCCGGTGATATAGAAAAAAACCGCTCACAATGGCTACGCCGAGGCCTGTGAGCCAGAGTAATTGCGAGAGAATGTAACGGTGCTCCAGCAGGTGCAGGCTGAGCAACACCAGAGCCAGCATGGAAACAGAGATGATCCATAAACTGGGGTTAAATATTTGGGGAAAGCCCATTGTGGCGATAATATGCCAGCCAAGATATAACCATCCAATGGTATAAATCAGATTGCGGGCTGTAGTGCGCATCAATTCGGTAAATTCCGAGTCGTCTTGAGCCATATCCTGCAGCCGGAACATAGGCTACTCCTGGATCAAATTCAATTGGTAGAGGACATCTAGCAATGCTTTTTGGAGAACCGGTTTCTTCAAGAAGGCAGATGCTCCCAATGAGTAAGCCAATTCTGGTTCGTCCCATGCTGAGCAGACCAGGATGGGGATGTGACGGGTTATGGTGTCTAATTGCAGAGATTGGAGCACCTCCCAGCCGTCTAACCGCGGCATCATCACGTCCAGCGTGATAAGCGCAGGCCGAATCCGACGCGCCATCTCCAACACCTGTGCCGGGTCGCTTACCCCAAGTACTTCAAGGCCGGTCTGGCTAAGGTAGCGTTCAAACATTTTCAATGTGGCTGGCTGATCATCTACCACCAGTATGATACGGCGTTTTACCGGTGGTAAGGAGAGACGCAATAAAACCTCCCCTGCGTGATTGCGCGGCGGATAACTTTCTTCCAATTGAACATCCATCCGCTGACTCCAGGCACGTACAAAGTCCAACAAATCCTTTTCGTCTTCTAAAATTATTCCCCATTGCTCGTCAACGTCAAAGCCAATGGTAATCAGGCATTTTCCTGATTGTTGTTCCAGGTGGATGCTAAGTCTCTGCCCAACGCAGAGATGCAGACCGTAATTGATCAGGCTCAAAAGGATTTGACGCAGGAGTATTCGGTCGGCCAGCGCAGAGACACGTTCCCTGGGTAAATCAATGTCCAGTTGAATGTGCTCACTTTGCAGGCGTTGGGACATAATTTTTTGAACCCCCTGGAGGACATCTTTCAAATCCAGGACTTCAGGGCGTAGGGCAAAATCTTCCTCCGCCGTTGGTTGGGATGGATGTTGTGCGGCTTCGGTTTCAGACTGACCAAAGTATCGTTCCCACATCCGAATGCTCAGAGCCTGCAAAGCCCGACTGTGATCGCGCCGGAATTGTCGTTCGCCAATGTAGAGGGCACCAGCAATTTCTTTTGGACTTTCGCCCAGGATGTAACGCTTATACAAGATTAAATATGGACGCCATTCTGGCGATTGGTATATCGGTTCTTTTCCCGGTGGACGCAACTGTTCGATCTCATCTTGAACAACCTTTTGGATGAACTCTGCTCGGCGTATGGTATCACTTTGAGGGACCGGGAAGTGCTGTGCGAGGGGCAGGGTTTCTACCACAGTGTGGTCGTAAAGGTGAGAAATCAGGTCTTTGAAAAGGCTGGTAAACGTGTCGCGTTTCATGTCCGTTTGATGTCCGACTGATGTCCACGAACTAGTTGAGTCTTGCATTCAACTTGATTAAACTGAAGTGTAACCTCTGTTATTCTACTGAGCAAGGAGGTGGATAACCCTGATATACCCAAAATTGTTTTTGACTACCAACCCATCTTTTAAAATTCCTGGTGAAAGAAGGAGAAAAGAAATGAAAAAACTTAGTTGGATTCTGTTTAGCCTGCTGGCCATCGTGGCAATTGCCCTAACGGCCTGCGGCCCCAAAGCCGAAGAACCGGCTCAACCCGCTGCACCTGAAGCCCCGGCTCAACCTGCCGCAACTGAAGCCCCGGCGCAGCCGGCTGCTGGCGGTAAACAGGTGGAAGTCTTCTCTTGGTGGACTGGCGGCGGCGAAGCAGCCGGCCTGGAAGCCATGATTAAGGTCTTCAAGGCCCAGTACCCCGACATTGAATTCATCAATGCTGCCGTTGCTGGTGGTGCCGGTACCAATGCCCGCGCTGTGCTGGCTTCCCGTTTGCAGGCTGGCGACCCGCCCGATTCCTGGCAAGGACATGCCGGTCAGGAATTAATTGGCACCTATGTGGCTGGCAACCAGATTCAGCCTTTGAATGATCTGTATGAGTCCGAAGGCTGGTTGGAAGTCATGCCTGAGACGCTCATCCCCCTCATCTCAGACAATGGCAATATTTATTCTGTGCCGGTCAACATTCACCGCGCCAATGTCTTGTGGTACAACCCAAAGATTTTGGCCGACAATAACGTTGCTGTTCCGACCACGATTGATGAGTGGCTGGCTGCCATGGAAACGCTGAAGGGCGCTGGCGTTCAACCGCTGGCCCTGGGCGAGCAATGGACCAAAATGCACTTGCTTGAGACGGTCCTGCTTGGCACTCTTGGCCCAGATGCCTACAATGGCCTTTGGACTGGAACCACAGATTGGGGCGGTCCCGAAGTCAAAGTTGCCCTGGATAACTATGCCAAGATTTTGACCTACGCCAATACCGACTCTGCTTCCCTCTCCTGGCAGGATGCTGCCCAGTTGGTTGTCAACGGCGATGCTGCCTTCAACGTAATGGGCGACTGGGCGGAAGGGTACTTCCGTGAACTGGGCAAAACCCCGGAGACCGATTATGGTTGGGCTCCTGTGCCGGGTAGCGTGGGCGTCTTCCAGTTCCTGTCCGACTCGTTCGTCCTGGCGGTCGGCGCTCCGGACCCCGAAGCGGCGGTTGCCTGGTTGAAGATTGCCGGTTCTAAAGAAGGTCAAGAAGCCTTCAATCCGGTCAAGGGCTCGATCTGCGCCCGCATTGACTGTGACAAGACCCTGTTCGGTGTTTACCTGCAGTCTGCCATGGATGACTGGGCCAGCAACGTTGTGGTTGGATCGCTGACGCATGGCGTTGTCGCCAACGATTCCTGGAAGTCCGAGATTGACACCGCTCTTGGTTTGTTCATTCAGAGCGGCGATGTGGATGCCTTCCAGTCTGCCCTGGTGGCGGCCTGCAAAGCCTCCGGCCCCTGCGAGTAAAAGTCGTATACAATTGAGGAGGCTCCGCTCAAGTGGAGTCTCCTCAATTTGCAATCTGCTGATCAAAAGAGGCCGTTTATGTCCAAACTGCTAAAAGATAAAGATCGCTTTCTTTCAATTGTACTGATCACGCCATCCATTTTGGCTGTTCTGATTTTCATTTATGGTTTTATTGGCTGGTCGGTGCGGGTTTCGCTGAGCAAATGGAAGGGCCTCAACCCAGATTACACGTGGAACGGCCTAGCAAACTACATTAACCTGTTCTATGATCCCCGTTTTGCGGTAGATGTGCGCAACACGGTTATTTTTACCAGCGTTTTTGTAGTGGGTAGTATTTTGTTGGGCTTCTTTTTAGCCGTCATGCTGGATCAGGGTCTAAAAGGCGAAGGCTTTTTTCGTAGCCTCTTCCTGTTCCCTATGGCGATCTCTTACATTGTGACCGGCGTTGTCTGGCGCTGGTTGATGAACCCCGCAACGGGTTCGCGTACCAGCGGCTTGAATCTGCTATTTTCTTATCTCCATCTTGATTTTCTTCAAAATGCATGGCACACCACCCCTAAATGGGGAATGGCGGCGATTGCGTTGGCTGCCATCTGGCAAATGTCGGGTTATACCATGGCACTCTACCTGGCTGGCTTGCGGGCAATCCCCATTGAACTGCGTGAAGCAGCCCAAATTGACGGCGCCAATGATTTTCAGGTTTACCGCCACATCATGCTCCCCTTGCTGGCGCCTGTCACATTGAGCGCTCTCATTATCCTTGGACACATGTCACTCAAAGTCTTTGACCTCATCGTGGCTGTTGCCGGCAAGCAATTACCCCTGGATGTCCCTGCCATCTACATGTGGCAGACCACATTTGACGGCTTATTCTATGGACGCGGAGCGGCGATCAGCATCTTGCTCTTGATCAGTGTAGCAATCCTGATCATTCCCTATATCTGGTACACCCTGCACACGGAGACGGAACAATGAAGAAGACGGGTCGTCTGGGTAAGTACTGGCTGTATCTGCCGCTGATTGCCATGGCAATCTTCTACCTCATTCCACTGTATGTCATGCTTGTCACAGGCTTCAAGAGTTTTGCCGAAGTGGACTTGAAGACGATGTGGAATCTACCAAGCGGCATTCATTTTGACAACTACATTGAGGCCTACAGTAAACTGGCGCCTTCTCTTTGGAACAGTTTTGCTATGGTCATCCCGGCGGCCTTACTCTCCTCCGCGTTAGGCTCGCTCAATGGCTTTATCTTGGCCAAATGGAAGTTTCGTGGCGCAGATGCCATTTTCCCTTTCATCCTGTTTGGTATGTTTATCCCTTACCAAAGCATCCTCATCCCGCTGGTCCAATTCATGAACGCGGTGGGTATTAAGGGCTTGCCGGGCCTGGCACTGGCGCACATCATCTATGGCATTCCTATCACCACGCTCACCTTTCGCAACTATTACGCCAGTTTACCTCAGGAACTACTTGAAGCCGCGAAAATTGACGGCGCCGACATGCTCAAGATTTATCGTTACATTCTCTTGCCACTCTCTGCGCCCAGTTTTGTGGTTGTCCTCATCTGGCAATTCACTTCTGCCTGGAACGACTTCCTCTTTGCGGTCGTCCTGACCGGCAACAAACAATGGCCTATTACGGTGGCCCTCAACAATATGGCTGGCAGCCAAATCATTGCCTGGAATGTACAAATGGCAGGTTCGCTGCTGGCCGCTCTACCCCCGCTTTTGATTTACATTTTCCTCGGACGTTACTTCCTGCGAGGCCTGTTGGCCGGCTCTCTCAAAGGGTAATTGGGGATCTCCTCCTTTCTGTCTCCTGCATGTCACTGTACGTGCGGGAGACTTTGTTTTTATGCCGACTTGCGGTTCAAACGACCCGCGGCCGGATCCCGTTTAACCAGCCGTGTCACATCTTTGAAAGAATCCCACTCGCCCGGCATGATGTATAATCCCCACGTATTTATGACAACCTCTCGACCATCTTCCAGACCATCTTTTTTCCCGGCTTCTAACTGGACCCAGGTCCTGATCCTGATTCTCTTGCTTGGATTGGGACTGACCATCCGCCTGTATGACCTGACCGACCTGCCACTGGATTTTCATGCCACGCGCCAGTTGTTCTCGGCCATCAAAGCGCGCGGGATGTATTATGAGACGCTTGAAAACGCCCCGGTCAGGGAACGCACCTTTGCTATCCAACAATGGAAGAAGAAATCGGCCATTGAGCCAGAAATTATGGAACGGCTCACGGCTTTCACCTATCGTTTTACCGGTGAAAAAGTTTGGATTGCCCGGCTTTATGCCTCCTTTTTCTGGGTGGTGGGCGGCCTCTTCTTGTTTCTCTTAGCCCGTGAACTGACCTCCACAGATGGCGGCGTTGCCGCGCTTCTTTTCTATCTCTTTTTGCCTTATGCCGTTTTTGCCAGTCGCAGTTTTCAACCTGACCCCCTGATGACTGCACTGGTCGTTGCCTATTGGTGGGCTGTTGATCGCTGGGTGGCACGTCTCACCTGGAAATGGACACTTCTGGCCGGGCTGCTTGGCGGGCTGGCCATTCTTGTCAAATTCGTGGCTGCCTTTTTCGTTATCGGGGGCACGCTTGGGGTAGTTTTGAGCCGTTGGAGTCTGCGTCAGATGATTTCCAATCCCAAAGTGTGGGGATTGGCCCTGTTGGGGGCATTGCCAGGCGCGGCGTACCTTTTTTATGGCGTGTTTGTAGCCGGCTTTTTGGGGCAATATTTCAATGGGCGTTTCGTTTCCACCCTTTTGCTAGACCCGTTAAATTACTGGCGCTGGTTCCGTCAGATTGAGATGGTCACCGGCGGCCTGGTATTTGTCTTGGGACTGTTAGGCCTTTTCTTTGCGGAAAAGAAAACCGCGCGTCTCTTCTTGATCGGTTTGTGGATGACCTATGGGTTTTACGGTCTCTACTTCAATTACCATATTGCCAGCCACGATTATTACAGTCTGCCGTTGGTTCCTGTTGTAGCCCTTTCGCTGGCAGCACCTGCTGAGTGGGTGCTGAGCCGTCTGGCTGAGATGACACTGAAACCTCGCCTCCTGCGGCTGGGAGCCGTCCTTCTGCTGGTTTTTGGACTAGGAGTTCATCTTTGGAATCTACGCAGCGAAATGAAAGCAGTGGATTATCGCCCACAGGCTGAGTACTGGGCCGAAATTGGCCGTCGGTTGGAAGGCGAGAATACGGTGGCCCTGACTCAAGACTATGGTACACGCCTCATCTACTGGGGTTGGCGTTCGGCGGCTTATTGGCCCAACTCCGGTGATTTATATTATCACGCCGACTTGCGTAAAGGAGAACGCGACTTTGAACGCCGTTTCAATGCCTTGACGAGGAACAAACGCTTTTTTCTGGTCACCGACCTGGACGATTTGGAGCGCCAGCCTTTGTTGAAGAAACGGCTTTTTGAAGGCTACACTCTCTATCTGCAGGGAGATGGCTACTTGATTTTCGACCTCCATGCTCCGCTTGTTTCTGGTCAGCCTTAATAGACCTCTTGCATAAATATTTTTCGGCCACAGATTTCACAGATTAGCACGGATTTTTTAAACCCAATCTGTGAGAATCTGTGTAATCTGTGGCAAAGAATGTTGTTACGCATACAAACTTATGCAAGAGTTTTGTAGAGAACCAAAGAGGCCAGCACTATATTAACCTGCCGGCCTCTTTTCTCTGAAGAGACTTAAGATTTTCAGTATGGTTGGGAAATCAGAGATTCCAACACCTTCTTTGAATTCTCTTCGATCAGCGCATGCTGGCTGTTGCCATGGGCGTCCATCGTGACGACCACCGGGAAGTTTTTGACCTGAATGACCCACATGGCTTCTGGCACGCCAAATTCGTATTTATAAACGCCGAGTACCTTTTCAACAGACTGAGCAATATAGGTGGCTGCGCCGCCAATAGCATGGAAATAAACAAAAGGCACTTCCTGGCAGCCTTTCAGCGTTTTGGCCCCCATTCCTCCTTTGCCGATAACACCCTTGGCGTTGAAGTGCTGCATGACATCTGCCTGATAGGGCTCTTCTCGAATGGACGTGGTTGGCCCGGCAGCCACGAATTTATACTGCTTGGTCTCCAGCCCAGAGACAACCGGTCCACAGTGGTAGATGACACCTCCTTGCAGGATGGGGCGAATGGCTTCATACACTTCCAGGTCATCACCTTGCGGCTGACGGGTCTTCTTGATAAACGTCTCGATCATCCACTTATGGACGGTATCTCGGCCAGTAAGCATGACGCCCGTTAATGCAACCGGCTCACCGACCTTAAGGCTGCGGATGACATCATCACTGATGGGAATGGTAACTTCGCGCATGATTTTCTCCTTCCAGCAAATTGCCGGCAAATCAGTCGTAAACGACCTCGCCATTGTTTTTGACCGTCATTTTCCGTCGGCGGTACGCCCAGCACATATACGAGACGGTGACAAAGTAGGAAGCCGGCAAACGGTGCAAGCCGGTGATTTTGGTGTCAATGACGGTAGTCTGCCCGCCGAAGCCCATGGGGCCGATACCCATCTGGTTGGCTTCTTGGGTGATGCGCTCTTCCAATTCGGCTAACTTGGGATCGGGGTTGCGGGTGCCCAGTTTTTCAAAGAGCACTTCTTTTGACTTGATATAGCCGCTGCCGCGGTCGCCGCCGATAGCCACGCCCAAAATGCCGGGGGCACAGCCCTGCCCTTGGGCTTTGTGGACGGCATCCAACACCACTTTGCGGACGCCTGCCAGGTCGCGCCCGGCGCCCAATCCACTATTGGGCAGGGAATACTGAATGCCCACGTTCTCACAGCCGCCGCCCTTGAGCATTAACTCAATGGTCAATTCATCGCCTTCCACTTCTTCAAAGTGAATATAAGGGAAGTCATCGCCGCCCAGATTGTTGCCGCTATTCTTGTCATAGATGGCATCCACGGCGTTGGGCCGCATATACGATTTTTTCGTTGCCTCGGCCAGAGCAGTGCGGATTTGTTCGCGCAGTTTGCGCGTGCTCCAACCTTCGGGATATTTGACATAGAAGATGGGCGTGCCGGTATCCTGACAGATGGGGCTGGATTTCTCGCGAGAGAGTTCAATGTTCTTCAAGATGGTCTCCAGCGCGCCGCGGGCGGCAGAGCCGGGTGCCTCTTTTTCAATGGCAGCACGCAGACGTTCTTCTACATCTGCCGGCAAGTCTGATGACGTGCGCCGGATAAGTTCGAGGATTTCATTGGTCAGGTCACGCATAGGTTCTCCTTCCTTTAGGATTGTATTTCATTCAGTAAAAGCGGGCGCTCGATCGTTGTATCAGTCAGGCAGTGTGACTTTCTCAAAATTCCTTGACACCTTGTGCTCAACCATTTTCATCGCCGAGCACGCAGAGTTCGCGGAGATTTTTTATGGTTCGCTGCGTTCTCAGTGGTCTCTGCGGTGAAAGTCTCGACTTTAAGAAGATCATAGGTCAGGTAGTATGGCTTGACTTTGCTCAAAACAGCAACCATGTTGTGTGCAGGGTTAACCTGACTTTATCATACTGCAATTTGTCCATCCCACGTGAGTGACAAAACGCGGGCGTTTCTTGAGCAAAAAGGCACATGACGGAAGGGGGTCATTTCGCAATTTTCAGCCGTAATACCCGCCGGTCGAGTGCGCCAAATTTGTATTTGTAATCCTCATTGCCGCGCATGAAGTCGAACTCGACGCGTTGATTCTGGTTGGCCCACTCCAGCAAATAGCCCAGCAAAACCCAGCCGGGAGATAAATCCATGAAAGCAGGATTCAAACCTGAGTTGTAAACCCAGATTTTGTTGGCATAATCGAAGTTCAGGTAACCACAGGCTTTCTGGCCATCAATTTCGAGAAAAGCCAGTTGCAGCCAGCCATGCCGAAAAGCAGCGTGGACGGCGGCGCGCATTTGCGAGCGCATCACGTCCGTCAGAAAGGCTGCCTTTTCGGGGTCGTGCGCCATTAATCCTAGAAAGGCCTCAACTTCGGTCTCCAGTGTTGCCTCATCGTTGACGATGTACCAGCGTACCCCGCGTCCGCTTTCGGCAGCGCGCCGCATCTTACGGCGGATTTCATGACGTTGTTTTTTATCAATGCTTGCCAGGTAGGCCTCAAAATCACCGGGCAGAGGAATGTAAGGCGCGGGTTGCAGGACCTCCAATTCACCAGTCCAGCCGCGCCTGGTGGCCTCAGCCTGCAGGGCCGGGATGGTGGGGGAATGTTCGGGCAGGTTATACAAATCTAGTGCGCGCCAGCCCAAAGTGAAGTCAGAACCGGCAAGAAAGTCAAAAAGGCCGCGTATGAAAAGCGGCAGGTCTGCCGGGCAGACGATGAAATCCAGAAAGTCTGAAATTTCGATGCTGCCCAAAAACATCAGCACAGGGATGGTCTCACGTTCGGTCAAAAAGAAAGGCGCAATGCCAGATAGGCGGCCTTTTTCCTCTGCACAGATTAGCGCCAGCCGGGTTTGCTGCCATTCCCCGCCGCCGCGCGTTCCCCACCACGTGTGCAAATATTCATGCCGCAAAAAAGGGACATTGGTGGCGCTTTCTGCCAGCAGAGTGTTCCAGCGTTCTCCTATTGCTTCAAATTCTTTGGGGTCTTCTATCCATTGAAATTTCATCTCACCTCTTTGATGGACGGATGCAGGCAGTTTCCCTCTTGATGGATGTTTCTGCCGCCGCTTGACCTGAAACGTCCCGAAAACCTTCGGGACGTTTTTTGCAGGTAGCGATTAAATTTTTGCCGTCCTGTCCCTGATGCTATTTGTATACGTGCGTTTTGGGTGAAGTCACTGCATGCTCTGCTTGAATTTTACCGTATAATCAAAGGGAAATTGATATGCCTACTGGACTTGACTTATACCTCATCCCGCTTTGTCGCCAGGGCGGCCAGGAGATGGTTTCCTTGCCCGGCTTGCTGGCAATGACGCCGCCGCGCCGCGCGGCGCGCGGGCGTGAACAGGACCGCTTAATGGTTTATCTGACCTTGAGCGGCAATACCCCCTTCACCACAGCCGATTATTTACAGGCCACCAGTCAGGCGGCTGCCCGTTTCTACCAGACCTCTGGCTCGTTGACCTATGCCATGCGCGCTGCAGCGCAAGCCTTGAACGAAATGCTTTTAGAGCGCAATCTGCGTACTACCGGCCGCGGCCAGTTTGTGATTGGTTGGCTGATTCTGGCAGCCGTGCGTGATAACCAGTTGACATTGCTTCTAAGCGGCCCAACACATGCTTTCCTTTTTGGACGAGATGCTGTCCGCCATATCTATGACCCCGATCTTTCAGGCCGGGGACTGGGCCTCAGCCAGGCGTTGACAGCCTATTTTGCTCAGGATGAATTACAGCCGGATCAGAATGTGCTTTTGTGCAATCAGATAGCGCCGGGCTGGGAGACAGCCTTACGTTCTGAACGCGGACTCGACACACCTGAAACCTTGCAGCGCCGCCTGTTGACTCTTTCCAATGCAGACGTGAACGCGGTTCTGATGCACACACAAGCCGGACTTGGCCGTTTGACGATTCTTAAACGCGAACGTGAGGCGCCGGCCGTATCCGAAACTGAGCAGACTCCGGCGGTTCAAACCCCGACCCAGAGCCGGCCGCCGTTACCGCGAGCGGGATCTACACCTGGAGAGTCACCTTCGGCCTATGCCATTCCACCCCAACCTGAACGATTGCCACCATCAGCCGAGGCTTTGCCTCTCCCCTCCCAGACAGACGACTCTGCATTCGCTCAACCGGCGGAAGATGTCGAAAAGGCGCCAAAGATAACTGTCCACCCGCCGCGCCTCTCACCAGAACAAACTCGCCGCGCTGCCCGCACTGCACTCAACCTCATGGATGGCTGGCGGCGTATGACCGCAGCCATTGGAAGGGGATTCCAGAAATTGCTGCCCCTGCTCTTGCCGGGCAATGACCCGCGTCAACCCGTGCAAATGCCGGGCTGGTGGATGGCTTTTATTGCTGTTGTTGTACCTTTGATTGTGGTAACAATTGCCAGCCTGGTGTACTTCAGCCGCGGCAGCCCGCTGGAGAGCCAGCAGTACTTTGAGCAGGCGCGGGCCGAAGCCGAGCGTGCTCAAAGTGAACGCGATCCCGTCCGCCAGCGCGAAGCCTGGGAACGTACCCTTGCCCTGCTTGACCTGCTTGAAGCGCGCCGCAAAACAGCGGAGAGTCAGGCCCTGCGCCAGGAAGCGCGCACGCATTTGGATGAACTGTTGGGCATTCTCCGTTTAGATTACCAGCCGCTCGTCTCAACCAATCTCGGAACAGATGTGCACATTACGCGTCTAGCCGCGAACGAAACGGATGTGTATCTGCTGGACGAAACCTCGGGTCAGGTATTGCGTCTCTTTCTAGCCGGCAGCGGCTATCAACGGGATGGCGGGTTTGAGTGTCAGAAAGGAATCTATGGCGGCTATCAGGTCAATGACCTGGTGGATATCTTCACCCTGCCTCCAGCCAATTCCACCAATGCCACCTTGCTTGGCATAGACGCATTGGGAAATCTCATTTATTGTGGACCTGGCCAGAAACCAAAGGTGATTGCTTTACCTCCGCCGGATACCAACTGGATGAATATTACGGCTGCAACACTGAATGGAGGTCTGTTGTACGTGCTGGATAGCGGCGCAAACGCAATTTGGGTTTACGCCGAAGAAGAAGGCGCTTTCAAGAAAAGACCGTTTTTCTATTTTGACGATCAGATTCCATCGCTTAGCCGGGCCATTGATCTGGCGGTCAATGGCGACGATCTTTATATTCTGCATGCCGACAGCCACCTGACGACCTGTACCTATGGCCGCTTGGATACCACCCCAACCCGCTGCGTGGATCCCAGGCCGCTGGCGGATATGCACCCGGCTGCAGCAACCAGCCAGCCGTTTCAGGCCAAACAGTTGAAGCAGATTCTTATCTCGTCTCCGCCCGATTCGGCCCTCCTGATTTTGGATGCTACCGAAGCAGTCGTTTACCGCTTCAGCCCGCGTCAGGTGGAGTTGCAAAGCCAGTTTTACCCCCTTGCGGACTCTGTTGGTCAGCCAAGCGGTATGCCCAGTGCCATGACGATGAATGCCAGTCATGTCTTATTCCTGGCTTTCGGCAACCGCGTATATTTTGCCAATAATGTGCCTTGAGGCAAGATCGGAGATGAAAACATGTCTGGAGGCTTGATGAACGCGCTACAAGATTTTTTCAATCGGTTGCTGGGTCGAAACAAGACAGATGTGCCTGTTCCTGTCCCTGCACCACTCCCCGATAACCTGGATGAGCCGGCACAGATAGTTACATTGAAGGTTTTGGCCATTATTTACGATCCTATCCTGGATGCGGCCAGCGGAGAGAAACTCTCGCAACGGATGAACTGGAATCGGCCTGAAGACCTGGAGACGGCTTTTGCCTCTGAATTGATAGAGGTCAGCGGCGGCATGGCCCGGATTCAAATCGTACAGCGGGTTGAGGTCAATGAATTTCCAGACTTGATTGATGGGTTTCGTTACACTCCCGCCGCCTACCTGGATGTGCTGCGCGGCGTCAGCCAGCCGCACAAACCGACCGACATTGACTATCAGAAAATCCTTTCCAGGCATCGTATTCTCCAGCGTGTCAGCCGGGCGGAGATTGACGAAGTCTGGATTTTTGGATTTCCCTATGCCGGTTTGTACGAATCTACGATGGGCGGTAAGGGCGCTTTCTGGTGCAATGCTCCCATCTTGAAAAACACCCAATCCTGTCCGCGCCGCTTTGTGGTGATGGGTTTCAACTATGAACGAGGCGTAGGTGAGATGATGGAATCTTTTGGGCACCGTGCCGAGTCGATTCTTGCCAAGACCTTTGAGCGCCTTTCGGGCGAGGCCAATCTCTGGCTGCGCTTCATTCGTTATGACAAGGTAACCCCCGGCAAAGCAGAAGTGGGGACGATCCACTTTGCTCCAAATAGCGAATACGATTACGACTGGAACAACCCGCGCAAGGTGCATTCCTTTTGCGACAACTGGTATACATTCCCTGACTTGAGCGGACCCGGCCGGCTGGTGAATGCTAGTGAGTGGGGAAATGGCGATCTTCGCCTGCACCATCGCTGGTGGTTCAAACACATCCCCCATGTGGCCGGGCGCCAAAATGGCATTCACAACAACTGGTGGTGGTACATCATGGATGCCAACAACGTCGGAAGATAGCGCGGCTGTTACCCTTCCGCCTTTTTCCAGACTTGATACAACCCCAATCTTCCGTTCTGCCCGTCGGCGTAAAACGTTTCGATCACGCGAAAACCGCCAGCGTGGGCAAGGGCGGAGAGTTCTGCTGTGTCAAAGTGATGGACATAGCGCAAACCCCGACCGCCGGCCCGCCAATCGAGCAGATAATCACCGCGGTCAACCTCTCTCTCTGAGAGACCCACAAGACTCCAGGGCTGGATGCGGGCGCGCAACCTCTCACTGTTGAGAAACTGCCAGTTGGACAGGAACAATCGCCCGCCAGGGCGTAACCAGGATGCGACTTCGCGGCAGAATGCCAGGCGTAAGTCTCCGCCTGGCAGGTGGTGAAGCACGGCAAACGCGGTGGCCGTATCGAAAAGTCCATCAGCCAGAGGCAGGGAACGGATGTTGCTGGCGACTACTTCTCCCCAATTTCGGGTCAGGTCGGCCTGGGCAAAGCGAAGCGGGAAACCTGTCGGGGCGGAATCCGCGCTCTCGAGCAGGGGCAGGCTAAAGTCCAGGCCCAGAACCGCTGCGCGGTGACCGCGGCGGGCCAGTTCATGTTCCAGGTTGCCGTTTCCGCAGCCTAAATCCAGCAGGGATTCGTTGCCGCTCAAGTCATCTAAAATCCGCCGCACCCCTGGCTGAACACGCCTGCGCGTGGCCGAAAAATCCGCCCCAAACGTCTGGTAGAATTGACGGTTGATCTCAATCAAGCGATTGGCAACAACAGATTCCATTACCTCCATTATACGCTATGGAAACCGAACGACAGCGCCAGTGGCGCGCCCGAAAAGCCCTGACTCCTGAAAAACTCGCCCTTGCCCGCCAGGTACTGGATGAAATCCGGGATGGGGCGGAGGTGATGGCGGCTTTGCGCGCTCATCCCTTGCCTGATGGGGGCTTGCTGGGCAAATCGGCGCTGGTGGCTGCCTATCGCGAGCGGGTAGCAGCAGGTGAGCCGGCAGATGCCGCCTTGCTTGAACGTTTGCGTCTGAAGCCGGTGCGCACCCTTTCGGGTGTTACAACCGTGACCGTATTGACGAAACCCTATCCATGTCCCGGACAGTGCATTTTTTGTCCCGATGATGTGCGCATGCCCAAATCTTACTTACCTGATGAACCCGGCGCCATGCGCGGCCTGGAACACAATTTTGACCCCTATGCGCAAGTGGTCTCTCGTATTCAGGCCCTCTCTGCTTTGGGACATCCGACCGACAAGATTGAACTGCTTATCTTGGGCGGGACTTTTAGCGCCTACCGCCGCGATTATCAACGTTGGTTTGTGCGCCGCTGTTTTGAAGCCTTGAATGGGCTCCCTGCAAGCGAGGGAGATACAACGGAAGATTCCCTGTCTGCCCTGCACCTTGCCAACGAAACGGCTTTACACCGGAACGTTGGCCTGGTCATCGAGACCCGTCCGGATGAAATCACTCTGGCAGAGATTCACTGGCTGCGAGAATTGGGTGTGACCAAAGTGCAAATTGGCGCACAAAGCCTGGATGACAAAATCCTGGCGCTCAACAAGCGCGGCCATACGGTGGCGCAACTGCGACAGGCGGTTGCCTTGCTGCGGGCGGCAGGCTTCAAAATCGTTTTGCACTGGATGCCCAATTTGCTGGGAGCCACGCTTGAATCGGATCGGCAGGATTTTTCCCGTCTGTGGGATGATTTGTGCCCGGATGAAATTAAAATCTATCCCACACAATTGCTGGCCAACACGGTATTGTACGAATACTGGAGAAGCGGCGAATACCATCCCTATACTACGGCCGAGTTGATTGACCTGCTTGCCGAATTGAAGTCCACGATTCCGCGTTATTGCCGCGTAAACCGTGTGGTGCGCGATATCCCCTCCACCCATGTTGTAGAAGGCAATCGGCGTACCTCTTTGCGCCAGGATGTGTTGGCCGAGATGCATCGGCGTGGTACATCCTGCCGCTGCATTCGCTGCCGCGAAGTACGCAAGCGAGTGGTTGATCCCTCTGCCTTGATTCTGAAGGATATGGTTTACCAGGCCGGAGGAGCCGAAGAACACTTTATTTCGTTTGACACGCCGGATGACAAACTGGCCGGGTTTATCCGCCTTTCTTTGCCCGGCGCAGAATCGCCCTCCACCGGCCTGAGCGATTTGGAAGGCGCGGCCATCATCCGCGAAGTGCACGTCTATGGCCAGTCTTTACCGGTAGGGGCCGAGCAGAATGGTGCAGTCCAGCACAGCGGACTTGGAACACGTCTCCTGGCTGAGGCGGACCGGATAGCCCAGATGCGCGGTTTCCGCCGCATGGCAGTCATTGCCGCGGTGGGAACGCGCCGTTACTACCTGGAGCGCGGTTTCCGGCGCGGCGAATTGTATTTGATCAAAGATTTATCTTGAAGTCGGTTTGTCTGCCAAGACGTGTAGAATGTATGGATGAACATTTATGACACACGAACTCTATCCCGCTTCTGACTTTGACCATTGGGCATCCTCCTATGACCAAGATGTGCAGGCAGGTGACTTTCCCTTTGCCGGCTACCTGCAGGCTCTGGATACGGTGGTCAAAGTTGCTGAAGCCATTCCCGCTATGCATGTGCTTGACGTTGGTACTGGCACAGGCAACCTGGCTGTAAAATTTGCTGCCCTCGGCTGTAACTTATGGTGCACCGACTTTTCAACCCTCATGCTAGAGCAAGCCCGTTTGAAGTTGCCACAGGCTCATTTTGCTCTGCATGATTTACGTCGGGACGAATGGCCAGCCGGTTTTGACGTGGAATTTGACCGCATTGTCTCGGCTTATGTCTTCCATCGTTTTTGTTTACCCCCGTCTCTTGGTGTGCAGGGGTCTTTTGTATCAAGAGAGAACAGTAAGTCACGTTTTAAACGTGACCTACTGCCTTAAGAAAACCAGAGATGTAGAGTGACCGTATGCCCATCTATCGCTTTTTTCACCCTATTGAAATACGCTATGCAGACCTCGACCCGCAGGGGCATGTCAATAACGCCAAATACCTCACTTATTTTGAGCAAGCGCGTTTGGCGTACTTGATTCACCTGGGTTTGTTTGGCTCAGACCAATCTTTTCTTGAAATTGGTGTCATCCTGGCCGAAGTGCGCGTCACCTTTAAAGCCCCCACCCATTTTGGGCAGCGCGTGCAGGTCGGTGTGCGGACGACGCGGCTTGGCAACAAGAGCATGGAAATGGAATGTGCTCTGTTTGAGTGTGAAAACAACCGCCTGTTGGCGGTTGGCACGGCAGTATTGGTGGCGTATAATTACACCGCCAGACACAGCATCCCCTTGCCTGAGGCCTGGCGGACTGCCATTACGCGTTTCGAGGCTGAAGAAAATGTCCCTCCCTGCGATTGACGAGACCTATCTGCTTGATTTCCTGGTTGAATTGCTCAATACCCCCTCTCCCACCGGTTTCACCGACCGCGCCATTTCCCTGTGCGAACAAAAACTTGCGGCTTTTTCCAACATCGTGCTGCAACGGACTCGTAAGGGCGCCCTCCTGGCCATTTGGCAGGGTGAATGCCAGGATGCCCCCCGTGCCATCACTGCCCATGTGGATACACTGGGGGCAATGGTCAAGGAAATCAAGGCAGATGGCCGGCTGAAATTAACCCAGATTGGTTCCTATGCCTGGAACTCAATTGAGGGCGAAGGCTGCACAGTCTTTCCCCGGCGGGGCGAACCGATTCGCGGTTCGATTCTCCTGACCAAAGCCTCCTCCCATGTACATGGTCAGGAGACGAGCAAAAGCGAACGCGATGGTGATACGCTTGAAGTGCGGCTTGATGCAAAGATATTCTTTGCCGATGAGGTTCGCGACCTGGGACTGGAAGTGGGCGATTTTGTGGCCTTTGACCCACGCGTGACAGTGGTTAACGGCTTTGTGCGTTCACGTCATCTCGATGACAAGGCGGGTGTAGCGGCCATTTTTGCGGCCATCAAAGCCATGAGCGAAAAAGGCCTGAAACCCAAACAGACCACCTATCTCCTGTTTTCCAATCACGAAGAAGTAGGCCATGGAGCCGCCGGCATTCCTGCGAATGTGCATGAGGTCCTGGCGATAGATATGGCTGCTGTTGGAGATGGGCAGGAATCAGACGAGTATCATGCTACCCTGTGCGTAAAAGATTCCAGCGGTCCCTACGACCATCACCTCTCCAATCGGCTGCGCGACCTGGCTGAAGAGAACGGAATCCCGTACAAAGTGGATATTTACCCGTACTATAGTTCAGACGCCCAGGCTTACTGGCGGCAGGGTGGGGATGCAGCCGTAGCCCTCATCGGTCCTGGTGTAGATGCCTCGCACAACTATGAGCGTACACACCTTGAGGCGTTGCGCGCCACTGCTCAATGGATTATGGCCTATTTGTTGGGTGATTGAAGGGAAATGTCCATCGGTTGTGTGGTATGATTCAAAAAACACGCGGTCTATTGGAGATTCTGCTGAGAGGTCTATGGAAAATCGCATTACCATCATTGAGGGACCGCCGCCTGTCTTTGAAGCCATTGAAGATGGCTGGGCGCTTGGTCTAAACGAAGGCCCAGGCATTTCTGTGCCAGCCCTGACCCGTCTGCGCACTTTTAACGGCTCTCAGTTAGTGGAACGTTGCTATCGTGCCTGGCATACAGGTGCTGCCATCCATCTGCACTATCGTGATGAAATTGGCCTGGAGCAAAAGGCTCCCATCCTGGCTGCTCGCAATGTCAAAACACAAGAGGGAGATGTCTTGCTGCTGTGGGTGTATCTGGATGCCGAAAAGGCTGAACTGGAATTTGGGCCACAAGATGATGAAGGCGCCGAAAGCGGCGGAGAGTGAGCAAAACTGAGGATGGGCGCACCCCATCCTCAGTTTTTGAAGGTGGTAGTCACGTGGAATTTGAACCTGTTATTGGCCTGGAAGTACACGCCGAACTCCAAACTGCATCAAAAATGTTCTGCGCCTGCCCGGTGGTGGACTCCACGCAGGCTGCGCCGAATACTGCCGTCTGCCCGGTTTGTGCAGGCATGCCGGGCACATTGCCGGTTGTCAACCAGAAGGCTGTTGAGTATGGTTTGCGTGTGGCGCTGGCGCTGGAGTGTCAGGTTAACCGTATCAGCCTCTTTGCCCGCAAAAATTACTTCTACCCCGACCTGCCGAAAGGCTATCAAATTTCGCAGTATGAATTGCCGCTGGCCGAACATGGCCATCTGTCCATTCAAACCTCGGATGGTGAACAACGCATCCGTATCCGCCGTGTTCACCTGGAAGAGGATACCGGCAAACTGACTCATACCGAAGACGGCTCCCTGCTGGACCTGAATCGGGCCGGCGTGCCTCTGCTGGAAATCGTCTCTGAGCCGGACCTGCGGTCGGTGGAGGCGGCTCGGGCTTACGGTGAAGCGTTGCGCGCGATCTTGCGTTATCTAGAAGTCAATTCGGGGGACATGGAAAGGGGTGTCATTCGTTTTGAGGCCAATGTTTCGGTGCGGCCAAAAGGAAGCCAGGAATTTGGCACGCGTGTTGAAATCAAAAACCTGAACAGTTTTCGTGCCCTGGAACATGCGATCTCCTTTGAAATTGAACGCCAGACGAAACAATTGACCTCTGGCGGAGTAGTTGAACAAGAGACTCTCGGTTGGGACGAGGGGCGTCAGGCTACGTATTCCCAGCGAAGCAAGGAAGACGCTCACGACTACCGTTATTTTCCTGAACCGGATTTGCCGCCGCTGGTCATTCCTGATGAGTGGTTGGAGCAAGTCCGCGCTGCCTTACCCGAATTGCCGTGCCAAAAGTCCTATCGTTTCATACAACAATATGGCCTGAGTGCCTATGATGCTGCGCTGCTAACGGCTGAAAAAGGTGTGGCCGCTTACTTTGAGGCGGCTGTGCAGGCGCTGCCGGTCTCTGTTTTGCCAAAAACGTTGGCGAACTGGCTGACAGGAGATGTATTTGCACTCTTGAACCAGGCCGGGGGGGTAATGTACCTGGAGCGGATTCTCCCGGCCAACCTGGCCAAACTGGTACAACTGGTGGCCGAAGGTGAGATCAACGCCGCGACCGGCAAAGAAGTGCTGGCTGAGATGTTTGCAACGGGTCAATCTGCTGAGGAGATTGTTGAGCGGCGCGGCCTGCGCCAGGTGTCGGATTCCGGCCTGATTGCCTCTCTGGTACGCCAGGTGCTGGAAGAATGCCCGGCTGAGGTAGCCTCTTACCGGTCTGGAAAAGAAACGGTGATGAATTGGCTGTTCGGACAGGTGATGCGCAGGGCTTCAGGTAAAGCCAATCCGCAGGTGGTGCGTCAGGAATTAGAACGTCAGTTGAAGGGTTGAACATGCGCCGTCTGTCAGAAAATTTACGTGACGACTTTCATCTTGACGAACGTACAAATAACGGGTAAATTACATGTGCAAAACTTCACAAGCAGGCGTGATTTAATATGGTTGAATTTTGCGACATAACTCTGGAATAGGGCGGGCGCCGAACCGTGGTGTCCGCTTATATTTTTGTACTCTATCTTGTTGTGAGGAGATAAAAATGGCTGAAAAATTCAATGAATTTGAAATGGCGCAAAAACAATTCGATCATGTGGCAAAGATGCTCAATCTTGACCCACAGATTGCTGAAATCTTGCGCTGGCCGATGCGTGAATATCACTTTCGTATTCCGGTGCGCATGGATGATGGGAGCATCAAGGTATTTGAAGGCTTCCGCGTTCAGCACAATGATGCCCGCGGTCCCAACAAGGGTGGTATCCGCTTCCACCAATCCGAGACTTTTGACATGGTGCGCGCCCTGGCGACCTGGATGACCTGGAAATGCGCCGTGGCCGATATCCCCCTGGGCGGCGGGAAGGGCGGCGTCGTGGTGGACCCGGCTACGCTCTCCACGGGCGAGAAAGAACGCCTGTGCCGCGGTTGGGTACAGGCGATGTGGAAGAACATCGGTCCTCGTCAGGATGTTCCGGCTCCAGATGTTGGCACGACGCCGCAGATGATGGGCTGGATGATGGATGAGTACTCTAAACTGGTTGGTGAATATACGCCGGGCGTGTTCACCGGAAAACCGCTGGGCGGCGGCGGTTCTGAAGGCCGCACCGAAGCCACCGGCTATGGCGTCATCTACACGGTGCGCGAGGCGATGAAGCATTTGGGCCTTGACCCGAAGAAGTGCGTGGCAGCGATGCAGGGCTTTGGCAATGTGACCCAGTACGCGGCTATCGGTTTTGTTGAAATGCTGGGCGGTACGGTTGTCTGTGTCTCCTGCTGGGATCGCAATGACAAATGCGCCTACACCTACAGCAAAGAAGGCGGCATTGACCCGCGCTTCCTGATGACCATTACCGACCAGTATGGCACGATCGACAAAGCCAAGGCAGAGGCGGCCGGTTACAAGGTTGAGGATGGCGATGCCTGGATTACGAAGGAAGCCGATGTACTCATGCCTGGTGCTCTCTCTGGCACTGTCAACGCTGAAACCGTCAAGAAGATTTCCAAGCGTGTCAAGATTGTGGCCGAAGGCGCCAATGGCCCCTGCACCCCCGAAGCCGATGAATATTTCAAAGCCAATAACATCTTCGATATCCCCGACTTCCTGTGCAATGCTGGCGGCGTGACCTGCTCCTACTTCGAACAGGTGCAGAACGACATGAACTTCTACTGGTCGAAGGAAGAGGTGCTGGCCAAACTGGATGCCAAGATGACGGCTGCCTTCCACGCTGTACTTGATATGTCCCTCAAACAGAAGGTTTACATGCGCGATGCCGCTTACATGGTGGCCATTGACCGTGTGGTGAAGGCGATGCAGTTGCGCGGTTGGGTGTAATCCCCTCTCTTTTCTTTGCTTGATTAACTCCCCTGTTTGCTTGCAGGGGAGTTTTCTTTATCGGTTGAGATTTGTTATGCTTTTCTCTGCCTTCTCGGCGCTCCCTGCGCTGAAAACCTCAACTTTGAGAAAACCATGGGCAAGAGGCGATTTGCCTGGCTTCATCTCAATATCTATGGTTAAATACCCTTTGTTATGGATGCTAAAACCCTTACCATTCTAGAATATCCGAAAATCCTGGAACGACTGGCTGCATATTGTGATTTCTCTGCTTCTAGAGAACTGGCGCTGGCGCTGCAACCAACCGATTCACTGAACCTGGCGCGCGCCTGGCTGACTGAGACGAAAGAGGCGCGCTTGTTGCTTGATACCAGCGATGCCACTATTGGCGGCGCGCATGATATCCGCCCTCAGGCCGACCTGGCGCGGCGCGGCGGTGTCCTTGAACCGATAGATTTCCTTGACATAAAAAGCACGCTGATCGCCAGCCGCAACTTGAAGAAACTGCTGGAAAGGCGCGCCACAGATTGTCCGCGCCTGGCCGAGATGGCTTTGTCACTGGTAATGCCGCAAGGGCTGGTGGATGCCATTTCACGCACCATCTCAGACAAAGGAGAAGTACTCGATTCCGCTTCACCGCGGCTGGCTGCTTTGCGCGCTCAGGTTCGAACAGCACACGAGCGGCTGATGAGCCGCCTGCAAAGGTACATCACCGACAGTCAGACGGCTGCTATGTTGCAGGAGGCGATTATCACCCAGCGTGACGGACGCTACGTTATTCCCCTGCGTGCCGAATTCAAAGGCCGGATCAAAGCCATTGTCCACGACCAATCCTCGTCAGGAGCCACACTCTTTGTTGAACCGCTGGCGGTAGTGGAACTGAATAATACTTACCGCGAGTTGCAACTGGCCGAACGGGATGAGGAACGCCGCGTCCTGGCGGAACTTTCGGCACAGGTAGGCATGCAGGCCGAAGCGTTGATTGCCGGCGTACAGGCCCTGGCCAACCTCGACCTGGCCTTTGCTAAAGCCAAGTATGCAGAAAGCCTCCGCGCCTCCGAACCCATCCTGCATCCATTGAAGGAAAAATCACAAAGCGAGAAGCACCGGCCTCCCATCCTTTGCCGGCTCCTGAATGCCCGTCACCCTTTGCTCGACCCGCTGTCTGTGGTGCCCATCAGCGTTGACCTGGCCCCCGGCATTCGCGCAATGGTGATTACCGGCCCAAACACAGGCGGCAAGACGGTTACCCTCAAGACCATAGGGCTGATGGTGCTGATGGCACAAAGCGGCTTACACATCCCTGCTCAAAGCGGCTCAGAGTTAGCCTGCTTTGATGACGTTTGGGCAGATATTGGGGATGAACAATCCATTGAGCAGTCGTTAAGCACGTTCAGTGGGCACATGACCAATATTGTTCGCATTCTAAAACAAGCAACACCCCATTCATTAGTCATCCTGGATGAATTGGGCGCCGGTACCGACCCACAAGAAGGCGCCGCCCTGGCGCGGGCCATTCTCAGCCGCTTTTTAGAGGCAGGGATTACCACCCTGGTAGCCACCCACTATCCCGAACTGAAGACTTTCGCGCACAGCACTCCTGGGGTTGTCAATGCCTCCCTGGAGTTTGATGTGCGGACTTTGCGGCCGACCTATAAATTGACCATTGGACTCCCCGGCCGTTCCAATGCCCTGGAAATTGCGGCTCGGCTCGGCCTACCCGAGGATGTGATTGCTGCGGCGAGGAGCGAAATCCACCCTGACGAATTACGCGCCGATAAACTGCTTGATGACATCCGCAAAGAACGTAACCGGGCCGGCCGGGAGCGCGAGAAGGCAGAAAAAGAGCGTCAGAAAACCGAGGCGCTCAACCGCGAACTGGAAAAGCGGCTGGAAGCAATTGAGGAAGAACGCCTCCAGGTCATTGCCCGTGCTCGCGCAGAAGCCGAGTTAGAATTGGAAGTGCTTAAGCGTAATATTGAAAATCTAAAAGCACAACTGAAGAAAGCCCGTCAGCCGCTGGAGACGCTCAAGGAAATTGAAGAGAAAGTCGAAGCGGTGGAAGAAAGAATTCAGACTCCCATAGGCCGTCGGAAGTCGAATGTTCGACAGCCGGCATTAAAACCTGCTTTTCGGCTGGGCGAGCGAGTCATCGTCGGCAGGTTAAATGCCGAAGGAGTGGTAACAACTTTGGGGGAGTCTGAAGCGGAGGTGCAGGTTGGCAACCTGCGTCTTCGCGTTGATCTGTCGGAATTGAGACGCAAGTCTGAAGAAGGTGAATCAGGTTCCGTTTCCAAACCTGTTGAAAAGGAGAGCCCTTCCCCTCTGATGCTTAACCCCTGGCCTTCACCAGGGATAGAACTTGATGTGCGCGGTAAGACCGCCGATGAGGCGCTCGTCTCGCTCGACCGTTACCTGGAACAGGCATATTTGGCCAGGCTATTATTTGCGCGTATCATTCACGGCAAAGGGACGGGAAAATTACGCCAGGTCTTGCGCGATGCGCTGCGCAACCATCCGTATGTTCTTTCGTTTGAGGATGGTACACCTCAGGAGGGTGGGGATGGGGTAACGGTGATTAAGATCCGTTGATGAATTAAGTGGTCCCGCGCTACAGTGTTGGTGAAAAGAACCTGCCACGCATGGCACGAAGTAAAAAGCAAAATTCGTGGTATTTGTGGAACTCGTGGCTGTTCTTTGGCATGGGGCTTCATCAAACACTCGACAGGGAGACCATCAGGAATTAGCCGCTGCGTAAATGCCCAAGCGGACCGGTTTTGCGCGACGGGTGCAAACGGGCTGCCAGGTCGCGTAATTGGGCAAAACTGATGGGTTTGACAAGCACGAAGTCGGCCTCATCGCGCAAAAGTTCAGCCGAGACGGTGTCGGCAGTGGTGATGACCACGCGTATGCCGCTTGTGTTGGCATTGCTCTTGATTTGTTTGAGAATCTGCGAGCCGTCTACTTGAGGGAGATGCAGGTCGAGGATGATGGTATGGGGGAGCGGCTCTTCTGTTATCCGCTGGAAGGCTGTTTTTCCGTCGCGAATGGTTTCGGTGGCGAAGTTGGCGGCTTGGAGCGCTTGGGCGAAAATCTCGCACAGGTCTTCATCGTCTTCAATGATCAGGGCAAGCGGTTTGTCGGTCATTTGCTCTCCTCTTCTTGCAGAACGGGTTGTAAAGGCAAGGTAACAGTAAATGTGCTGCCTTTGCCAACGGTGCTTTCCAGTTTGATGTCACCACCCATCAGTGTAACCAGGCGTTTGACAATTGAGAGCCCCAGCCCAATACCGCCATGTTCACGGGTGGTGATGCTTTCTACCTGCCAGAAAGGCTCAAAGACGTAGGCCTGGTCATCGGGGGGGATGCCCGGTCCGGTGTCGCTGACAGCAAGTGCCCAGGTATGGGGATCGGCTAGAAAGATGCGCACAGATACCTGGCCTTGTGAGGTGAATTTTATCGCATTATTGACCAGATTGACCAGGATCTGCTGAATGCGGTGAGCATCGCAGGTGATGGTGGTTGGTACCTCGGGGGCAATCTCGGTGGTTAGTTCAAGACCTTTATCATGAGCAGGTTTTTCCATCACCGTGCGCAGGTTTTCTATCAAGTCAACAGTGTGAGTTTGGGCAAGTTGTATCTTGAGCCGTCCGGCTTCGATTTGGGCCTGGTCGAGCAAATCGCTGATGATGTTGAGCAGGCGCTGGGAGTTGACGTAAATACGTTGTGCTGCGTCAAATTGTTTTGTGTTTAGCGGGCCAAAGATGGCGTCGCGCAGCATTTCGGCATAGGCCAGGACGGCATTGAGCGGCGTGCGTAGTTCGTGTGAGACCATTGCAACGAAGTTGTTCTTCATTTGCTCGATCTCGGCCTCACGCGTGAAGTCGCGAAAGACGGCTACCGAGCCAAAGGTTTCACCTAAGCCGCTGACGACCGGGGCGGCATTAACCGAAAGGGTTTTCTTGTTCCAGCGTACGCGTATGGCCGCAGCGTTCTGAGATGGCTTCTCCAGCAAATTTAGCAGGCGAGGGCGGTCTTCAGCAAAAATTTCCTCGCGCTGGCAAAAAGTCTGCAAGTCCATTCCCAGCAATTTGTTGGGGCGAACGCCGGTGATGATGCCCATGGATGGATTGGCAACAACGATGTTGTTCTCCTGGTTGAAGACCAGCACACCATCGGCAATGCCCTGCAAGATGGCCTGGGTCTTGCCGGCTTCGATTAACTCACGCGTTAACGCTTCAGAGAGTTCGCGGGTGCGCACTTCCACACGGTGATCCAGTTCGCGGTTGAGGGTGCGGAGTTCTATAATGGCTTTTTCCATGCTGTTTGCAGAGAGCCAGGAAACCAATGCAATGAGAAAGAAACCTGTGATTGCTGGAGCATTGGGGGGCAGGGATTGTGACAATGCAAGGAGTGTAATTTCAATGCTACTCAATGCCGCAAAAACAAAACTGGCCATGGGTCTGATCAAAAGGCTTGCCATTGTAATGGGGATTACAAATACAAAAAGAGAACGTCCATTGGACAACTCAAAAGGCGTGTCAGCAAATATAAACACAATAAGCATGAGTAGGAGAAATGCATAACCTGCAACTTGGCCCGACCAGTAACGGTTTATTATATATAAGAGTACGGTCCCCAAGATTAGTAATGGACCACTAACATACACCATTTTTAGGTCATCTAGTTTTATGTCCTGTGAAGTGGCAAAATAAATAGTGGCTAGTAGTGTGCCTAGGGTGGTAAATACAAAAACACTGATAACCAAAATGTTAAGCAGTTTTCTTTTTCTTGCATCGTCTGGATCGGATATTTCTAGATTAGTTAGCCTACTAAAAAGACGCATTGTTAATCTCCATCTGATAATGCAAGGGCGCTGAGCATTTCTGCCTGGACGATGAATTCACTGGCATAAAGCCCTTTACCAATCCAAAACAATGGGTGGGGTTCAGTCATATTTCTGAGAATATATGCACGTCCCTTTTTTATAATGCTTCTATCCAGTTTATATCCTAGTTGCCGATAAATACTTAACGCCTGTAAGCAATAAGCAGTTTCTTCAACGGTGGGTATGTAAAACCCCCAACTTCCATCAGAACGTTGCGTTCTTATAATCCAATTAATGGCCATTTCGGTCATTGTACTGTGAATGTGTCCCATGGCCAGCAATGCATGGACTGTGGTGTAATAGGGCGAAATATGCCACTTGTCAAACCAGTAGCCCTCGCTAGTCTGGTTCTTCTCCAAAAATCTGAAAACCTTTAAGACGGTGGGATGGTCAAAGGTGTATCCGCCCTGACGCAAGGCTGCAAGGGTATGAATATTTACACTGATAGATGGATTTGCCTCTAAATCATAACAGCGAAAATATTCCTTGTCTTCAAAGGAAAGAAGGCCTTTTATATCCACGTACCTACCACATTTGGTAAGCAGTTCATAGGTCACACTTGTATTATCTCCATCAGGTACCGAGAAACCGCGGGATAGGCTCACACCTCTATCTGTATTCCAACAAGACTGTAGAAAATCCAAATGTCTCTGAAAATCTGGCGACGAGATAAGAGTTTTGTCACCCGTTAAAGCAAGGTTCCACAACACCCACGCTTGCTCATAAATCTCGAATGGAAATAGATCAGGCACAGCCCCATCAGGCTTTGTGACACTTCGCAAATAACTTAAAGCCCTCCTATCTTCAGGACGGACATATGCAGCAAAATATGCTGTTGCTGACGGGCTATGGCCTACTGAACCGTTATCCTCCTGGAGATTTTCAACATCGAGCATGCCTTGACTATCAAGTCCTGCCATTTCAGCTGAGAATGCCATTGTTACATAGCGATTAATTCGATATCCCCTCATCTTTTCAATCTTGAGTTTTCGGAGAGCACTTAATCTACCCAAAATCCGCTCTCCTTGCTGCTTGATAATCCCCAATTTTTCTGCTTCTGTTACCAAGGTTGGAACAATCATCTCAAACCCAATGGTGGCACCGTTGGGGTCGGCCATTAAGTTCTGTGTTGCATTTGATGTGATTCTCTCTAAGGCTTCCAATCCTTTCTCAACCTGTAAACGATCGTGAGCACGGCGGCCACGCCGTGTCAAAGCAATCATGGTGGCAAGCGTAGATATAACCCGGTCGTGATAGTAATGGGGGGAATATGCTCCCCAGCTTCCATCAGGTAACTGGTTGTTGCAAAGCCATTGGAGAGCCATATTGCTTATATCTGGGGCTATTTCTCCCAGCCGCGCTACCCACGCGACATCGTATGCAGATGGCGACATTTGTCCTGGACCTAATTTGCCTAGCAATTTTAATGTTTCTTTGTGAAAATCTATCATGGTTGCCATTTCTTCTATTGAGGCGGTGGGATTTCTGCAAAAGGTAACCAGACATTGTTTCGTATTCTGCCTATGCCTTGGATAGCCAGTTTAGCCGAGCGATAGTAACGTCTTAGCCAATTTTGTTCTTCTATCTCTAGTTGGTCGTAGTCCGGCTCTTGTGCACGTCTCATGTACAAATGATCATACAGAATCATTCTCAACTGTATCGCGTCCAGATACAATGACGGCGCCACCGTAAAGTACAAATCCTCCTCCCCCGAGTTCAAAAACGGGTAATCGAAAACCGTAAAACGGTCAAAGCCGATGAAGATATCGGCTTTTTCCACGTACTCGCCGTAGTACATGGCAACAATCTGCTCGCGGCTTGGAACCGTACCGTGTTTCTGGAAATATTGCACAGCCTGCTCGGCTGCCCATTGCGTAGCATTTAGATTATCGGCAAAGGCGCCAAAAAAGAGGCGAAAACGATTGTGCTGACGGGTGGTCTCAGCCAGGCTATCGAAGATATCGGAAAGATGCTCGTAAGGCGTGCCGGCCAGGTATTTCCGATATTCTCCATAGAAACGCGCCCGCACGCCGTATTCATCGTAAAAAGTCAGGAAATCTGGATGGGTGGCAAGGCGCGCCAACCCCTCTGCCCCAATTTTTTGCATGTAGGCCTCACGCGTGGCCAGAATTTCTGGGCCGATAACGGGTGTAATCAGCGTTTCTATGCCGTGGTCAAAAAACAACTTGTAAAGGGTAATGTGCTGCTTGCCGGTAATGTCTATGTAGGCATGAATAGGATCTTCCCACTGCCTGTCCCCGAATTCCAGCAGGAACCAGCGCCGTGTGCCATTGATGGGAAAGACGCAGACCTTTGAGCCGCTGGCGCGCACCAACGCCGCAACTTCATCGGTGGGCAAATTCAAGAAGTGATTTATATTCATACAAACAAAGTGTAAGAAGGTTGGTAATCTACATTAGCGTGGCAAAACGATGGAATCCTTAGGGTACTATTTTCTGTTTCGCCATAGGCGCGGGAAAAAGCGTGGCACATTTTGCATATATTTTTCATAATTAGGTAATCTTTCCATAAGAACGGCTTCTTCTTGTTGAGCTGCCCTCGTAAAGTCCCAAAAAATGTAAATCGATACCGATAGAGTAATGATTGATGGTGCTAACAAGAAGATTCCAATGCCTAAGCCAAAAAAAGATGCAATTATTGGGTGTCGTATCCAGGCATAGGGACCTGTTTGAATCACTTGATGGTCGGGTTGAACTTCTACGCGTTCTGTATAAAATTTTCGCAAATGTTGTCTTGCGACAGTATGCAAACCGAGCGATGCGATAACCACAATCAATCCGAGAGATTGGAGCATGAGCCCCCATACTTGGTTAGTGTAAAAACCAATTTGCGGGAGAAGAACTGGCTGGAGAATGATAATTAGCCCAATCAAAATGGTAAAGAGGGTATAGTCCCATGACCAGCCTTTGCCACCTGTCTTTCGTTCTGGGTCAAATTTTTTCATAAAAATAAAATCAATTACATAGAAAGTGGTTACTATACAAAAAAGGATTGCCGAAAGGTTAATTTTTGAAATCATATTTGGTCTCTACTTCATGATGATGCTGGATATCTAAGGATGTAAGCATCTGCTTTAAGCAGATGCAATTCTGTTATAAAGCAAAATAATAATTAATTGTACAACCAGATTGAAAAGCCTCAAACAACTTTTGCCGGCATTACAAAAATGTAAGCCGCAGGCTGAAGAGGTATTGTAAAATCAAACATACACTTTCACAACCATCATCCCCCGGATAGCCATGCTCTCTTCCCTGCGAGAACTTTGGTTGCGTTCCACCTGGTACCGCCGACTCTTGAGTTTGGCGCTGGCTTTTCTGCTCCTGCGCTTGGGTGGACAGGTCTATTATCTGTTTATTGTGCAGCCGCTGGAGATGGGCAGTTTCCACGGCGTCTTTGTCCCCAATGACCTGAAGGATTATCTCGAAGCCGCCGAGCGTTTTTCCCTGCGACAGGATTTGTACCTTGAGGGCCGGCTGAATCGGGTGGAATTCTATCAGTATGCCCCCTCCTATGCGCTGGCACTCACACCCTTGCTGCATCTTCATCCCACAATTATTCTCATTGGCGACGTGCTTTTGCACCTTGCCGCCTATATTGCCCTCTACCTGACATGGCAGCGCATCTTCCGCCGGCTTAACCTGCCGCGCGGCGAAGAAATGCTGACCTGGACTCTGCCGCTCTGGTTGGTTTTTGAACCATTCTGGAGCGACCTCAGTTACCTGAATATCTACATCCTGGTTGCTTTACTGGCCTCCTGGCTGACCGAGGCGGTTCTGCGCGAGGACCTGACCTGGTCGGCCATCCTGAGCGTTGTCCTCCTTCAAGTTAAGCCCTTCTGGGCTTTTGCTTTGGGCGTTCCTTTCTTGCTCGGGCCGCGCAAGTTTTTCTGGAAGACATTGGGCCTGACTCTGGCGGGTTACCTGGCCGTGATGGGGATAACTATTGTGGCAGCCGGCCCGCAATATGGCCTGCAACAATATGCCGCTTACTTCCGCTTTTTGGTTGGCATGAGCGCTAATTTCCCCTGGCGCGGACCGGAACTCTCTATGCTGGGTTACAATCACTCGGTCATGCAGACCGTTTTGTATTTGGCAGGCATCTCACCGCAGACCAGGCTGCTGGCCAATGGCCTGAAATTTTTAATCCTCCTGCCGTTGGCGGGGTTAGGAGCCTGGCACCTTTTCCACCCGGCGCAAAAAGAGACCGACAACCTGCACAAACTGGAAATGGCATTTACCCTTTACCTGGCGGCTTTCCTTTTCCTGGATATCATCTGGGAAGTGACACTGGGATTGGCCGTCTTTGCCTATCTGTTGGCTATCACCCACAATCGGCTGGAACGCTGGCTGGCCTGTCTGGTTTTTATTCCATATTGTTTGCTCGATGCCTGGCGGTTTGTGAGTTATCTCCTTTGGGGCGAACGCTGCCTGGCAGGGGCTTATATCCTGACCGACCCAAGCGCATATCTGCCGATGATACTGTTTGTCCTGCTGATTTTCTACGCCCTGTTGCTGCGGCGCCTGTTTGAACGGGCGGCCGCGTTCTCTCACAGAAACAGCAAGCAGGCCGCGGGTTGAGCCTGAGACGGAGGCAGGCAGATGTCTGAGAACGAGGTTCAAACCCTTCCACCGGTCCGCATAGATCTTGCCTACAGCGTCATTGGGTTGGTTACCACTGTTGTTTGGTCGGTGGTGGATGGCTGGTTGTTGTATTTCTACCTCCCACCTGAAGGTCAGGGGACGGCACTGGTGCCGGCCGCGCTCTACGGTATAGCCCTGCTGGCGGCGCGCTTGCTGAATGCTGTGCTCACACCCCCCATTGGCTACTGGTCTGACCGCACTCGCAGCCGCCTGGGACGCCGACGACCCTACATTCTTTTTTCTGGCGTGCCCTATTTGCTCTTCTTTGTCTTTTTGTGGATGCCGCCAATGCGCCAGGAATCGCTGACCAATTTGGTCTATCTGGCACTTGTGCTGATATTTTTCAATGTGGCCCAAAGCCTGGTGACGATACCGTTGGGTTCCCTCCTGCCTGAACTGGCGCGTACTGACCGTCATCGCGTCCGCATGACCGCCTGGAGCGCCAGTTTTCAACTGCTGGGCGTCATTCTGGCTGGCCTGGCGGGTTTTCTGATTGACCGATGGGGGTATGCGCCTGCTGCGTTGATATACGCTGTTTTTCTCTTGCCGCTGCTGTATGCCCCATTGTTGGTCTTGCGTGAACAGCCAGAACGGCAAATCAAAGGGGAACGTTTTGGCTTCTGGCAAAGTATTCGCATTACCCTGGCAAATCGTCCTTTCCGGGTGTTGACTCTGACCGGAGCCTGCTTCTGGATGGCGACGACCTTCCTGATTCTAATTGTGCCGTTTATTGTGACCGAAGTCTGCGGCTTGACGGTAGCCGATACGCCGTATTTTTATTTGCCGGCTGTGTTGGCTTCACTGGCCTGCTATCCGGTGATTAACTGGCTGGCCGGACGCTTTGGCAAATGGCGTGTTTTCTCTGCTTCGTTACTGGCTTCGGCTTGTGTTTTACCGCTTTTGATGTTAATTGGTCCCTGGCTGCCTTTACCTCTATTCCTTCAGGGCGTAGTCTGGATGACGTTGCAGGCGGCGGCGCTTTCAGGGGTAGTGATGCTGCCTCAGGCCTTTGCCGCTGAAATTACCGATTATGACGAGAGCCTGACCGGTCAGCGGCGTGAGGGTGCTTACTATTCGACCTGGAGCCTCCTGGATCAGGTGGTCAATGGCTTAGCCGGGGCTGTCTTACCTCTCTTGCTGCTCCTTGGCCGCAGCCGCCTGGATGTGCATGGGCCGCTTGGGGTTCGCCTGACCGGATTGATTGGCGGCGTTTTGCTCCTGGCGGCTTTCTTCATCTTCCAGCGTTATCCTTTGAAATCTCTCTCTGAAAAAACGAGGGCAACTGGCTAAGAGTCCTGTTTAGCCGGAGGTAATGATGAACGATTTGGAACGCGTGGCTTTGCTTGAACGTATCAATTATCTGACGTTGGAACCCGTGGCTGCGGTCACCCCCGGGGTGGAAATCATTCTCCGGGAGGATGTCATCCTGAGTAGCAGCACAATGTACCCAACGCCCGAAGCCAACCATGCCTGCTTGTTACGCACCGCACCGCACAAGGCCGAAGGATTGATTGATGAAATTGTCGCTTATTTTGAGACCCGTTCCATGCCGCCAGTCATTATGCTTTCCCCGGCTTGTCAGCCCGCCGACTTGCCTCAGCGGCTGTTAGCGCGCGGTTTTCAGAAGCAGGAACCCGAGGAGACCTGGGTGGTGATGGAAGATTTGCAGCAACGCAAGGCGCCGAAGGTCGAGGCAAATATCAAGGTGCGCCAAATTGACCGCGCCGAGGCACCGCTTTTTGCTCAAGTGATGACCGCCGCGTATGAAATGCCCCCGGAGTATGCCGATGCTCTGGCCGCTCTCCTGGCGCCCTCTATCGGTTTGCCGGGCGTCACTCACTTCCTGGCCTTCAGCGGTGACAAGGCCATTGCCACCCTCAGTTTGATGCGCTGGCAGGATTATGTCACCATGGGCAGCGCAGGCGTCCTGCCAGAATATCGCCGCGGCTTGCCCATCCTGGCAATGGCCGTTGAAGTGCTGACCGAGGCCCAGCGCCAAGGTGTCAAAACAGTGCTTGGACAAACCGTGCTTGGTCCGCTCTTTGAGCGCTTCTTGCGTTTTTGCGGTTTCTCTTATGCTTTCAAACGCGTCCCTTATATACGAATATGAGCACACTTGTTGAAATTCGCGACTTAAGAAAGACGTACCAGACCGGCAGTATTTGCTTTGAAGCCCTGCGCGGCATCTCACTGGATGTAAAAGAAGGTGACTTTGCGGCCATTATGGGACAATCTGGATCCGGCAAATCCACCCTGCTGCACATTACCGGCGGTCTAGACCAGCCGACGTCTGGTTCTGTCCGAGTGGGAGGGACCATGCTCCAGGCGATGTCGGAGCGGGAACTGGCGCTTTTCCGGCGTTCACAGGTGGGATTTGTCTTCCAGTTTTTTAATCTGATTGAGAACCTGAGCGTGCAAGCCAATGTAGAACTGCCGGCCTTACTCAAGAGCGGGCAAAGCCGGCGCGATATCCATAAGCGATGCGCCTTTTTGCTTGAGCGGCTTGGCATTGCTGACCAGGCCCACAAATATCCCTGGGAACTTTCTGGCGGCCAGCAGCAGCGGGTGGCCATTGCGCGCGCACTCATTAACCAGCCGGCCCTGCTTCTGGCAGATGAACCTACCGGCAATCTGGATAGCGCCAGCGGCGACGAAGTGTTGAACATCCTGCGCCAGTTCAATCAGCAGGGGCAAACCATTTTGATGGTCACCCATGCGGCCTCGGCTGCCGCTCAGGCCGATTACATCTTCTTTATCCGTGATGGCTTGCTCGTGGATCAGATGCCGGGCGGCGATGAAAAAGCCATTGCCCAGCATTTGGCAGACTTACGGTAAGATTTCCATGCATGCAGTTTGGCAGAAGATTTGGGCCGATTTAGTCCACCGCCGCCTGGTTTCGCTCTTGATACTTGGCACGATTGCGGCGGCGGCTGCCTTGCTCACCCTGGCGCTTACCACGCTTTTCAACCTTGAAGCCCCTTACGATAAATCCCATGCTGAGTTGAACGGGGCGCATTTGTGGCTGCATTTTAAGCCTGGACGGGTGCGCAGCATGGATATCCGTCAGATTGAATCGCTGCCTCAAGTGACAGAGAGTACCGGGCGGCAGTTTAGTTACACAACTTCGGTACGTTTTGATGCTCAGCGTGTCCTGGTCAGCCTGCGGGCCATCTCCCTGGAACCGCCGCGCGTCAATCGTCTGCGATTGCTTTCTGGGCGTTTTCTTTTACCGGAAGAAGATGCGCTGCTCATCAGCCGCGACCTGCGCGATATTTATCACTTGGGCGCGGGGGACTATCTGGAAATCACTTGCGCCGATGGCCGCCGCGTTAGCCTGCCCATTGTCGGGGTGGTTTATGACCCAATGTACGATAACTACCGCAGCAGCCTGCCGCCTTACATCTACCTGACCCAGGATTTGCTTGCCAGTCTTTTTCCAGATAAATCCACCTGGGAATGGTCATTGGGTTTGCGCCTGGCAAATCCGGAAGAGGTGCAGAGCGTGCTGGAGCAGATTGAAGCGATGCGCACGGTCACTTTCATTGCCAGCCACACCGATTGGCGCGATGTACGCAGTTCCGCCATCTTTGATGCCCAAATGGCCTTCATCTTTCTTTCGGCGTTCAGTCTTTTTGCCATTTTGGCCACCGTGTTGATTGTGGTCAGCATTGTCAGTTCAACCGTACTGGCACAAATCAGACAGATTGGCATTCTAAAGGCGGTTGGTTTTACCGGCCAACAGGTGTTAGGGGTGTATGTCGGTCAGTATGCCCTCTTGAGTTTGCTTGGCACTGTGTTGGGATTCCTGCTGGGTCTGTGGTTATCTCCCCTGCCGCTGAAGACGGTTACAGCCTCACTGAATACCATCTATCAGCCTCCCTTCAATCCATGGACGATGCTCATCGTCTTTTGTGCGGTACCTGGGATAACTATGTCGGCTGCAGCAATGGCCTCTGCCCGTGGTGTGCGTGTCAATACCATTCAGGCAATTGCCGTTGGCGGCGAGACTCTGCTGAAAAAAGCGTTCTGGCTGGCGCGTTTATTGGAAAAGGCCGGCGCTCCTATGCCGCTGGTTTTGGGCGTGAATGATGTGTTTATCAAACCGCTGCGTTCTCTACTGGCAGGAATCAACCTGACGCTGGGCGTTATGGGGGTTGTTTTTGGCCTTGCGCTTTCTGACACGATTCGAGTTTATCGTCACAACCCGGCTTTGCTTGGCATAGTCTATGATGCGATCGTCACGCGCGAGCAAAGCAGTGATGAGCGGGCACAACGCCTGATCGGACAGGCGCCCGGTGTGGAGGCCTTTTACGGCGAATACCTGCTTGAAGCCAAAACCCTGGATGGACGTTCACTCAAATTGCGCGCAGTGGAAGGCAGCCTGGAAGCCTTTCCGTTCCACATTCTCGAAGGGCGCTTTTTTCAGCCAGATACCAGCGAGGCCCTGGCCGGTAAAGGCTTACTTGACTGGCTTGGGTTAAGTGTGGGCGATTCCCTGACGCTGATTTTGGATAAGGATGACGGCCCTCAGGCTACCTGGGTTATTGTGGGTGAATATCCTGAACCGGCAGATGCCGGTCAACGCCTGATGGTGAATCTTTCTAGTGTGCGCCCACTGCTCAAACATTCTTCCCCCAGTGTGTATTATCTAAAACTTGCGCCATCCGCCGATGCAGAGGCCATTCGTGCTTTTCTTTCTCCGCGCCGCGAATCGGATTTAAACTTTATGTTGATGGAGGATGTTATCCCCAGTACTGTCATCTACTTGCAGATAGCCGTCTTTATGCTGGCCGGCATTTTGATTGGCATTGCCATGGTGAATATTTTGATTATGTCCCTGCTCTCGGCTCAGGAAAAACTGCGGGTGGTGGGCATTTTGAAAACCTTGGGCATGACTCCTTGGCAGGTTATCACAATGTTCGTCACCACTGCAACCTTTTTAGGTGTGTTATCTATTGTGGCAGGTGTGCCGGCAGGACTGGTTTTGACAAGGAACTTACTGAACCTGATGGCCAGTTTTACCGGCTTTGGTCAAATCTCTGTTACTTTGGAAAACCTTGCTTTTTGGGGACTTTTGCCATTTACCCTCTTTGTCAGTGTTTTGGGTAGTTTCTTACCGGCACGCTGGGCCGCAAAAGTATATATTGTTGAAGTGTTGCGTAAAGAGTAAGGGAAGCAGGCTAATTTCCCAGTGCGGGCAGACCGCCCGCTGGCGCCGCGTGGCGGACAGCCTGGATGATTGCCTGAGCAAACGCCTCAGCGGCAAATGCTCCTATCAGACTGACATCTGCCCGACGGCCGCCGGTGGCCAGCGCGAAAATTGTATCTCCATCTAGCATGGTATGCGCCGGGCGGATGGTACGCGCCAGGCCATCCTGCGCCATTTGTGCTACTTTGCTTGCTTCGGCTTTTGTCAGCCGGGCATTGACGGCGACTACGCCAATGACAGTGTTGCTCCGCTCTGCAAGCGTAAGAATGGCGCGCCCGACAAGAGTCTTCATGACGCTCAATGTATTGGCAAATGTGCCCGCCTCTCCTAATCGAAAGGGGCCGGCCTGAAGTGGGCGTGCTCCGGCTAAAATCTGTCCGTTTGAAGGATCAATGACATCCCCAAAGGCATTGACGGCTGCCAGGGCGCCGACCACTACGCCGCCCCCAATTTGCACGCTGGCCGTGCCGATACCGGATTTCATGGCCGCTTGCATGCCAAAAATTTTGCCAACCGAGGCTCCTGCCCCGGCCCCAAAGTTGCCCTGCGCCGGCGGATGAGACGAAGCGTTCAGGCAGGCCTGGTAGCCCATTTGGGCATCTGGGCGTACATTTGACTGGCCCAATGCCAAATCGAATAATACCGCTGCTGGAACAATGGGAACGCGAGCCACGCCTGTGTTGAAGCCTATCTTGTGTTCTTCGAGATAGCGCATGACTCCGCCAGCCGCTTCTAACCCAAAGGCTGAGCCGCCGGTTAACAAAACGGCATGGACCTTTTCGACCAGGTTGATGGGGTTGAGCAAATCGGTTTCGCGTGTGCCAGGTGCGCCGCCGCGCTGATCCACACCGCCAACTGCTCCTCGGCGGCAGAGGACAACCGTGCAACCGGTCAGTGCCTGGCTGTTTTGTGCATGACCCACCTGAATGCCGGGCACATCGGTAATAGCATTTTCCCAGAGCATAGGAAGCAATTTTATTTTAGAACACGCACCAATTCCAAAAATTCCTGCCACTCTTCTTCAAAGAAGTGCAGGGTGACATTGTTCAGTTCCATGTGGTAGGTGGTTTCGCCGTCGGGTTCCTCGGCGCTCCATACTAGGTAATTTTCTGTCTCGGCCAGTGTTTGGGTCTTGGGCTCAAGTTCTTTAGACATGGGATTCTCCTTGTGTTGCTCATATTATAAGGTGTGGGGGGAATTTTGCAACCATTATGGGCTCATGGTTTTAGACGGCGGAGTTTTTGCCAAAGTTGGATTAATCTGTCCTTGAAACGGGACCAGGCTGCGGGTCTGGTTGGAACCGAGGGGGGCTCCTCCTCAGGCCAGGGGTCCAGGTCGAACATCTTGCGTAGAATGTAGCGTCCCATCAAAGTAAATGTTGCCAGAATTGGGGCAGCAATGATAATGCCAACGAAGCCAATCAGGCTGGCCGCAACCAGGGCCGCTACCAGCACGGCTGCCGGATGAACTTTGAGGGCACGAGACATGATGCGCGGCGAAACATAGTTGTCGAAAATTTGGTCAATCAGCAATGCGATGACGAGGACGACCAGGCTATAGACCAGCGGTTGCAGGCCAAAGAGTTTGTAGGTTTGAAAATAGGTGACCAGAAAGAGGACAATCCAGTTGATAGCCGGACCGATGTAAGGGACAAAACGCGCTATTCCAGCCAGCAGTGCCAGCCCCAGGGAATAACGTACGCCCAGCAGGCTGAGTACGATGGCATATACCAGCACTGCCAGGCCGACGATGATGATCTGACCGCGTAGAAAAGCGTTCCAGATGCGTCCCAGTTGTTCTCCCAGGTGCTGGATGTCATCGGCGTAGCCGGGCAATTCGATTTCTATGATGTGTTCGCGTAGGCCGCCGCTTTCGACCAGAATGAAGTAGGAGGTGATCAAGACGAAAAATGTCCAACCAAGGGCTTCTGCTGCCCGGCCTGCCAGCGTGCCGATCAGGCTGCCAAGGCGGCCCAGCAGGTTTTGGGCATTGGCAAGTACTTGGTCTCCAAGCGTGTCCATACGGATGTTGTTGAAGTCAAGTTCGAAAGGGCCGACCTGATAAACCTGATGAGAGAGTTGGTCAAAGATGGCTGGAAGTTCGGTCAGGCCGCGGTTGACCAGATCAATGACGCTTTGTACTTGTTGGATCAGGCCGACGCCTCCAGCAGTGAGCAGGCCGAGCAGAATCAAAACCAGCAGGGCATAGACCAGCCCGACGGCTGCATTCCAGCGCATATTCAGTTTGTGGTGCAGAAAGTCGGCAATGGGGTGCAGTAAGTAAGCCAGGATAAAGGCAATGATCAGCGGACCAAGAAGGTAATGGAACTTTACCAGAAAGGCTGCCGCCAAAGCCACAAGGGTGAAACCAACGACCAGTTTTGTTCCGAGCCCCCAACGCGGGGAGGATGAAGCGGGTGTTTCTGTCATCGTCTTTAGTACCTCGCTTTCATTGTAGCCTGTGCCAGGCATTTTTTCAACATGCTAAATTTACACTCACTCTTTCAAGTACTGAGGCAGGACTTTAGTCCGCCTTAGATTTTGCTGATAAATTCTGAGATTCTTTGCCAATCGAATCTTGGATGGTTTCCCTGTCGAGTGTTGATGAAGCCCCATGCCGAAGAACAGCCACGAATTCCACAAATACCACGAATTTTGCTTTTTTGCCTTCGTGGAATTCGTGCCATTGGTGGCAGGTTCTTTTCACCATCACTTTAGCGGGGGACCACGAATCTTGCTATAATGATAAAAGATAAAGAAAGGAGGTGGATGATGTTTAAGAGCATCCTTTTGGGCGTAGATGGATCGCCTCATGCTCTTAAAGCCGCAAAAATGGCTGGAGAACTGGCCCGTGCCATGCAGGCCGATTTACGCATTGTCGCCGCCTATGACCCTGTGCCATCTTACCTGGGTGAGCCGAATTTGTTGGATACCATCGCTGCCCGCCAGAAGCATGCTGAAGAAATTATCCGCGCCGCTTTGAAGGAGGTTGGTCAAACACCAACTGAGGTCAAGACCGAAATGCTGGAAGGCTCGGCCGCAGAGGTAATCATTGAGGTGGCAAACACTCGCAAAACGGATTTGATTGTTGTCGGTTCGCGTGGTTTGGGACAGTTGGCGGGGTTGCTGCTTGGCAGTCAAAGCCAGAAGATTATCCAGCATGCTCCCTGCCCGGTGCTGGTTGTCCGTTGATTGCCGGCCAAATCAAAGGCCTAATTCTTGGGCGAGGTGTTCGGCTTTGGCGAATTCCTCGGGGGTGTTGACATTCCAAAACGCCAGGCCGGATGGGTCGGCTGCGGTGATCTCGGCCGGGGTCAGGACGCGCACCTTGACGGATGGAAACCAGGCAATGACTTTCCATGCTCCGGCCTGAATGGCAGAAAGGATGGCCGGGAGACAGGTGTCGCGCCGATAGACAGCGTGGAACGGCTCGTAACCCTCGTCAGTTTTTGGAATGACCACATCGGCTTTTTCGCTGATCATCAGGCTGGCGGCGGTTTCGATGAGCGCCGGACTGGCAAAGGGCATGTCACAGGCCACGACTGCGACGAGTTCTCCCCGGGCGGCCGCGATTGCAGTGTAGAGTCCGCCGAGGGCGCCGCGGCCTGGCCAGAGGTCCGGTGTGAGCCGCAGGCCGAGGAAAGCGTAGGCTTCTGGCTGGTTGGTGGTTACCAGGATTTCGTCGGCTATTGGCCGTAGCCGGTCTGCCACGCGCTGGATGAGAGGGCGTCCCAGGAATGGCATCAAGGCTTTATCCTGTCCCATGCGTGTGGATTTCCCGCCGGCTTGAATCACAAGACTGAACATGAGGTATATTATAGAGCGGAATGAGCACAATTGCTGACGTTCTGGATCAATTGACAAAAGCAGGGGAATTGTACACCATGGAGGCAAATGGGGCCGTGCGCTGTGTTGCTTGCGCCCATCGTTGCTTGATTCGCCCCGGGCGGCGCGGCATTTGTCAGGTGCGCTTTAACCAGGCAGGTGAGTTGCGTGTGCCGTGGGGTTATGTGGCTGCTCTGCAAGCCGACCCGATTGAGAAAAAGCCTTTTGCGCATTTTCTGCCCGGCGCTACAGCGCTGACGTTTGGAATGCTGGGTTGCGATTTTCACTGTAGTTTCTGTCAGAACTGGTTCTCTTCTCAGGCCATGCGTGATCCGGCTTCGGATGAGGCAGCAGGTCTTGTGCGGCGTATCCGCCCGGAGCAAATGGTGGAAATGGCACTTCAAGTGAGTGCGCAGGTGGTGGTCTCCTCTTATAATGAGCCGTTGATCACCAGCGAATGGGCCGTTGCAATTTTCAAGCAGGCCAAAGCAGCAGGATTGAAGTGTGCCTATGTTTCCAACGGTAATGCCACTCTTGAGGTGTTAACTTATCTGCGCCCCTATCTGGACGCGTATAAGGTGGACTTGAAGTCCATGCAGGATAAAAATTACAGGCGTTTGGGTGGCGTTTTGAAAAATGTGCTCGATGCTATCCGACAGGCTTACGAACTTGGTCTGTGGGTGGAAGTGGTGACCCTGGTCATTCCCGGCTTCAACGATTCAAATGCCGAACTTTGGGAGGCGGCGCGCTTCCTGACAAGCATTTCTCCCGATATTCCCTGGCACGTGACGGCTTTTCATCAGGACTACAAAATGATGGACCATGACAACACCGACGCGCGCACGCTCCAACGCGCGGCCGACATTGGCCGTGAGGCGGGCTTGCACTTTGTCTATGCCGGGAATCTGCCGGGACGGGTGGGCGAATATGAAGATACATTTTGTCCATCCTGCAATCGTCCGGTTGTACGGCGCCGGGGCTATACCGTCTCTGCCTATCACATTACCGGGGATGGGAATTGTGGTTTTTGTGGTGCGAAAGTTGCCGGTTTATGGCCGGAGAATCCGGCGCAGGTGAATTTAAACCAATTTGGCTTTCCAAGGCCTCTCTGGTAAAATTTTGCTGTATAATTAAAGAACGTAAGTTTTGAGTTATCAGGAAAGGAGGCTGACGCTCAAAATCACATCTTTTTGTCCCCACATGTCCATAAATTTCCAAAAAACAAAAAAATTCTCTAGGAGGAGAAACTGTGAAACGTAACCTGTTCTTCTTGCTCTCTTTGGTCTTGCTGGCCGGCATGCTCCTTTCTGCTTGCGGTCCCAAGGCTACGGAAGAGCCCGCTGCTCCAGAAGCACCGGCTGCTACTGAGGCACCGGCTGCTACTGAGGCACCGGCTGCCCCGGCCTATGAAGGTCTGGTGGTTGAAGCCCCCAGTTGTGATTATGGCGGCGAGTTCCTCAAGATGGAAGCCGTGGATGAGTACACTGTGAAATTTACACTCTGCTACCCTGACCCGGCTTTCCCGTCGAAAGCAGCCTTCACGCCGTTTGCTATCCAGCCAAGTGAATACCTGGAATCTACCGGCGGGGCGCCGCTTGAAAAACCGATTGGCACCGGCCCTTATAAGGTCGAGGCCTGGGAACGTGGCAATCAACTGGTCTTCACCCGCAACGAAGATTATTGGGGCGAAAAGGCCAAGACGCCGACTCTGGTCTTCCGCTGGAGCAGTGAATCAGCGCAGCGTTTGCTGGAACTCCAGTCCGGTACTGTGGATGGCATTGACAATCCCGGCCCGGATGACTTTGACACCATTCGGAACGATCCGAATCTGCAGTTGCTCAATCGCGAAGCGCTCAATATCTTCTATGTTGGCATGAACAATACCTACCCGCCCTTTGACAATGTCAAGGTGCGACAGGCAATTGCCATGAGCATTGACCGCCAGCGCATTGTGGACAACTTCTATCCGGAAGGTTCTGTGGTGGCCTCGCACTTCACGCCCTGCGCGATCCCGAATGGCTGCGTGGGTGAGGAGTGGTATGAGTTTGACCCGGTCAAGGGCAAAGAATTGCTGGCCGAGGCTGGTTACCCGAATGGCTTTGAGACTGAAATTGCCTACCGCGATGTTGTGCGCGGTTACCTGCCGCAGCCGGGTGTGGTGGCTCAAGATATTCAGGCCCAATTGAAGGCTAACCTGAACATTGATGCCAAGATCGTGGTCATGGAATCGGGCGCTTTCCTTGACGCGGCCGACTCCGGTCAGTTGCCTGGGCTGCACCTGCTGGGTTGGGGTGCTGACTATCCGGATCAGACCAACTTCCTGGACTATCACTTCGGCGCGACCTCGTCCAAGCAATTTGGCGAGAAACATCCCGAAATCACCGAGAACCTGAAGAAAGCAGCCTCCCTGGTTGGCGATGACGTCCGCAAGCCGTACTACGAAGCAGCCAACAATGCCATCAAAGAACTGGTTCCCATGATCCCGATTGCCCATGGCGGTTCGGCAGTGGCCTTCAAGGCGGCTGCTACTGGTGCTCATGCCAGCCCGCTGGGCAACGAATATTTCGCTGTGGTGGAAATTCCTGGCCAGGATACACTGGTCTGGATGCAGAATGCTGAACCCATCTCGCTCTACTGTGCGGATGAGACCGACGGCGAATCTCTGCGCGCTTGCGAGCAGGTCACCGAATCCTTGCTGTCCTTTGAAATCGGCGGCACGGCGGTCAACCCTAGCCTGGCAGAGTCCTATGAGGCCAACGAGGAGCTGACTGAATGGACCTTCCACCTGCGCAAGGGCATCAAATTCCATGACGGCTCTATGTTGGACGCCAACGATGTGATTGTCTCCTGGGCCCTGCAGTGGGATTATGCTCACCCCTTGCACAAGGGCAATACAGGCGCCTTCACGTACTTCAACAGCCTGTTTGGCAACTTCCTGAATGCTCCACCTCAATAAAAAGTTCAATAACTAAATGGACACAATCCCCCGGCAGGATTTTCCTCCTGCCGGGGGAGACGTAGCACATAACAAAATGACCACATACATCATCCGACGCATTTTTTCCAGTTTGCCTGTTTTGTTTGGCATTTTATTTGCCACCTTTGCGCTGGCGCGCTTGATTCCCGGTGACCCATGTCGGGCCATCTTGGGTGAGAAAGCAACCCACCAGGCTTGTGAAATTTTTATCCACGAACACGGCCTGGATAAGCCCATCTTGCATCAATTCATCATCTATGTTGGAGAAGTTGCGCGTGGCGATTTTGGCGTCTCTTTCCGTTTTTCCAAGCCGGTTGCGGAATTGATCGTTGAACGCCTTCCTACCACGATTGAACTGGGCCTGAGCGCTCTTTTCCTTTCTGTCATCGTAGGCATTCCGCTGGGCGTTATTTCGGCCATACGTCACAATTCCTGGATTGATGTATTGACAATGGTTTGGGCGAACATTGGCGTTTCTATGCCAGTCTTCTGGCTAGGATTGATGCTGGCCTATGTCTTTGCTTTGTTATTGAAGGACACACCCTTTTGGTTGCCGCCTTCTGGCCGCCTGACGGCTGGGATTGTGGCTGTGCCGTTTACCACTGTCTGGGGTATTCAAATGCCGGAGGCGGGGTTTGGCCGAAATCTTGTAGATTTCATTACCCGCATGAATGTACTGAATGCCATTCTTTCTGCCAATTGGAAGTTACTCGGCGATGCCATCAAACATCTTATCCTGCCATCGCTGGCTCTTAGCACCATTCCGATGGCTATTATTGCCCGTATGGCGCGTTCCAGCATGTTGGAAGTTTTGGGTCAGGATTACGTCCGTACCGCGCGTGCCAAAGGCCTGCCCTACTTCAAAGTGGTCACCAAACATGCTTTCCGTAATGCCCTCTTGCCATTGGTAACTGTTATTGGCTTGTCACTGGGCGGCTTGATGGGAGGCGCCGTTTTGACCGAGACGATCTTTGGCCTCTCTGGCATTGGGCGGATGATGTATGATTCGATCACAGCCCGCGATTATGGCATTGTTCAGGCCTTCACAGTAGTTATTGCTATTGTCTTTGTCTTCCTGAACCTGATTGTAGATATTTCATACGCTTACCTTGATCCCCGCATCCGGTTGGAGTAGAAGCCGCATGGACAAGACAACCTCAACGAATCAAGTTGCTAAATTAGATGCTGAAGGTCTTTCCTTAAAATCTGTCAGTTTGTGGCAAACAACTTGGCGACGCTTCTTCCGCCGAAAATCTGCGTTGGTTGGGCTGGTCATGCTGGGGATTCTTGTCTTCATTGCTCTGACGGCTGAAATTATTGCCCCATATGACCCATTGGAAGTCCTGATTGGTAAGGAACCAATCAAGATGCGCCAGGCACCTTGTATTCACCTTTTGGGCTGCCCGGCAGATCAACCTCAGCACATTATGGGGGTAGATGGCAATGTGCGCGATCAGTTTAGCCGTCTTCTGTATGGCGCCCGTTTAAGCCTGATGATTGGTTTCTCTACGGTTACCTTTGCGATTGTTATTGGCACTGTTCTGGGCGCAGTAGCCGGTTATTTTGGCGGTTGGGTGGACAATGTCATCATGCGTGTGATGGATGTCCTCTTGGCTTTCCCAGAGTTGCTCTTAGCAATTGCCATTGTCTCGGTCCTTGGGCCCGGGTTAATTAATGCGTTGCTGGCAATCGGTATTGTTTCTATACCGGCCTATGCGCGTGTTGTGCGTGCCAGCGTTCTTTCAGTGCGTGAGATGGATTATGTCTCTGCAACCCGCGCGTTAGGCGGGAGCAACTTTCGCATTCTTTTCAATCGCATCTTGCCCAATGCATTGACGCCGTTGATTGTGCGCGGCACACTGGGCATTGCTGGTGCCATTATTGACGCGGCTGCCCTTTCATTTCTTGGGCTGGGTGCCCAGCCGCCGACGCCTGAATGGGGTTCCATGCTTGGCGCCGAACGCAATCAAGTCTTTACTGCACCACACCTTGTCTTTTATCCTGGGTTTGCCATCATGTTCACCGTTCTATCTTTCAATTTGCTGGGTGATGGTCTGCGCGATGCGCTCGACCCGCGCCTGGCACATGTCAGCAAATAGGATATCGGTTTCAAAAATTACAGGCCTCCCAAAAACAATAGAGGCCTGTAATTTTTATTCCAGGCGTGCCTGTGCTTGCTGTAAGCAGGTCACTCAAAGCAGGTCGCGTTTCAAACGTGACCTGCTCCATGTAAACATGACTCTATTGCAAAAGGGTCTTGAACCACAAAGGACACGAAGTACACAAAGGATTTTTGAAAGGCTCAATGGAGAATCTTGAACTTCGGCGCACAATTGTTGGAAAAAACTTCAGGGTAAATTTGTGGCTAAAAATTGATTTTGAAAAAACTGACCTCTCAAAAGTTTCCTTGCGCTTCCATGATAATCCCCATATAATATCTCAATGCAAAAGCCAGATCTAAAAAATCGTCTTGCCCATCTGACCAAATGGATAATTCTTCCGGCTGCCATTCTGGTCATTGTTGCGTGGCTGATCATTGCGCCACCTGGCTTGCTTGGCAAGGCCGATGCAATTGGTTATGCGGTCTGTCACCGCATTGATGCGCGCTCCTTTCACATTGACGGTCGGCAAATGCCTTTGTGTGTACGCTGTTCCGGGACATTTACGGCTGCGGCAGTGGGCGTTATCTTCCAGGCGATTCTTTCGGGACGCCGCGCTGGCTTCCCAACCCGCAAGGTGATCATTGTCCTGGGTATCTTTGCCCTTGCTTTTGCCCTGGATGGTGCTAACTCGTATCTGGCATTGATCAAAGAGGTCACCCCAGGCCGATTGGATCAAATTCCCAATCTCTACAGTCCTCAACACTGGCTAAGACTTCTAACCGGCAGCGGCATGGGCCTAGGCATGGCGGCGGCTGTTTTCCCCATTTTCAATCAGACCATCTGGAAAGCGCCTGACTTACGCCCGGCTTTGGCCGGCTGGCGTCAATTGGGGGTACTGGTGGGTATCATGCTTCTCTTAGACCTGGCCATCTTGAGCGAACAGCCGTTCATCTTGTACCCCATTGCCTTTATCAGCACGGCCGGTGTTATCACGTTATTGACCATGATCTTCAGCATGTTGTGGGTGATGCTTATGCAGCAGGAAAATTCCTGCGAAACCCTGCGTTGCGCCTGGCTGCCATTGTTGGCCGGTTTTACCATTGCTTTACTGATGATTCTTGGCATTGACCTGGCGCGTTTATCTCTGACCGGCACATGGGGTGCTTTTCCACTTGGACATCCCTGATGAATAACTACAACCTGGCGGCACATTTTGCGTAAGTTTGAGGAGAGTTTAGGAATATGGAAGTTTTAGGTATCTTTACGGCTTTTGGGCTTTCGGCCAGCGCTGGTCTGAATGCCTACATCCCCTTGCTGGTAGTGGGCGTGATTGCTCATTATACTGATTGGATTGAACTTTCTTCACCGTGGGATTTGCTTGCCAACCCATGGATTCTTATCCTGCTTGGCATTTTGCTCATTATTGAAATGCTGGCCGATAAAGTCCCGGCGGTTAATCACATCAATGACATCATCCAGACCGTTGTCCGCCCGGCTGCAGGCGCGATTGCCTTTGCGGCCAGCGCGAATGTTATCACCAATATTCATCCTGTTCTTGCCCTGGCCATCGGTTTGTTGGTGGCTGGGAGTGTCCATACCGCCAAAGCCGCGGTTGTCCGCCCGGTAGTAACGGCCACCACAGGCGGCGCGGGAAACGTACCGGTCAGCATTGCTGAGGATGTAACCTCCACCGTTGTCTCGTTCCTGTCCATTGTCGTTCCTGTCCTGGTTGCTGTTGTGTTGTGTGTACTCGCTGCCTGGCTCATTCTGCGCTTGTGGCAACGGGCCAACGCTGATAGAAAGATCTAAAACATTTTTCAAGGAGAAGCCAATGTCTAGTTATCCTCCCCCCTCTTACACGCCTGCCCCCCAGAATAGTACCACAGCCATTATCAGCCTGGTTGCCGGTATCCTTGGCTGGACGTTCGTGCCGGGGTTGGGCGCCATTGTTGCGGTGATCACCGGCCACATGGCAAAGAGCGAAATTAAAAAGAGCATGGGCACACTAGGTGGTGATGGTATGGCTACCGCCGGCTTGATTCTGGGCTATAGCAATATCGCCCTTGGTCTGTGCATTGTTTGTGTTGCTGTTGTCATCCCCCTGATGGGGCTGGGGTTGACCATCCCATTCTTGAATAGCGGCTACTAGGAGAAAATCATGAATCCGAACTTTGACCTCCCTCTTGAACCTGAAGCACCGAAGAAAAAAACAACACCATCTTGATTGTGGTTATTGTTCTGGTTGTCTTGTGTTGTTGCTGTCTTGGCGTTTTAGGGCTGGCATGGGCTTTTGGCGATCAGATTGTGCAGACGCTTAGCGCTGCCGGCTACTGATTTCAAGGTTTCACCACCTACCTTGCCCCAATTTATGCTCTGGAAATGTCCCAAAGATTGCTTGAAAGACATTCTTTCTTGGGGGCATTTCCCGGCATTTTGTGGCTTTGTAAACCGATGACCAATACAAGCCTCCACTCATGCTGGAGGCTTGTATGTTTTTGCAAACGCTGCCTGCAATTTGGCCAGAGCGGCGCGCGCTTGGGTTTGTGTTTCGGCATCTAAATTTAGGGCAGCAAATTCATCTTCATCCAACACAGTCTGCTGACCTTCTGGGGTTACCCACAAATCAAGTGCCAGGTCTACATAAGAAACGACATTGCTGCTTTCCAGCACTGCCGGGCGGCAAATATTACAATACCAGCCTTTTAACTGCTTGTCGTCGCGGTCATAGATTTCGAACACATTGTACCAACGCTCCGTGTAATACGTCTCTACAAAGCGATCGCCACCCTTGAGCAGGATACCCTGAAAAGGCATATCACTGCGATTGAAATATGCTTCCAGTACGATCAGATTCCCATCATAATGTAACTGCCTGCCTGTGTACCGCCAGGTTTCCTCGCCTTGGAGGTTCCGTTTGATAACCGTTATCTGCTTCATGTCAGACATTGCACCCCAGATAATGGCGCGTGCAAGCGAATTTCCTGCCCTACTTGTGGCGCCTCTTCCAGATAGAAAAACGAACCGTCTTCCAGACTTACCTTATAGCCATCCTGCTGAAAGATGACATCAGTAACCACCCCCCGTAGATTCCCGTTCGGTTCCAACCGGACCCCGCGCCGGCTGACCATTAAATTGACCTTGTCTCCTTCCCGATGCACATGTCTGCACACCACTTCAATATTTCCCAGCATTGTTTGCATTTCCCAGCCCCTGGCCCTTTTCCGAATCACGTTTGCCTCCAGGATGTTTCCTGACCCCAGAAAGCGCGCCACCCAGACGGATGCCGGCCGAGTATAGACTTCGGCTGGCAAGCCTTCTTGTTCGATTTTTCCGGCATGCAGCAACAAAACGCGGTCGGCAATGGCAAAAGCCTCCTCCTGGTCGTGGGTGACGTAAATTGCCGGAATGCGGCGGGTATGCAGAATGCGGCGCAGTTCTTCCAGCAGATCCTCCTTCAGGGTTCGGTCAAGTGCACCGAGTGGCTCATCAAACATCAGCAGCCGCGGATTGGGCGCCAGGGCACGCGCCAGGGCCACGCGTTGCTGTTCCCCGCCCGAAAGTTCGGTCACGCGGCGCGGCCCAAAACCGGTCAGGTTAACGGCTTCAAGCAGTTCGTCCACACGAGACTGGATTTCGCGCGGATGGACATTCTGCATTCGCAGCCCAAAGGCAATATTTTCTGCCACCGTGTAATGCGGAAAGAGCGCATAATCCTGAAAGACCAGACCAAAATTGCGCAGATGGGGAGGGACAGATGAAATATCAACCCCACCCCATCGCACTTGTCCTGCTTCTGCTTCTTCAAGCCCTGCAATAATACGCAAAAGAGTGGACTTGCCGCTACCAGAGGCTCCTAACAGACAAACAGTCTCACCTGCCCCAACGGCAAAGGAGATACCGTCAAGCAAGACCTGGCCTTCGTAAGATTTATGGATTTCACAAATTTGCAACATGTAGCCTCATCTGTAAGAAACTACTTCGGAGAATAATGTTTTCCTACCCACAGTCTTTATTATTGTAATTGCCTACCCTGTGGTGATGTTCCTGAAAACGAAGGCGGCGAAAACGTCCAAAACAGAATGGACAGGACGTTCAGCATTGTGTTTCCTTGTATGACGAAGTTTATTCTGCTTATCCTGTATATCCCTGTTCGATAGGGTAGGCACTTGCATAAGTGCGGTTTCATGTCCTGTCAAAATTCCGTTGTTCCTGGCAGGCGCAATTTTTCGATAATCAGAATACCCATACCGGTGACCAGCATCAAAATGGTGGACATCGCCATTGCCTGTCCATAGTTCAGCCCTCCTGGCTGAGAAAGAAAACGATAGATAGCCAGGGGCAGGGTGGGATATTCCGGGCGCGCGACCAGGGTTGCCGCTCCGAACTCTCCCATGGAAATGGTAAAGGCAAATACCCCTGCTGCGAGCGTAGCCCGGCGGATAATGGGCCAGTCCACCTCGCGCCAGGCGCGGACCGGTGACGCTCCCAACGTTGCAGCCGCCTGCCGCAAACTGACCGGAATGGAGGCCAGGGCAGGCTGAAGGGTACGAACAACGAATGGCAGGGCAATGATGGTATGCGCCAGTGGCACAAGTATAGGTGAAGTGAGTAGAGAATAGTTGAAAAGCGGTGTGTTGAAGGCCAGCACAAAACCCAAACCGAGTGTCACTGCCGAAGCGCCTAGAGGTAACATCAAAAGCGGGTCAAGCACTTGTTCTATTTTACCTGGGCGAGTCAAAGCCAACGCAGTCGGCAATCCCAGTGTCAGCGATAAGATGACGGTCAACGCGGCATACCCCAGCGAATTGCCCAGCGCCTGGACCGGCGGGATGTAGAAGGCCGAACCACGCCGATTCAGGAACAGTTCTGTGTAATAATTTGTCGTCAGACCGTATTGCACTTCGCCCCGCTGACCGCGTTCGGCCTCCAGGCGAGTTAGAGAGCGAAGGGGTAAAGAGATTAGCGGCAAAAAATAAAAAGCAAATAGCAGACCAGCCATTACGATTGTAAAGAGTCTGGCGCGCAGTGAGCAGGGCGGCATCATTGCAACTTGCCGCGGTGCGGTGACTGTCAGCGTACCACTGATGAGATGGCTGTATAGGGTGGAAAAAATCAGCGTGCAAAGCAGTTGAATCAGCGAAAGCCAGGCTGCCAGGGGTAGATTGAAGTAATGCATTGCCTGAAGGTAAATTTCTACTTCTAGTGTGGCAAATTGAGGTCCTCCTAAAAGGAGAATAACCCCAAAACTGGTGAAGTCAAACAGGAATACCAGCAGACTGGCTGCTAACAGATATGGCCGCAAGAGAGGCAGTATAACGTGCCAGAAAACCTGCCACCCGTTAGCGCCCAACGTGCGCGCCGCCTGTTCCAAGCGTGGATCCAGGAGAGACAGCGCATTACTGACCACGCGAATCACAATCGTGGTGTTGTAGAAGACATGTGCTGCCAAAATGGCTGCCAGCGTTCCAACCAGGGTGATCGGCGGGCTGCTCAATCCAAAAATTGTCATCAGTAAAATATTCAACCAGCCGCGCGGTCCGAGCCAGGCATTGAAACCTGCCGCTACCACCACCGTTGGCAGCATAAAGGGGATAGCCGTGAGCGTGCGCAGGAAAACCTTGCCGCTAAACTTGAAACGTGCAAATAGAAAAGCAGCCGGTAATCCCAGTACCAGAGTCAAGAAGGTGGAAAGGACGGCCTGATAGAATGTAAAGGTTAAGGCCCGCGTCGTGACGCTTAAAGCCTGCGCCTGCGAGAGCGCCGAGATATCCAGGCTGAGGCTCAAAATACGCCCCAGTGGATAAAAAAAGAACAGCACCAGAAAGGAAAATGCAGGCAGCCACAACAGGACGCGAAAATACCGGCTGCGCCGGGTTATCAGATGGGAAAACCCGCCCGAAAACCCGGCGTCCGGCACGATATTTGTCTTTTGCCAGTTGCCTTTGGTCATCAATGCAAAACAGTCTCTATCCAGGCGGCAATCCATTTTTCACGGTTGGCAGCAATCAAGGCCGGATCCAGGCTGGCAGGATTCTTGGCTACCTGGGCCCAGCGCACAAACTCGTCTGGCAGGCTGGCGCGTGGATTAACCGGGTAAACAAACATTTGCAAAGGAATATCTTGCTGGAACTGTACATCCAGCATGAAATCTACAAATTTTTCGGCCAGCGCGCGCTGGCGCGTCCCTTTCAAAATGCCGACAAACTCAATTTGACGGAAGCAGGTTCCAGGTTCGAGAATTGAACCGGTAGGAGGTTGCTGCACGGGTGGGTCGGCAAAGATCACCTCTGCAGCCGGGCTGGAAGCGTAAGAAACGACCAGTGGTTGAGGGCCGCGTCCCGATGATGCCGAGAAATTTGTGTAATAAGCCGTCTCCCAGCCATCCACCACCGTCACGCCGTTCTGACGCAGTCCGGCCCAAAAATCGAGATAGCCCGGATCGCCAAATTCGGCTACGGTTGCCAGCAGAAAGGCCAAACCAGGCGAGGATGTGGCCGGGTTTTCAACCACCAGCAACCCCTTGTATTCCGGTTTGAGCAAATCCTGAAGCGAAGCCGGCAGCGGTAGAGAATGCGTCTCAAACCAGGCGCGGTCGTAGTTTAGGCATACATCGCCGTAGTCCACCGGCAGGGCGCGGTTTTGTGGGTCGAGTTTGAAATTGTCAGGGATGACCTTGAGCAAAGGAGACGAATAGGGCTCAAAAATATTGGCTTCTAGGGCGCGCGAAAGAAAGGTGTTGTCCACGCCGTAGAAGACATCGGCCAGCGGGGCGTCTTTGCTCAAGATTGCTTTGTTAAGCGCTGCGCCGCTGTCACCGCTGGGCAGGAAGGCAATCTTAACGTTATGGGCCTGCTCAAAGTTTGCCACAACCTCCTCGCTGACGGCAAAGGAGTCGTGCGTCATTACGGTCAGTGTTGCCGGGCCCTGCGGGGCGCAGGCAGAAAGCAGAATTGTGATGAGGATCAAGATGAAGAAGTGTTTCATAGGACCTCCGGGTTAGAGTTGGCGGACAGCCGGCGGTGAATGACCAGTAACAGACCCGAGAGAATACGGACAGAGGCTGTTTTGCCGAGCATCTCGTTGCTGATCCCGCGCGTCTGATAGGCGGAGAGACTCTCGCCGTTTAACGGCCAGCGCAAACCGCTGGTGGAAACGCCGTTCACATCTCCTCCCCATGGAATGAGGGAAACAATTTCTCCGGCTCTTCCCTGAATTTGGGCCTGCTTCCGTACGAAAAAGGCCTCCTCCACCCCATCGTCGAGTCGGACATCCAGCGCTTGCAGCCGAGGAGCAGTGAGCAATGCCAGGTTGCCAATGGTTTGATCCAGGCGTCCGCCCAGGGCAGCCAGGATGAGGATGCGGTCACAGTTCTGCTCAAGGGCAAAAGAGAGCGCCAGTTCAAGATCGGTCTCATCTTTGTCGCGTGGATAACGCAGAATGCGTGTGCCTGTCTCCTGCAGGCGGGATTGGAGTTCGGTGGGCAGAGAGTCCAGGTCACCGATAAGAATATGAGGCTGCAGACCCAGGGCAAGGGCATGACGCGTTCCCCCATCGGCGGCGATGAGCAGATCGTCCCTGCCAATCAGATGGCGGACAAGCATGGGGTTGGGCAGAGAACCATTGGCCAGGATGACGGCGCACTTGTGCATATTTTTCTCCGTCTGGCGGCGGTTGAAAAGAAAAATCCTCCGCCGGGGGAGGATGAAATCGGGTACGATATGGTCCCTCCGCCGGCATTATCCGGATCAGGTTTTGCGGGTCGAGCGTAGTACGCTCCTCTCAGCCTGTTCCACAGGCTCCCCGTTGTTTTGTTAGGGCGAGTATACGCCGCAGAAGATGAAATGTCAAGCCGGCTGCAATAGGTCACGTTGCAAACGTGACCTGCTCCCAATGGCCGCGTTTGGGTGCAATTGTTTCTTAGCGCACGCGGCGCTTCCACTCCTCTTTTAGTTGCAATTCTCTGGGACTGATTCCAGAATCCAATGCTAGAAAATCGGTCAGCAGGCGGTTGAATTTGGCGCTATCTTCAATCATGGGAAAATGCCCACAGGCTTCAAGGGAAATCTGGTGCATGGTCAGCGGCATGGAGGCAAGTTGTTCGGGGGAGGGCAACAGGATGGCCGGGTCGTTTTGTCCGTTGACGAACAAACAAGGGATGCGCAGACGGCGGAAGGTATTATAGAGATCTTTGCCTTCCAGATTGCTGATTGAGGTAGAGATGGCTTGAGGGTCGGCTTTAGCAGCATCTGCCAGTGCTGAATCGGATTCGGGTGTGCGGGCAGTTAACCAATCGAGCAGTTCGTCCAGCGAGGCTGTCCGCAGGCGTGAATGCAGACTGTTTACATCCAGCGGGCAATTGCAGGCCAGTATGCGATCTACCTGTTCAGATGCGTTCAGGGCGAAAGTCATGGCTACTAAGGCGCCCAGGCCATGTCCTACCAGGGCAACTTTCATAATACCCATTTGTTCCATGAACTGTTTGATGAGTTCGGCCTGCTGATCGAGATCGTATTTTTGGGGGTTGTGAGGCGTATCGCCAAATCCCCACAGATCAATAGCATAGGCGCGGAAGTTGATGGAAGCGGTCTGCATAGCCGAGATCCAGTACCGCCACGAGCCAATCCAGCCGTGCAGAAAGATGATGGGGCGGCCGCGTCCCAGCACCTCGTAATGTACAATCGAATCGCCCAGCAGGATTACGCTCATAAAAAATGGTTATTTCCCAAATTTTGCCAGGATTGCCTGCACGCGCTGAGTCAATTGGTCGGGGGCAAATGGTTTGAGCAGATATTCTTCTGCCCCAGACTCAATTCCGGCCTGGATTTCGCTTTCTTGACCTTTGGCCGAGAGAAACACAACCGGTGTCATCTTGAGGTTAGGGTCGGCTTTAATTTCACGGCAGGCATCGTAACCGGTCATGCGCGGCATACGTACATCCAGCAGAATCAGGTCAGGGTTTTCCTGGCGTGCCAACTTCACGGCTTCTTCGCCATTGGACGCCGTAACGACCTCATAGCCGCCAAAGCGCAATGTAAAGGCTACCAACTCACGAATGTCAGGTTCATCCTCTGCAATTAAGATTTTTGTCATTCTTTTACCTCAACCTTCAAGTTGCCTGGTATACCGGGAGTGTAAAGGAGAACGTGGAACCTTCGCCGGGAATGCCGGTGCTTTTCATCCAAATGCGCCCGTGGTGCATTTCTACCAGTTGACGAACGATTGCAAGACCTAACCCTGTGCCCGGTGTAGCCAATACAAGCGGGTTCTCGCCGCGGTAGAAGCGTTCAAAGATACGTTCCTGTTCATCCAGGGGGACACCCTGACCAGTGTCAATGACATCTACCTGGACTTCACCACCCACCTCAACCATGCGAATCGTGATGGTTCCATTTTCGGGGGTGTAGTTGTAGGCGTTGTCTAGCAAGTTACCTAGAATCTGGCGGACGCGTTCTAGGTCACCATGCACAAAAGGCAGGCCGCGTGGAATGTCCAGCGAGACGGCCATCGGCCGGTTCTCTTCTTGTGAACGGCGCAGGATGTCGGCGACGGCATCTTCGGCGATTTCACGCAAATCAAGCGGCTGGAGCGAGAGGGTCACACGCCCGGCTTCAATACGTGAAATATCGAGCAGATCGTTAACCAGGATGTTCAGGCGTTCGGTGTTGTTCTTAACAATTTCAAGGAAGTGGGTTTGATTTTCGTTCAAGGCTCCGGCCGCGCCCATCAGCAAGACATCCACATACCCTTTGATGGAGGTCATCGGCGTGCGCAATTCGTGGCTAACCGTGGCTACAAACTCGGATTTCAGCCGGTCCACTTCAACTTCACGGGTGATATCGCGGAAGATGGATACAGTTCCCAGAAAATCTTTGTGCAGGATGACGGGCGAGAGATGCACAAGCACAATGCGCCCATTTTCAAGAGCCAATTGTTCAGCGTATGTCTCACCCGGCACATAAGAAGTGGGCGAGTCAGACCAGTCATGAATGGTTTGCATCCAGGCACTGGCGGCCTTTCCAAACAGGCCAACAAACTTTTCCAGCGGCTGAGAAACGACTTGTTTGGCGCTAAGATTCAAGATGCGCTCTGCCGAGGCATTGATGAAACTGATCATATTGCGCGTGTCGGTGACCAGGACGCCATCGGCCACGGCCTCGAGAATGGCCTGAGAACGACTTGCATCTTCCTGTTCTTTACGCAACATACTTCCCAGACGTTCTGCCTGGTCGCGAATCAACTCGTAAAGGTTGGCATTGTTAATGGCTACGCCCACCTGACCGGCAATGGCTTGCACAAGATTTAACAATTCTGGACTGAAGAAGTGAACCTGGCGATGGAAGACCAACAAAGCACCAATGACATCCTCGCCAACGACCAGGGGGGCTACAATCGCGCTCCGGTGGCCAGGATCGCTGCCAGGCGTCTTGACCCAGCGCGGGTCGCTTTCCAAATCATCAATCAGAACTGCCTGGCGATTCTTGACCACCCAGCCTGCCAGTCCTTCCCCTACTTTGAGCGTAAAGCCGCGTTGGGCCGGGTCAGTCTTAGCCAGATATCCATAGCCGGCCCGATAATGGAGCAGGTTGTCTTCAGGGTTGAGGAGCATGATGGTGCCTTGCTCTGCGCCGATGGCTTCGTTGAGCAGGGCCAGGGTACGATTCAGGGCGCGATCCAAGTCCAGGCTGGCCGAAACTTCGGTCAAGATGCGCAGCAAGGTTTCGGTATTCCGTTGTTCGCGTTGGAGTTGTGCTGTGCGTTCGATGACGCGCTGTTCAAGTTCCTGTGCCAGGCGTTGAGTCTCGGCAAAGAGACGCGCATTTTGAATGGCAACAATCGCCTGGTTGGCAAAGGTACTCAGGATTTGCTGGTCATCTTCGGTGTAAACGTGTTGTTTGTAGCATTGTGCCGAAAGCATGCCAACCGGTTTGTTGCCCAGGAACATTGGGACGGCAATGATGGATTCAGTCTCTTCTTCTTGGACTCCACTTTCGGTAGCCGTCAGAGCACCCAAGGCATCCGCTGTTTCTCCGGTGTGAATCAGCAAGGGCTTGCCGGTTCGAATCACAGTCCCGCTCAAACCCTGATCCAGCGGCACCGGATCCGTAGTGACCCGCTTGCCAAGGTCAGACATGTAAACAACGTCAATGTGCTGGGCTTCCTCATTGAGCAGACTGATGACGAAAGAATCCACCGGCATGAGCCGCTCAGTTGCCTTGTGGATGGAAACATAAATTTCTTCCAGGTCGAGATTCGAACTGATTTGATAACTGACTTCATTAAGCGTGGCAAGGCGCTCAGCAGTCTGCAGGGTAGATTGGTAGAGACGGGCGCTTTCCAGGGCTATGGATGCTTGATTGCTGATTGTGCGCGCCAGTTCGATTTCATTTGGCCCGAAGTGAGATTCGCCAACCATAGAAATCAGGAGTAACGTTTGCATCTCGTTGCCGCTAATCAGCGGCAAAGCCAGCAGAGCACGGCTTTGTGAATCAAAGTAAGGTCCTAGTGAAGAGAGGTCGGCCTCATCACGTCTATCATCGGTGACGAAAACTCCTAGCGAAACCTTCAGATGTTCAAAAAGTGGCGATGGCGGCAGAGCCAATGGCGTTTCAAGGTCAGATGACGGTAAGACGGCGTTTAAGATGGCCTGGTCACGTTCAAAATTGATCACCAGCACCTGAGATGCGTTCAAGGCGGTCAACAATTCATTAGCGGTCAAATGCACAATGGCATCGGCTTCTAGCAAACCGCTCAGTTCTGACGAGAAGCGGTTGAGTAAGGCCAAACGCTGGGAACGTTGGTCAAGTTCCGCTGCGCGCTTGAGGCTGTCTTCGTATAGACGGGCATTTTCGAGCGCTACTGCCGCCTGACTGGCAAAGGTCATGCCGGCCTGAATCTGTTCGGCAGTGTAGAAGTTTGCCTCCTGCTTCTCAAGGGCCAGAACGCCAACGACTTCATTCTTGGAGATAAGGGGAATTCCCAGCCAGGACAAGCGCAGCGCCTCATCCAAGACGGGGAAACGTGCATCCTGGCGCACATCCCCAACTGAGATACCCTGACCTGTGCGTATCATCTCGCGTATCAGGGCGCTGTCATCAATTTCTACCGTCAAACCGATACGTTCCTCGTTGTCAGGGAAGCCACGCGCCGCGGCAACAGACATGCGATTCCCTTCTCGCAGCCAGAGAATGGCTGTGTCGTATGGAAGGACGGGATAAAGACGTTCCAGTAAGGAGGCAATCAGTTCGCTGGATTGCAGGCTGGCACTGATGGCGGCGGCGGTCACGTTGAGAGCCTGTAACTGATTAGCGCGTTCTTGTGTGGCTTGTACCAGGCGGACATTTTCAAGCGAGAGGGCTACCTGCTGGGCCAGGGACAGGAGCAGAGTCTCATCCTCTGGCTTAAAAGCAGCGGGGGTATTGAAGTTATCCAATACCAGTACACCCAGACATTGTTCAGCGGTCTGAATGGGAATCAACAGACTGGAGACAGGCAGCCGTCCTCCGGTTGCTTGCCGGTAAAGCAACAGGTTGCCTGGCGTCAGGTTGTAATCGCGGGCAAAGTTGACTTCGTCCACGCGACGCGGCTTTCGCTCGTTGAAGGTCATGCCGGGTAAAGCCTCGCCGGCGCGATAGGTGATCTTTTCCAGGTTTTTGTTATCGGCATAATTCTCAATTGCGCGGTGAACCAGTTGGCCTGTTGACTGGTCCCAAAGTAGCACCGCGCCAGCATGAGCGGCGGAAATGACCCGCAGGGCGCTTTTGAGAAGGGCTTGAACGATTCCGGTTGGGTCCAAACCGCTTAACTGCCGGCTGAAATCCAACAGCAGATTAACTTCCTGCAGGCGGCGGCGGGTCTCTCCCAACAGACTCAGGTTCTGCAGAACGACGGAGGCTTGACGTGCGATCTGGAAATATACCTGCCGGTCTTCATCGGTCAATGGCGGCATCGGTTCGGTGCTGACTGCCAGGACGCAGGCCAGCGGTTTCTCCTCTACCATCAGGGGCAGGCAGATAAAGGATTTGGCACGCAAGGAGGTCAGCAAAGCCGTATCACGCCATTCGTCATTTTCGTCCAGAATCGGTACCAGCAAAGTTTCACCCGACTGCAAACAGGCTCGCAATGGGTTGCGTTGACCGAACAAAGCCTCTGGATTGGTGGCGCGCGGAACACTGCCCAAAACATGCAAGAGGCGCGGGCCATCTGGGGTGTTATCGGCAATAAGTGCTACTGACATGCCCAGTTGTTTGAGAATCTCGCGCCCGAGTGCCCAGAGTGCTGAAGACACATCAATTTGACGGCTAACCGATTCGGTAATTTGCAGGCCGGCGCGCACGCGCTGAGCGCGGCGTTCCAGGTTGTGCATGGAAATGGTTTGTTCCAAATCCTTGTGCAGGAAAATGGGCAGATCATTCTGTGTGACGCTTAACAGGCGCTGCTGACGCTGCAATCCGGCTGTAAGCGCCTCAATTTGACTGGTCAACGTATCGGTCTGCAGGCGATGACTGATAATTAGGGCCGTTTGAGAGGCAAAGATCTCCACCGATTCGATGGTGGCCCGGTCTGGGCGCAGACCGTTGCGCGGTGCATCCAGACTAATCAGGCCAAGTGGGTTTCCCGATGCATCCTCTAGAGGGATGAGCAGGAAATCATCTGGATTCCAGGCAGAACCTGTCGCTTTGATTTGACTCGTCTCTAACGTGACGTAATGGACATCTGGCGGGATGATGGGGGTCTTATCGGCTGGAATGTAATAGGAATGGCTGATACGAAATTCTGGCTTCAGCAATTGTTGCAGGCTCTTGAAAGGTTGCTTGCGGGACAGCAATTCATTCAGCAGATGTTCCGGCAGGCCAGCACCTGCCACGCGGCGCAACATGCCGGTATCCGGCTCATATATACTGATGAGAACCGTGTCAAAAGGTGTGGCTTCCCGAATACTACCTGCAATGATTTGCAGCGATGTTTCAATGGGTTGTTCAGGACCCATAGATGCCAGTGACTCGGCCACATACTTTAATGTTTCGGAGCGGCGGCGCATCAATTCTTGCCCCGAGATTTGTTCCTGGAAGCGCCGAGTATTGCTGATGGCAATGGCCGCTTGCACAGCAAGCATTTTGATAATCTCTAGCGCTGCTTCATCAAAGCGGTTCGGGCGAGAGGAATGGAGGTGAATCACTCCTACTGGCTGACCCTGATAGACAATAGGGCCTAATAAGACCGACTGAACACCCTCATGTGGAGGCGCAAAGTCGCTATCCTCAAAGTTGGAGATCATGAAAACATCGCCGCGCTCAATGGCCTCAAGTTCTAATTTACCCGGAGTCTCCTCTTCAACGATGGGGCAACCGTAAGACGATTCCACAACCGGTGTGCCATCACCATTGGGTCTGAATAATATGATGGTACTACAGTCTGCGTCGGTGATTCGTATGCTTTCTTCATGAATGGCATGGAGCAGTTTCTCTAAGTCAAAGGTAGTACTCAGTTCGCGATTGATACGATTTAAAGTGGTCAACTGTTCCACACGCCGCTGCAGGGTTTCATCTGTCTGAGTGGTTCGCTTAGATTCTTCTACAGCGGCGGCCAAGAGACCGGCAGCAATTGAAACAACCTGTAGATCGTGGCTGTTAAAGAGATTGGATTTGCGACTTCCCAATACCAATTCCCCTACGCCGCGATCGTGAAAGGTGAGTGGTACCACCATAACCGACTCAATTTGCAATTCTTCGATCAACGGCTCGTACATTGGAAGCCGCTCGCGCTCCTCTGAAAAATGCCCAACCATCACAGGGTGGAGAGAACCTGCCACAGTCTCGCGGAAATGGACTGCGTGGATATGCAGGTCGTAGATTTGCCCCAGGATGTCGGCTGGCAGGTTGACTAACGATGACAGGTGGGCGGTTAGCAGACCTTGCTGCTCATCCAACAGGAAGACGGCTGCTATATCCGCCTGAAGCAGGCGCGAAAGTTCATGACTGGAGAAGACCAGAATCTCGTCCAGCGTTGCCATTGAACTTGCCAGACTGGCAATCTGGCGCAAAACGTCTGAACGTTGTGCACGTTGGCGTGCTTGCTGGACAAGCAAGGCATTATCAATGATGGATGCGGCTTGATTGGCAATAATCTGTACTAGGCGCAATTCTTCAGCCGAGAAAGCGACCTGCCCATCCTTGTGATTGGATAGTTGGAAGAAGCCAAGCGAGCGTCCAGATGAAACCAACGGCATTAAGACCGTCTCGCGCAAACTGGCGGCTTGAGCAAACTTTTGCAGACCAATTTCGGCCCATGTCTCATCTTGCGCCGCGTTGGAACTAATGATTGGCTCTGTGCTTTGCAAGGCCTTTTCCAACGGACTGCCTGAAACTACGGGTGTTTGGTACATCCTTACAATGTAGTCAGGCAGACCTCGGAAAGGCATTTGCGCCTCAAGCGTGCCCGGCGGATCGGTATATAACAGGAAACCGATCACGTTCACAGCAAACAAAGCCTCAACGCTTTGCACAAGCCGCTCAAATAAATCTTTGGGGTCATGAATGACGCCAATTGCCTGTACCAGATTTGCAAGTCCGGCTAATTCTGTTGCGCGGTTGCGTTCTTTCTCGTACAGTAAAGCATTTTGGATGGCAACGGCTGCCTGTCCTGTAATCAATTGCAACAAATCTACATCGGCCTGACCAAAGGCCAGGGCAGCCGTTTGACCTGCCTCAAGCGTTCCCGTCAGTTCACCGGCCACTAAGAGCGGCAAGCCCAGATATGAGCGTAGCAAGGTCGCTGTGTCGGCTGAAGACGGCTTAATTTCACCAAACTCATGTGTGTCCAGGATGAGTAATGGACGGCGCGCTTCAACTACTTTTTGGCTGTAAGACCCGAATTGAGTTTTATCCGTCTGTTCTATTTCCCCGTTTGCACCCAGACGATACACCGTCATCTCCTGGCGTTCTTTGTCCCAGACCTTGATTTCTAGCATATCCACTGGAATCAGGCGGCTGACATTTTCCAGTACAGTACGCAGGGTGGCATTCAGGCTGCGACTGGCAGCAATTGCCTGGCCAAAATCCGTGATAATTTTTAGTGCTGCAGTCGGGATATTTTCTTGTGTCTCTGGCGAAAGGGCTGCACTAATTTCGGGGCGGCGCAACGTGATAAGCATGGCCGGGTAAGGACCTGGCACAGCATATGAAACCGCGTCTGCCATCCGTCCGTTGACCGAAAGGCTGCGCCTTCCTTCTGATGTGCATAAGTCGAAAAAATCCACGCTTGGGCGTACCTGGCGTGCCAGCCGCTCAAGGTCGGGTTCCTCTGTCTCATGCAGACCGAACATTTGGCGTGCAGCAGCGTTGATGTGCTCTACCCGCCCGCCCGCTCGGATTACCAGAATGGCCTCGCGGTGAGCCTCCGGTGAATTTACAAAATAGGGTTCTGGAGGGGCAACTTCAGGTGTGTTTGATGGCTGAATGTTGGGAAGAAAACGCAAAAGAGTCGCGACCAGCAATATCAAAGCCAGTCCGACTAACAGGAGACCGATGCCCAGGCCCATCCCTGATAACATGGTCTCCCAATATCCTTATGCGGCTGAAGTGCCAGCCGCATCCAATCTCCGCGCTTCGGCGGCCATTTCGGTGATTTCTCGGATATCTGCAAACGAAAATTGCTTGGGTGTGACAATGCCAATGGCCAGAGTCATCAGGGGCACTTTTTCTGTTCCGCCCTCACTGTTGGGTGCCAGAATATATCCTTGCTGGCGGTCCATAAAGTTGTAATGTGTTTGGACTTCTTCTTTGAAGCGGGCCTTTAGCCGCTCTTTGATTGGTTGAGCAGCCTCTTGAGTAGTAATAATGATGAAGTTGTCGCCGCCGGCATGACCGATGAAATCGTTGGGCGTGCCCAGTTCATCTACCACTTCACTCATCAACATGGCCGCGAAGCGCAACAAATCATCGCCTGCCACGAACCCATATACATCCTTGAATTGCTCAAAATGATTGGCGCGTATGTCCATTAAAGCCCAACCTTCTTCGCGGATGATGCGCCGCAATTGTTCCTCAATTAACCGACCAGCCGGCAGGCCCGAACGCGGGTCTGTCAGGCTTTCCCGTTCCGAGCGCCGGATTGCTCCCTGCACGCGCAATTTTAGTTCTTCGATATCGAAAGGTTTGGTGATGTAATCATCCGCACCAAGTTCAAGCCCCTGCAATTTATCACTGCGTTCATCCTTCTGAGTCAAGAAAATGACCGGGATGTGGCTGGAACGCGTGTTGGTGCGCAGGGTCCGGCAGACCTCGTAGCCGTCAATATCCGGAAGCATGATGTCCAGGACAATCAAGTGCGGCATAATCTGGCGGGTTTTCTCCAACGCGTCGGCTCCACGCCCGGCTACATCCACATCGTAGCCCAGGCTGGAAAAGTATATCTTGAGCATGTTGGCGATATCCACGTCATCTTCAACAACCAAAAGGCGGGCTTTTCCCATACGAGCCTCCATAATTGCAAATTCCATCAACGCATTTTGGCGCGGCGTGCAGCCTTAGCGCGCGCACGCACCGCTTCGATTTGTTCCAATGTTACTTCTTTTTCGAATGAGCGGAAACCGCTCAGGCGAAAACCGTGTTTTTCTGCAATCGAGGTAATCTCATCCACTTGTTGGCGGCTAATCTCCTTACCAAGCGTATAGTCCTCAAAACGCCCTTCCAGTGCCAGGGCAATCGTCTCAGCCATACAGGCATAGGCTTTGCCAGGCGGAAAGCCAAAGTTAAAGTGAAAATCAACGGGGCCAGGGACATCTACCATGCCGCCGTCAATTACTAATATATCATTTCTGGCTGCGGCTAGCATTGCAGAAACATCGCGAGGCCGCGCCACATCGCAAACGACGCTACCGGACTGGAGATGCTCTGGCTGAATGATCTGGTGTAATGCACTCGTGACGGTCAGTATCAGTTGTGCCTGTGAGAGAACATTCATCTCTGTACTGGTGACCAGTTCGGCTCGTGCCCTGACCCTGAGCCTGGTACGCAAATCCTCAAGCATGGCTGCATCCCGGCCAATTAACAGTAGCCGGCCCACCTCATCAGCCAACAGTTCAGCACAGACCCGGCCAATTGCACCGCTCGCGCCAACAACCGCGGCAGTCGCATTGGGCATCGAAATCTCCAGCATTTCGGCAGCCCGACGAATAGATTGTACCGCAATTGCAACAGTATATGAGTCGCCAGTTGTAACCGGAATATCGAGTTGTCTGGCAATTGTAAGGCCTGCATCGCCAACAACAGATGTAAATGCACCCAATCCCAAAATCTGCGCACCCAGCCGTTCTGCTAGGCGCCCAGTTTGTGTAATCTTACGATAAACCGTCTGCTCGGGCAACTCCAGCATCCGGCGCGGCGTGTAGGGACAGGCCAACAACCAGCCTTTGATTTGCTTGCCGGTTGCCTGCGAGATAATGCCTTCAACTTCTGAAATGTAAACAGGCGGAAAAAAAGTAGAAAAAAAATCAATTTGCCGTTCCGTAAGAATACGGCCAAGCAAAGGAAATTTTCGGCTGACGTCCCGTTTTGGGTCAATAGGGTGGATGATAAAGGCAAAGGCATCCATAGATTACCAGGATTCCAGGCCTCCTTCGCCAGGTCGCGGGTAGAGACGCCGATGCAGATGCCCGTTTCTCATTGTGTGATGGTCACTGTCTTCATAACGCACATCTTTGTCAATGATGCGTTTTTGGCGTGAAGCAGCCATCACCACATCCGACTCGATGGTACGGGCAGGGAAGACAATCATGCCTGTGCCAATCCGACAGTTATGGCCCACACATCCGCCAAGCACAGGACGGTTGGCATAACTAATCTGATTATTCCCATCTCGGGCGCGGATTGGTGCCGGAATCAAATTGTAATCAGTAAAAGTATTGCCTGCGCCGATAAAGGTGTTTCGCCCAACCACGCACATTTGCAAACAGGTGTTTTGTGCAACCATGCTGTTGTCCATGATCGTGGTCATGAACAGAGAGGCGCGGAAGGGCAAAAAGGTACCATCGCCTACTACCGAGAGCATCACTTGACACCCTTGCCCGATATTGACATTATCGCCAATGGTGCAATTTTCAATGACGGCTCCTGCCCCGATGGTGACGTTGTCGCCGATGGTGGTAGGGCCAGTGATGACCGCGCTGGGGTAAATAGTACAATTTTTCCCCACTTTTACCAGTTCTGAATTAGAGAGCAATTGCCGGCCTTCATACATAGACCGCGCAATGAGGCTGACTTTGAAGGCCAGGTCCTCATTGAGACGTTTTTCAAAGCGAGCCCCACGCGCAAACAGGCCAAAGACCACATCAGCAATAAAGATGTGCACCCAGGAATCAATGGCGATCAATGCTCGCAATGGCACCTGAAAGACCAAATCACCACTTTCTGAGGCCATGTAGGTGGGTACATGATAGTAGCCCATTTCGCGTGCCTGCAGGTCAATGACAAGCGGCTCGGCATCCACCTCGGGACCGTTGGGGTAGTACCACAAATCGGCAAGGTAGAGGTTGCCGGCAGGTGTATAGGAAGTTGAAAGCGGCAGGGCATGTTCACGAAAGGACGGATCGTCGGCAGAAAAAGCCGCTCTTACTGGACGATTGCGGCGCAAGGCTTCGGTCATAAATGCTTGAATGTAGGCTTCGTCAAACCACAGATTATTGCGGTACACAAGCATGGGTCTGCGCTCAATGGGCAATGGTTCGTTGGAACGCAGTTCTCGCTCCTGGGTGGTGTAGGGAGCCAGGACATTACGCTGCCACAGCCAGAGCGGTTTATTGCCGATTCGCAGGTCACGCGCCGGTTCGTTGAAAGGGACAAGCGGTTCAGGGGCAGGCAAGATGATTTTTAGCATGGTTATGCGATTGGATACAAATCAATCTCAATGGTGCATCGCGAATCGCCCCAGGCCATGCAGCCTTTTTCGGCGATGTTAAATATCTTACCACCACTAGCCCAATAAAGCGACTCTTGTAGCAAGCCAATCATGAAATAACAAGCCGGAAAATCAGCCTGTTTTTTGTTACCAAGAGTCTGGCGGCTCATTTGCCAGATAAATTTCGATTCAATCTGCTTGACTTCAATTGCAAATTGGTCTGCAGTGTGGTCAAACAAACATGCCAGGGTGTCCAGATTACATTGAATTTTTTTTGGGAGAGGCAACAAGCGAAAAGATGTATCTGTCAGACGCAGTTCGCTGCCACTCAAACGCAGGAGGTGGTAAAAACTACATCGCCCAATGCGCAGAGCCAATCCTCTGCCGGCTTGCGGGCCGTATACCTGTTCTAACGTCTTTTCTAAAAGGCCTAGTTTTTCAAAGGAGAGTGAACTTTGTCTATCGGCAAATTGACAATCCTGACTGAGGTCAGACAGACCAGAAAGCCCCAGAACCGTGCAAGCGCCCTCTGCTCCGATAATCTCTTTCATCGAATGCGAGATAGCAGCACCCAGTATGACAAGCCAATCAACAACATTTGTCAGGGCATTCATACTTCTTCTGTCTCTTCGTCTAAAAATTCTTTCAACTTGCGCATGAATTCATCCGGTTCTTCGAGCATAGGGAAGTGACCCGCATTTGGAAAGCGTTCGATGCGAGCATGAGGAATGCCTTCCACGAGTGGTTCCCATTGGCGTGGGTCCACAATGACGTCGCGGTCACCGTACATGCCAAGGGTAGGTACTTTGACAACTCCTAATTTGCTTCGCAGGTCGGTACGACGCAAAGATGAAATGCTGAGCAGGAAAGATTCCAGGGTGGTGCGGGAGAGGTCTCGGTCCATCATCTCGGGGAAGCGTGGGTCTCGGCAAATCAAAGGGGAAGCAATGCGCATGCCCAATCGGAAGAGACCCATCATGTTGAAGAGCATCGAAGCAATAAAACGGTAGCCTGCTAATTTGAGCGGCAGAGCCAGTGATGAACCATAAATGGGCGAGCCAACCACAGCCACTTTGCTGACCCGCTCGGGATACTGAATAGCAACCGAAAGGCTTACGGTACCCCCCATACTATGCCCTACCAGCGGGGCACGTATGATGCCCAGGCGCTCCATGAATTGATCTACCAGGCTGACAAAATCCTGAACGGCATAACTCTCGCGTTTTTTGCCCGATTCGCCAAACCCCCAGAAATCCATGGCATACGTGCGATACTGGCGGCCAAGGAAACCCATTGTTTCCTGCCATAACCCCCAAGATCCCAGCCATCCATGTAGAAGGATGACTGGGCGGCCGCGTCCATATACTTCATAGTGGACAATACCCTGGTCGGTTGTAATCGAGGACACAGCAGTTTATGTGCGGGAGCCCCCCTATCCCCCAGACTCCATTTCTGCAAGAATACTGTATAGCAACTCCAACAATACAGTCTTGACCGAGTTTCGGTCCGTTGCAACGCAAGGGAGCAGTTTGACTTTCGAATCCAATCGTAGTGCATGGCGCATATCTTCTACGGGCCAGGCATCTTCCATGTCTTGTTTGTTGGCGGCGACCACATAGGGCGTAGGCGCATAGGCGCGAAAGGTTTCTAAAATGCTACGGGCCTCGCGAAAGGTTTCCGGACGGGTACTATCTACCATGACGATGAAGCCAAGCATCCCTTCCGATAAGATTTCCCACATGAAATCAAAGCGCTTTTGACCGGGGGTACCAAATAGATAAAGAACCAAATCTTCATCTACGGTAATCCGGCCAAAGTCCATTGCGACCGTGGTCGAATCTTTGATGGCTCGCTCTGTCCCCTGGGTGATTTTGCGTTCTGTGGAGACGACATCAATTTCGCTTACAGAGCCAATGAACTGGGTTTTCCCAGCGCTGAAAGGACCAGTGACCACCATTTTGACCGTTTGCATAAGAAATCATCCTTACTTACAACATAGATTATAGCGAACGAATGCGGGTTATCAAGCGGTTGACCAGAGACTTTTGCTCCTCTTTGTCCTCGGTTGGGAACATGCGGGCAGGCGGCAACGTTACTCCCTCGGGACGCACAATTTCAACCAAGCCGGCTTGAATGAGGCCATAGACAATCCGCCGGATTTCCAAATCGGTCATCTTGGTTGCATTGGCAATCTGGCGAATGGAGTTCTTTGGGTTGATGTAAGAGACAACGCGCCACTCTTCAACACTCAGGTTTACGTTGCGCAGATTAGCGCCTGGTCGGTCTGCAAATTTGAGAGCCATATCCAGGCTTGGAATTTCATCCTGTAGTTGTTCCCATTCGCGCAAATGCCGCGAGCCTTCAATGATAAGGTTCTCAAGGTCCATGCGGACATTGATCCGGTCATCAGGCGGCAGCATTTCGTTCTCAAAGCGAAAGAAACCCTCTACCCAGGTAAATAGTTTTTGAATGATGCCTGTGAAATACTGGTGCAGGCTGAGGAGGATATCCTCTTGCGTTACATAGCCTGCATTGATGAGCAACAGGCCTAGTTCCTTGTCGTTCATCTGTCCGCCGCGCTGGCGGATGATCTGGTACTGGCTGGCACTCAATTTGTTCGCCCGATGCAAAATACTGGCAAGACCATTATCTTCATTACCGATTCTGGCATATGCCAATTTCCCATCTCTGAAAGAGACGTGTGCCGTTTCACTTGGGCCATCAACAATCAGCGTTCCTGTTTTACTGGCCAGGTTAATTAGATTGAGTAATTGGGTAATCGTAAAATCACGTAAATTGCCGCGTAGTGCCATGCCAGGCCTCAGGATATCCCGTTCCAAGATAGGATATTTTGGAAAGATTATACATGCAAGGACGCTATGCGTCAATTAATAGTCTCTGGTGATTGCCCACATCTTTGCATCGCCTGATTTGATGGACTGGAAGCCCTGCCTCAGAGCGTAAAAGTCGGACACCTGCACTTGCGCCAGGTGCAAGTGTAAATCCGACTCGCTGCGCAGTCCGAAGGACTTCCACGAACTAAGCAGGCTGCTTTAGTCCCCCAGTAAGCAATGTAGGTAATCACTGCTGGCAATTCTCACCACGCATTTATCTATCTGCATTTCGTGGATCAGGCAGATGTAAAGAAACACCAAAACCTTCTTGCAGTCATCAGGTTTTGGATGGTCAATCAACAAGAATGTTAGGAATTTTTATTTTCGAATCTTGACTCACCACCACGAAAGTGTCATAATCAGTTAAACTCGAGTTTAGACAAAATTAGGGGCGGTCTTGCCCTTGAGCAAAACCGCCCTTTGGTAGAAACTTGGAGTTGTGAACACACCAACTTCTACCAAAGAGAACATTAACAGACTTATCGAATT